>ERZ825384.922-NODE-922-length-36822-cov-5.158865_pt1 | contig 36822 bp, 36 predicted proteins | sample MGYA00519931_ERZ825384 | MGnify/ENA primary metagenome ERZ825384 (study PRJEB31778, sample SAMEA3449200) | human gut metagenome | biome: human gut; feature: human-associated habitat; material: faeces | place: United Kingdom | collected 2010/2012 ...
CTGTTCCCGTATTGCCACAGGCGATTACGATGCGGTTATCATCGGACATTCGCAGTTTGAAAAAATCCCGATGAGCATTGAACGGCAACGGGAACAGCTCGAACGGCAGCTCGATGACATTGAGCGTGGGATTGACGATGTGAAAGCAAGCAAGGGCGAACAGTTCACGGTCAAGCAGCTTATGAAAACCCGAAAAGGGATAAAGACAAAGCTCGACAAGCTCAACGATACCAAGCGTAAGGACACAGTTATCGACTTTGAACAGCTCGGCATTGACAGGCTCTTTATTGACGAGAGCCATTTTTACAAGAACTTGTACCTCTACACGAAAATGCGGAATGTCGGCGGCATTGCCCAGACCGAAGCGCAAAAATCAAGCGACCTGTTTCTAAAATGCCGTTATCTGGACGAAATCACAGGCAACCGAGGGACGGTATTCGCAACGGGTACGCCTATCAGCAATTCAATGGTAGTGCGCCCGTAAGGGGCTGTAATAATCTTACCTTGAGCAAGTAATAGGGCAAGGTATCAAAGCGGAATAATCCGCACCCTATCGTCACCCGACTTATCCAAAAGGGGAAACCCGATGGGGAGTGTAGCATGTCGGAGGGCACGAAACACGGAAACTTCCAAAGTGTTTGCGTGGTAGTGGCGAAAAGTTATGAATAAGGATGAAAGCTAAACTGCCTGAATGACAGTCGGAGATTGGGCAAAATGTTGCTCCATGCGTAAGGAAGTTATACTCGCATGTACTCTGGTGGATATGAGTCGGCCATGCGTATCCACAAGATACCCAGAGTAAATCAGCCATAGGATAATGGAAAACGACGAACGTCACATCCGAAATCATAACAGGCTTATGTTATTACAGTTCTAAACGGGGATTGCCTAAGGTAAAATGCCGAAAATCGGCTATGAGTGCTATGAGAAAAGTGACTCTGAATATTTACTATGGCAACAGAGTCTCCGTAGTAGTCCGAGGACGGGAAAGCCGTCCACATGGCGAAGGGAGACAGTCTTTCTTCAATACAAATAATAAGGAAAGGTGCGTGAGGCATTATGAGAAGTCCCGAAAATGTATTGAAAAGTTTAAGTGAAAAAGCAAAAAACAAAGAGTACAGGTACGAGAGATTATACCGTAACCTGTACAACCCAGAGTTCTATCTGCTTGCATACCAGAATATTGCGACCTCTCAGGGGAGCATGACGGCAGGTGCAGACGGATTCACTCTTGACGGTATGAGCATGGAGCGCATTGAAAAGCTCATTCAGAAGCTGAGAGACCACTCATACCAGCCGAACCCTGCAAGGCGTGTTTATATTGCGAAGAAAAACAGCAGTAAAAAGCGCCCATTGGGGATTCCGTCAACGGACGATAAACTGTTACAGGAAGTTGTCCGTATGATACTTGAAGCAATCTATGAGCCGACATTCTCTGATAATTCACATGGTTTCAGACCGAAAAGAAGTTGCCACACAGCGTTAAAAGAAATCGTAACGCTGTTCACTGGTGCAAAGTGGATAATCGAAGGAGACATTAAGGCTTGTTTTGACAGCTTCGACCACCATATCACAATACAGCTTTTGAGAAAGCGCATAAAAGATGAAGCGTTCATATCGCTGATGTGGAAGTTTCTAAGGGCAGGATATATGGAACAGTGGACATACCATGAAACGTACTCCGGCAGTCCACAAGGCTCCGGTGTCAGTCCGATACTTGCCAACATCTATCTGAATGAACTTGATGAGTTCATGGCAAGGATGAAAAAGAGTTTTGACAAAGGCGATACAAGAAGCCGTAAAGTCCACAAAGACCATGATAAGGTACGCTGGGCTTATCGGAAAGCGCAGAAAAATCTGGAAATAGAGCGCACAGAAGCAAACCTAGCAGCATTTAAAGAAGCAAGGAAAGTGATGTTGTCCACACCACATTTAGACGAGATGGATGAGAATTACAAAAGACTTCAATACAACCGTTACGCTGACGATTTCCTGATTTCAATAACAGGTTCAAAGCAGGATGCTGAAAATATCAAGGAACAGGTAAAGATATTTCTAAAAGACAAGCTAAATCTCACAATGTCGGAGGAGAAAACTCACGTTACCCATTCCTCTGAAAAGGTGCGGTATCTTGGATACGACATAAGAATATCAAGAAGTCAGGACACAAAGCGGACGAAAAAAGGTCTGCAACGGGTGTGGTATGGAAAAGTGCAGTTATATATGCCGAAAGAAAAATGGATTGCGAAACTGCACGAATACGGTGCGTTTAAAATCAAAAAAGACGAAAACGGCAAAGAGATTTGGAAGCCACTCCACAGAGGGGCGCTTATGCCATTAGACGATGTGGCAATCATCAGTAAATATAATTCTGAAATCAGAGGATTGTACAATTATTACAGGTTAGCAATCAATGTATGCAATCTGGGGAAATTTCATTCTATCATGCGTGGAAGCTGTTTAAAGACGTTGGCGGCAAAATATAATTCTTCTGTTATGAAGATGTATAAGAAATACCGTAGCGTAAAGGGCGACTTTGGCGCAGATTACAAAACCAAGAGTGGAACAAAGCGGTGTGAGTTTTACAATGAAGGATTTAGGCGTAATAACAATATCGCACCTGAATTTGTAGACATTATGCCGAAATACAGAGGGCAGATAAAACCGAATAGTCTTGCAGGACGTTTAAAAAGCGGACAATGCGAGATGTGCGGAGCAAACCCCGTGAAAGTGTATATGCACCATGTAAAGCGCTTAAAAGATTTGAACGCTGATAATGAATTTGATGAACTGATGTTACTGAAAAGGCGGAAGTCATTGGCTCTCTGCCCGAAATGCTACGAAGAAGCAAAGACAAAATCACTTAAACTATGAAAGATGGCGAGCCGTGTACATCGAGAGGTGTAAGCACGGTTCTGGAGGGGGTTACGCCAAGACCACGGACGAAAGGAAGTATGGCGTGGCGTTTCCTACCTTATGAGCTGTATTCTGTTCAACGGTATTTGCAGTACGATACTTTACTGCGGAACGGCTTGCAGCATTTTGACAGTTGGGCGTCAACCTTCGGAGAAACCGTGACGGCTCTGGAGCTTGCCCCAGAGGGTACAAACTACCGAGCAAAGACACGCTTTGCCAAGTTTTTTAATCTGCCAGAGCTGATGCTGATGTTCCGTGAGGTGGCGGATATACAAACCGCCGATATGTTAAAGCTCCCCGTGCCGAAGGTCAATTACCACAATATCAAGACCAAGCCGAGCGAGATACAAAGCGAAATGGTAGCTTCTCTTGCAAAACGGGCTGAGAAAGTCAGGGCGAGACTTGTAGAGCCGAATGTGGATAATATGCTCAAAATCACGAATGACGGGCGCAAGCTGGCTCTCGACCAGAGAATGATTGACCCGATGCTGCCTGATGACCCAAACAGCAAGGTCAACGCCTGCATCGACAATTTGTACCGCATCTGGGAGGATTACGCCGACACAAAAGCTGCACAGCTTGTATTCTGCGACCTTTCCACCCCGAAGAATGACGGCACTTTCAATGTCTATGACGATATGCGTGAGAAGCTGATTGCCCGTGGCATTCCCGCCGAGCAGATACGGTTTATTCACGAAGCGACTACGGACGCACAGAAAAAAGAGCTGTTCGCAAAGGTACGAAGCGGCGAAGTCCGTGTATTGTTAGGCTCTACTCAAAAAATGGGCGCAGGCACGAATGTTCAGGACAGGCTTATCGCAATTCACAATCTGGACTGTCCGTGGCGACCAAGCGACCTTGAACAACGGCAAGGGCGGATTGAAAGACAGGGAAATATGTTCCCAGAGGTTGAGGTTTACCGCTATGTAACCGAGCAGACCTTTGACGCTTATCTCTATCAGCTTGTAGAAAGCAAGCAGAAATTCATCTCTCAGATAATGACGAGCAAAAGCCCCGTCCGTTCTGCCGAAGATGTGGACGAGGTTGCTTTGTCCTTTGCGGAGGTCAAAATGCTTGCAACAGGCGACGAGCGTTTCAAGGAAAAGATGGATTTGGATATTCAGGTATCCAAGCTCAAGGTGCTGAAACAGAGTTATCTGTCCGAGCGTTACGACCTTGAGGACAGGATACTCAAACACTTCCCTCAGACCATTGCAGAGTACGAGCAGCGTATTGTCTGCTATGAAGCAGACACAGCTCTTGCCGAACAGCACAAGCCGCAGGGCGAGGAAAAGTTCTGTCCTATGACATTGCGTGGTATCAGCTACACCGAAAAAGCCGCCGCAGGTGAAATGCTCCTTGCGATTTGCAAGGAATATCCCTTGTCCGCACCTATCGAAATCGGCTCCTACCGTGGCTTCAAAATGGAGATTTTCTATGATACGGTGGGTACGCATTACTGCCTTAACCTCTGCGGGAAAGCAAAATACAAGGTAGAATTAGGCTCTGACCCTCTGGGAAACCTGACCCGAATTGAAAACGAGCTTGCCAAGTTCCCCACACGATTGGAAGCCGCAAAGACCAAGCAGGCAGAAACCATCGCACAGCTTGAAAACGCAAAGGTCGAGGTACAAAAGCCCTTTGCCTTTGAGGAGGAGCTGAAAGAAAAATCGGAACGGCTGAACGCTCTCAACATCGAGCTAAATCTGGATAAGAAAGACCCTGCCGTGCTTGACGCAGAGCCAGAACAAGCCGAGGAACAGCCCGAAAGAAAATGTGCAAATCGTGAGAGATAATCAGATTTCCACATTTGTGAAGCTCTTTTTCGAGATGTATAATAGGGCTGTGAAATGAAATTCGGAGGTGGTTAGATGGCAAAGGATTTGAGCTTCAGCACATTTCTTGATGAATACGATACTGACTTTTTCGATTATCTCAGCAAAACAAGCACAGCTTGTCATTCTGAAACGAGGTATAAAGAGCTGACGGAAAAGATTAAAATTCTCTATGAGCAATATCCTAATGTGCGGAAAGTCCTTGATGTGGATAGACCCTGCGAGCTGTCTGCGGAAGAATGTACCGCTTTGAGTGAAGTGCTGAAATGCAAAAACGAAATAGCAAACTTAGAGCTGAAAGAGGTTTATTTCAAAGGCTGTATTGATTGCGTCAGCTACCTTAAAAAGCTAAGTATTCTCTAACCCATTGCGGCATCGGCGTAAAGCTGATGCCGCTTTTACATAGCCGAGAGGTAGAAAAATTCATAGGTGTGTGGTATAATATTTTTTAAATAACTAGGGAGATGATGTAATTGATTTATGATAAAGTAGCAATGAGTAATGGCGTTATATTTCAGCGTGCGGTTGATATTTTAAATACTCAAATGAAGCTTGGTCTTGCAAATATGACATCAACAAATGAAGTAGTAAATGGTATTTTGGATGCAGCTCTTGTAGTGCCAGTCTCTGTTAATGGAGCTTTTGCTTGTGAGCTTTTTATGAAATCTATGCTTCCAAAAGATACATGGGGGCATAAACTTAATGACCTGTTTGAATTATTAGATAATAATTTAAAAGAAGATATACGGGACTTGACTGTAGAGAGAATGAAAAAAATCAACTCTGAATATTGTGATACAAATTTTCAAGAAGATTTAGTTCATAATAGTAATGTGTTTGCTGAATGGAGATATTTTCATGAGGGTAATGCTGATTCTGTAGGACCGCAATTTATTCTATCGTTTATGAAGTCAATATTTAATATTGCAAATAAAGAACAACAAAAATAAAAATGTTAAAAACTTACATAGCCGAGAGGTTTTCCTTGTGAAAATCCCTCGGCTTTTTCTATTTCTGGAGGTGATTTTATTGAATGAGAAGTAACCGACCCTATGTGCAGCTTGACCCTGCCGTGATTGAGCAGGCACGGCAAATGGACTTGCTATCCTATCTGCAACGGTATGAGCCGAACAATCTGAAGCGTGTGACGGGCAAAGTTTACTGTACGAGAGAACACGACAGCTTGAAGATTTCCAATGGCAAATGGTATTGGTGGTCGAGAGGTTTCGGCGGCGTTTCTGCCCTTGATTATCTCATTAAGGTTAAAGAATACAGCTTTGTGGAAGCCGTAGAACTGCTTACGGGTATCACGGCTGATTGGAAGCCGCCGCCTGTTCCTGTTCCAAAAGATGAGCCGAAGGAACTGCTTTTACCGCCAAAGAATAAGGACTGCAACCGAGTGACCGAGTACCTTTTCGGGCGTGGGATTGACCTTTCAATCATACAGGACTGTATTGCGGACGGTACGATTTTTGAAAGCTCCAAGTATCACAATGTTGTATTTATCGGAAAGGACGAAAGCGGAACACCCAAGTATGCCGCCTACCGTGGCACGATTGGAAGCTCTTTTAAGGGGGACGCATCAGGCAGCGACAAGCGGTATTCGTTCCGACTTCTGGCAGACAAACCGACTGATACCGTGCATTTGTTTGAAGCCGCCATTGATTTACTGTCCTACGCCACCTATCTAAAGTGTGAGGGAAAGGACTATAAATCGGAAAATCTGCTCTCTCTTTCGGGCGTGTATCAGCCCAAGAAAGAGATTAAGGAAAGCAAAATCCCCATAGCCCTAACCAACTTTTTGAAGGCAAATCCCCATATCAAGACTATATTTCTGCATCTGGACAATGACAGAACGGGCAGGCTTTGTACCGCCGCCCTCAAAGAACTTTTGCAGAAAGACTACAAAATCATTGATGAGCCGCCGCCTGTCGGTAAGGACTTCAAAGATTTTTTATTGTCCTATCTGGGGATTGCAAGACCGATTTCAAGTCGTGAAAGGAGTGATGCCCGTTGATTGTCCGCAGATTTTGACCCGAAGAATAACACGACAAACCCAAAAATTAAATGTTGAAAGCGAGGAAATAACCATTGAAAAAGTATGATGTAACCCTGACTGCCCACTATGAAAAGACCATTTCTGTTTGTGCTGAAAGCGCAGAACAGGCAAAGGCAAAGACCGAAATTGTCCTGTTCGATACCGACCTTATCAACTTTACTGATGAGGATTTTATCTGCGGTGAAGCCAAAATCAACGAGTCTTGCGAGGACGGTGCTGAAGATACCGACGAAGAAAAAGCGAACAAGGACGAATGTTCTTCGGGCTGTCCGTACTTCTGTTCCGTGTGCGGAGAATGTATGTGTGAGGACGAGTGCAACGAGTAATGTCTTACCAAGCACTGAATTTGGTTATCCAAATTCGCTTGTTAGGGGCTGACCCCTAATACCCCACAGGCAGAAAGGAGTTTTTGAATGATTGAGTTTATATTTTTCATCATCGGCGTAATGCTCGGCGGTCTGACTGGCATCGTGATTATGTGCTGCTTGCAGATAAACCGACTTGCCGAGAGAGAGGAAGTGAAAAATGCGAAAACGAAATGTGCAGATACTTTTCCGCTTGACTGAGGAGGAAGCCGAACAGCTCTACTCTCTCGTTCAAAAATCAGGCTGCTCAAAAGAAGCGTTCCTGAGAGGAATGGTAAAAGGCTATCGGCTCTGCGAAAAGCCTGACCCAGAGTTTTACAAAATAATGCGTGAGCTGTCCGCCATCGGCAACCGTATCAATCAGCTTGCGGCAAAAGCCAACGCCCTGAACTTTGTGGACGCTCCGATGCTTAAAGAGGAAGCAAGGCGGTGGCACGAGTTTCAAATCGCTGTCCGAAAAAAATATCTGCTTCCACGGAAAGCACCGTAATGGCGGTCTGTGAAATATGGGATGTGCGTGGCAGGCTCGACCACCCCATAGATTATGCGGAAAATCCCGAAAAGACAGCTAATCCCAAATACACCGAAGCGGACTTGCAGGCTATGGTCGATGTAATGGAATATGCCACCAACAAGGATAAGACCGAGCAGCGTTATTTTGTCACAGGCGTAAACTGCGACCCGACTACCGCCAGAGATGAGATGATGATTACAAAGGCACAATGGAACGATGAAAGCGAGATTGTCTGCTATCACGGCTTCCAGAGCTTTAAGCACGGCGAGGTTACGCCAGAACAGGCGCACGAGGTCGGTGTAAAGCTTGCTAAGAAGATGTGGGGCGACAGATTTCAGGTAATCGTTGCCACACACCTGAATACCGACTGCCTGCATAACCATTTTGTCGTAAACTCCGTATCTTTCACGGACGGCAGGCATTACCACGACAACAAAGCAAACCTGCGGCTTTTGCGTCAGCGTTCCGATGAGCTTTGCCGTGAGTATGCTCTGTCCGTCATTGAACACCCAAGCGGAAGGAAAAAGCCATACGCTTTGTATCAGGCTGAGAAAAACGGTATGCCCACAAGGGATAATGTTACACGGCAGGCGGTGGACGAAGCTATCAGCAAATCGTTCACGCTGAAAGATTTTGACCGCATTATGGCTGAAATGGGATACCGTGTGAGCTTTGACCCCAACCGCAAATATTGGACGGTCATCGGCAAGGGCTGGAAACGCCCGAAGCGGCTGTATAAGCTCGGAGAGGAATATACCAACGAGAGGATTATGGAGCGTATCACAGAAAACTCTTACGCCGTAAAGTTCTCCAGATTTGCCGAGCCGCAAAGGACGGTCAGGGTGTTCCGTGTCAAAGGCTCTCTAAAAGGAGCTAAGAAAATCGGCGGACTGCGGGGGCTGTATCTGCACTACTGCTACAAGCTCGGTATCCTGCCTAAAAATAAAAAACAGAATTACGCAAGGCTTCATTATCTTTTGAAAGACGACTTAATGAAAATGGAAGCTATCACACAGGAAACAAGGCTGCTATGCCGTAATCGCATTGATACGGTAGAGCAGCTCTTGTCATATAAAGGCTCTTTGGAAACGGAAAAAACCGACCTGCTTCAAAAGCGCAAGGAACTTTATTCTATCTCCCGCAAAACAGGCGGCGAAGAAAAGGAAGCAATACGGTCACAGCTTTCCGATTTATCCAAACGCCTGAGCGTTATACGAAAGGAGGTCAAGTTGTGCGAGAGTATCGAAGCCCGTAACGCTGCTCTCAAAGAAAAGTTATCCACCATACGGGCAGATGAAGAACAACAACGAAAGGAGCTGATGACGAATGAATACAAGCGGCGAAGCGGCAGAACAAATCGTCCGAATGAGCTTGGAAGGATTTGAGGTCGCAGCCAAAATCACAGGCGCAGGTGCGAAGAACATCGCCGTTCTCCTCTATTCCATTCTGAAAGAGGAAAAGAAAACAAAGGGCAAAGCAAGGCTTACCAATATGCTCCGTTCTGGCAAGGAGCTGAAAGTCTTTACCGTAAAAAACGGCGACCTGAAGAAGTTTACGCAGGAAGCTAAAAAGTACGGCGTACTTTACTGCGTCCTTGCGGACAGAGGAAACAAAGACCCAAATGCGGAGGTCGATGTGATTGCCCGTGCGGAGGACGCATCGAAAATCAGCCGTATTGCGGAACGCTTCAAATTGGCGTCGGAAACCACCGCTTCTATTGTGACCGAAACCGAGAAATCCAAAGATGAAAAAACAGGTCAGCCAGAGCCAGACATCGGCGTACAGGAAAAAGCCGAGAAAGACAAGCTGCTCGATGAGCTTATGGGTAAGCCTATCCAAAAGGAGGAAAATGCTCAAAACCCCTCATTGGCAAAGACCGAAAAATCCCCTCAGTCCGAGCCTATCTCAGAGCAGCCAAAGAAGTCCGCAGAGGGGGCTACTATGACTAAGGACGAAAAACCGTCCGTCAGAGAGGAACTGCGGAAAATCAAGGAGAGCCGAAAGGAACAGGAAGCGGATACTTCTTCTGCCCTGGACAAAAGCTCTGCTTCTGACAGGGCGAAGAAGCAGCCCGCAGGCAAGACCGAGCATAAGCAGCCCCAGAGAAAGAAAAAGAAACCCAAATCTAAAGAAACGAGGTAAAACAGAATGAGCATTTATGATGTGTTTAACGGCGGCAGCAAACCGTTTGATAAAGCGGAATGGGCAGCCCAGAAACAGGCGCAGCGCAAGGAAGCCTATGAGCTGATTGACAACACCTGCGCCGAAATGATGATAAGCGGCGACAGCTTCCGTCAGTATCTTGATGTGCAGGGGCGTTTTGACCGTTACTCGGTTGCAAACGCTATTTTGGTATCGGCACAGATGCCCGAAGCGACACAGCTTAAAGACTGCAACACTTGGAAGCAGAGCCGTGTCTATGTGAACAAGGACGCACAGAAAGTTGTTATCCTTGAGCCGAGCAAGGAATATACCCGTGATGACGGTACAAAAGGTATTTCCTATAACGCCAAAGTGGTATATGACATTTCCGAAACATCGGCAAAAGAGAGAATGCAGCCGCAGGAGCAGAAATCTATGCGTGAGCTTGTATCGGCTTTGATTGACGCAAGCCCCGTGCCTTGCGTTCCTGTTGATGACTTGGAACTGCCTGCCTACTATGACAGCTCTCAGCAGACTATCTTTGTCAAAAAGGGACTCTCTGAGGAAGTGCTGTTTATCAGTATGGCAAAGGAAGTATCTGCGGCGGTTTATGACTTTAAGTACAATGAGAGCCGTGATACTTCCGATTTCAAATCCTTTTGCGTTGCCTATATGGTAAGTTCCCGTTACGGCGTGGATACCAAAGGCTTTGATTTTTCCAGACTGCCCAGAGAGTATGACGGAATGGATACGCAGGTATTTAAGGGAGAGCTTGGTACAATGCGTGATGTTCTGGGTGAAATCCAGAACGATATGTATAAGAGTATGGAGAAAAACAAGTCTGCAAGGAACAAAGAACAGGAACGCTAATCGGAGGTGCAGCTTATGAAAGAAGAACGATACCATATCGCACTTGATAAGTACGATAAAAATATCGTTATCAATGCGCTCAACAACCTGAGAAATCGGCAGATACAGGAGGAACGCCCCACCGAGCCTGTTGATGAGCTGATTGACAAGGTAGCCAACGCACCGACCAGAAAGGTCAAGGTTGTTCCGTGCAGGTGCAATGAGGAACGATGACAAAAAAACGGGCTTAATCCTTTCTGTCTGCGGTATTGTTCCTGTTATATGGCTTGCCCTGATGACAGCACCCTATGTGGGTGGAGGTTTAGTTGAAATAATCCGAGGTCTGCCCGTAGCAATGGGCAATCCGTTTCAAATAACGGTGTGTGAGGACAGCGTAAAGACTGTCCTTATTTTTTTGCTTGCCTACGCTATGGGTATCGGCATTTATTTCTCTACACGCAGGAACTACCGCAGGCGTGAGGAACACGGCTCGGCTAAATGGGGCGATGCGGGGACTTTGAACAAGAGATACCGTGATAAAGACCCGTCCGCAAATAAGCTGCTCACCCAGAATGTCCGTATAGGCTTAGACGGGAAAAAGCACCGCCGCAATTTGAACATTTTAGTTTGCGGGGGAAGCGGTGCGGGAAAAACCAGAGGTTTTTCACTACCCAATACAATGCAATGCAATACCTCAATGGTAATTTTAGACCCGAAAGGCGAAATCGTGCGAGATGTGGGCGGACTGCTTGAAAAGAAAGGCTATGAGGTGCGTGTCCTTGACCTTATCAATATGCACCGCAGCCATTGTTACAATCCCTTTGTTTATCTGCGTGATGATAATGATGTGCAAAGGCTTGTAACCAATCTCTTTAAGGCGACCACTCCGAAAGGCTCACAGTCGCAAGACCCATTCTGGGATACGGCGGCAAGTATGCTTCTGTTGGCGTTGGTGTTCTATCTGAAATATGAAGCACCGCCCGATGAGCAAAACTTCCCGATGGTAATGGAGCTGCTTCGTGCGGGTGAAGTCCGTGAGGACGATGACAGCTATGTAAGCCCTCTGGACGAACTGTTTGACCGTCTGGAAATGGTAAACCCAGAGCATATTGCCCTGAAGTATTACAGGGACTATCATTCAGGCTCGGCTAAGACCTTAAAGAGTATCCAGATTACCCTTGCCGCAAGGCTTGAAAAGTTTAACCTTGAAAGCCTTGCGGGGCTTACCGCCACCGATGAGCTTGACCTGTCCTCTTTGGGCGAAAAGAAAGTTGCTCTGTTCGCTCTCATTCCCGATAACGACACGAGCTTTAACTTTTTGGTGTCGATTTTATACACGCAGCTATTCCAGCAGCTCTTTTATCTTGCCGACCATAAGTACGGCGGGAGCCTGCCTGTGCATTGCCATTTCATAATGGACGAATTTGCAAATGTTTCATTGCCAGATGACTTCGATAAGATTTTGAGCGTTATGCGTTCCAGAGGTGTGTCGGTCAGTATTATCCTGCAAAATCTGGCGCAGCTCAAAGCTCTTTTTGAAAAGCAATGGGAAAGCATTGTCGGCAACTGCGATACCTTTCTGTATTTGGGAGGTAATGAGCAATCGACCCACAAATATGTGTCGGAGCTATTAGGCAAGGAAACGATTGATACGAACACTTACGGAAAGAGCGAAGGTCGAAGCGGCAGCTACTCAACCAACTATCAAATTTCAGGGCGTGAGCTGATGACACCCGATGAAGTGCGTATGCTTGATAACCGCTACGCACTTCTTTTTGTTCGTGGGGAACGCCCTGTAATGGACTTTAAGTACGACATTATGAAGCACCCCAATGTAAGGCTGACAACCAACGGAGGTAAACCGCCGTATATTCACGGTGAGCCGACACAGGCTGTCGCAACCCTTGTGTTTGACAGCGATATTCCGAAGAACGCCGTAAGCGTAAAAGCTGTCAGCACTTCCTATGAACTTCTCTCCAATGAGGACTTGGAAGAAATCTTTAATATCTAAAGGAGGATTTTTATTTATGAAACTTTTTAAGAAAAACGAAAACAAGGAAACCGTAAAGCTGCCGATGTCTGGCAAGGTAAAAAAGGGCTTCCGTTTTTACTGTGTGGCGGTTATGGCAACGGCTTTGGTAGTCGGCACTTCTATGACCGCCTTTGCAGCAAGCGACCCTCTTACCGTAGTCAATAATCTGTCCGACTTCATTTTCGGTCTAATCCGTGCTGTCGGTATGATTTTGCTTGGCTTTGGTATTGTGCAGATTGGTCTGTCCCTCAAATCCCACGACCCGTCCCAGAGAGCTAACGGCTTCTTGACCCTTGCAGGCGGCGTTGTCATTACTTTTGCCAAAGAAATCCTTACCCTCATTACAGGCTGATGAGGAACTGACACAAGACAAGATAACGGGAGCAGATCCGCTTTGCGGATTTACTCCCGTTATCCAATTATCTAAGGAGGTGGTCAAATGTCGGATAATTGGATTGTGCAAAACTTGGAGAACGCACTCAAGACTTGGAACGACAAGCTATCGGAAATATGGCAGCTCATTACCCAATCTCCAGAACAGTTCAAGGGCGGGTCGATTTGGAATGTCATAGTAGATATTCACGGTGCAGTACAGGCTATCGGACTTGCCTTGCTTGTCCTTTTCTTTGTAATCGGTGTGATGAAAACCTGCGGCAGTTTTGCCGAGGTTAAAAAGCCCGAACACGCTCTGAAGCTGTTTATTCGCTTTGCCCTTGCAAAAGGTGTTGTGACCTACGGTTTGGAGCTGATGATGGCTCTGTTCAACATTGTGCAGGGTTTAATATCAACCATTATGAACGCCGCAGGTTTCGGCTCGGCTGCACAGACGGTATTGCCGCAGGAGATTGTCACGGCTGTTGAGGACTGTGGCTTTTTTGAGAGCATTCCATTGTGGGCTGTTACGCTCATCGGCGGACTTTTCATCACGATATTGTCATTCATTATGATTATGTCTGTGTACGGAAGATTTTTCCGTTTGTATCTCTATACCGCAATCGCTCCCGTCCCTCTTTCCACTTTTGCGGGAGAGCCAAGCCAGAGTGTCGGCAAGAGCTTTATCAAGTCTTATGCTGCCGTCTGTCTGGAGGGTGCAATCATTGTGCTTGCCTGTATCATCTTCTCACTCTTTGCGGCTTCTCCCCCTGCGGTTGACCCGAACGCTGCGCCTGTATCTATGGTTTGGAGCTATATCGGTGAGTTGGTATTTAATATGCTCGTCTTGGTCGGTGCCGTCAAAATGGCAGACCGTGTTGTAAGAGAAATGATGGGCTTATAAGGAGGAAACGATGAAACGGTTTTATGTTTTTAAGGACGGAGTACAACAGGGAAGCACCTCTACAAAGGAAAGTGCTGTTGAGCTTATCCGTCAGTATCAGGAAAAGGAAACGCATCCGTTTCTAAAAGCGGAGTTCAGTATTATTGCGGGTGAAGAAGAATATATCCCATATCCGTCCCGCAAAAAGCAGTCCAGACAAAAAAGCGGTATGGAACGATAAGGAGGTGTAACTTTTGGAAGTCAAAATAAATAAGGAAATCCGCAATTATACGGAAAGTATGTTCTTTGGACTGTCGCTCAGACAGTTCATTTTTTCTTTACTTGCCTGCGGTGTGGCGGTAGGACTGTATTTTATTCTCCGCCCGTACTTCGGGACAGAAACCCTCAGTTGGGTGTGTATTCTCGGTGCTGCTCCCTTTGCGGTAATGGGCTTTGTTAAGTACAACGGTATGACCGCAGAGCAATTTGTATGGGCGTGGATTAAGTCGGAGTTTTTGATGCCGAAAAAGCTGATGTTTAACCCCGACAATCTCTACTATGAAACGCTGAAAACCACAATTCAAAACCACGAAAAAGGCATTTGCCCCGTGGCGAAAAAATCAAAAAAAGCCAAGCGCAGCAAGGAGGTAAAGAATGCTGAAAACTCTTAAAACTCTGTTCAAGCAGGATAAGGAAAAGTTTGTCATTCCCAAATCGGTACAGGCGATTATTCCGATTAAGACTATCTGGGAAGACGGTATTTTTCTTGTCGGCAACAACAAATACGCAAAAACCTTTAAGTTTGAGGATATAAACTATTCCGTGGCAAGCCGTGAGGACAAAGAGGCGATGTTTCTTGAATACTCAGAGCTGCTAAACGCTCTCGATAGCGGAGCGACCACAAAAATTACGGTCAACAACCGCCGCCTTAATAAAACGGACTTTGAACAGACCATTTTAATTCCTATGGCAGAGGACGGATTGGATAAATACCGTAAAGAATACAACGAAATGCTGCTTGATAAAGTAACGGGGGCTAATTCTATCGTACAGGATAAGTATGTAACGGTTTCCGTCTGCAAAAAGAATATCGAGGAAGCGAGGAACTATTTTGCCCGTGTGGGAGCTGATTTGATTTCCCATTTCGCACGGCTCGGCTCAAAATGCGTAGAGCTTGAAGCGGAAGAAAAACTCCGTATCTTCCACGACTTCTATCGCACAGGTGAGGAAACGGCGTTCCATTTTGACCTGAAGCAGACAATGCGTAAAGGTCACGATTTTAAGGATTTCATTTGCCCAGATACCTTTGAGTTTGAAAAAGACTACTTTCGTATGGGTGATAGATATGGGCGTGTGATTTTCCTGCGTGAATATGCAGCATATATTAAGGATAGTATGATGGCGGAGCTTTGCGAGCTTAACCGCAATATGATGATGTCCATTGACATTATCCCCGTACCCACAGACGAAGCCGTGCGTGAGGTCGAAAACAGACTGCTCGGCGTGGAAACCAATATCACGAATTGGCAGCGTAAACAAAATCAGAACAACAATTTTTCGGCGGTCATTCCTTACGACCTTGAACAGCAGCGCAAAGAAAGCAAGGAGTTCTTGGACGATTTGACAACCCGTGACCAAAGAATGATGTTTGCGGTTTTGACAATGGTGCATACGGCTGAAACAAAGGAACAGCTTGACAATGACACCGAAGCTCTGCTCACAACTGCCAGAAAGCACCTGTGTCAGTTTGCGGTGCTGAAATATCAGCAGATGGACGGACTGAATACCGCCCTTCCGTTTGGTGTTCGCAAAATCAATGCAATGCGTACTCTTACAACGGAAAGTCTTGCGGTATTTATTCCTTTCAGAGTACAGGAAATTCATCACGAAAACGGCGTTTACTACGGTCAAAATGTTATCAGCAAAAATATGATTATCGCCAACCGCCGCTATTTGCTCAACGGCAACTCTTTTATTCTCGGTGTGTCTGGAGCAGGAAAATCCTTTACGGCGAAAGAAGAAATGACAAATATTATTCTCACAGACCCTAATGCCGATGTTATTATCATTGACCCTGAGCGAGAATATTCGCCGCTTGTAAAGGCTATGCAGGGCGAGGTTATTCACATCTCGGCAACGAGCAAAAACCATATCAACGCTATGGATATGAACTCCGATTACGGTGACGGCGCAAACCCCGTCATTTTGAAATCGGAGTTTATTTTATCTTTGTGCGAGCAGCTCATCGGTGGCGCAAGTCTGGGTGCAAAACAAAAGTCGATTATTGACCGTTGTACGGCAAGCGTGTACCGCCACTATCAGCAAGGCAATTATCAGGGAGTACCGCCCACCTTACAGGACTTCCGTGAGGAACTGTTAAAGCAGGACGAGCCAGAAGCGAAAGAAATCGCCCTTGCTATCGAGCTGTTTACGGACGGCTCTCTGAATACCTTTGCAAAGCACACCAATGTGGATACGCACAGCCGCCTTATCTGTTATGACATTCTGGATTTAGGCAAGCAGTTACAGCCCATCGGTATGCTTGTCGTTCTCGACAGTATCTTAAACCGTATTACCCAGAACAGAGCAAAAGGCAGAAACACATTTATTTTCATTGATGAAATCTATTTGCTGTTCCAACACGAATACTCGGCAAACTTCCTCTTTACTCTCTGGAAGCGTGTGCGTAAGTACGGTGCGTACTGTACGGGTATTACGCAAAATGTGGACGACCTTTTGCAGAGCCATACGGCGAGGACGATGCTTGCCAATAGTGAATTTATCATTATGTTAAATCAGAGTTCGACCGATAAGTTCGAGCTTGCCAAATTGCTTAACATCTCTGACCTTCAGATGAGCTATATCACGAATGTCGGTGCAGGTCAGGGCTTGCTCAAAGTCGGCAGCTCCCTTGTGCCGTTCGTCAACAAGTTCCCACGCAATACCGAGCTTTACAAGCTGATGACTACCAAATTCGGGGAGGTGTAAAAAAAGAGGGCTTGACGGTGTTCGTGTCGAAAAACCAATCAAACTCAAAAATGTTCGTGTAATTTAGTGTGATAATTTGCGCAAAAGTCATTGATATTTACACGAATATGTGATATACTATGTTCAGCACCTTAAAGGAGGTCTGGCTATGTATCGAAAAATAATGAGCTTTTTAGAAGCGTGGAAAGATAGCGAACACCGTAAGCCCCTGATTTTGCAGGGAGCAAGGCAGGTCGGAAAAACTTATTCCATTTTAGAGTTTGGTCGTACCTGTTATGAAAATGTGGCGTATTTCAATTTTGAAACCAATCCCAAGCTGAATGAAACTTTTGAGGAAAACATCAGCCCCGATTATCTGATACCCATTTTATCGCATATTGCAGGGCAAACGATAGTAAAGGAGAAAACGCTGATTGTATTTGACGAAGTGCAGCTTTGCGAAAGAGCCTTGACAAGTCTGAAATATTTTTGCGAGGACGCACCTGATTATCATATCATCGTAGCAGGAAGCCTGCTCGGTGTTGCGGTGAACAGAGCAAAGTTTTCTTTTCCCGTGGGTAAGGTGGATATGAAAACCCTCTATCCTATGGATATGGAGGAATTTATGATAGCCTGCGGCGAAAGCGCCCTTGTAGAACAGATTAAGAAGTGCTTTGCAGAGGATAAACCTTTGCCCTCTGCTTTGCACGATGCAGCAATGCAGCTTTACCGTCAATATCTTATTGTGGGCGGTATGCCTGAATGTGTGATGCAGTTTGTGGAAACAAAGGACTATATCCTTGTGCGCCACACGCAGGATACGATTTTGGCAAGCTATCTCAATGATATGAGCAAGTATAACAATCTGAATGAAATCAAAAAAACAAGGCTTGCTTATGATAACATCACCGTGCAGCTTTCCAAGAAAAACACCCGTTTCCAATATAAACTGATTAAAAAAGGCGGCAGAGCTTCCGAGTTTGAAAACGCAATCGAATGGCTTTGTCTGTCAGGTATCGTTTCACAGGTTTACAAAGTGGAGCAGGTAAAAAAGCCCCTTGAGAACTATCGTAATATTGACGCTTTCAAAATCTATGTATCTGATTTGGGTTTGCTTTGCGCTAAAAAAGATTTGGCAGCGAATGATGTTCTCTATATGGTTGAGGAAATCAATGATTTTAAGGGCGGTATGGCAGAAAACTATGTCAATGTGCAGCTTACCGCAAACGGGTATAAGACCTACTATTGGGAGTCTGAGCGTGGGGCTGAGATTGATTTTGTCATTCAGCGTGACGGTCAGCTTATTCCTATCGAGGTCAAGTCTGCCGATAACACACGGGCAAAGAGCTTAAAGGTCTATATGGAAACCTACAAGCCCGCCTATGCGATTAAGCTCTCTGCAAAGAACTTTGGTTTTGAGGATAACAAAAAGATTGTTCCTCTTTACGCCGCATTCTGTATCTAAATCCAAACAAATATGGCAATCGTAACGCTCGCTTTTTACAAAGCGGGCGTTATTCTTTGCAAAAAAAGAAAGGATATGTCTATGAAAAAATATAAAAAGCAAATTTGTCTGATTGCCGCCGTGTGCCTTTTAGGTACGGCGGCTTTTTGCGGCTATCACATTTACGACCATTATGCCGATGAAGCTGAACAGACCGAAGCCTTTGAGAATATTGCCGCAATCGTGGAGCAGGCTCAGGCAGAGGACGGCAACGCCCCAGAAGTTCCCTTGACAGAGGAAGAAAATATCCTCACGGAATACGGCAAACTGTATTTGAAAAACACGGATATGGTCGGCTGGCTTTCCATAGCCGGCACGACCCTCAATTATCCTGTGATGCAGACACCGAATGAGCCTAACTACTATTTGAAGCACAACTTTGAAAAGGAATACAGCGACTTGGGAACACCGTATATTCAGGAAAACTGCGACCTTACGGGCAGCGATAACCTTGTTATTTACGGTCATCACATTAAGGGCGGCAAAATGTTTGGAGCTTTGGAGGATTACAAGTCCCAGAGCTTCTATGAGGAACACAAGACCATTCAGTTTGATACCCTTACGCAGCGTGGCGTATATGAGATTATCGCTGTTTTTAAGACCGTGGCGTACAGCTCTCAGGGCTTCCGCTACTATGATTTTGTCAATGCGGAAAGCGAGGACGAGTTTAACGACTATATTCAAAAATGCAAAGAGCTTGCATTATACGAAACAGGCGTAACCGCAGAATACGGCGACAGGCTCATTACCCTCTCTACCTGCGAATACTCAGCGCAGAACGGCAGGCTTGTGGTGGTCGCAAAAAAGACAGCTTGATTTTGACCGCAAATCTTCTGGGAAAGGAGGTTATCTATGGCTGATATAAAGACCAGAGATGCAGTCAAAGGAACGATTAAGACCATTGACAAGGCTGCGGTAGCTTCCGAGCGTATGAAGTCGGCTTACTCCAAGATAAAAAGCAAGGCGGAACAAGGCTATTACGCCGATGAAAACTCCGCCACCGAATATGCCGCCGATAAGGTTTCAGCAGCTTCGGAGCGTATCACGGACGAGGGCGTTCATCAGTTCAACAAGCAAGGTCAAAAAGGAGTAAAAACCACAAAGGACAATGTGGTTAAGGCAAAGGATAAAATATCCGAGTTCAAGCAAAAGCGAGCCGCCAAAGCCGCCGAGCAGCGTATGTCTGGAAACAGCGTACAGACCTATCGCAGTACTGTAAGCCGTTCAGCAGATAAGGCGGTCAAAGGCGCACAGCAAACGGAAAAAACCATAAAGCAGACTGCCCGAAACGGTAAAAAGACAGTAAAAACAGCCGCCAAAGGTACGGTAAAGACTACGCAAAAATCAGTAAAAACCGCACAGGCAACCTCAAAGGCAGCGATAAAAACTGCCGAACATACCGCCAAAGCAACACAGGCGGCTGCGAAGGCTTCCGTAAAAGCGGCTCAGAGAGCTGCACAGGCAGCAAGAGCCACGGCGAAGGCTACGATTGTTGCCGTGAAAGCGGCGGTCAAAGCTACGATTGCGGCAGTTAAGGCGATTATTGCAGGAACAAAGGCGTTAATTGCGGCGATTGCGGCGGGCGGTTGGGTTGCGGTTGTTGTGATTTTAGTTATCTGCCTTATCGGTATGCTTGTAGGCTCGGTGTTCGGTATATTCTTTGCGGGCGAGGACTCAGGAAATGGAATGACAATGCAGACCGTGGTTAGAGAAATCAATACCGAATATGACACCCGCCTTGATGAAATCAAAAGCGATACGGCTTACGATGTTCTGGAGATGTCGGGAAGCCGTGCCGTCTGGAAAGAGGTGCTTGCGGTTTACTCGGTCAAGACTACTACCGACCCAGACAACCCGCAGGAAGTGGCTACAATGGACGATAACAAAAAGCAGCTCCTGACGGACATCTTCTGGGAAATGAACGAAATCAGCTCCAGAACGGAAAGCAAGACTGAAACCGTGATAACCGAAACCGATGACGGTCACGGGAATATCGTCCAGACCGAAACCACCCAAACACGGACTTACCTGTATATCGCAGTCAGCCACAAAACAGCCGAGGAAATGGCAGACCAATACGGTTTTGACGATGAGCAAAGGCAGATGTTATCCGAATTACTTGCCGATGAAAACAATTCGCTATGGTCGCAGGTGCTTTACGGCATATCCGCAGGCGACGGCGAAATCGTGACCGTGGCTCTGTCGCAGGTCGGCAATGTAGGCGGTCAGCCCTATTGGTCGTGGTATGGCTTCAACTCTCGTGTGGAATGGTGCGCTTGCTTTGTTTCGTGGTGTGCGAACGAATGCGGCTATATCGAGAACGGAATTATCCCGAAGTTTGCGGGCTGCATACAAGGCTCTGAATGGTTTATGGAGAGAGGACAATGGCAGGACGGCAGCTTTACGCCAGAGGCGGGACACATTATCTTCTTTGACTGGGAAGGCGACGGTCTTACAGACCATGTAGGTATTGTAGAGCGTGTGGAAAACGGAACAGTCTATACTGTTGAGGGTAACTCTGGCGACGCCTGTAGGCAGAACAGCTACGCTGTCGGCAGCAGCGTTATCTATGGTTACGGTATCCCCGCTTATTAAAAATGGGCAAAAGAAAACCAGAGGTTACTCCTCTGGCTCTTTTGCCTTACATAGACCGTTTACAGTCGCTTCAATCACGGACAGTTCTTTATCGTCTAATTTATCGAGCTGTGCGTCTAAGCGTCTGCGGACGGAACTCTTTTTGACTTCTTTGTCAGGAAATATATACTCATCAACCGAAACATCAAACATTTGAATAAGTTGGATAAACAGCTCGATGCTTGGATATTTTCCCTCATTTTCAATGGCTTGAATGTGTCTGGGAGCGTAGCCAATTATTTCAGAAAGCTGCTCTCTCGTCATTCCTCTTGCTTCACGGGCTTTCTTAATCGCCTGTCCTATCGGCATAAAATCGAAATCAAAATCGTTGTTTCTCTCGTCCATAAGCTCACCACCTTGCTTCAATATATCTTTCCCTTATATTGTATGGATATGTGGCTTCTTATTAAACGATGTGAAAATGCCGACTATAGGATATTTCACTTCCTATGAATGGATATTACAATACTTAAATATATTTTTCTTCTTTGAGCAGTATGGTTAATATTAAGAAAACAGTGCTGAAAAAAGCCTTTTATTGATTGATTGCGGAAATAAGACCCATAATCGAATTAAAGCAATGTTATCTGTAACTACGGTATCCCTGCTTATTAAATTGTGATAAACCTTGTCGCTCTTTTGGGCGACAAGGTACATAAATAATAATTTTAGTACAGAAATGCAGACTAAAGGATTGTATATGCAGTAAAAAGGTGCTATAATGAAATGGAACAAATTACGGAGGTGCAAATATGAGGGTTAGCTACAATAAGTTATGGAAAATGCTTATAGATAGAGGAATGAAAAAAAGTCAATTAAGAGAAGCAGTTGGTGCAAGCAAAAGCACTTTTGCAAAACTTGGAAAAAATGAAAATGTGACGCTTCCTGTATTGCTTGACATATGCGAATATTTGCAATGTGATTTTGGGGATATTATGGAAGCTCTTCCAGATGAGGTCAATAAGGAGTGCGAAGATTAATATGAATGAAAACATTTTAATTGTTGATGATGAAAAAGGAATTGCGGATTTAATCGAGGTGTATCTAAAAAATGATGGTTATATAGTACATAAGTTTTATAATGGCATAGATGCTCTTGAGTGTATTAAATCACAAAAAATGGATTTAGCTATATTAGATGTTATGCTTCCAGATGTTGATGGTTTTCATATTTGTCAAAAAATAAGAGAACAGTATTTTTATCCAATCATAATGTTAACCGCAAAAGTAGAGGATACGGATAAAATTATGGGGCTTACTATAGGTGCAGATGATTACATAACAAAGCCTTTTAATCCTTTAGAGGTTGTGGCGAGGGTAAAAACACAGCTTCGGCGTTATGTTCGTTATAATAATGCCACTAATGTTGAGGTAAAAGAAATTCCGATTGACGAATACGATGTAAGAGGACTTATTATAAACAAAAACACCCACAAATGTACATTATATGGAAAAGAGATTGCATTAACTCCGATTGAATTTTCTATCCTTTGGTATCTGTGTGAAAACAGAGGAAAAGTTATTTCATCTGAAGAACTGTTTGAAAATGTTTGGGGTGAGAAATTCCTTGATAATAATACTGTTATAGCTCATATCGGGAGATTGAGAGAGAAACTTAAAGAGCCTGCAAAAAATCCAAAATTTATAAAAACTGTGTGGGGAGTGGGATATACCATTGAAAAATAGGAATAACAAAAAACAAAAAACGGGCAATGAATTTAAGAATTTGCAGACCAAATTATTTGTTAGAACGGTTGTTATCATGCTCGTTGCCGTTGTTGCCGTATATGCATTATATACCTTTGTATTACACGGAAATTTTGCAAATTTTGCCGTAGAGTTTATCAACTTTTTTGTTAAGGATTATCTTCAAGCATTACATATTTATCAGGCAGTATTCAGAAACTATATGGATTTATACATACTATTAGCTATTGCAATAGTGTTTCTGATAGTATTGAAGATATATTTAAGAGGGTTTACAAAATACTTTAATGAAATCAATAAAGGGATAGACACATTGATTGATGAGAACTCAGGAGATGTCGTTCTATCATCAGAGCTTGTCGCAACGGAAAAGAAAATGAATTATATAAAGCATACTATTCAACAACAAAAATTGGCGGCTGAACTGGCAGAGCAACGAAAAAATGACCTTGTTGTATATCTTGCTCATGATTTGAAAACGCCGCTTACATCAGTAATTGGGTATTTAACATTGCTACGGGACGAAAATCAAATATCAGAAGAACTTAGAGAAAAGTATCTATCAATATCATTAGAAAAAGCAGAAAGACTTGAAGATTTAATCAATGAGTTTTTTGAAATTACACGGTTTAATTTATCCAGCATCACACTTGAGTATAGTAGAATAAATTTAACTCGTATGCTTGAGCAGCTTGTATATGAGTTTAAGCCTATGCTTTTGGAAAAGAATTTAAAATGTGAACTTGATATACCACCTAATATAATGATTAAAATTGATGCGAATAAAATGCAGCGAGTATTTGATAATTTATTAAGGAACGCTGTTAATTACAGTTTTGACAACGGTACTATTTATATTGCTGTGAAGCAAGACGAAAATAACTTGAATATTAAGTTTACTAACTGCGGCAACACAATTCCGAAGGAAAAACTTGAACGCATTTTTGAGCAGTTTTATCGGCTTGATACTGCACGCAGTTCCAGAAGCGGGGGCGCTGGGTTAGGTCTTGCTATTGCGAAGGAAATTGTTGAGCTTCATAATGGCACGATAACAGCCGAGAGTAAAGATGAGACAATAGAATTTGAAGTGATACTCCCTCTTTTGTAGGAAAAAAGTAAGAAAATCTGTATATAGAACGCAGAAAAAGCATCAATGGTTTTGGTATAATAATTAAAACCATTGATGCTTTTTGTTTTTAGGAGGTCTATTTATGCTCATAATACAAGAACTTCTCGGATACTTTCTCATCGGAATAATTGGTATGGCGATTTTGGCAGTTTGCTATCTTCCAATTTATTTTATTATGAGAAAAAGGATGCCGTTATTAAGGCAAATTGCTTATTTCCTGTTTGTCGTTTGTGTTTTAGTTATCAGTACTGCGACCTTTTTAGACTGGGTAATTACTTGCCTATTAAACGGCAGAGCAATACTTGCTACAGAACATTCACTAAATCTTATACCTTTTCGATTTATTACCGAAACTTGGGATATGGGGGTGCGGAAACAAATTACACAGACGATAGCAAATATACTAATGTTTTTACCTTTAGGTTTTATATTCCCTGTTGCATTCAAGAAAGCTCGTACCTTCTATAAAACAACCATTTGTATGCTGCTTTTTTCTTTTTTAATTGAGTTTGTACAATACTTTATAGGAAGGTCAGCAGATATAGATGACCTTATACTTAACACATCAGGGGCAATGCTCGGATATTTTCTATTTTATAAACTTTCAAAGCTGTTCAGAAATAAAAATATATGGAAGAAACTAAACGGGACAGCTTCGTAGGAAATTCGTAAGAATTTTCGCAGGAAATTATTATAATACCTTTTGATGAAACAAATAAACGACACTCTTGTTGTTGGTACAATTATAGTACCAAGACAAGAGTGTTTTGTTTTGGAAAAAGATAAAAGGAAGCGAAAGAAATGTCAAGGAAAAGATTGACGCAGATGTTTCCTTTTTTGCTACCTCTCCGCAAATGGCAAAGAAAAAAATATTTTTATTTCAAAATGAAATTTGACGGCAATAGATACGCAAAAAAGACATCTGAGAAATTGTTACCAAACACAGTATTTGAAACATCATCACTTATGCTGAATGAAAATAGTGGATTTGATATGAAGTACCAAATCAATAAGGTACACAACCTAAAACTTGCCGCAAAAACAATCAATAAAGTGATTATTGAGCCGAAAGAAACATTTTCATTTTGGCAGCTTGTACGATGGGCAGACCAACACGAAAAATATAAGGACGGATTAAATCTTGTCAATGGAAAGATTGTAGGCTCTTATGGCGGAGGTTTGTGTCAATTGAGTAATATGCTATTTTGGCTTTTTTTACACACGCCGCTTACTATTGTTGAGCGACACGGACACGCAGTTGAGTCTTTCCCGTCAACAACCGAAGATTTACCCTGCGGTACTGATGCAACAATCAATGAGGGGTGGTTAGACCTAAAAATACGCAATGAAACAGATAACACTTTTCAAATTGAAGTAAGTTTTGATGAAAGATTTATGTACGGGCGTATTCTATCTCAAAACCCTGTGAATACAGAATACACAGTCTTTAATTCCTCTGTTTCATATATCAAACAAGACGGAAGGCTGTTTCAAATCGCTCATGTTTGTCGTGCTGAAAAAGATAAAAAATCAGACATACAAGTTAGCAAAGAATTGTATATCAATCGATGCGAAATAGGATATGAGCTTCCAGACAATACAAAATACGAAGAAAGAGGTGTATAAAATGGGCAAAAAAATAATAGCGGTCATTTTTGGCGGCAATTCTACAGAATACGAGGTGTCTTTACAATCGGCATCTTCTGTTTTTGAAAATATAAATAAAGATAAATTTGAGATAGTTCCAATCGGCATTACAAGAAATGGCGATTGGTATCACTACACAGGAAAAACAGAAAGAATTGCAAATAATACTTGGATTGAAGATAGCAAAAATCTACATTCTGTTGTGGTATCACAAAACCGTTCTGTAAAAGGCTTTTTAGAACTTATGGCAGACAAATACCATATTATCCAAGTTGATTTAGTATTTCCTGTGCTACACGGAAAGAACGGCGAAGACGGCACATTACAGGGACTGTTTGAATTGTCAGGAGTTCCTATCGTTGGATGCGACACACTCTCGTCTGCACTTTGTATGGATAAAGATAAAGCACATAAACTTGTTAGCCTTGCAGGGATTTCTGTGCCTAAATCGGTGACTTTCAAATTTACTGACCAAGAAGCAGCTTTGAAAGAAATTAAAGCAAAGTTGAGTTTCCCGTTATTTGTAAAACCCGTCCGTGCAGGCTCTTCTTTCGGTATAACAAAAGTAACCGAAAATCAAGAACTTGAAGCAGCCATACAGTTAGCTTTTGAACACGATACAGAAGTTATTGTTGAAGAAAACATTGATGGCTTTGAAGTTGGCTGTGCAATACTTGGTATAGATGAACTGATTGTCGGTAGAGTTGATGAAATTGAGTTATCAAGCGGATTTTTTGATTATACAGAAAAATATACGCTTAAATCTTCAAAAATATATATGCCTGCAAGGATAGATGCCGAAGCTGAAAAAAAGATACAAAAAACGGCTGTAACCATATATAAGACTTTGGGTTGTTCAGGTTTTGCCAGAGTAGATATGTTCTATACACCATCAAAAAAAATCGTGTTTAATGAAGTAAATACAATCCCCGGCTTTACCTCTCACAGTCGTTATCCAAATATGATGAAAGGTATTGGTCTATCATTTGCTGAAATGTTGGACAAGTTGATAGGTCTGTATGTGAAATGATGAAAACGATTGAATTACAAAAGCAAAAGATTTATTGTGGAAATTTAATGCTTGTTAATGCAAAGTATCCGCTTAAAACAGACGATGCGTCTAATTTAATTCCTGCTGATATGCGCTTTCCTGATATTCTTATGAAGCGTGATGCTGCAAATGTATTGCAGCTTATTATTGAAAAATTATCAGCAGAAAAGTCCATTATTCCTGTAAGTGGCTACCGCACATTAAGGGAACAAACAGATATATATTTCACTTCTCTCAAAGATAACGGTGAAGATTTTACGCAGAAATATGTTGCCTTACCAGACCATAGTGAACATCAAACGGGGCTTGCCATTGATTTAGGACTGAATAAAAAAGAGATAGATTTCATTCGTCCCGATTTTCCCTATGACGGTATCTGCAATGAATTTAGGAAAACAGCTCCAAATTATGGCTTTATTGAACGCTACAAAAAGGACAAAGAAGAAATAACGGGCATATCGCACGAGCCGTGGCATTTTCGATATGTAGGATACCCTCATTCAAAGATTATGACAGAAAGGGGGCTTTCGCTTGAAGAATATACAGAGTTTATAAAAGCCTATCGTGATGATTGCAGATTTGTTTACAGACAAAGTTTGGACGCAAGAGTGGAAATATATTATATTCCCGCTAATAAAGAAATTACTTTTATTTCTATGCCAGATAACTGCGTATATCAAACATCTGGAAATAACATAGACGGTTTCATCATAACTGTTTGGAGGAAAAATGATGACTGAAAAAAAGAGCTATGCAGGTATTGATTATTTTAGATTGATTGCTGCTTTGTTAATTATCTCTATTCATACTTCACCTTTTGTTTCCTTTAGTCAAATTGGTGATTTTATGTTCACACGAATTATTGCTCGTGTTGCTGTCCCTTTCTTCTTTATGGCATCTGGTTTTTTCCTGATTTCCAGATATGCATCTAATACTGAAAGATTATGTGCTTTTATAAAAAAGACCGTCTTAATCTATGGAGCAGCAATATTGATATATATACCAATCAATATTTATAATGGATATTTTAAGATAGATAATCTTCTGCCCAATATTATAAAAGACATTGTGTTTGATGGTACTTTATATCATTTATGGTATCTTCCTGCCTCAATTATCGGTGCCGTAATTGCTTGGTATCTGTTAAAGAAAACAAATTACTCCATAGCCTTTTTGATAACTTTTGCACTCTATATTATAGGTTTATTTGGTGACAGTTATTATGGAATTGCAGAAAATGTCTCCTGCTTAAATAATTTTTACAATCTGATTTTCCAAGTATCAGACTATACAAGAAACGGAATATTTTTTGCACCGATTTATTTTGTGTTTGGTGGATATGTTTCCGATAATCAAAATAGACCATCGTTAAAGAAAAGTATCACAGGGTTTATTGTTTGTTTTGCCCTTATGTTTGGAGAAGCATTTATTTTACATTACTTAAATCTTCAGCGACACGACAGTATGTATGTATTTTTGCTGCCGAGTGTGTATTTCTTATTTAACATCCTTTTGTATATTAAGGGAAAAAGTCACAAAGAATTACGCAGAATATCCTTAATCATATATATCATTCATCCACTTATGATTGTTGTAGTGCGCTTATTTTCCAAATTAGTTCATATGCAAGACTTGCTTATTGAAAATAGTCTAATTCATTATATTGTAGTTTGTTTTATATCGGTAGTGTTCGCAATATTTATGACAGCATTGTGGCGCAGACTGAAACCTGAACAAGCAAAACATATTGTTGCTACTGAGCGAGCATATTTGGAAATTGATTTGAACAATTTAGAACACAATGTAAGTGTTCTTAAAAAAGCAATACCAAAGGATTGCGAATTGATGGCTGTTGTAAAAGCTGAAGCATACGGACACGGTACATATGAGATTGCCACTCACATAAATAAGATAGGGGTTAAAGCATTTGCCGTTGCTACCATTGATGAAGGTATCACGCTACGCAAGTATGGTATTACAGGTGAAATACTTATTTTGGGTTATACTGCACCTGAAAGAGCAAAAGAACTTTGTAAGTATAACCTTATACAAACACTGATTGATTATGAGTATTCTATCCGCTTGAATAATCAAGGATATAAAGTTAATGCCCATATCAAAATTGATACTGGTATGCACCGACTTGGCTTTGACAAAGAAGATGTCGAGAGCATTGCTACTGTTTTTTCGTTAAAAAATATAAAAGTGTGCGGGATATATACACATTTGTGTGCATCAGACAGTATTGACGAAAAAGATGTTAGCTTTACGAATATGCAAATTGAGAGCTTTTATAAGCTGTTAAGATTGATAAAGGAAAAAGGTATAGCAATTCCTAAAATACACATTCAAAGTAGTTATGGTTTTCTAAATTATCCAGAGCTTAAATGTAACTATGTAAGGACTGGTGTAGCTCTATACGGCGTCTTAAGCTCACCAAATGATAAAGTCAAATTACAGCTTGATTTAAGACCTGTGCTTTCATTAAAAGCAAGAGTAATATTGCTCAGACAAATTAAAACTGGCGATTGTGTTGGTTATAGTAGGTCATTTGTTGCAGACCGAGATAGTCGAATTGCAATATTATCTATCGGTTATGCCGATGGTTATCCGAGAATTTTATCTTGTGGAAAGAGTTATGTTCTTATAAATGGACATCAAGCATCTGTTGTTGGGAAAATATGTATGGATTTACTCGCAGTTGATGTTACAGATTGTCCCGATGTTACAGTTGGTAGCATTGCCACTTTAATTGGAAACGATGGCAATGAAGAAATATCAGCACCTACAGTAGCTGATAATTCTGAAAGCATTACCAATGAATTATTAAGTCGTATGGGTCGTAGATTAAAGGTTATCCATAAAGACTAAGTACGCAAAAGGAAACCAGAGACTATATGCCTCTGGCTCCTTTGCGTCACACATTCCAATAACTATTGCTTAAACTAAGGACAGTTCTTTATCATTCAGGCTGTCAATTTCTGCATTACAAATGGAGTTTTTATTAGCATTTATTGTTAATGTTTTGTGGATATTTTAAGGTATTTAAGCTCTTGCTATAAAATAGATAATTTCACAAGCGATTTAGTATAAAGCCCACCAAATAAAAAAAACGGTGCTTTGGTGGGCTGCCCTGTCACGCCCGAACAGAATTATCAACGCCCTCTAAACCCGTTTTGAGTTTGGAGGGATTTTTTTATGCGCTGGTCTGCCCTGAGCGCCTTGCTGCTTATTAGAAGCAGCAGTTACCTACATAGCATCACGAATAAGTGAGGATAACCTGTTAAAAAAATCCTAAGTTATTCGTGGTACTATTACGCCCCTAAAACAGAAGCCATATATCTACATAATAGAACTTATATTGCTTATAACCGCAAAGGTATGACAGCCTTTGCGGTTTTTCTTTTGTCGTTATTTGTCGGAATAAAGGACAAGCCTATATCTGGCGTTGGTTGCCGTTCGCCGCCTTTCAATCTGGATTTTTCAAAAATTCAGATTGGAGGTAAAATGGTATGGCTTACAATAAAGCCAAAGAAGAAAAGAAATGGCGGCTCTGGAAAGAAGCCGAAGAAAAACAATTAAGGAAGCTCGGCGTTGATGAAAGTACCATCGAAACGCTCCGTACTCACGATTGGGCGATTTTCAATTCAGACAGACGGTACTATCAGCGTATGCAGGAAGCGGGTACATACCTTGAGGGAGTTGCCGATGATACGCAGCAGCCCGAAATAAAGACAGTTGAGGACTTTCTGGACAGTATCGAAAATCAGCAGCTCTATCAGATTTTGATTAAGGTGGACAAGCTGACCCTGCAAATCGCCTTGCTGAAGATACAAGGCTATTCCACCCGTGAAATAGCCCACTCTCTCAATATAACCGAGAAAGCTGTTTACAGGCGAATGGACAGGCTCAAAGAAAAATTAAAAAAGTTTTTTGAATAGAGGGGAAAATCGCAGTTCCCCACGGGCTACAGGGTGAGAGGACAAAATCCTCACACCCTGTTTTCCTTTGTGTGGCGAAAACAGGATTGTTCCTTGTCAATCGAATAATCATTCGCCAAATACCTTCTCTTTGTGATTGTGATAAGCATAAGCGTGTCGAGAGGTACGCCACGACCTGTCGCAAGGCGGAGAGCGATAACTACCTACTCAAAATATCGGGCAGCTCCCGATTTCGCCGTAACCCACAAAGAGGATAATGATACTCCCGTCCAGTCACAGTCCGAGCGTGATAAAACCGTCGCAGGCAATGAGGGCGGCTCTGGCAGACCGTCAGTTGGGGTGGAACTCCCGTGGCGTCAGTTCGCTGCTGACCGTTTGGCGACTTCCCTGCGTGAAACGCATTGGTATCTTGGGGTGTCGAGGACAAATAGAGATGCTTCTATCATAAAGCCAAATACAAGGCGGTCTATTGAAACAGAGAATTGTTTATGCTCTCCCGACCTTAAAAACTTCCTTGTGTTTGGCTGATTACATAGGCAGAGCTTACCTGCTTATATCCAGATAGGAGGTCAAACTAATGGATAAAACAATTAAGCGTGGTGACATCTACTACGCAGACTTAAACCCTGTTGTCGGCTCGGAGCAAGGAGGAACACGACCTGTACTTGTTATCTCCAATGATATAGGAAACAGGCACAGTCCTACGGTCATTATTGCCGCCATAACAAGCCGTGTACGCAAAAAGAAGAAATTACCTACACACTTATATTTGGGGCAAATTGAGGGGCTTCCTGCGAACTCAATCATTCTCTTTGAGCAGTTACGCACGATTGATAAAAGCCGCTTGAAAGAACATCTCACACACCTTGATGAGCAGTATTTGAAATCGCTTGAATTTCCTCTCCTCATCAGTATCGGAGTTGAAAAAAGGAGGAGCTTATGAACTTTGGAGATATATATGCGTTAGTCTTAAAAGAATACCCAGACATTTTAACCGTTGATGAAATGAGCAAGGCTCTTGGTGTCAGCACAAAAACAGGTTATCAATTACTCCGTGAAAACAAAATAGAACACCTGAAGGTGGGCAGAGCGTACAAAGTACCGAAAGCCCATCTTCTTTCTTATTTGAGGTTAGGTCTGCGAAATGCGGAGAATTAAAGAATTTGCACATTCGACTTCTTTGGCTTAAATTGCTACAATGTATATGGTCAACAGCAGAAGTCGGTGCTACGCAAAGGAGGTTATATTTATGTTAGCAGGACATCTGCAAGAGAAAAAAGGCTATTTTTATATGGTTTTGAGCTATCCCGATGCTGCGGGAAAAAGAAAAACGAAATGGTTTCCGACAGGATTGCCTGTCAAGGGCAATAAAAAGAAAGCGGAAAAGATGTTAATGGAAACAAGGCAGACTTTTGTGCCTGAGTGCAAACCCATACAGGACGATATGCTGTTTTCGGACTTTCTGCTTCAATGGTTGGAAATCGCAAAGCCGACTATCGCACTTACCACATACGCATCATACTCAGGTATGGCAAAGAGCGTTATCATTCCGTATTTCAAGGAAAGAGAAATCACACTTTCCGAACTGAAGGCAACAGACATTCAGGCTTTCTATATGAAGCAGTTGAAACGAGTAAAAGCTAATTCGGTTATTCACTATCACGCTGTTATTCACAGGGCTTTGAAATATGCCGTAAAGATTGACCTTATTTCTGTCAATCCTGCGGATAAAGTGGAACGCCCTAAAGCTGATAAGTTCATCGGCAGCTTCTATGACAGCAACGAAGTACAGGCACTATTTGAAGCCGCCAAAGGAACGCTGATTGAAATACCGATTTTTCTCGGTGCGTTTTATGGACTAAGGCGAAGTGAAGCCCTCGGCTTAAAATGGGACGCTATTGATTTTCAAAACAATACGATTACCATTAGACACACCGTTACTTCCTGCAATCTTGACGGTAAGCATATCCAGATAGCACAGGATACGACCAAAACCAAGTCGAGTATGAGAACGCTGCCCCTTGTTCCTGCGTTCAAAGAGAAGTTGCTAAAGCTCAAGGAACAGCAGGAAGAATACAAACGAGTATGCGGACGATGCTACAACAAAAAGTATTTGGAATATATCTGTGTAGATGAGATGGGGACATTGATTTCTCCGCACTATCTCACATCATCATTTCCAAAGCTACTTGAAAAGAACAATTTGCGCCACATTCGTTTCCACGACCTGCGCCATAGTTGTGCTTCGCTGCTTCTTGCGAACGGTGTTCCTATGAAACAGATACAGGAATGGCTCGGACACAGCGATTTTTCAACTACGGCAAATGTATATGCCCATTTGGATTACAATTCCAAGCTGTCATCGGCTGACGCAATGGTAAACGGTCTGAGTGGCGCATTAGAGGTTATTTCATAGCTTCTGCGGCGTATCGCTTCACATAAAGATACGCCAACTACATATCCAGAGTTCAAATCACGGAGAGAACTTACGGAAAAATCTTTCCAGAGTGGAGAAAAAGAAAAAGCCTGCAAACGGTAAAAACCGCTTGCAGACTGAGCATTCTGGCGGAGAGAGTGGGATTCGAACCCACGGTTCCGTTAGGAACACGACTTTTCGAGAGTCGCACCTTCGACCACTCGGACATCTCTCCGTGTATTTATCTTCACATCAGCCCTCAAAAACACCTCGGAAAAAGGAGAGAACTGATGGAGAGAACTAAGGGATATTTACTTTTCAATGATAGCCGAAAAACCCCGTAAAATCAAGGTTTTTCAGAGGCGAGCTTCCAAAAAGGGCATTCGTTTTCGAGTGCTGCACCTTCGACCACTCGGACAACTCTCCGTGTCTATTTTCGTCCGGCTTTCTTTCCAGAAATTTGCTCAAAAATTCGTTGGAGAGAAAACAGGAGAGACGGCAAAAAATATTCGATTTTGAGATTTTCTGTGTTGAGGAATATTAAGGAGAATCAGGGGGACGGAATTCCCAGCTTCTGCCGAAATTTCGAGTCAGGGCCGTTATGACCACTTCGATACCTATCCATATATGTGCATTTTACGAACGCACGCATGATTATAACCAATCCCGCGGAAAAAATCAAGTCCGGCGGTACAATTTCCGTAAATTCTGTGCCTCCGGCGGTGGAATTTCCGCAGATTCTGTTGTATAGTATCTTTGTTCGCGCCGATTTGCGGCGCAAATACGCATAAAAAGGATACTTTTGCTGTGGACGATATGAAAAAAGAGGCCGAACGCGAGGCGCGCACCATGTGGGAATTCATCTGCACGTTCCTCAAATGGCTCGTTATCGCGGGCGTGACCGGCGGTATCGGCGGGCTGGTCGGCTCGGCCTTTCACCTGAGCGTGAACTGGGCGGCGACGTTTCGCGCCGCGCACCCGTGGCTGCTGTGGCTGCTGCCTGTGGGCGGCCTGCTGATCGCGGCCATTTACCGCCTGACCAAAATGGAAAACAAGAACACCAATGCCATCATCGACGCCATCCACTTCGGCGACAAGGTGCCGCTGCTGCTCGTGCCGGCAATCTATCTGTCGACCGTCATCACGCATCTGTTCGGCGGCAGCGCCGGTCGTGAGGGCGCGGCACTGCAGATCGGCGGCAGCCTCGGCTGCTACATCGGGCGGCTGTTCCACCTTGATGAAAAGGATATGCGCATCGCCACGCTCTGCGGCATGAGCGCCGTGTTCTCGGCGCTGTTCGGCACGCCGCTGACCGCGACCATTTTCGCGCTCGAGGTCATCAGCGTGGGCGTGTTTTACTACTCCGCGCTCGTGCCGTGCATCGTTGCCTCACTTGCCGCGCTCGCCATCGCCAACGCCTTCGGCATCGCGCCGACGCAGTTCACGTTTGCATTCGCGGCCGCGCCGAAGCTTCTGCTGCTTCGTGTGGCGGCGCTCGCTGCCGTGTGCTCGCTGATGAGCATCCTCTTTTGCGTGACCATGCACGGCACAGAGCGGCTGTTTTCCAGCCGCATCCCGAACACGTGGCTGCGCATCGCCGCGGGCGGCGGGATCGTGATCGTGCTGTCGCTGCTCGTCGGCACGGGGGACTACAACGGCGCCGGCATGGACGTCATCACCCGCGCCATCGAGGGCGGACAGGCGGCGCCCGACGCGTTTTTCTGGAAGCTGCTGTTCACCGCCGTCACCATCGGCAGCGGCTTCAAGGGCGGCGAGGTCGTGCCGACATTTTTCATCGGCGCAACGCTCGGCTGCGTGCTCGGCGGTCTGCTCGGCATCCCGACGGGGTTTGCCGCGGCGCTCGGGCTCGTGTGCGTGTTCTGCGGCGCGGTCAACTGTCCGATCGCCTCGGTCATCCTCAGCATCGAGCTTTTCGGCGCGGGGCAGCTCGTGTATTTCGCGCTCGCGTGCGGCGTCGCCTATATGCTCTCGGGCTACTTCGGGCTCTACAGCAGTCAGAAGATCCTCTATTCCAAGCTGAGAACGGAATTTATCAACATCCACGCGAAATAAAATGCAAGCGCCATGCCCGGACACGGTACGTGTCCGGGCATGCCTGTCAAAAAGTAATACTTTTTGACAATGGGGTTTGCGGCCTGACTGCAGCGCACGCGCTGTCCGCCTCCGGCGGACGGCGCGCACGTTTGCAGGCCGAGAAGTATTTTCTTCGCCGCACATGTCGCCGAAGAAAATAATTGGACTTTCTTTGCGCCTGCGGGCGCAAACTCTACGAGGTTTTTTGATAAGCTGTGCCCGGACACGGTACGTGTCCGGGCACTTTTTGTCCCCGAAAGAAATTATATAATTTGCATTTAAATTTATATAAAAACGCTTGACAAAGTTGCGGGGCGGGTGTAGAATGCACAATGTAAGAAAAAAGAAAGCGGTGATGCACCGATGAAGAAAACACTATACAGCCTTATGCTCAACGAAGAGGTCGTGCGCGAGATCGACCGCATGGCCCACCGCATGGGCACGAACCGCTCGGCGCTGATCAACCAGATCCTCGCCGACTATACCTCGGTCATGACGCCGGAGCGCCGCATCGAGAGTATTTTCCATGAGATCGAGCAGCTCGTCGCCCCGGCGCGTGACCTTGTGCCGTTTTTCGCCCCGCATACGACGAGTATGTCCCTCAAGAGCAGCCTCGAATATAAGTACCGCCCGACGGTCAAGTACGAGGTCGCGCTCTACGGCGACAAGCAGGAGGGACTCGGCGAGCTGGCCGTCATCTTCCGCACTCAGTCGGCGGCGCTGCTGCAGAGCATGACGCAGTTTTTCCGCCTCTGGAAGCAGATCGAGGACGCGCACCTGTCCGGCGTTGCGCCGGAGTATGCCCTGTACGACGGGAAGTTCGTGCGCACGCTCTCGCTGCCGCCGGATCACGACTACACGAGCGAGGAGATCGCCCGCGCGATCTCGGACTATGTGCAGCTGTTCGACCGGCTCATGAAGGCGTACCTGGCGGGCAAATATACCCCGCCCGAGATCGAGGCGCTCTACTGTGCCGAGCAGCAGCGCGCGCAGATCCTTATCTGATCCATTTGCAACCACTCATGAAAGGAGGCGCTGCGTGCCGGAACACGCAGCAACCCGACTATGAACGCTGATAAATTCACACAAAAGACAATTGAAACCATCCAGACCGCGCAGAGCATGGCGCAGGAAAACGGCAACCAGTATCTCACGCCGGAGCACCTGCTCTATGCGCTCATCGACGCCGACGGCGGCCTGATCGGCACCCTGCTCGGCCGCATGGGCGTGGACTGCAACGCCGTGCTCAGTGAGCTCGACACCGCCATCGATCGGCTGCCGAAGGTATCCGGCGGCAGCGGCGAGGTGTACGCCTCGCCGGAAACGAGCAAGATCTTCAGTTTCGCCGAGCGCGAGGCCAAAAACAGCGGCGACGCCTATGTCTCCGTTGAGCACCTGATGCTCGGCATCTTCGCCAACGAGACCGCCGACATCAAGCGCATCTTCAGCGCCCACGGCATCACGAAGGCGGGCTTCACGGCGGAGCTCAAGAAGGTCAAGACCGGCCCCGTCACGAGCGACAACCCTGAGGACACCTATGACGCACTCAAAAAGTACGGCACCGACCTCGTCGAGCGCGCCCGTGAAGGCAAGATGGACCCGGTCATCGGCCGCGATCAGGAGATCCGCAACGTCATCCGCATCCTCTCGCGCAAGACGAAAAACAACCCCGTGCTCATCGGTGAGCCGGGCGTCGGCAAGACGGCCATCGCCGAGGGCCTGGCGCAGCGCATCGTGCGCGGCGACGTGCCCGAGGGACTGAAGA
>ERZ825384.932-NODE-932-length-36669-cov-4.753810_pt1 | contig 36669 bp, 37 predicted proteins | sample MGYA00519931_ERZ825384 | MGnify/ENA primary metagenome ERZ825384 (study PRJEB31778, sample SAMEA3449200) | human gut metagenome | biome: human gut; feature: human-associated habitat; material: faeces | place: United Kingdom | collected 2010/2012 ...
TCCACACGATACTCACCTTACGTATGTCTTGGTACGCGCCGCCTGATACGGGGGCATCAGATTTGATACCAGTTGCCGTAGAACGATTGCCGTCAATAGAAGGTGCGGTGAAAATTCAGATAATTTGTACCTTCTTGCGGGGGGTTCTTGGTTTGTACGCACCAAACGGCCTCCCCTGGGGAAAGCTGGAGCGACGGAGCCGGGACTGATGAGGGCCGGGGAGCAATGGCATATAGCTTTGCAGTTTCCCTTTCTCAGCTCTTCCTCATCCCATTCTTATCAAACTTTTTCCGCAGCGCGTGTTCCGTGACCGGGAGCGCGCAGAGCATCGGGACGAGCTGGATGAACACGGTGATCACCCCGGTGTACCCGATCGTCTCTGTGCCGCGCCCGATCACGAACAGGATGGGGACGACCGACAGCGGCAGCAGGAGCCAGCCGCAGCAGTACCAGTACCGCCCGCAGACCGTATGCGCCAGCTTCCACGTTTCCTGATTTTTCATGGACATGGTCGACCGGTATCCGAACGTCGCGTTGATGGACTTCGGCGGGCTTTTGAAAAACCTCCGGCCAAAATAGATCATCGTGAGCGGGCTCATCAATACGGACAGCAGCATGAATATCCAGAAGAGCATTCTTATTTCCCCTTTTCCATACTTCCCGGTCTGCGGTGTAAAAACTCATCAAACGCATCGATGCGCTCCGTCAGGGGCCTAATGGACACAAGCCGGAAGAAGCCGCCGCGGGACTGCATTTTATGCCACAGCTTCTGCACGTCGATGGCGTCATATACATTCTTATCGATCTCGGCGGCCTTTTTCTGCACGACCGCGCCGAGATGGATGGAGAAGCACAGGTCAATGAGGAAAATGCCGAAGCACACGCCCACCATAAACGACGCCAGCGGGTGTGCCACGAACCACTCCACCAGCTTCCGCAGCCGCGGATACAATAAAAAGTAGTACGCCAGCGACAACACGCCCCAGAAGAACGTGAACAGCGGGCAGATGATGCCCTGGACATTGCCCCAGAGCTTGCTGTAGTCCCACAGGCGCAGGTGGAAGCCCTTGAAGCTCACGACGCCGACGATATACTCCAGCAGCGTCATAGCCAGCGCCATGACGACGAACATGACCGGGTAATACCAGAACGTGCCCGAAAACGAGCCGAACAGCTGATGGTCCAGCTCCGAGAGGATGAACAGCAGCACTGTGCCGAATCCGTACAGCGGCAGGCAGGGGCCGAAGAGGAAGCCCGGGTTCAGCCACTTGCGCTCCGGGTTCGCCCCGGAGAAGAACCGGCGGAACAGAAGCTCCAGCACCCACCCGCCGACAGCGCCGAAGAAAAACAGATACAGAACGATCAGGAAGATCTGAAATTTGGACATAGCCGCCCTCCGCATACACATTTCTTTGCCTTCAGCTTACGACATTGCCGCCCCGCTGTCAAGGCAAAAGAAAACAGTGACGTTTGCAGGAAAGTGTGCTATACTGTCGCCAGAATATGCAGAAGGAGCAGGTTATCATGCGCGGAATCCCGTCTTTGATCACAGAGATCCGAAAAAAAGTCTTCACCGAGGTCGCCCGGATGGCATACTCCGGCGACTACACCGATATGGAGGATATCCCCTTCAAGATCGTCCCCGGCCAGAGCCCGCTGCACCGCGAGTCCGTGTTTCTCGAGCGCGCCATCGCCGGCGAGCGCGTGCGGCTGGCCATGGGTTTGTCCCTCCAGCCCGTGCAGACGCGCACGCTTCTGACCGAGGGCATGGATCAGGCCGCCATCGCCGAGCAGTATTACGAGCCGCCGCTCGTCAACATCATCCCCTACGCCTGCCACGCCTGCCCGACGCGGCAGTACCGCGTCAACGAGCTGTGCCAGGGCTGCCTCGCCTCCTCGTGCCAGCGCGTGTGCCCGAAGGGCGCGATCAAATTTGTCAACGGCAAGAGCCGCATCGACCAGAAGCTCTGCATCAAGTGCGGCAAATGCGCCAGATCCTGTCCGTACAACGCCATCACCTACCTCGAGCGCCCGTGTCAGGCCGCCTGCGGCATGGACGCCATCGGCGTCGACGAATACGGCAAGGCCTGCATCGACTATGACCGCTGCGTCTCCTGCGGCCAGTGCCTTGTGAGCTGCCCGTTCGGCGCGATCGTCGACAAGAGCCAGATCTATCAGGTCATCCGCTCCATGCTCGAGGGCAACGAGGTCGTGGCCATCGTCGCGCCGTCGTTCGTCGGCCAGTTCGGCAAGGACGTGACCGTGCCGAAGTTCCTCACGGCCATGAAGCAGCTCGGCTTTGCCGATGTGGTCGAGGTCGCGGTCGGCGCGGATATCTGCACGATCGAGGAGGCGCGGGACTTTATGGAAAAGGTCCCGGAGGAGCAGCGGTTTATGGCGACCTCCTGCTGCCCGTCGTGGCGGATGATGGCCAGACGGCTGTTCCCCGCCGAATCCGGCAACATTTCCATGACCTACACGCCGATGGTCTATACCGCGCGGCTCGTCAAGCGCGAACGGCCCGACTGCAAGGTCGTCTTCGTCGGCCCGTGCGCGGCCAAAAAGCTCGAGGCCATGCAGGATGATATCCGGACCGACGTCGACTTCGTCCTGACCTACGAGGAGCTGATGGGCATTTTTGAGGCCAGGGACATCGACTTTTCCCAGCTGCCCGACAGCCCGGACCTTGACGAGGGCACCCGCGCCGGGCGCGGCTTTGCCGTCGCGGGCGGCGTGGCCGCCGCGGTGGAGGAGCTCATCCACAAGGAACATCCCGAATGCCAGATCAAGACCCAGCGGGCCGACGGCCTGCGCGAGTGCCGGAAGCTTCTGATGCTGGCGAAGGCCGGGAAGCTCGACGGATATCTGCTCGAGGGCATGGCCTGCCCAGGCGGCTGCGTGGCAGGCGCGGGCACGGTCGTCTCGGCGGATACGGCGGCAAAAAAGCTCTCGCAGCACATGGCTCAGGCCACCGGCAGCGCCGCCGACGACAGCCGCTACCGCGACCTGGCCGACCAGTTGAATTAAACCGCATAAATCGCCCCGGCGCAGACCGTTCTGCGCCGGGGCATTTTTCTATGTAAGTTGGTCAGGGCTCCATCATCAGGCGGATGATCTGCCGGTCGGTGTCGGCCATGCCGGTGTGGGCCAGCGCGCCGACGGTCTCGATCGTGTGCTCAATGCCAGATTTGACGATGCCGTCGCCGGCATAGAACTGGTTGCCGCAGCGGTACATGTGGTAGCCGAGCAGGCCCGCGTCGACGCTCGTGGCGATCTTTGCCGCGCAGGAGGGCTTGGCGCCGTCGCAGATGATGCCGGAGGTGATGGCCATAGCGTTGACCAGCGTATGCTTGATCTGCTCATACCCGCCGCCATAGAGGTAGGTGATGCCCGCCCCCGCGCCGCACCCGGCCGAGACCGCGCCGCAGTAGGCCGAAAGCGTCCCGATGTGCGCCTTGATATGGATCGTGCTGAGATTGGAGACCGCCAGCGCCCGGTAGAGCGTCTCGCGGCTCACGCCCAGCTCCTCGGCGTAGACCACGACCGGCACGGAGGCCGTGATGCCCTGGTTGCCGGAGCCGGAGTTGATGATGACCGGCAGCTCGCAGCCGGACATGCGCGCGTCGCTGGCCGCGGCCGCCATATAGCGGGCGCGGTTCTGCACCGTCTCGCCGTAGGCCTCGCGCAGCGTCTTGCCGACGTTCGCGCCGTAGGACCCGGCGAGGCCCGCCTCGGCGATGGCCATATTGTACGAGATCTGCCGCTCAAAGATCTCCTGCACATCCTCCGGACACAGCGACTGCGCGAAATCCACGATCCGCTCGACCGTCAGGACGCTGCGGTCCGTGCGGCGTTCGGAGACGGTCTCGCTGCAGGGGCGGTCGATGAGGCGCTTCGTGCCGTGCAGCAGCTGCACGAGGTTCGTATGGCTGCCGACGATCCGCGCCGAGGCCTGATCGCCAGCCGCGTAAACCGTGATGCGGATATCGAAGATGAACGGCGAGTCGATCGACCGGATGTCAAAGGCCGCCTCCTGCAGGTACGCCCGCATGTCCGCGATCTGCTCGTCGGTGACCTCGCTGAGGACCTCCAGCTCCTTCTCCTCCCGGCCCGCGATGATGCCCGCGGCAGCCGCCGCGGCGATGCCGTGCATCGAGCCCGTATGCGGCACGACGACGCTCTTGACGTTCTTGATGATATTTCCGCTGACCTCGATCCGCACCCGCTCCGGCCGCTTGCCGAGCACGGCGCGGGCCTGCGCCGCGGCGTAGGCGATGGCGATGGGCTCCGTGCAGCCCATCGCGGGCACGAGTTCCTCGCGCAGGATCTCTACAAAGCTCTGATAGAGCGCATCCGTTCGTTTCATTCTGACCGTTCCTCCGATGTTTCATGATAGCAGGCCGCAGAGCAGGTATGGCTGCCGCACACGCGCGGCGGCTCGTCCTTGTGGTGGCCGCAGACATAGTCCGGCTGGTAATGGAGCGCCCCGGCCAAAAGCGCCCGGACCGCGTCGTCCGCGCCGCCCTCCGCGCCCGGATACAGCCGGATCCCGGCCTCCGCCAGCGCCAGCCGCGCGCCAGCGCCGATGCCGCCGCAGATGAGCGCGTCGACCGCGTAGGCCTTCAGAAATCCGGCCAGCGCCCCGTGTCCGCTGCCCATCGTGTCGACGATCGCCGACGAGACGATCCGCCCGTCGGTCACATCATAGAGCTTGAACTGCGCCGTCCGCCCGAAATGGCCGTAGATCTGCCCGTGATCAAAAGGTACCGCAAGCCGCATAAAGACCCCTCCCACCTTTGCAGTTGTGCAAAGTGACGATATTCTATGTCATCCATTATACCATATTTGTCGCGTTTGTAAAGCCCGGAAAGCACGCCGCCCCGCACACCACGAAAGACTGAATCCAAAAATCGCGCCCGCCCGGGGAGCCTCCCCGGGCGGGCGTGATTTTTGGATGTCGATGGGCTCCAGTCCGCTCACAGGTCGACCTGTTCAAATCTTGCGGCCGAGGTGCGGAAGGCCAGATAGGTCACGAGCGCGTACACCGCCACGCCGCCGAGCAAAACCGGCAGCTGCCGGACAAGGTCCGCCGGCGCGTAACTTTCGCACACGGTCTTCATGTACGGCACGACATGGTCGAGCGTCTCGAGCAGGACGATGGCCAGAAACAGCACGACGCTCGAGACGACGAAGGGCTTGCCGAGATCATAGCCGTTTTTGTAGTGCATCGGCAGAAACGTCAGGTTGAACAGCCCCATCAGCACGAACCCGAAGCCGAGAAAGGCCAGATTCGCCTCGATGCCGACGGGATTGTTGATCTGCGCGTAGCCCCTGCGGAGGAGCATGAATGGGATACAGGCCGCGATCTGCAGCAGCTGCAGCGTCACGACGGTGGAAAACCGTGCCCGGACCACATCCCGCTTCGTGACCGGCAGCAGGGCCATGTAATACACGTCCCGGTTCTCCCGCGCGGCCTGCAGCATGAGGAAAATGCCGAGGGCATTATAGAAAAACGTCACGTAATACGGATAGCTCGGCACGAGCACCAGCGCGCTCAGCAGCAAAAACAGCAGCGGCACCGGCGTGACGACCAGCTTCCATTCCTTTTTCATCAGCAGCTTCATGCTTCCGCCTCCCGTTCCAGATGGACCATGATCTGTTCCAGATTCGCCGGCGTGAGCGCGAAGCCGGCGGCCAGCGCGGCGTCCTCTTTGCGGAGGAGCGCTTCGAGCTCTCCTTTGTGGCTGCGCGCGCCGATGCACGCGGCCCGCAGCGCGGGTGTACACGCCGCGTCGCTGCCCTGCAGCAGGAGATACCCCGCGGTCCACGTCTTCTTGTCCGTGCTGGCCGCGACGCGGCCATGCTGGATGTACGTGATCGTATCCGCGCAGGCGTCAAGGTCCGAGGTGATGTGCGTGGAGAAGAGGATCGACACACCCTCCTGCTCACAGAGCGTCCGGAACGTGTCCAGCAGCTCGTCACGCGAGACGGGGTCAAGGCCGGACGTCGGCTCGTCGAGGATCAGCAGCTCCGCCCGGTGCGACATGGCGGCCGCCAGCTGATACTTGACCTTCATGCCCTCCGACAGCTCGCAGACGCGCTTGCTCTCGTCGAGCGAAAACTGCCGGACGAGGCGCGCGTAGCGCCCGTCGTCCCACCCGGGATAAAAGCGCTTCGTGACGTCCGTCAGCTCGCGCAGGCGCTTGCGCTGGTAATACGACGCGCCGCCGGAGACGAAGCCGATGCGCGAGCGGATCTCCCGCTCGTCCTTGTCCATATCCAGCCCGCAGATCGTGACCGTCCCCGCATCCGGATGCACCAGATGGAGCATGGATTTGAGCGTGGTCGTCTTGCCCGCGCCGTTGCGGCCGATCAGGCCCATGATCGTCCCGGCCTCCATGGAGAACGAGACGTTTTCCAGCCGGAAGGCCGGATACTGCTTGCAAAGCCCGTCAAGCTTCAGGATCTGCATCGTCTTCCGCCTCCTTTGCCATCCGGAACAGCGCATCCGGCACGTTCAGATCGTCCATGCTGACCAGCGCGATCCCGCGCTTTTTGTCCGCCATCAGCAGCAGCTGGTCGCCCGGCTGGATGCTGAACAGCTCGCGCGCCCCCTTCGGGATGACGATCTGTCCCTTCTCTCCGACCTTGACCAGACTGACGAATTTCCCCTTCGGGAACTGCATCGGCATAAAGATCCCTCCTGCCATAAGTTATACTCAGTATGAAAAGTTATACCAAGTATAACACGCATGCAGAAAAAAGCAAGCCCTATTTTCGCAGCTGCCGGTCCGTCCGCACGAGGACGAAGGCCGAGGCAAGGAACGTGACGATATCGGCCGCCGGCATGGAATACAGCACGCCCATCAGCCCGAACGCCCGCGGCAGCAGCAGCACGAGCGGCACCGCCAGCAGGACCTCCCGGAAAAACGACAGCCCCGCCGACTCCACCGGCCGCCCCAGCGCCTGCATGAAGATGAACGCCGCCTTGTTGACCGTCGCCAGCGGCAGCATGCACAGGTACACGCGGAAGGTCAGCACGGCAAACTCATTATAAAGCGCCGATTCCGCGCCGAACAGCCCGATGAGCTGCCGCGGGAACAGCTGCGTGACCAGCAGCGCGAGCACGCCGAGCGCGAATTCCGCCCCCATCAGCCGCCACAGGATCCCGCGGCAGCGGCCGTATTGCTCCGCGCCGTAGTTGTAGCCCACGATGGGGATGCAGCCCGCGGACATGCCGATGGTGATGGAAATAATGATCTGAAACACCTTCATGACGATGCCGAGGACCGTCAGCGGGATGTCCGCGCCGTACTTGCTGCCCGCACCGTACTGCACGAGCATGTTGTTGGTCGCCGCCATGGCGATGACGAGCGAGATCTGCGCAAGAAAGCTGCACAGTCCCAGCGGCAGGTAGGCCGCGAGGATCTTCCCGCGGAGCTTGAAATCGTCCTTTCCCAGCCGCAGCGCCTTCGTATGGCAGAGGTACCATACGCCCATCGCGGCCGTGATCACCTGCCCGGCCACCGTCGCCACAGCCGCGCCCATCACGCCCCAGCGCAGCACGAAGATGGCGATGGGATCGAGGATGCAGTTGGCGATCGCGCCCGCCAGCATGGAGGCCATGGCAAACCGCGGGCTGCCGTCCGAGCGGATGATCGGGTTGATCGCCTGCCCGAAGACGTAGATCGGAATGCCGATGGTGATGTAGGTGAAATACTCCTTCGCATAGGCGAGATTTGCCTCCGTCGCGCCGAACAGCAGCAAAATCGGCGTCTGGAACACCGCGTAGAATCCCGCCACGAGCACGCCAACCGACACGCTCAGCGTCACAGCGCTGCCAACGGCGCAGTCCGCATCTTCCTGCCGGTTTTTGCCGAAGCAGATCGACACGTAGCTGCACGCGCCGTCGCCGATCATCACAGCCAGACCCAGCGCCAGCACCGTCAGCGGGAACACGACGTTCGTCGCGCCGTTGCCAAGATACCCCACGCCCCAGCCGATGAAGATCTGGTCGACGATGTTGTACAGCGCCCCCACCAGCAGCGAGATCGTACACGGCAGGGCGAATTTCACCATGAGCTTCCCGAGCGGGGCAGTGCCCAGCGCGGCGTTTTGTTTTTCTTCCATAAAAACCTCCCGAAATAAAAAAAATTGCGCAAGTCCGTTCGGACTTACGCAAAGCTGCTACACAACAGCTGTACTTTACCACACGCCGGGAAAAATTGCAAAGGGGATTTTCCACAAGTTTTTCTCTTTTTCCGCCGGGAACTTGCGCGCCGCTCCTGCGTCTGATATATTGTAGATACAAACAGAAAGAGAGGGCCCGCTATGTTCGGCTTTGACTTTATGAATTCGGTCTTCCCCGTGATCTTCACGGTCATGTTCGTCGGCATCTTCATCATGTTCATCGTCACCGCCGTGCGCGGCATCGGCCGTTGGCACAAGAATAACAACTCCCCGCGCCTGACCGTCGACGCGGCCATCGTCTCCAAGCGCATGGACGTCACCCACCACCATAACAGCACCACACACACGAATTCCTCCTCCACCTGGTACTACGCCACGTTCCAGGTCGCCAGCGGCGACCGCATGGAGCTTTCGATCCCCACCCAGGACTACGGCTACCTCGTCGAAGGCGACCACGGCAAACTCACCTTCCAGGGCACCCGCTACCTCAGCTTCGAGCGCGCATAATCCCAACCCTCCACCCCGTCTCCCTCCCGGAGACGGGATTTTTGCGCCCTCATGCCTTCCCCTATGCAGGGAAGCCTTGATGCTCATCTATCGTTTCTTAAGAATTATTTATTGTTTCTCGATAAAAAATAATTGACAAACGATCTTCTCTGTGGTAGCCTGTAGCTACAGAAAGGATGTGTCCCCTATGAACTGGTCCAAAAACAGCTCGATCGAGCTTTCCCGGATCTGCGTCGTCTTGTTCATGATCCTCCTCGCCGCCCTCGATATCGGCTGCTACTGGGCCGTGCAGTGGTTCGTGGAGATCCGGCTGATGTACTGGCAGTACGGCGTGCTGATGATGGTCACGATCTACCTCTGCAGCGGCTTCGGCTGGGTGCTGCTCGTGCGGCTGTGGCAGCTGCTGCAGAATATCCGCGCGCAGCTCATCTTCGACGCGCAGAACGTGCGGCTGCTGCGGCAGGTCAGCTGGTGCTGCGTGGGCGCGGGCGCGGTGTGTCTGGTCAGCTGCCTGTATTATCTGCCGTTCATCGCGGTCGCCATCGCAGCCGGCTTCATGGCGCTGATCGTGCGCATCATCAAGAATATTTTCCAGCAGGCCATCGACATGAAGGCCGAGTTCGACCTCACGATCTAGGGGGTGCGGCATGGAAATTCTCGTGAATCTGGACGTCATGATGGCCAAGCGCAAAATCTCCGCCGGGGAGCTGGCCGAGCGCGTCGGCATCACCCCCGCGAACCTGTCCATTCTCAAAAACAACAAGGCCAAGGCCATCCGCTTTTCCACACTCATGGCCCTGTGCCATGAGCTCCGCTGCCAGCCGGGCGACCTGCTGGAGTTTGTGGACGACCAACAGGAGGTCACCGATGGAAGAACAACGTAAAAACGAATTCCCCCGCCCGCAGGAAACGCCCGACTGGGCGCAGGAGACGCTCGCCCCGGCAAAGCCGCCGTTCTCGGCCGGCCGGAAGGAAGTGCTGCTGGCGTTCGGGATGTATGTGCTGGCGTATGTGTATCTGGGTTCCGGATGGTGGGCGCTGCCGCTGTTTGCCGCCGGGTTTATCGCCGCCGGAGAATATCTGTACCGGGACGTGAAGCGCCCGTGGGAAAGCTGGGTCTGGCTGGCCTGCGTGGTGGTGATCGCGGGCTGCATCACGTGGCGCAGCCTGCATCCGAACCAGTACGACTCCCGGCTGGATGTGCAGGTCATGCAGGAGTATGCCATCCCCTCGAGCCTCGCCTTTCTGGCACTGCATATCCTTGCCGTCTACTGGCTTCTGTGCCGCTCCGGGCGGCTGACCGGCGGCGAAAGCGGCCATCTGCTGCCGCTCGACGCGCTGTACGCGTTTCTCATCGTCCCGTTTCAGAATTTCTTCCTGCGCATCCGCTGCGTGATCTTCGCGCTGAAGTCCAAAAAGGAGCGCGGCGTCAGCGCCGGCGCGATCGCAGGCGCGGTGCTCGCGGCGTTCGCCGCGCTGGTGCTGCTCGTGCTGGCCATGACGCAGCTGTCCGCCGCGGACGACACCTTCGGCGAGCTGATCGATGACCTGCGGCTGACGCTGACGCTCGATCTTGACGAGACGTGGTTCTATCGTCTCCTCGCCTCCCTGCCGGTCGGCGCGTACGTGTTCGGCCTGCTGGCCGGTCTCGGCCGCCGGACGCCGGAGGATATGCGCGGGCGCGGAGCGGCAGTCGTGAGCCGCCTGCCGAAGCTGCGCACCGTCCCGGAAGGCATCTGGGCCGCGGCCCTCGGGCTGTTCAGCGCGCTCTATCTCGTGTTCTTCTTCGTGCAGGGCCGGTACCTGTTCGGGGCCTTTACCCGGACGCTGCCGGAGAGCTTTACCGTGGCCGAATACGCCCGCCAGGGCTTCTTCGAGCTCTGCCGCGTCATGGCGATCAACTTCACCCTTTTCTGGCTCGTCACGCGTACCGCGCGGCAGGAGCAGAAGCTGATCCGCTGGATGGCCGCCGCCCTTCTGGTCCAGAGCATGCTGTTCGCCGTCATCGCGATCTCCAAGCTGGCGCTGTATATCGACTGCTTCGGCCTCACGCCCCTGCGCGTGCAGAGCACGTGGCTCGTATGCGTGCTGCTCCTCGGCTGCGTCTGCGCGCTCTATACCCACCTGACCGGCAAAAAGTCCATGCGCGCCTGGATGATCTTCGGCGCGGTGACGCTGGCTGTTTTGTGCATGGTGCAGCTCCCGATGCATGTCCCGGCACCGGAATATCCGGGATAAAAAAATTCCAGCAGCCCCCTTGACAACCGCTCCGCCTTCTGCTATTATAATAAGGCTCTGTGAGAGCCTTATATCGCGGGATAGAGCAGTTCGGTAGCTCGTCGGGCTCATAACCCTTAGAGTTAGCGTCCAGCTTTCAGGAGCAAAAAGTCAACATCGCGGGATAGAGCAGTTCGGTAGCTCGTCGGGCTCATAACCCGGAGGTCGGGGGTTCAAATCCCTCTCCCGCAACCATAAATCGCCGTATTTCGTGAGAAATGCGGCGATTTCTCTATCGTTTTGTTTGGATTTCTCCGCTTTGCTCATTTGCAATTCATGTTCCCCGCGGAGTCTTTGCTCTTGTTTGCTGGATATGGTTTCCACATCAAAGCATTCCGAAAGTTCTGATTGGAATACCGCTGTTTGACAGCTTTACGCGCTATTTGCAATAAAGTATGCAATAGCGCGGTTTTTCGTTTCATGCCGTGTGGTTTCGGCGCTGTGGAAAGGTCGGCAAAACAACATCTGCAAACTTGGCGCGAGGGGCAGCACCATTTAATCTCGGCGCTGCATCCATCTGGCCCATGTTAAGATAATCGCTCATCATGCCGATGGCCTCGCGCTCGATATCTTCGTTTTTGTGAAGATATTTGCGCGTTGTTTCAATCGACGAATGTCCCAGAATTCCCTGCACGATGTTGAGCGGCACCTTGTCTTCCACCAGCCGCGTCGCCAGCGTGTGCCGCAGCGCGTGGGGATTGACCTTGCGGATCTCGCAGCGTTTGGAAACTGCGGCCAGCCGGATCTCAAAGCTCTTGGGATCGAGGTGCGTCCCGGCCTTGGACGGGAACAGCAGCCCGTCCGGGTTCGGCCATGTGGAATTTGCCAGCGTGAACAGATGCCGGATCAGAAGCTCGCACAGGCCGTCAGAGATCGCGATCTCGCGGTTCGACGTGCTTGTCTTCGGCGTGTTCTGAACGATAAGGTGCGTTTTCTTCTTCGGATCGTAATTCAGAATCTCAATGTTTGGATTCTCTGGAGAAACGGCCGCTGTTGGAACACGGATCAGATTCTTCGTGACCGAAAGCGTTTGCTTCTCCAAATCCAGATCAGAAATTTTCAGCGCCAGCACCTCGCCGACGCGGAATCCGACGAACAGGGTCGTCAGAATCGCGACGCGCTGCGTTTCCCGCATGACCTCCTCGATGAAGACCTGCATTTCCGACGGGCTCAGGACACGCATCTCCGGCGTAATAACTTCCGGCCTTGTCGTGTCAACCGTGGGATTACACGGCAGTTGGTATTTTCTCATGGCGTACGCAAAAAAGTCTTTCAGCAGCATATGCTGGTTCTGAATGGTCTTTGCGGACAAGCCGCCTTTCCGCCCATCCAAACGGCCGCCGTTTTTCTGCTTTCTTTGATAATAGTCCTGTATGGTGTCCTGGGTGATCTGGTAGAGCGGCAGGTTTCCAAAGGCTTCCGCGAAGTGGATCCGATATGTATCCAGATAGCTTGCATAGGTGGACGGCTTTCTGGCAGGCGGCGATTTGTAAAGCTCAAGCCATTTGAGGAAGGCTTCTGAGAACAGTATCTCCGCCTCAATGGGGTGGCCGAGCTTGGCCCGGAGTTCTTCGAGACGGGCGGATTCCGCCGCCTGCGCTTCCTCCTCCGCCTTGATACGCGCCTGTTCTTCTTCCCATTGTGCGCGGCGCTCTTTGCAGATCGTCTTGGTACGGCCCTTGAACGCTTTGCGGTATGGACTGCCATCCTCTTTTCGGCCATATGTAACCTGATAGACCCATGATTTATCCTTTTGCTGATAGAAGCTGCCTTCTCCGTTGGAACGACGTGCCATGCTATCAACCTCCAATTTCTTTGTAATATTTGGAGATTTGACGTTAATTCATAATCGTATGCGAGGACTTCATCCACTCATAAAAGGGTTCCTTTGGAACGCGAAAAGAATTGCCGATGCGAATGACCGGAAATGACTTGCTGTGGATCAGATTGTACGCAGCGTTGATGCTGATGTTCAGGATCTGCTTGATATCCCGTACTGTCAGGGTTTCGTTTTCGCGCTTTTCCATCGTGGAATCCTCCTCATACGAAGTAAAATATGAACTTTTCAAGGTGCAGAAGCTGACTCGTATAGCTATTGTACGACAGCTCTGCGGGTAATGCAATGCCACCGCGGGTATCGCGGCGGCATTATTTTGAAAGATGTTTCTCTTTTCGTCTTCCTACCGCCGAAGAATACCGTCAGCGAAAGCGTACAGATTTGCGAGTTCCTCCACAGCCTGTTGTCTGAGCCGCTGCACGGTTCTGGGCGTCGAGCCCATACCGTCCGCAATTTCGCCCCAGGACTGCTGCTCGAAGTAATACCTACGGATCACGTCCTGCTGCCGCCCGTCCAGAAACCCTATGTAATGCGAAAGCCGATCCTGCTCATGGCAGAGATCGGCATATTTGGAGATCAGTTCTTCGACGCTCTCCCCATTGAGCTGCGCGGCAGCGCGCTGATAAGACATTGCAATTTCAGGGACGCTTTTGGGATAGGCATTTGTACCGGCATTGTCCGCGTCCCGCTTTTGAAACGTCATGACCTCAATCATTTCCGTCGGCGTAACATGGCTGGCATACTGTATTTCGTACTGAAGCAGTTCTATCTGCCGCATCATTTTCTGATAGTTTTCCAGCCGATCCAGCACTTCGTTCAGGTATTTGTTGTCCATTTGTTATCCCTCCTAAACCAAAATGCTGCCCGCCGGGTATGCGGCAGCATACAAAAAAACAGATGCTGCAGCCAAGCACTGCAACATCTGTTTTCTATTTTTCTATTGTAAGGATAACACAGATACCTGCGACAAATCAAGTGCCGAGCGTGCGCGATTTTAGGCGATTGTGCGACAGAAGTGCGACATATACTAAACGAAATCTAGTCGCTTAATATTGCCGAATGGCAGACGTAAGTGACACATCTTCCACGAATGAACCATATCGATTATATGTGTTTGCGCTCAGTTCCGCCATATAATAATATCCGGAAGAAACTCTGCACCCGCCTTCAAATGACGGTAATATCGACCGATCAACATCCCACGTCTGTACAGGAGTCCAACTGGTCTTGTTTTTACTCTTATAAAGTGTAATTGTCATTTCTGCACTTATATTTTCATACAGCGACATTTCTGCCGTACAAGTCGCATAGCCGTTGCTTGAAATACTTAAAAAAACAGACATCGAACTTACAGACGAATAACGATACGTTGATATAGGGGCCTCAAATGCTGCCGCAGATACGCTTGTAATGACCAACAAAAGCGCAATAATTACGGAAACGGCTCTTACTGTGATTTTTTTCATATACACTCCTTGAATTTCTTGAATTTTCAAAATGCCGCAGTAAAGGAAATCATCGCAGTACAAGAATTATGTTTTTTATTACTTCGCGCACAGTGTCCAAATCAGTTTTTGTTCCCCTTACGACAAGCATTTTATTGTTGAAGTCATCTGTCCAAACAGCCTGAATGACATCATTCTTTCGCACATACATGATTTTCTGCTGCTCTGTTGTCTCATCCCATTCTTCTGCATCCTCCGTATCTATCGCAACAGTTCCTTCTGCATTCTCTAAGGAATACTCACTGATAAGCAGCTCTGAACCAGATGAATTTTTAAACAGATATTTATTGACAGTTGTAGTAGCCATGTTTAGCGACAAATTATAATCACCGGGAACGCATGCTGTTATGATCTCACAGCTATTAGCGGCTTCATCTTCATTGTTTGCCGGTAATCCATCGCCATTTTGGATATAAAACTGAGTTCCTATATCAAATTTCTCCACAAGAAAACTCATTGTTTTCTCACGAACAGCGGCCGAAACGCTAAAGGCTCCGGCAAATAGAAAAATCGGAATTAAAATCCATAATGCAACACGATTAAGTGTACGAACTGCTTTTCGGGCCGCCTTTTGCCGCTGCACTTTTCTTTGATTTTTTTCAAGGATTTGCAGGCAGCGCTTGTTCAAACTTTCGGGAATGGCTGCGTTCGGATCTGCAAGAAGCTCCTCATTTTTCTGCATCAGCTCTTTGCCATTTGCCTCCGCCACTCTGTTCATAAGCAGCGCGAAAAAGGCGTCTTCGTATTGCTCATACAGTCGTTCATCTTCATTCATGTTTTTTACCTCCTTCCCGGAGCTTTTCTACAAATGCGCGTCTGGCCCGGGTCAATTTCATTCTAACGCTGGAAGGCTTACAACCGAGCATTTACGCAAGTTCTGCGTCCGATAGGTCCATCAGATATTTTCCGTACAACAGTTGCCTTTCTTCTTCGCGTATTTCCTGAAAGGCGGTTAACAGTTCTTCCTGTTTTTCCTTTTCCAAGTACCTTACCTCGGCTCCGGGGATATGAGCCTGTGGAAAATCCTCTGTTAAGTCATCCAACGGGATGCAGCGAGCAGCTTCCTTTTGATCCCGTTTTATTGTGTTGATTGCAGTATTGCGAACCGCTGCTGCAATATAGTTTATTTGTGCATAAGGTGGTAACCGCTGAAGCGTTGCTTCATTCTTCAGCAAGGAGAGTACTGCTGTCTGTACGATATCCTCCCGCTGCACCGAAACCTCCGAGTATTTTCCAGCGATATAATACATGAGGCGTTCGTGCTTTCGATATATGTCTTCCATGAAGCATGGTTTCTCTTTTTTCTTGCTCATGTTTGGTTCTCCTGAACGTTCATATACTAAGACACGGAACGTGCCGTTTTGCAACAAAAAATTTTGTGGGTATATTGTCACATCAAGCTAACATCTTTGCGACATTAGTTTTACTATAATAAAATTAATTTTTCAATACCATACTATTGCAAATCTAATATTTCGCACATTTTGATTTTAGAATAAGTATAATGTCAAAAACTGCGAAAGAAGGTGTGAGCTTGACGAAATTTGGTGAAATACTGATGCAGCTTCGTCAAGAGGAGCATCTTTCGCAAGCCGAACTGGGACATATCATCTATGTTTCCGGCGGAACGATTTCGAATTATGAAAAAGGCGTTCACTATCCGGATGTTGAAAAGCTGGTCAGGCTGGCAGACTACTTTAACGTTTCTATCGATTATCTTCTGGGCCGATCCACCTCAAAGCTCTCACCCGATGTGTTCGCGCAGACCGTTTCGGATGACACAACCGTTGGTGATATTGTTCAGTCGCTTCAGCGATTGTCACCTGCCAGGAAACGTGCTGCCTGCATCATGGTCGCGGATATGGAGGTAGCTTCCATGATCCATATTGCAGGAAAGAGGGAACGAACTTGATCCCGTTTTGCATTCTTGTAATCGAAGACGATGACGACCGCGAATTTATGGCCGCGCTGTTTATCCATTACCAACGGCTTCTTTACAAAGAAATCAACGATATTCTGAAAAACCCATGGAATACGGAAGATGTCTTGCAGGCCACGTTGGTCAAGCTGATCGATAAGATCCCGGAACTCCGAAACAAGGAGCAGCCGCAGCTGATCGGATATATCAGCGTGACCGCGCGAAATACGGCCTATAATTTCTTGCGATCACAGAAGAAAATCGCTCCATTCTCTTTTGAGGAATATATGCAGCAATCCGAGCCAATCGCCGAGCATCGTCAAATGGAAGAACTCCTGATCTCAAAAGAGGAGATCGATGAATTGGTGCGGCGCTGGCCCCAGCTTGATGCCAAAAGCAAGTATCTGTTAGAAGGAAAATACATACTCGGCAAAAGCGATGAGGTCATGGCCGAGGAACTGTCCATAAAACCCGCCAGTGTCCGAATGGCGCTGACGCGGGCAAGACAATGTGCATATCAGCTTCTTACGAAAGAGCAAACCCCGAGTCGTTCATGATGAACGGTTCGGGGTTTGTTGCATTTGGTCGGCTTTTGTGTCTGATATTTTGGGGATGGATTGTCTCTGAGCGCGGAATGGTCTGCATTGTCTACCTGCACAGAAAAACAGATTTTTCTTGTATAAACTGACAAATTGACTTCATCTGAAAAACGTGCTACTCTGGCATTAGGCAAACGGTTGCACGAATAAATATGTTGTATTCAGTTTCATTTTATCGTCGAAAGCAAATATTCTCGATATTTCATTGCTTTTATCGCTGCTTTTTCGCGAAAATTCAAGAAATATCGGGAAACCGTTTGCACGGAGGTGCAGGATGGCAGCAACGATCAAGGATGTGGCGCGGCTGGCGGGCGTTTCGCCGTCGACGGTTTCGCGCGTGCTCAATCAGAAGGGCGTCATTTCGGACGAGACGAAGCAGAAGATCGCGTCCGCGATGGAGCAGCTCAAATATGTTCCCAACGACATTGCGCGCAGCTTTGCCAACGGCTCGGCGCACGCGATCTCGCTGGTCATCGATATCTCGGACGGCACGGCCTACGCCAACAATTTCTTCAACAACACCGTCTTCGGCATCGAGACTGCTGCGCACCAGAACGACTATAACCTCATCATCACGAACGGCGCGGCAGCGTTTGGCGGCATTTCCTCCGTCGAGCGGCTGATTGCCGGGAAAAAGGTCGACGGCGTGGTGCTGCCGATCTCGCTCGTGACGGACGAGCTGCTGCGCAGGATCGAAGACTTGAGCGTGCCATGCGTGATCCTCGGCCGCTCGGAGGAGGTCGGCGCGGAGGCCAACTGGGTCGATATCAACAACGTGCAGGCTGGCCGCAGGGCCGTCAGGCTCCTGCTGGAGCGCGGATATAAAAAGATCGCCTTCCTTTCGGACGGCGACGGGGAGGTTTTCAATCAGGACCGCATCGCGGGCTACCGCCGCGAGCTTGCCGCGAATCATCTGTCCGTCCCGGACGGCTTCATTCTCCACGGGCTGCCGACGGTTGAGAGCGGCATGGACTGCGTCCGTGCGCTCCTGCAGGGCGACGACGCGCCCGACGCCGTCATCTGCAGCGACGACCGGCTGGCGCTCGGTGCGCTGCGGGCCGCGCATCAGTTGGGGCTGCGGGTACCGGAGCAGTTCGGCATCATCAGCTGCGACAACACGCCGCTGACGGAGCTGGCCGAGACGCCCATCACAAGCGTGGATGTTGACACGTTCGCGCTCGGCGTGCAGGCGGCGCAGATCCTGATCGAGCAGATCGAAGACCCGCAGACCAGCCTGCGGCAGATCCTGCTGTCGACGAAGCTCATCGAGCGTGCCTCGACGATGCGGGAAACACGAGAAGAAACGGAGGCGATCCACATTTGAATCAGGCGGCCATCATCCACCGGCCCACCTCGGACTACATCTACCCAAGCTCACGCAACACGCTGGAGCTCCAGCTCATCACGGCGCGGGCAGATGCGGACGAGGTCGAGCTCTGGTACTGGATGCGCTATGAGACGGATCCGGCGAAGATCCGGCGGCAGCGGCTGCACGTATCCCTACAGGACGCGCTGCACGACTACTACCGCACGACGGTCTGCACCGGCCAGATCGCGGCGTACACCCGGTACTGCTTCCACCTGAAAGCCGGGACGGACGAGCTGTGGCTCGGCGCGAACGGCCTGCAGGACACGGAGCCACACATGAACGGGAATTTCTTCGAATTCCTCTGGCCGAACCCGACGGACGGCTTTTCCGCGCCCGCGTGGCGGAGTCGGCAGGTGTACTATCAGATCTTCCCGGAGCGGTTCAAGAACGGAGATCCCTCCCTCACCCCGCCGAGTGCGGAAGGCTGGGGTTCTGCGCCGACGCGAGAGAATTTCATGGGCGGTGATCTGGCGGGCATTACGCAGCAGCTCGACTATATCCAGTCGCTCGGCGTGACGTGTCTGTATCTGACGCCCATCTTCCGCGCACCGTCGAACCACAAGTACGACACGGCCGATTATTTCGAGATCGACCCGGCCTTCGGCACGAAGGACGATCTGCGGCGGCTGGTCGACGGTGTCCACGCGCGCGGGATGCGCATCCTCCTCGACGGCGTATTCAACCACTGCGGCTACTGGTGGGACAAATTTCAGGACGTTGTCAAAAACGGCGAAGCGTCGCCGTATCGCAGCTGGTTCTTTATCCACAGCTATCCCGTCGACGCGGAGCAGCAGAATTACGACTGCGTCGGGCATTACAAATGGATGCCGAAGCTGAACCTTGCAAACCCGGACGCGCGGGACTATTTCCTCTCCGTTGGCCGGTACTGGTTGGAGGAATTCGGCATCGACGGCTGGCGGCTGGATGTGGCGGACGAGCTGCCGACCGCATTTCTGGAAGCCTTCGCCGCGGCGATGCGCGCGTGCAAGCCCGACTGCATCCTGCTCGGTGAAACATGGGGCGACGCCGGGCGGCTCGTAAGCGCGAACCGGCTCGACAGCGCGATGAATTATCTCTTCCGCGACGCAGCGGCCGCGTGGCTGGCGAAGGACGCGCTTTCCGCGTCGGAATTCGGCTGCCGCCTCAACCGGGCGCTGGCCCTGTACCCCAGCGAAACGAACCTTCGGATGTACAACCTGCTGGACAGCCACGACACGGCGCGTTTCCTCTATGAAGCAGGCGGCGACAAGGCAAGGCTGCGGCTGGCCGCAGCGCTGCAAATGACGTTCCCCGGCTCCCCGGCGATCTTCTACGGCGACGAGGTCGGCCTGAGCGGCCCGAACGACCCCGGCTGCCGCATGGCGATGCAGTGGGATGCAGAACAGCAGGACAGGTGGCTGCTGCGCTGGTACCGGCGGCTCATCCAACTGCGGCTCGCATCCGATTCTCTGACAGACGGCGATTTCCATACCGTACTGGCCGACGACGCGGCGAACGTATACGCCTTTTCACGCACTGCGCCCGGCGAGCAGACGCTCGTCGTCCTGCACGCAGGAACGGCACACTGGCGCGGGCAGTTCCCGATCCCGGACTGGGCACGGGAATTTGCCGCATGGACGCTCTACTGCCAGACGGGCGGCATGACAAAGGATGACCCGTTCCACCCCACGATCCTGACGGACGATCCGGGACGCTTTGAAGCGGAGCTTCCCGCAAGATCCGTTAAGATAATCCGATTCATCAACAAAAAATTAAAGGAGAAGGTGCAATCATGAAACAGACAAGTATCAAAAAAATGCTGGCGCTCTTCCTGATCGCAGCAGTGATGTTAGCGGCATTCACTGCATGCGCCGAAAAAGCGCCAGACACTGCCCAAACCCAGCAGCCCGCAAGCGACGCAGCCGTTCCCGCCGATGACAAGGCGGCAGAAACGTCCACAGCCACGCCCGAAGAACCCGTTACGATCAACTTCTGGCATCACTACAGCGCGCAGTCCGCAGAGAATGAGACTCTGATGAATGTGCTGATCCCCAAATTCGAGGAAGAAAACCCCGGCTACAAGGTCAACGCCGTCTCGCACGAGTGGGCCGACCTGCACGACAAGATCCTTGTCAGCGCAAGCTCGAACACCCTGCCCGATGTGGCGCGTCTGGACATCGCATGGGTCCCGGAGTTCCAGAAAATGAACATCCTTGTCCCGCTGGATCAGCAGATGGGGGATTTTAATGATGTGGCAGGCCAGCTTCTTCCCAGCGCCATGAGCACCGCCGTGGTCAAGGGCAGCTATTACGCACTGGCGCTCAACACGAACACGAAGATCCTGTTCTACAACGCCGACGCGCTCGCGGAGGCCGGGATCGAAGTGCCCAAGACGATGGATGAGATGTTCGCCGCGATCCACGACCTGTCCGGTACGAATGCAAACGGCCAGCAGGTCTGGGGTCTGAACGAGCCCGCGCTCGCAGGCTGGAACGTCCTGCCCTATATCTGGAGCAACGGCGGAAACATCACGGACGACGCCTGCACCACGGCCACGGGCTATGTCAACAGCCCCGAAACAGCCGCAGCCGTGCAGAAGCTGGTCGACCTGTATGCGAACGGCGAATTCACCGGCTTTAACAGCGGCGATATCCCCATGACCGACGGCTTTGGCACCGGCCGGTACATGATGCTGCTCGAAGGCCCGTGGAAGACCGCGGAGCTGGCCGGCGCATATCCCGATTTCAACTACGGCACGAGTGAGGTTCCCGCTGGTTCCGCCGGTTCGATCTCCGTGCTGGGCGGCGAAGACATCGCCATGTTCAACACCGCCAATAAAGAAGGCGCGTGGAAGTTCATGAAGTTCATGACCAGCGAATACGCGCAGGAGGAGATGGCCAAGTGCGGCCAGATCCCCGTCAACATGACGGCGCTGGACAGCCAGACCGTAAAGGATGCATCGTTTGCACCGTTCCTGGAGGCCATCACGACGGCAAAGGCCCGTCCGACTGTCGCTTCCTGGTCCGAGATCGACAATGCGCTGACCGTCGCCATGACCGACATGATCGTCAACGGCGCAGACGTGCAGCAGACGCTCGACCAGCTGGCTGTGACGATCGACGGTTTGCTTGCCGAATAAACACAGTATATCAGACAGACGAACCAAACGCAACTTTTTTCAAAGCAGGCTTCGGCCTGCTTTGAAAATATGAAAAAGGGATCTGCTCTATGGAACTGAAATCAAAACGCGACCGTCTTCAGGTCGGCCTTCTGCTGCTTCCGGGGCTTCTGGTCTTCGCATTGTTCACGATCTACCCCATCGTCAAGCTCCTGTACATGAGCTTTCTGCAATGGGATCTCGGCTCGATGCTGCACCAGAAGTTCATCGGGCTGCAAAACTATATCGACGTGCTCTCCGACGAGACGTTCCGGATTGCATTTGCAAATACGCTGATCTACACGCTCGTGACCGTGCCGGGGCAGATGATCCTGGGTCTCTTGGCCGCAGTGCTCATCAATGCCATCCCGCGCTTCCGCGTCACGTTCCGCGTGATCTATTACATCCCGGTCATTACCTCGTGGGTCATCGTCTCGCTCATCTTCCGGTACATTTTCAACACCGAGGGGATGCTCAACTATGTGCTCACGAACGTGCTGCACCTGACGGTGTCCAACATTCGCTGGCTCGACAGCCGCTGGGGCGGTCTGACGGTGGCGATGATGCTCGGCATCTGGAAGGGCGTCGGATGGAATCTGGTCGTATTTCTGGCCGCGCTGCAAAGCGTCCCGCAGGAGCTGTATGAATCGGCCGGGATCGACGGCTGCGGCGCATTCCAGAAGTTCTTCTATGTGACGCTGCCCAGCATCAAGCCTACGATCCTCTTCGCGCTCGTCATGCTGACCATCGGCGGCTTCAACGTCTTTACGTCCATCAAGATGATCACCGGCGGCAAGCCGATGCACCAGACGGAGACGGTTCTCACGTGGATGTATTACAAGGCGTTCAACACCGGCTCGTTCGGCTACGCGGCCGCGCTGTCGTTCGTCGTCGCCGTGACGCTCATTTTCCTCGCCGTTCTGCAATTCAGGGCCATGAAGCAGAAGGACGCGGCCAATTCGTAGGAGGGACTGCCATGCATACACTCAAAAAACGGGAGCTCCCGTCCAACATTCTGCGGTATGTGCTCCTGCTGCTCGGCGGCGCGGTGTCGATCATGCCGATGATCTATATGATCAGCACGTCCCTAAAGCCGAACGGTGCGCTCTATGAGTTCCCGCCGAAGTTCTTCCCCGCGCTTGATACCATTACGCTTGAAAACTATGTGTATATCTTCAGCCAGGAAAAATTCTACATCAATTTTCTCAACAGCGTGATCGTCGCCGTGCTGACCGTCGTGATCGCAGCCTTCGTCTCGTCGGCGCTGGCATTCTGCCTCGCGCGCTTCCGCTTCCCGGGCAGAAAGGCGCTCTTCGCGCTCGTCATCGGCACGATGATCATCCCCGGCACGACGCTCATCATCACGCAGTACCAGCTCGCCTCGTTCTTCAAGCTCACGAACAAACTGCTGGGGCTGGTGCCGTTCTATGTGGCGTGGGTCATTCCGTTTTCTACGTTCATGATTAAAGGCTACATCGAGAGCATCCCGCGGGAGTTTGACGAGGCCGTCTACATGGACGGCGGCAGCGTATTCACTGTGTTTTTCAAGGTCATCTGCCCGCTGGCAAGCCCGGCCATCGCGTCCGTCAGCATTTTTAACTTCCTGACGGCGTGGGAGGAATTCCCGTGGGCGCTGACCGTCCTGAACGACACGCAGAAGCGCACGCTGCCAATCGCCATCTCAGGCTTTTTCGGCCAGCACCAGTTTACGCAGTGGGGCTACGTCTTCGCCATGTCCGTGGCGAGTCTGCTGCCCGTGCTCATCATCTTCATCTGCTGCCAGAAATATTTCGTTTCCGGTTTGCAGACCGGCGGTATCAAGGGATAACAAATTCAATTCAGATCATGTAAAGGAGGCATTTTCATGTTAACGACAAAGAAAACGTTCCAAACGAAGTTCCTCTCCACACTTCTGATTCTTGCACTTGTTTCAACTATGATCCTCGCGCCGACAGCCCTGGCTGCTGGCTTTGGAGGTTCTTCAATCACAACCGCCGTTGCCGATTCCGGTGCGAGAAACTTCACACCGACTGAAGCGGCAAACGATACTGAAATTCAGGCGATGACTGACAACAGCTCCGTCCTGAATGAAAGCGACATTATCTACATGATTCTAACGGACCGTTTCTATGATGCAGACCCGACAAATAACGGTACGCTGAATCAGGAGTATCGCCCCGGACAGCTCAAATACACACAGGGCGGTGACTGGAAGGGTATCACGCAGAAGCTGGACTACATTAAAAATCTGGGTGTAACGGCGATCTGGATCTCGCCGCCTTCTCAGAATGAACTTCTGAGCAGAGACGGCGAAGAATCCGGTTATCACGGTTATTTCACGCACGATTACAATTCTGCTGATCCTCACTTCGGCACGAAGCAGGATTTGATCGATCTTGTTTCCGCAGCCCACAGCAAAGGACTCAAAGTAATTCTGGACGTTGTTCCGAATCATACGGCAGACTATTTTAACGGTGCAAGCTCCACCTATAGCTCGGCCAGCTATCAGCCGGCTGCCCCATTCAACAATCCTGACTGGTATCATCACTATGGTGATATTACAGACTGGAACAATGAATATCAGGTTTTGAATTACGACCTCGGAGGTCTGGATGATCTGAACCAGGATAATGCCGATGCCCGGCAGGCCATCAAGGATGCATATAAAAACTGGATCACCTTGACTGGCGCTGATGGCATCCGCGTCGATGCCGCACGTTCGATGCCGAAAAATTTTCTGCAGGAGTTTGAATCCTACGTCGGTGTTCCCTCTTTTGGCGAGATCTTCGTCGGTGATGTCGACTATGTGAGTGCATTCTCTAATTATGAATGGGGCGTGCTTGACTTCCCGCTTTTCTTCCAAGCCCGTGAAGTCTTTGCGCACGATGCCAGCTTTACAACCGTTAAAGCGATTTTTGATCAGGATTACAAATATGCAAACGTAAACCATCTCATTACGTTTATCGACAATCATGACCGTGATCGCTTCCTGTGCCTTGCCGACGATAACTATCAGAAGCTCAGACTGGCACTGACCTTTATCTTCACTGTCCGCGGTATCCCCGATGTATACTACGGAACTGAGCAGAACTGCTATGGCGGCGGTGTTCCCACGGAGTGGGCAGGTATCGCAAACAAGGAAAATCGCGAAGTCATGCCGAGCTTCTCGGAAGATGGAATCACTTACAAGTACATCCAGCGGCTTACTGAATTGCGGAAAACCTATTCTTGCCTGCAGACCGGTGTGCAGCGAGAAATGTGGTCGGAAGACAATATCTACGCCTACTCCCGCAGAGATGATACAACCGGGCAGGAAGTAATTGTGCTCTTCAATAACGGGACGAGCAACGAAACCCGCCAGATTCCGATCCGTGCAGAAAGCAGCCTTACAATTGGCACGACGCTTACCAACCTGCTGGACACTTCCGTGACCGCGCAGATCACAAGCGGCAGCGTAACGGGCAAAATGCTCAATATTACATTGCCTGCGAAAACGGCCTATGTATTTACATCCGGCACGGTTGCAGAATACACGCCGATGGAGCGCACTGTCACAACGATTCGCGTCCATTATGACGTAGGCCTCGGAAACACCATGTATCTGCGCGGCGATGAATACCCGCTGAAGTGGGATCTCGGCCGCAGTATGCTGAATGTTTCGTCTGATTGCTGGGTTTATGAAACGGAACGCATTCCCGCTGGCGAGACGTTCGAATTTAAGCCTCTGATCAACAACGAAACATGGTCCAGCGGCCTGAACTTTACCGGAACAGGCGGCACCACAATCGATATTTATCCGACATTCAGTTGCAACAACGGCGGGTGGCGCAGTTTGTACTGCCCACCCGCCATTTTCGTCGAAAGGAGCGTTTTATGAAACGATGCAGTGGTGTATTGCTGCCCATCTTCAGCTTGCCATCTCCATATGGCATTGGTACACTCGGTAAGGCCGCCTATGATTGGATCGATTTTCTGCATGAAGCGGGGCAGCAGCTGTGGCAGGTATTGCCGATTGGCCCGACCAGCTTTGGCGACAGCCCATATCAGAGCTTTTCAGCATTTGCCGGAAATCCATACTTTATTGACCTCGAGCAGCTCTGTGAAGACGGACTGCTCCAAAAAGAAGACTGTGCGCCGCTGGCGGACCAAGCTGACAGTGCAGCAATCGATTACGCAAAGCAGTACCAATATCGGTATGCGATTTTGAAAAAAGCGTATTCTCGTTTTGACAACCCCAACGAAATCAGCCGTTTCCGCAAAGCACATAACTGGGCAGACGATTATGCCCTGTTCATGGCACTCAAGGATAGCTATAACGGTCGCGCGTGGACGCAGTGGCCAAGCGCTATACGAAAGAGAGAACGCCATGTATTAGAGAAAGCCCGGCAGGAATTACAGTCCGAGGTTGATTTTTACGTGTTTCTTCAGTTGTTATTCTATACGCAATGGAAAAAACTTGCCGCTTATGCAAGGGCACACAACGTAAAAATTATAGGAGATATCCCAATCTATGTTGCACTTGATTCTGCGGATGCATGGGCAAATCCGGAACTGTTTCTGCTTGATGAAGAAGACCGCCCGGTTTTAGTTGCCGGATGTCCGCCGGACGCCTTTACCGCAGACGGTCAGCTTTGGGGAAATCCATTGTATCGATGGGATCTGATGCAGGAGACTGGCTTCCAGTGGTGGAAGGAACGGCTGAGCGGTTCATTTGAGCTATACGATTGTCTCAGAATCGATCATTTTCGCGGGTTTGAAAGCTACTACGCGATTCCCTATGGTGATAAAACTGCTCGAAACGGAGCATGGCAGAAGGGGCCTGGGAAAGCGTTCGTTGATTCCATCAAGGAAGCCTTCCCGGACATTCCGATTATCGCAGAAGACCTTGGATATCTGACGCCTGAAGTTCGGGAGCTGCTGGAATACAGTGGCTTTCCCGGCATGAAGATCCTGCAGTTTGCCTTTGATGCACGTGAAAAGAGCGACTATATTCCGTTTAAATATCCTAAGAACTGTGTTGTGTATACCGGGACACACGATAATGATACAATCCTCGGCTGGCTGCGCAGCGCACCGCCCACATCTGTCCGGTATGCAAAATCCTATCTGCTGTGCGAAACAGCCGCTGATGAGACCTGTGTAGACTTTTTTGTTTCCGCAGCACTTTCCTGCGCGGCAGACTGGGCCGTGATCCCCATACAGGATTGGCTCCGCCTTGGACATGAAGCACGGATCAATACACCGTCTACGCTCGGCGGCAATTGGGTCTGGCGGCTCAGGTCTGGCAGTTGCACAAAAGCGCTCGCCAAAGAAATGAAACGAAAAACGGAACTCTACGAACGAAATTCGGTCATTGAACCGTAAACAAGGAGGATATTTCATATGCAAACAGTTGATGAATCCACGATGGATGACGTTATAACAACGATCGATTTTGCAACGCTCTTTTCGCAAGAAGAGCTTAAGGCAAAACGCGCAGAAGAAAAAGACAGAAGGAAGAAAAATAGGATTTTATCAGTTGAAAACTCACATTTTCTTATTTACCTTAAGCCCATATCAGTCACAGCCATCCGCAGGAGTATCCAAGTTCCTGTGGGCGGCTTTTCTTTGCTTTATAGCCGTCAAAATAAGCCAAAATGCTTGACCAATTTCGCTCAAACGAATATAATAAAGATGGTGTAGTATAGCACATATGCAGATATGAGGTGCAGTCTTTGAACGGATACATCACAGCTCAAGAAGCTGCTAAAAAATGGGGCGTAACGTCGCGTCAAGTGCAGATTTTGTGCAAAGAGAACCGAGTTCCCGGCGCTTCACGGATGAGTCGCATTTGGATTATTCCGGAGAACGCAGAAAAGCCAACTGGTATTAGACATCCCAAGGAAAGGAGAACAGACTGATGGCTTTTGTGAAGTCAAAATATATTGATCTTTCTGCCGCTCCTTGGACAATGCATGAATTCTTTGCGGGCAGCGGTCTTGTAGGCTATGGACTAAAAGGAATGTTTGCGCCTATTTGGGCGAACGACATTAGTGAGCGAAAAGCCGTTGTATATACCGCAAATTTTGGAGACGAGCATTTTTTGCTTGATGATATTAAGAATATAAACGGCTCAGAGATTCCATATGCAAATATGTCTTGGGCAAGCTTCCCGTGTCAGGACTTATCCCTTGCGGGATCGTTGGGAGGGATTCACGCCTCGCGTAGCGGTCTTGTGTGGGAATGGCTTCGTATCCTAGACGAGATGATTGAACAGCCTAAAATACTTGTGCTTGAGAACGTTACAGGTTTGTTGTCCACAAACAACGGCGAAAACTACAGCGTTCTGCATCACGCTTTAACAGAACGTGATTACAAATGTGGGGCAATTGTAATTAACGCTTCACATTTTGTTCCGCAGTCGCGTCCCAGAGTTTTTATTATAGCGGTGAAAAAGGACTGCGAAATACCAAATGATTTAATTGGAACTGGTCCGTGCTGGCTTCATAATAAAGCGGCTGCTGAGTTAGGCGCACGTTTACCTGATTGGATTTGGTGGAATACGGATAGGCCACCGCGCCGCCATCAGACGGTAAAGGATATTGTTGAGGAAGACGTTCCGTTTGACAAGGACGATGTTTTGAAACTTGTGCCAGAGCGCCATAAAGAAAAACTTGACGCACATGAGACAATTTATGCTACAGGCTATCGTCGCACTAGACACGGTGAACAGCAGTTGGAACTGCGTTGCGATGGTATTGCTGGATGCTTGCGGACTCCAGAGGGCGGTAGCAGTAAACAGTATTTAGTTGTCAAGAAGGGCAGATCAACTCACGCAAGACTTCTAACCGTTCGGGAAGCCGCAAGATTGATGGGTGCGCCAGATACTTTTAAACTGCCCGGAAGTTATAACGACGGTTACAAAGCAATGGGCGACGCCGTGGCTATGCCAGTGGCTCAATTTATCGGAGAAAGGTTTTTAACGAAAATTGCGGAGGCGGTTTACAATGACTAATCCTGAAACTAGATTGAGAGCTTTTCAAGCTGAAAATAACATTTTTACGAAAGGTCCGCTTTCGCTCGTCATTCAGTTTACTCGATTGGTGCGAGATCAAACTTTCCCCCTCAATCCCGATGACTTTCAGACAAGTGGAAAAGGACAGGTCGCAGGGCTAGGCGGCGGGAACTTAAAAAAGATTTTGAAAGAGCATGGTATTACCCAACAGCTTTCTGCGGAAGGTGGACGCACAAGCCGCGGCAGCATGGGCTTGATGATTAAGTACGTCGACTTTTTGAACGCGTGGAACACAGAAGAAACCGTTGACTTCACGGAGGTCGAAGATTTTTGGGCAGAGCAAGTTCGTGAGTATTTCAGAAATCAACCGTTTGTTCTTACAGCGGATACGTCCAAAACCATCGGCGCAAACTTGGACGAACTTTTCGAGCAGGCCAGGAAACGTCAAAAACAAAATCCCGGAACACAGTATTTAGGAACCGTTTTACAGCACCTTGTCGCCGCTAAGCTGTGTTTAATTATGCCAGATAATTCATTCGAGATTCATGGCGCATCCGTTGCTGACGGTCCTACAGATCGTAACGGTGATTTTGTCATCAATAATACGATTATTCATTGCACGACCATGCCCGGTGCGCTGTTAATTGAAAAATGCAAAGCCAATTTACGCAGCGGAACACATCCGGTAATTATTACAATCTTTGATCGCGTACATACCGCTCTAAACCTTGCCGAAGACGCCGGACTCGCTGGACGTGTTGAAGTTTGGGATATTCAGCAATTTCTTTCTGCAAACGTGTATGAACACAGCTTATTTGACGAGGCAAAGCGCAATTCTACGCTGTCGGATATTATCAGCCGATACAACGATATTGTGTTGAGTACCGAGACCGATCCCAGCTTACGAATAGAATTTGAAGCAAGGTGACGGATTGTGGCTGATGTTTTTGATGCTGAAAAGCGATCCGAAATCATGCGCCAAGTCAAATCGAAGAAAAACAAGTCGACAGAGCTTCGGTTAATTGAAGTGTTCAAAGAAAACGGCATTACCGGTTGGCGGCGAAACTATGCCGTAAAGGGGCATCCTGATTTTGTATTTCCAAAGCAGAAAATAGCCGTATTTGTTGATGGATGCTTTTGGCATGGGCATGATTGCCGAAACACGCGCCCTGCGGATCATCAAGATTATTGGCAGAAAAAGCGTGAACGTAATATTAAGCACAGCCAAAAAGTAACCGCCATATTTGAGGTACACGGATGAACCGTACCTACGAATGTAGTAGTGCGAACTGAAAAGAATAAATAAAGCCAAACTTTTCCCTAAATATCATTTTTAGTTCAAAGAATGGAAAGTGAATAACATGATAGGTATTGACTTATTCTCAGGGGCAGGCGGGCTGTCGTTAGGCGCTGAGATGGCGGGGGTTAATGTTGCTATTGCCGTTGAAAGTGACCCATATGCCGCCCAAACATATAGAGTAAATCACCCACGTACATTAATAATAAATGAAGACATTCGTCAAGTAAGGAATTTGCGCTTTGATCGAAGAAATCAATCTTTGGTGCTTTTTGGAGGTCCTCCTTGTCAAGGATTTTCCACATCCAACCAAAAAACGCGCAACAAAAACAATCCCCAAAATTGGCTGTTTCGAGAGTTTATCAGAATTGCTAGAGAAACCGTACCAGATTGGATCGTCTTTGAGAATGTTAAAGGGATTAAGGAAACAGAGAAAGGCTTTTTCGTCACAGAAATTTCCCGTGCTCTGATTGAACTGGGATATACATGCACTACTATGGTTTTATGCGCCGCAGACTACGGCATTCCTCAAGTACGTTCTCGCTTTTTCTTAATTGGTTCTTTACACGGAAAGAAGCCCAAAAAGCCAGAGTGCTCGGGATCTTTAATCACTGTTAAAGACGCAATAGAAGATTTGCCAAGCCTAAAAAATGGCGCAAAGCAAGACATACTGAGTTATAAAACGGACGCAAAATCTGATTATGCCAAAATGCTCCGAAAAAACATGGAAAGATGTAGTGGGCATTTGGTTTCACATAATAATAATAATATAATAAAACGATATGCATTTATTCCACAGGGAGGGAATTGGAAAGATATACCTGATAACCTTATGCGGAATTATGCCGACAAATCTAGGTGCCATACAGGAATATACCGGCGTCTTACTGCTAATCAACCGTCTATTACTGTAGGAAATTATAGAAAAAGTATGTTAATTCATCCATGGGAGGATCGAGGACTATCTGTAAGAGAAGCCGCTAGACTGCAGTCGTTTCCTGACTCTTACATATTTTGTGGGAGCATAGGGTTTCAGCAGCAACAAGTTGGTAACGCAGTACCCCCAATTTTAGCAAAGGTTGTATTTCAGGCAATGATAAAATGTGACGGAGAGGACACTTATAATGGTTTTTGAAGTGATTTTAAACTGCAATTCGCTGGATGAACTTTTAGATAGCGGTAGCGCGGATGAGTATCCAGATACTTTTGGAAGAAAAACACATATAGAACGATATAGGGAACTTGCAAAAAAATTTGCACAATTCCCTGTTGAAATGGGGGCGATGCAAGCCGCCATCAAAGAGTGGATGGATGAAATTCAGGAAAAGTCTAAGGATATCAATAAGAATGAAAATAAAGAAGATCGGGATAGAGAAATCAATAAGTTATTCGAAGATGACCCTATCATTTTTCTGAACCGTCATGATGTCTCACACACGAAGAAAGTTATGGATAGAGCTTTGGAACTAATCAAGTGCTTTAATAGAATTGATTTTTCGTGCTACGAAATATATTTTTTATTGTGCGCCATTGTCGTTCATGATGTCGGTAATATATATGGTCGAGCAGGACATGAGAAAAAACTTGCAGAGATTCTTAATAATCAATGTGATAATATCATTCCAGATGCCATCGAAAGACGTGTAATTTCGAGAATTGCAGGAGTGCATGGAGGTAAAATCAAGGGAAGCTCGGATACAATAAGTGTTCTGAATAAAACAAATACTGTAAATGGGTTCGAAATTAAGGAGCAGCTTCTTGCTGCAATACTGCGTTTCGCAGATGAATTGGCAGATGATGCAACAAGAGCAGATTATGATGCTCTAGACAACGGTATAATTGGACCTGCAAGTCAAATTTATCATATATATTCTGAAAAGCTACATACAGTGGCTCTCCAAAAAAATAAGGTTACTAATGCATATGAAGTTTATTTAGCATATCAATTTGATTCGAATGTTGCAAAAACACTTTACGGAAAAGCGGGGCATCAAAGATACCTTGTGGATGAAATATATGCAAGAACAATAAAAATGGAACGTGAAAGGAGATATTGCATTCGATATTTACGACCGTATTGCTCTTTGGAGCGAATAGTCGTAGAAATAGTTATTACGAAAGACGTTTTTGATGAGGAAAGAATCTCATATACTTTAGAGGAAAAAGGCTATCCGGTAGCTCCATTTTCCTCCATTAAGGATGTCAGCACTGATATTTTGAGTGGAGAAGAGTTAGTCGCGAAATTGGAAGGAGGAAAATAAAATGGTTCAAATAAATCCGTTTCAAATTAAGACTCCAGAAAAACTTCCGCCAGATGAGGCAGCATCTCTCTTCGTTGATGTGTTTACCGATTATCAAAAAATCAAAGCACAGGGGCATACATTTATTATAGGTCCAAGAGGTATTGGAAAAAGCATGATTTTTCGCTATCTTGAACCTGATTGTCAGTGTATCTCCACTAACGCAAAAATTAACCAGCTTGATTTTTTGGGATTATATATCCCGCTGAAAAATGCAAGCTTTACAACAATAACCGAGTTATTGCGCTTAGAACGTAATGCAGCATATATTCTAAATGAGCATATTATGGTTACGTTTGTGCTGCAAAAAGTGTTTAGCAGCCTTTCAAATGAGAATTTATATGAAGAAAATGATGAGTGGAATATATCTGCCCAACAATACTACTATGATGAGTATTTGCCGAGACTCCCAGCAGGTCATTATCAAGACTGCCTCAACGAGAAAATTTATGATATCTTTAAGATCATTGCCAAACAAATGGATACATTCTATAGTCAGGCAATGCAATATACAAAAAGGTTGGCATTTACAAAGGACATTTATCCCTATGACGGCCCTCTTTTTGATTATTTAGATTTCGTAGTACCTCTTATTTCTGCATTATCATCTATAAAATGCTTCCCACAAAAAACGATGTACTTTCTGATTGATGACGCACATTCCCTCACATCTCTTCAAACACAAATCTTGAATTATTGGGTATCAACACGTACCTCTGGTGAAATTAGTTTAAAAATCTCAAGTCAATACAATTATAAGCATTATTACACTATAACCGGTGCTACGATAGATACGCCCCACGATTATTCAGAAGTTGATATGACCTTTGTATACACCGGGAGTGCAAAGCCAAAATATAAAAAGCGCATTACAGAGATAATTACGAAAAGGCTTTTGAACATTGGTATAGATAAAACAGTGGATGAGTTTTTCCCTTGCGATAAAGAACAAGAAAAAAAAATTAATGCAATCGCAGAAAGTTATCGTAAGCGCTTTGACGAAGGAATGGGTCGTGGTAATCGGCGTGGTGATGATGCGTTACGCTATTCTAGACCTGATTATATTAAAAGTCTGATGGGAACGGCGAAGAGTGGCTCAACATATAGTTATTCTGGTTTTGACCAGTTAGTGCATTTATCTTCCGGTATAGTAAGGGCTTTTTTGGAATCGGCTTATAAGATGTATGCAGAAGAAATGTCAAGATTAGGGGAAGATTGCCAATCCATACTTTCAATATCAGACTCTGTGCAAAATGAAGTTGTGCGTGAGGACGCAAACCAGTTTCTTTTTGACTTGCAGAGATATTCAAAAGGAGTTGATGGTAATCCAGAAAACCAAGTCGATACCTACCCGAAGGAAGATATAGACAAATTGTCAAATCTCATTCAAGCTTTAGGTGGATTATTTAAGCAAATACTCTTATCAGAGAGATCCGAAAGACGAGTGTTTTCTATTGCAATTTCTGATGTGCCATCTCTAGAGGTTGAGCGGATACTTAATCTTGGCATTCAGCTGGGCTATTTCCATAGTTCGACTATTGGAAGGAAAGATGGAAAAAGTGGCGGGCGAACAAAACTATATATACTTAATCGTAGACTTTCCCCTATTTGGACTTTAGATCCTACGGCATTTGCAGGATATCTCTTTGTGCAAAACGCACTTCTAGAGTCGGCTATGGTTGAGCCGTTCCGCTTATTGCGACGACTTGGAAAAGACATGCCAAATGAAGAAATGTACCAGCTAACATTGTTTGATGATTTTGAAGGCAAGCCCTTTTATGTAGAAGAAGGTGTTTAAATGTTTGAAATAATGAACATAAGCGAGTTATACCATTCTATCACTCAAAAATACGACCTTTTCATTTGCTTCAATAGTTTTGAGAAAAGGTGTGTTTCTATAGCTTCACACTTACCGATTGATAAATTTGCTGCAGCGCTGATTCTTACAAATAAAGTACATCTTGAAAACGAGGAGGAGAATTTACAAAAATTGTCTTCGCTTTTTTCGGAAAAAGGGACCGTCGTGCAGCTTGATTTGTCTTCACCTGTAGATATTGCAGATAAAATCATTGAGCAGCTTAACGAAAAAATTTTTTCTTTAGAGAAGAAAAGAGTATTTGTCGATATCACAACATTCACGCATGAATCACTCCTTATTCTTTTTGCTATTTTTAAGGAAAAATATAGCGAAGCAGAAATAATATGCGGTTATAATAATGCAAAAGCGTACTCGAGCGATAAAACGGATATTGAATCAAAATGGTTAAGCCGAGGTATCGGCGAAGTAAGATCGGTTCTTGGATATCCAGGTAACTTAAAGCCCTCACAGGATAATTTACTTATGGTCATAGTAGGCTATGAGTTTGAGAGAGCAGCACGAATTATTGATGCAATTTCCCCGGATTATTTATCCATAGGATATAATATTGAGAATAATGCAACAACAGAAAAAGACCGTGATGCCAATATGGGGTATGCTAGACTCCTAAAAGAAATGGCAGCCTACTTTGAGCAAACCACGGATTTTGTTGTACCCAGCAATAACCCATATGCGGCATTCAAAGCAATGCAAGAAAAGTTGGATGCTATTGGGGACAAAATTAATGTTACAATTGTACCAATGAATAACAAATTATCAACATTAGGTGTGGCGCTAATTGGTTTAGCGAACCCAGAAATCCAAATATGTTATGCTCCGGCTTTGATATATAATACCTCTTCTTATTCAATACCAGGAGACAGCTGCTATCTTTTTTCATTTGAGTTTCCTATCAAAGCAAAAGATTGTCTTGAGGAGGTCCATGATGAGAATAATCAGTCCATCATTTGAAATCATAGGAAATGTTAACCCGGTTGAAATTCTTAAAAATTTGGAATCTTATGGTCGCACTTGTTATAAAAGCGAGGGTAAGATCACTGAAAACTCCGCAGATTCATTTTTGCGCCGCGTTTTAAAGAGTGGGCACGAGTCTGTAATTGAACATGAAAAGATTACTGTCAAAATTATTTGTGATCGCGGTGTAACGCATGAGATTGTGCGACATCGAATCGCAAGTTATAGCCAAGAAAGTACGAGGTATTGCAATTATTCAAAGGATAAATTTGGGGGCGAATTAACTTTTATAAAGCCTGTTTTTTGGATGAAGAACTCTCAAGAATATGAAATTTGGGAAAAGCAGATGCAAGAAGCTGAGAATGCATATCTAACGCTCATTCAATTGGGGGCATCACCTGAACAAGCACGAAGCATCCTGCCAAACAGTTTGAAAACTGAAATTGTTGTTACTATGAATCTGAGAGAATGGCGACATTTCTTTAAACTTCGTACATCTAAACGCGCACACCCACAAATGCGAGAAATAAGCATACCTCTTTTAAAGAAAATGCAAGATTTACTGCCTACAATTTTCGACGACATTCAAATCGAGGGCTAACTTGTTGGGTTATTTTACGCTTATTGAGCGTTTGAAATGTAAGCCAAATGGAAACGCCATGGCAACAAAAAATCAGATAGCCCATGCTACCTGAATAATGAAAGCAATACAAATAATCTGTGCTAGATCTCATAGGCAAACCTGTTTAGAATAGGCTTGACGGGAGCGAGTGAGTAGGGATTTGTTTGCGTGGTTTACAGCTGTCTCAGGCACATATCCGCATTTTTTATTTGCTGTGCCAGATACAGAATACCGGATATAGCACCAAGCTTCCTCCATCCAAAGAAAATTGACGGATTCATTTGCCGAAACGCTACCCACCGACGGATAGCCAGAGTAAGCCGGGCCATAATAGACTGTCTGCGCGGATTTCATTCTTGCCATGGTTAATTTCTCCTTTACGTTTGTTCTGCTTGCAAGCTATTATAGAAAGAGCATACTAAGCTTGAAATGTAAGGTTCCGTCAAGATTTATGCGCAAAATTGTTTGCAGGCCCCGGCTGAGTGAAGTCAGCCGGCAATAGAGGCGTCGTCCAGAGCCGTCTCCAAGTGCTTCATGTTCATGTACTTCTTGTTGCCCCACTGGGTGCCCGCCACGTGGCGCAGCCGGGCGCAGACCAGCATCAGGGCGGAATTTCCATCAGGGAACGTCCCCACCACGCGGGTCCGGCGGCGGATCTCACGGTTCAGCCGCTCGATCACGTTGTTGGTACGGATGCGCGTCCAGTGTTCGCTGGGAAAATCGCAGTAGGTCAGCGTCTCCTCAATGCCGTCCTCGACCTTCTTGGCAGCCTCCTTCAGTTTCATGGCGCGCAGCTCGGCGACCACGGCTTTCGCCTTCTCGCGGGACGCCTTTTTGCTCTCCTGGGCGTGGATCGCCTTGAGCATTTTTGCCACAATTTTGACCTTGGATTTGGGCACAACAGAGAAAACGTTGCGGTAGAAATGCACCGTGCAGCGCTGGTATTTGGCGTCCGGGAACACCTCGCCCACGGCCTCCAGCATCCCCATGCACTTGTCGCCGACGATGAGCTTTACGCCGTCCAAGCCGCGTCCACGAAGCCATTGGAAGAAACTGACCCAGCTGGCCTTGTCCTCCTTCATGCCCTCGGCGGCACCCAAAACCTCACGAAAACCGTCCTCATTCACGGCAATTGCCACCAGAATTGCCACATTTTCGTACTCTCCGCCCCAGTTGCGGCGCAGGTAGATACCGTCCACGTAGACATACGGATAGCGCCCGCCCCGCAACGGGCGGTTGCGCCAGTCCTCGATGTGAACGTAGGCTTTCTTGTTCAGCTCGCTGA
>ERZ825384.958-NODE-958-length-35950-cov-4.322050_pt1 | contig 35950 bp, 46 predicted proteins | sample MGYA00519931_ERZ825384 | MGnify/ENA primary metagenome ERZ825384 (study PRJEB31778, sample SAMEA3449200) | human gut metagenome | biome: human gut; feature: human-associated habitat; material: faeces | place: United Kingdom | collected 2010/2012 ...
TAATGCCCCGCCGAGGAGGGACAAGCTGTGACATTCACATGGATACTTACCTACGTCGGCGCGGCGTGGCTGGCGACCAGCATCCTTCGGCTGGTGGACAAGCTGGAGGACCATCGGTAATGGAGAGCTATCTCGAATTTCTGCGCTCCAAGATCGTGCTGGCCAGCGCAACGGGCTTCACACTGCCGCCGGAGGAGATCAACCCGGCGCTGAAGCCGCACCAGCGGGATGCTGTTGTGTGGGCGCTGCGAGGCGGCAGGCGGGCGCTGTTTGAGAGCTTCGGCCTCGGCAAGACTGTGCAGGAGCTGGAGTTCTGCCATCAGGCGGTGCGCCATGAAGGCGGCAAGGCCCTGATCGTGCTGCCGCTGGGTGTTCGGCAGGAGTTCACCCGGGACGCGGTGGAGCTGCTGCATTACGCAGCGCCGGAGTACATCACCACCATGGCGGAGGCAGACAGCGCCGCCGGAGATATCTTGATGACCAACTATGAACGGGTGCGGGATGGGGACATTGACCCCACGCGGTTCACGGCCGTGGCGCTGGATGAGGCATCGGTTCTGCGCTCCTTTGGCAGCAAGACCTACCAGACATTCCTGCCGAAATTTCAGGGCGTGAAGTACAAGCTGGTATCCACGGCGACACCGTCGCCCAACCGGTACAAGGAGCTGATCCACTACGCCGGGTATCTGGAGATCATGGACACGGGACAGGCTCTGACGCGATTTTTCCAGCGGGACAGCACCAAGGCCAACAACCTGACACTGTACCCCCACAAGGAGGATGAGTTCTGGCTGTGGGTGTCCAGCTGGGCGCTGTTTATCGGAAAACCCTCTGATCTGGGCTATGACGATACCGGCTATGCGCTGCCGCCGCTGGATGTTCGGACGCATATCGTGCGGGGCCGGTACGGCGAGGACACAGATCGGGACGGCCAATTCAAGCTGATGCATGACGCGGCGGTATCGCTGACGGAAGCGTCGCGGGAGAAGCGGGAGAGTATTGACGCCCGCGTGGCCGTGGCGAAGGAGATCGTGGACAGTGATCCGGAGGCGCATTTCATCCTGTGGCACGATCTGGAGGCGGAGCGGCACGCCATCTGCAAGGCTCTGCCGGACACCGTGGATATCTACGGCAGCATGGACTATGCCGAACGGGAAAAGCGGGTCATCGACTTCTCAGAGGGCCGCTGCCGCCTGTTTACCACCAAAAAGTGCCTGAGCGGCAGCGGATGCAATTTCCAGCGTCATTGCCACAGGGCAATTTTCATCGGCATTGACTACGAGTTCAACGATTTCATTCAGGCGGTACACCGAATCTACCGCTTTCTCCAGACGGAGCAGGTGGTGATCGACATTATTTACACGGCGGCGGAAGACCCCATTTACCGTGTGCTGATGGAGAAGTGGAAGCAGCACGAGTACCTGCAAGGCAAGATGCGGGAGATCGTGCAGAAATACGGCCTGAGCGGTTCCACCCAGACGGAGCGCATGGCCAGAAGCATAGGAGTGGAGCGCGTGGAAGTGAAAGGCAAAAATTACACGCTGGTGAATAACGACTGCGTGGAGGAAACGGCAAGGATGGCCGAAAACAGCGTGGACATGATCCTGACCTCCATCCCGTTTTCCAACCATTATGAATACACCCCCAGCTATAACGATTTCGGCCACAACGAGGATACCCGTCGGTTCTTTGAGCAGATGGACTATCTCAGCCCCAACCTGCTGCGGGTGCTGAAACCGGGTCGCGTGTTCTGCTGCCACGTCAAGGATCGGGTACTGTTCGGCAACGCCACCGGCATGGGAATGCCCACCATGGAGCCATTCCACGCCATGTGCATCCGGCACTATATGCAACACGGTTTTGCCTATTTCGGCATGATCACCGTGGTCACGGATGTGGTGCGGGAGAACAACCAGACGTACCGACTGGGCTGGACGGAGCAGTGCAAGGACGGCTCCAAGATGGGCGTAGGCTGTCCGGAATACATCCTCTTGTTCCGAAAGCTGCCCACTGACCGGAGCAAGGCCTACGCCGACGAGCCGGTACATAAGACCAAAGAGGAATATACCCGCGCCCAGTGGCAGATAGACGCCCACGGGTACTGGCGCTCCTCCGGCGACCGGCTGGTGACGAAGGAGGAGATCATGTCCATGGACACCGGAAAGATCCAGGCAGCCTACCGCAAGTACAGCCGCGGCACGGTGTATGACTACGCCGAACACGTCCGCATGGCAAAGGAACTGGACGAAAACGGAAAGCTGCCCGCCACCTTCATGGTGGTGGCCCCCGGAAGCTGGACGGATGAGGTGTGGGACGATATCAACCGGATGCGTACCTTGAACACCACCCAGAGTCAGCGCCGCCAGCAGCTCCATGTCTGCCCCCTTCAGCTGGACATTGTAGACCGCTGTATCAACCGCTACAGCAATCCCGGCGACCTTGTATATGACCCATTTGGTGGAATCGGCACGGTACCGCTGGAAGCAGTCAAGGCGGGGCGGAAGGGCCTTGCCTGTGAGTTGAACAGTGGGTATTTCCGGGATGCTGTGGGCTACCTGCAGGAGTTCGAGCGGGAGGACATGAACATTTCCCTGTTCGACCTGATGGGGGAGGTGTCGGGATGAGCGTAAAGCGGAATGTCGTGGACAAGCGGCTGACTCTGTTCCGCACCTGCGGCATCTGCGGTAAGAGCTTCACCACAACGGCGGATACGCCGTGGGTACGTCAGGTACCGCGAGACGGGAAACGGCAGGCCACCACCTACTACTGCTCCACGACCTGCTATCAGGCCAGCTACAAATACAAGGGGTGGTATGACGGGAAAACCGAGGAGCGCCGCCGGGAGAAAGACCGAAACCGTGACAACCGTGAACGCTGCCGCCGGTACAACGCGGCGCACAGGGAGGCGCGTGCCGCCTACGCCAAAGAGCGTAGGCGGAGGAATCCGGGCCTTTGTGCCGCCGACAATGCGTATGCAAGAAAAAAACGCCGCCTGTTGGCGGCTGAGAAAAAGGAGGACGTATGAACACCACACGAGAAGAATCCCAGAGATCCATCATGCAGATGTGCCGCGGAGCCTTTCAGGAGCGCGTGGATTATGAGATGCCGCGCCTGATCGAGAACATCCTCGACCCCAACACATCTGCCAAGGCCAAGCGCAAGGTGACGATCACGCTGGAGCTTTGTCCCGATGACAGCCGCCAGAACATCGTGGTCAACTGCGCCGTGAAGTCTACGCTGGCCCCCACGCACCCCGCGACCACCATGCTCTATGCCGCCGACAAGGACACGGTCATTGAGATGGCCCCGCAGATCCCCGGCCAGATTGCTGTTGACGGCTCGGAGCAGGAAGCACCGGCACACCTGAGACTTGTAAACTGCGGCTAAAAAAGAAAGGAGACATACCATGCTGAAGGAAGCAATTGAGAAAATCGAAGAACTGGCAAAGCCGATCATTCTGGATGTGGATAACCGCACCTACGCCGTAAACAAGGATGGCGAAGCACAGGAGATCATCCCGGAGGCAGTCTATCAGAGCTGCCTGTCCCTGAACAGTCTGGACGCGCTGGTGCAGATGGTCAAGACGGAAGGCACCTGCGCAGATCGTCCGGACAAGCTCTACCTGTCCGTGAAGGATCACATGACGGTGACGTGCTTCGGCCACCCCCAGCGCGACCTGCGGGAGGATCGCATTTTCTACTACGAGGCGGCCGCCAAGGACGTGCCCGGCTGGGACGGCGAAGTGAAGATGCCCTTTGACAGGGCGGCGGTCGCTTTGCAGACGCGCTTTCAGGACGGCGGTGACAGGGGCTATGCCCTGACGCTGCTGAGTCAGATCACCTGCGGTGCAAAGGTCACCTACAACGACACCGGCATAGCCACCACCGTCGTGACCAACAAGGGCGTTTCGCTCCAGCAGAACAGCACCATCCGTCCGCTGGTGAAGTTGCGGCCTTACCGTACCTTCCAAGAGGTGGATCAGCCGGAGGGACTGTTCCTGATCCGTATTGATGAGCGGGGCATTACCTTCACGGAGGCTGACGGAGGTATGTGGAAGCTGGATGCCCGCAAGACCATCAAGGCATATCTGGAGGCGGCCCTGAAGGATGATATCGACGCCGGCCGTGTGGTCGTGATGATGTAAAAAAAGGCGCCCCGCCGGAGCTGGCACTTCGGCGGGGCGGGACTGGCACTTCGGCGGGGCGGGACTGGCAAAGCCAATCAGATACACGCCCACTATATGGGAGAAAGTGAGATTTGTCAATGAGAACAACGAAAATCGTTATTAAAAATATGTTCGGCATCAAGGATATGTCGCTGGGTGGTGGCTCTGTGGAGATATCCGGCCCCAAGGGCAGCGGAAAAACCTCGGTGCTGGATTCTATCCGGTATGCGCTGACCAACCGCTCTGACAGGGACTATGTTGTGCATCAGGGCGCGGATGAGGGGGAGATCATCATCGAAACGGACTCCGGCCTTTCCGTAGACCGGCGGGCGCTGAGCGCCAAGTCTGCCGGAACGGTGAAGGTGCGGGACGGCTCCATGCTTCAGACGCGGCCTGCGGAGTTCCTGTCGAAGATCTTCACGCCGCTCCAGTTGAATCCCGTGGAATTCACCCAGCTCTCCCGGCAGGAGAAGAACCGTGTGATCCTCTCTTTGATCGAATTTCCGTGGGATACCAACTGGATCAGGGAGCAGTTCGGCGAGATCCCGCAGGGCGTGGACTACTCGAAGCACATCCTTGAAGTGCTGGCGGATATTCAGGCAGAGAACGGCATCTATTTCCAGTCGAGACAGAACCTGAACCGCGATATCCGCAATAAACAGGCGTTTATCGCTGACATTGCAAAGGATATCCCGTCCGGCTACGACTATGACCATTGGAACAGCTACCCTGTCGGCGAAAAGTACCGCGAACTGGAACGCCTGAAGGATCAGAACAGCCGCATCGAGCGGGCCAAGACCTTCCGGGACAGCTATGACGCGAAGATGCGAGGGATCACCGGCGAACGGGATGTGGCGCTGGCTGCCATTGACAGGGATCTGGCCCGCGAGCGCTCTGAACTGACCGGCCAGATCGAGCGGCTTCGGGCAGAGATCAGCGCGGCGCAGGAGGAATTGGGCAGTCTGGAGCGCCGGCGGGAGGATCGTGCCGCCGTTGTTCACGCCAAGTATGAGACCGCTGTTGCCAAGCTGGAAAAGGATATGGGCACGGCCAGCGAGTATGCGGAGGCTGCACCGGCAGATACTTCCGCTTTACAGCAGGAGGTGGATGTGGCGGAGCGTATGCGGAAACACCTCAACGAGTACCAGCGCATGACGGCCATGCAGCATGAGGTGGACGCGCTTACGGAGCAGTCGCAGGAGCTGACCCGCAAGATCGAACTGGCACGGGAGTTGCCCGCCAAAATTCTTGAAACGGCAACGATCCCCGTTGAGGGACTGACGGTGGAGAATGGCGTGCCGCTGATCCACGGCCTGCCCATTTCTAACCTGTCCGATGGCGAGCTGCTGGAGTTGTGCGTGGATATCACGGTAAGCAAGCCGGGTCAGCTTCAGATCATCCTGGTCGATGGCGCGGAACGGCTGGACAAGGAGAGCCGGGACAAGCTGTATGCCAAGTGCAAGGCAAAGGGACTGCAGCTGATCGCTACCCGCGTGACGGATTCTAATGAATTGGAGGTTACCGAATTATGAGCGAGAAGACCCATTGGAAAAAGATCGTGTCTGACCCGAATTTTATCGGGGAAGGTGATTTTCAGGAGGGCGAGGAGAAAGTCCTTACCATCGACCGTGTGAATGCCAGCGAGACCGTGACAACGGCAGAGGGCAAGAGCACCAAGGCTGTGCTGCACTGGAGGGAGCCGGGGAATAAGCCCATGATCCTGAACGTGGCGCGCTCCAAGAACATCGAGAAGGTGGCTGGCAGCGGCTATTTTGAAGACTGGCCGGGTGTCTCCGTGCAGCTGTACATCGAGCATGGCATCAAGGCGTTCGGCGAGGTGGTCAGCGCCGTGCGTGTGCGGCCCTTTAAGCCGAGGGTCAAGAAGGAAGCCCCTGTGCCGCCGTGTGCGGACTGCGGCGGCACCATTGAAGCGGCCATGGGCAAGACCCCCGGCTGGCTGGCGGCCTACACCGCCAAGCATTACGGCGTTTCCCTGTGTGCCGCCTGCGCTCAGAAACGTAAGGATGCGGCATCGGCCCCGGCACCGGAAGCACCGGAGACGCCCGAAGCAGACCCTGCCGCAGGCGAGGTCATTGACGGGGAGGTGCTGTAATGCTGCTTCCGATGGTGACAGCGGAGAATTACTTCTCCCGGGAGATGAACATGGCCTATATGGGGGCCACACAGTTCAAGGCTTTTGACCGCTGTGAGGCGGCGGCGCTGGCGGAGCTGCGGGGCGAATATGTCCCCGCAGCCTCCACGGCTATGCTGATCGGAAGCTATGTGGATGCCTACTTCTCCGGCGAATTGCCGGTGTTTCAGGCACAGCATCCGGAGATCTTCAAGCGGGACGGGAGCCTGAAAGCGGAATTCGTTCATGCGCAGGATGTGATCGCCCGGATGGAGGCGGACGAGCTGTATATGCTGCTGATGTCCGGAAAGAAGCAGGTGATCCTGACCGGCGAGATCGCGGGTGTCCCCTTCAAGGTGAAGATCGACAGCCTGCTGGACGCCGAGACCAGCCGCCGCATTGCGGAACGGTTCCCGGAGACAGCAGAGGTCATGGGGATGTGCGACGGTGCCTTGGTGGATCAGAAGGTCATGCGGGACATGGCCAATGTGTGGTCGGATGAGGAGCGTGCCAAGGTATCCTTTGCCCAGTTTTACGGTTACGACATTCAGGGCGCCATTTATCAGGCCATCGAGGGCCATATGCTGCCGTTCATTCTGGCAGTGGGTACGAAGGAGGACGTGCCGGACATCGGAGCGCTGTACATCCCTGATGCTGAGTTGGCCGCCAAGCTGGCGGAGGTGGAGGATCGTGCCCCGCGATATCAGGCCATCAAGGAGGGGAAGATCGCCCCACGCCGGTGCGGGAAGTGCGCGTACTGCCGGATGACAAAAAAGCTGCGGGGCATCGTGGATTACCGGGATGTGGGCGAATGCTGAACAGGACGATGGTACAGGGGCGGCTGGTGGCTGACCCTGAGATGCGCACCACGCAAAGCGGCGTGGCGGTGTGCTCCTTCCGTGTGGCGTGGAGCGAGACGTACAAGGAGCACGAAAAGAAGCTGTTCCTCTCCTGCACGGCATGGCGAGGTATGGGCGAGATGATCGGCAAATACTTCCACAAGGGCAAGGAGATCATTGTGGAGGGTGCGCTGGAGACCGAGGAATATACGGACAAGGAGGGCAACAAGCGCTCGGCGGTGAAGCTGACGGTGGACAAGGCCCACTTCTGCGGCCCGAAGGACGGTTCCTCTCCCTCCGGCGGTGGCTACAAGAGCGCCAGTGGCCACGTGAATGTGTCAGCCAACGACTGGCAGGAGGTCGATGAGGATGAAGGCGACCTGCCGTTCTGACGCGGCGGCTCAGATCAAAGAAACGCTGACGGCCCGGGAGGTCGTGGAATTTTACGGCTTCACACCGAATAGAGGCGGCTACATTCACTGCCCCTTTCACGCAGGCGACAACAACGGGAGCCTGAAGGTCTATGACGGCGACAGAGGATGGCACTGTTTCGGGTGCAACGCCGGCGGAACGGTCATTGACTTTGTGATGAAACTGTTCGATATATCCTTCCGGCAGGCGGTACTGCGCATCGACAGCGACTTTGGCCTGCGCCTTACATATGAGCGGCCCGACCCCAAGGCGCGGTCTGTGCTGTTGGAAAAGCGGAGGGAAGAGCAAGCGGAAAAGGCCCGACGCAGTGCAGAATACAGGGTGCTGGCGGCAGAGTACCGGCAGTGCTTTGAAACGGTGAAATACTTCCCGCCGGTGCTGTGTGCGGACGGCAGCATCTGGATACATCCTCTGTATCCGGATGCGCTGAAGGCCATGCCCGCGCTGGAAGCGAGACTGGACGAGATACTGGAGGCTGGATTTGGATAAGAAACGAGAGATCGTACCGAATTGGCGGTACACGGAGGATGATTTTCTGTATACCACGCTGCCATACGAAGAACTGCGGGAGTATGCCGATAATCCATTTGTCCACCAGCGGATGATCGAGGCCATGGCACGGTATGCCGCCGGCGTTGGATTCAAGCAGCTGAAGAAGTTTTATAAAGCATATTTGACCGGCCTGAAGCAGAGTTCTTCCGGCGGCACGGTCTATGTGGGCGGGAATCCCACCTGCTTTGACGGTCAGCCGATGGAGCTGAACGCCGGAGACTGGGAGGCGGATGACGGCGGTATCAGGCGAAACTTCGGCGGCGTGGACTGCGTGGCCTGTCCGCATCCGGTGATGCCGGTGGAGCGTCTGGTAAACATCGACACCGGCGAGGAGAAGCTGCGGCTGGCGTTCCGCAAGGGTGCCATCTGGCGGCGGCACATCGTGGAAAAAAAGGTGTTGGCCAGCGCCAACAAAGTAACGGAATTGGCGGGAATCGGTATCGCCGTCAACAGCGAAACGGCGCGGAATTTTGTCCGCTACATAGGCGATCTGGAGAACCTGAATTATGACATCATACCGGAGCGGAAGAGTATAGGACGGTTCGGCTATATCGCCGGAGAGGGCTTTTCGCCCTATGTGGACGGGTTGATCTTTGACGGCGACGCCAACTTTGCCGCCATGTTCCAGACGGTGCATGAGCGCGGCAGCTTTGAGAAGTGGCGGCAGATGGCCGCAGAGGTACGGGCTATGTCGGTAACGGCAAAGATCGTGCTGGCGGCGTCCTTTGCATCGCCGCTGCTGCAGCCGCTGGGATGCCTGCCATTCTTTGTTCACCTGTGGGGCGTGGACAGCGGCACCGGCAAGACGGTAGCCCTGATGGTAGCCGCCAGCGTGTGGGGCGACCCTGCCGTAGGCAGCTACGTCAAGACATTCGACGGGACGGCAGTTGGTATGGAGAAGACTGCCGCTTTCTTGAACAATCTGCCGTTGTGCCTGGACGAATTACAGCTTGCCAAGGACGCGAAGGGGAAGACAAACTTCGATGTGTACAGGCTGGCGCAGGGCGTTGGCCGCACGAGGGGAAACCGGTCAGGAGGCGTGGACAAGACGCCAACATGGCAAAATTGCATCCTGACCACGGGAGAAAGTCCCCTGACGGGGCAGGCGTCCGGCGCCGGCGCGGTGAACCGTGTAATCGACATTGAGTGCAAGGCCGACCGGGTGGTGATCTGGGACGGTATGCGGGTGTCCGGCGCGGTGAAGCGGAACTTCGGTCACGCGGGAAAGGCATTCGTGGAGAAGCTGTATGCCGCCGGGGACGATGTGCCGCAGGAGATCACGGAACGATATCAGGAGTTGTTCCGGGCGCTGTCGGTGCAGGACACCACAGAGAAGCAGGCCATGGCGGCCGCAGCGGTGGTGCTGGCGGATGAGCTGGCCTGCCGTTGGATCTTCAACGGGACGGAGCAGCCCATCACCGTGGAGCAGATATCGGAGTTTCTGGCGTCAAAGGCGGCGGTGTCCGCCGGTGAGCGAGCCTACAAGTATTTGTGCGACTGGGTGACGCAGAACTCCAACAAGCTGATCGGTAAGTCGGAGACCATGGACGTGCTGGGTGCACTGGAGGAGTATAGGGCCTACATCATTCGGTCGGTGTTTGAACGGGTCTTGCAGGACGCGGGCTACTCCGTTGGCGCGACGGTATCATGGTTGAAGCAGAAGTGCCTGATCGAGACGCGGGGACGGAACAACACCAAGGCCCGCCGGATCAACGGAGTACCGACGGAGTGCTTTCGCCTGATTCTGCCCGATATTGAGACAGAAACAGAGGAAGTAGACGAATTACCGCTGTGAATGTGGGACAACGTGGGACATGTGTCCCACACCCGCAAAGCCTTTGATACCAACGGTTTGCGGGACATTTTGCGAAGGTGTGGGACAGTGGGACACACATACACACCCTATAAGGGGATGTGTGCAGAGAGTGGCTATGTATAACGTGTGTATATATTGTGAATATATACACACGCACGCGAAAGACATAAAAAAATCGCGTTTTCATGTCCCACAGTCCCACGGTGTCCGCAAAGCATTTAATACCAACGGTTTGCACGTGGGACAGGCAGTCCCACAGTGTCCCACATCCCCACAGGAATAGGAGGGCATGACATGGAATTGCGCGATTATCAGCGCGAATGCATCAAGACCATAACTGAGCAGCCGCCGGGAGCGTACCTGTGCCAGATGGCAACGGGGCTGGGTAAGACTGTGACGTTTGCCAACATACCACGGCAGGGCCGCAACCTGATTCTGTCCCACCGCGAGGAGCTGGTGCGCCAGCCCATGAAATACTACGATTGCAGCTACGGCGTGGAGCGGGCGGGAGAGCACAGCCACGGCGAGGAGGTAGTGAGCGCCAGTGTACAGACGCTGGTGCGGCGGCTGGACAGGTTTTCACCGGACGCCTTTGACACCATCATTGTGGATGAAGCCCACCACGCGGCGGCCAACACCTACCGGAAGATACTGGACTATTTCAAGCCACGGCTGACGCTGGGATTTACCGCCACCCCCAACCGGGGCGACAAGGTGCGGCTGGACACGGTGTTCTCGGACATCATCTTTGCCCGTGACCTGCGGTTTGGCATCCAAAACGGCTATCTGTGCGACATCTACTGTATGCGGGTGGATATCGGCTACGACCTGAGCGCCGTACATACCCGCGCCGGAGATTACGCGCCGGGAGAGCTGGACGAGGCTATGGAGGGTACGGCGGACGCCATTGCCGAGGCTTACGGGAAATACGCCAAGGGCGCCACGCTGATCTTCGCCGTCAGCGTACATCACGCCAACGAGATCGCATCGAAGATACCAGGCGCTGTGGTGGTGACGGGCGAGACGAAGGACAGGGCGGCTATCATCGAGCGGTTCACGGCGGGGGAAATCCCCTGCATCGTCAACTGCATGGTGTTCACGGAAGGGACGGACATTCCCCGGGTGGAGACGGTCATTATTGCGCGGCCCACCCAGTCCGACAGCCTCTATAGCCAGATGGTGGGGCGGGGCTTGCGGCTCTATCCCGGCAAGGAGCGCCTGACGCTGATCGACTGCGTGGGCATCACAGGGCGGGCGTCCATCTGCACAGCTCCGTCGCTGCTGGGCATCGACATGACCAACGTGCCGAAGAAGAAGCAGAACGAGCTGGAGGGGCTGCTGTTTGAGCTGCCCATGAAGGCACTGTCTGCATCGGATTGCCCGGAGAGCTGGATCCGGAACGTGGAGATCGTAGATCTGTGGGCCAAGGAACAGAAATACCAGACGCACGATGTGAACTGGTTCAAGCTGCCGGACGGGTCGATGGTGCTGTCGCTGCTGGGGCACGAGCGGTTGGTGCTGTCGCCGCAGGATGAACTGGGCATGACCTGCATCACGCTGGGAACTGTGACATCGGACAAGCGGCCCATGCAGAGTGCGCTGGACAGCTGCTATGTATGGCTCTGCAACCAGCGGAAGGAGCAGGCGTATATCTGGAACACGCAGGAGGTCAAGCGCTGGGGAAAGAATCCTGCCACGGAAAAGCAGCTTACGATGATCAAAAAAAGATGCAAGGGATTTAACACGGACAGCCTGACAAAGGGACAAGCAAGCCAGATATTGAACAGGCTGATGAGCAAAGGGAGGTAGTGAAAAATGGCATCGGAAAGACATCACCAGCAGGCGGTCATCAAGTGGTCACAGCAGCGGTCTGTCCGTGAACAATGGCCGGAGCTGGCACTGCTGCACCACATCAAGAATGAAACCACCGGCGGCGCGGCGGAGGTGGCTGCTGACAAGGCTATGGGCGTAAAAAAGGGTGTGCCGGATCTATGCCTGCCGGTAGCGCGTGGCGGGTATCATGGCCTGTACATTGAGATGAAAACGCCCAGCGGGAAAACCTCAGATGCACAGAGATGGTGGGTGAATCACCTGATGGACTATGGGTATTACGCGGTGGTTTGCCACGGTTATGATGCGGCTGTACATATCCTCAGCTGGTATTTATCACTGGAGGTGCGGTGAGATGGCGGAGGTATCCAGAGCGGAAGCGGCTGCCATGCGCGGAGAGCCAATGCCCACCGGCAGTTCATGGCAGGAAATGGCGGAGTATATTGCCATGCGTGCCTTGTACTGGGGATACCGTCACAAGGTTTTTACCCGCGAGGAGGCCAGCGCCATGAAGCAGCGGCTGCAAAGCGAACTGGATAACGTGGAGCGCGGATATGCGTTTGAGCGGAAGTGCTGGGACACGGCGGCAATGCGCTACAAGGAAACGGAAAGAGCCAAAGCATTATACCGAAAGGAGCGGACATTGGAGAATGCAGATGCTTTGGTGGCGGTGTTGGATGGGCTGAGAACGGAGGATGTGACATGATAACAGCACAAGAGACGATGACCGGCGAGATCATCGTGGACAATTTCGCCGGCGGTGGAGGGGCATCAACGGGCATTGAGATCGCCACGGGCCGGTTGGTGGCGCTGGCCGTCAACCACGACCCGGCGGCCATCCTCATGCACCGCACCAACCACCCGTACACGGAGCATTTTCAGGCGTCCGTGTGGGACATCGACCCCAAGGCCGTGTGCCGGGGGCGGCCTGTGGGACTGGCGTGGTTTTCGCCGGACTGCAAGCACTTTTCCAAGGCAAAGGGCGCGGCATTGGTAGACCGGAAGATTCGTGGGCTCGCGTGGATCACGCTGCGCTGGGCGGCAACGGTACGGCCCCGCGTCATCATTTTGGAGAATGTGGAGGAGTTCCAGACGTGGGGGCCGGTGCGGAAGGGCAAGCCGGTCAAACGATTGGCAGGTACCACGTTCCGGAAATTCATCGACCAACTCACTGAGCTGGGATACACCGTAGAGTATCGGGAGCTGATCGCGGCGGACTACGGTGCGCCTACCTCTCGTAAGCGCTTCTATCTGGTCGCCCGCTGTGACGGGAAGCCTATTGTCTGGCCGAAGCCCACCCACAGCAAGACCGGCGCGGATGGACTGCCCAAGTGGCGCAGCGCAGCGGAGATCATCGACTGGAGCCTGCCTTGCCCATCGGTATTCGCGTCCAAGGCGGAGATCATGGAAAGATATGGCTTGAAGGCGGTGCGGCCGCTGGCGAAGAACACCATGCGGCGCGTTATTCGCGGTGTGGACAAGTTCACCATCCGCAGCGGCAAGCCGTTTATCGTACCCACGGGGTACGGTGAGCGCAAGGGGCAGGCACCCCGCGTGCATGACATTGACGCGCCGGTGCCGACCATCGTAGGCACCGGCAAGGAGAATCTGTGCAGGCCTCTGTTGGCGCCTGTGACGGTGACCAACACCAGCAACAGCGTGGGCGGGACGGTCGGAGCGCCGGTACATACCGTAACGACCTCAGGGAATCAGATGCTGGTAACGCCGAGCCTTGTAAGCATCGGGCAGACCGGCGGCGGGGACAGAATCAGGGATTTACGGGAGCCAGTGCCTACAACGGTATCGAAGCAGGAAGCCTGCCTGGTGTCTCCATCCCTCATTCAGTATCACACAGAGCAGACGGAGAGTGTCCGGGCATCCGGGCTGGGGACGCCTATCAACACGGTGGACGCCTCCAACCGATACGGCCTGACCTGCGCCAATCTGGTAGAGTATTACACCGGCGGCAGGCCGCTGGATGTGCAAGACCCCATGCACACCGTTACCAGCCACGACCGCGAGGCGGTGGTCGCCGCCCATGTGGTGAAGTTTAAGGGCGACAATGTGGGAACGCCGCCTTCGGAGCCTTTGCAGACAGTGACGGCCAGTGCTGGGAAAGAGCGGGCGTGCAGCGGAGGGACATTCGCCGTGTGCAGGGCACATCTGGCGAAGATACGCAGCGGTGACGATCTGGGCCACTGGCCCGAGATTCGCGCCCTGCTGAATGAGTTCTGCGGCTACACGCTGGCGGAGGACGATGTGTTGCTGCTGGAGATCGGCGGCGCACTGTACTACATCGCGGACATTGGGCTGCGGATGCTGTCTCCCCGCGAGCTGTACAATGCGATGGGCTTCCCGCCGGATTATATCATTGACCGTGACTATTTGGGCAACGAGTACAAAAAGAGCGCACAGGTGGCGCGGTGCGGCAATGCGGTGTGTCCGCCGGTGGCATCCGCGCTGGTGCGTGCCAACCTGCCGGAGTGGTGCGGCGTGACCATCACCACAATGGCACAGTTGATGGACTGCGTGGCGGTGTAGGAGGGGGCAAAGGAATGAGCCTTGAAGTATGCCCGATGACGCTCAAGGATGCGAACGCCTTTGTGGAGCAGCACCACCGACACCATAAGCCGGCGGTGGGACACAAGTTCTCCATCGGCTGCACGGACGGTATGAAGATCGTGGGCGTTGCCATTGTGGGCAGACCGGTGAGCCGACATCTGGATGACGGATGGACGCTGGAGGTCAACCGGTTATGCACAGACGGCACCCACAACGCCTGTTCCATGCTGTACGCCGCCGCTTGGCGGGCGGCGAGGGCGATGGGCTATAAGCGGCTTGTGACCTACATACTGGACAGCGAAAGTGGTGTGAGTCTGAAAGCCAGCGGTTGGAAATGCGTGGGACAGGCTGGTGGTTTGCGGTGGACAGGAAAGCGCAGACCGGAGGTTGACCTATACCCGGCACAAATGAAAATTCGGTGGGAAAAGGAGGAGTGACGTGAATTGTCACGGATGCAAATGGCTGGATGAAAGCAGAAAAGGCCCAGCGGGGAGTGGGTATTGCGTCATGGTGGAAAACAGTGATCAGGGAAAGTGTTACCGTGATTGGCTGTTGAAGCACCGGGAGGAATATGCCCTTGGCAGAAAGGAACTCCCCAGCATCAAGGTCAGAACACCCGAAATGGAGAGGTGTGAGCGCTATGAAGCTGGAGACTTTGCTACGAGGTACAGAAAGGAGCAGGTATGTCCAAAGATGAGATCGTGATTGCACTGCGGTGCTGCGGTAATATTGAGTGTATGAAATGCAGATTGCCGAGGAGCGGATTTGACAAAGGCGCTTGCAGACAAATGTATGTTGCCGCCGCTGACCTGATCGAGAACCAGCAGCGGCACATCGCCGCGCTGATAAAAGCCAATACCGCCCTGCGCGACACCATCCTGCGGCGGGACGCGCAGATCGCGGACATGAGCCAGGGCCTCGCGCAGTTTGCCAAGGCCGTGGCGGAGAAGGAGGAGAAATAGATGGCACGGTATTTCAAAATTATGGAGATCGACGAAGATGCCTTTACGCGCACGACGGGCGATTTCCTCGACTGTAATTCGGTGGTCGCCCCGGTAGCTGGGGACGTTTATGTGGCTGTCGATGATACGGAGGAGGACGAGATCGCTGTCGATCTGGATATGTTCGGGAGGGAGTGGTGAGACCGGTGAAGGATGAGATTTGCCCCTACGGCAGCGACTGCTTTACTTGCCGTCTGCCGGACTGCCGGCGCGCGGGAAGCTGTGCCAGCCGGTACAACCGACTGCCCAGCGAAAAGGTACGGAGCGACGCGGCACGGAAAGCGTACAGAAAAAAGATGCAGAAGGAGGGAAAGCGGGATGGATGAGAAAAAAGCAGCGGCTGTGCTGCGGGACTATCTGGAAAACCGTGAGATGCCGGCGACGGTGTATGCTGCCATCTGTGTGGCCATCGAGCGGCTGGAGGGCGGAACCGATGAAAGCTGACAACTCTGCGAAGCGATACCTCCAGCAGGTCAGGCACTGCGACTTGCGTATCAACGCCAAACTCGAAGAACTGGAGCGTTTGAAAGCTCTGGTTACGAAAATTACACCGTCGCCGAAGCGAGATGCTGTCTCTGGTGGTGGAAATCAGGATAAACTGTCCGAAGCCGTGGCAAAGATCGTTGACCTTGAAGCGGAGATTAACCGGGAGATAGCTTTCTACATAGACGCAAGAAAGAGGGTCACAAAGACGATCGACAAGGTGGATGATGCAAAACTGCAAAGTGTTTTGATCATGCGATATATCCAGTTCAAGACATTTGAGCAAATCGCAGCAGACATGCATTACACATACCGATGGGTGTGCATGATGCATGGTATGGCGCTCCAGACGATCGAAAAAATCATTGGTTCCGAAAAGAGTTCCTTTTAATTCACATTCGAAGTGTGATATAGTTATGATCAAAGAATAATGACTTCCGAAGAAGTGGGGCATGGGTTTTGTTTCTCCTACCGTGTCCTGCTTCTTCGTTTTATGTTGAAAGGCGGTGAGATTGTGGCCTTAACAGCAAAACAGCAGCGGTTCTGTGACGAATATCTGATTGATCTGAATGCTACACAGGCCGCAATTAGAGCCGGGTATAGTGAAAAAGCGGCACGTCAGATAGCAATGGAAAACATGACAAAACCGTCTATCAAAGAATATATCGAAAAGCGGATGGCCGAAAAGGAAGCCGCCCTGATTGCAAATCAGGACGAAGTGCTGAAATATCTCACATCTGTTTTGCGTGGTCAGTCACAGTCAGAAGTTGTGGTTGTTGAAGGAGTTGGCGAAGGCTGTTCCGAAGCAAGAGCGATGCAGAAAGCGCCGGATGAAAAAGAAAGGCTGAAGGCTGCGGAGCTTCTGGGCAAGCGTTACGGCCTTTATACGGACAAGGTTGACCAAGTGGTTGACATGGAGCTGAATATCACGGTGGACTATGGTGATGGCGAATGAACATCAGAGTTCAAGCGAATCCATGTTTCAAAGATGTTGACCGCAGCACCAAGCGCTACATTGTGATGAAGGGCAGCGCTGGTTCTGGAAAATCCGTGGACACGGCGCAAAATTACATCCTGCGCCTGATGCGTGACAAGGGCAGAAACCTTGTTTGTATCCGCAAATCTGACATCACAAATCGTGACAGCACCTTTGCGGAACTGACCGGCGCTATCTATCGTATGTTTGGAGATAAAGCGGAACGGTATTGGCAAATCAATATGTCCCCCTTGCAGCTGACGTGCAAAGCCAACGGAAACAAAATTATCTTCCGGGGCATGAATGATGACAAGCAACGCGAAAAGCTGAAGTCTATCACGTTCCAGAAGGGCAAGCTGACAGATGTGTGGTGTGAAGAAGCTACCGAGTTGACACAAGCTGACCTTGAAATCATTGATGACCGTTTGCGCGGTACGCTACCTGATGGCCAATTTTATCAAATCAGGCTGACCTTCAATCCGGTGAACAAGAATCACTGGATAAAGAAGGCCTTTTTTGATATCCCGGATGACAACGTTCTGACACATCACAGCACATACCTGATGAACCGATTTATTGACGATGCCTACAAGGCCCGTATGGAACGCAGAAAGGCCGTTGATCCTGAAGGGTATCAGATATATGGCTTGGGCGAATGGGGAGAAATAGGCGGTTTGATCCTGCACAACTGGGAAGTGAAAGAGGTCAGTCAAAACCTGAATGACTATGATGACATAGCTGTAGGCCAAGACTTCGGTTTCAACCATGCAAATGCCCTGTTGTTGCTTGGCACGAAGGACGATAATATCCACATCCTGTCTGAAATCTATGTCTTTGAAAAGGATACGGCGGAGATCATCCAGCTTGCTTCGAATATCCCGCGTAACAAGCAGATGTGGTGTGATTCAGCAGAGCCGGACAGAATCAAGATGTGGCAGAAGGCTGGATTCCGTGCAAGAGGTGTGGATAAGGGCGGTTCTGCCGGATCAGTCAAGGCACAAATCGACTGGCTGAAGCAGCGGAAGATTTACGTCCATCCGCATTGCGTGAACACCATCAAAGAGCTACAGCAGTGGAAGTGGAAAAAAGACGATAGGTCAGGCGAATATCTTGATGAACCTGTCCCGTTCCAGGACGATGCGATGGCAGCGTTGCGGTACGGTGTTGAAGGGTGGCGTAAAGTCAAGAAGTGGCTGACTTGATTATGAATACAAAAAAAGAAAGTGAGTGCCACACAATGACAATCAAAGAAATCCTATACGGCAGCGGCGGTGCGCTGGTGCTTATCATGTCGCTTTTGCAGGTGTCCAAAATCAACATCAATCCGTGGACGGCAATCTTCGGCTGGTTTGGAAAACAACTCAATCACGAAGTGTTGTCAAAGGTTTCCGGCCTTGAAAAGAACATGGCAGCCATGCAGACAGACATCGATACCATCAGGGATGAAGGTCGTGAACGTCACGCCAAAGACTGCCGCGTCCGCATTTTGCGGTTTGCGGATGAAATCTACTTGTCCACAAACCACAGTCAAGAGCATTACAAACAGATCCTTGGTGATATCACCGTATACGAGAAATACTGTGATAACCACGAAGAATTTGAGAACCAGATCGCTGTGTCTGCAATCAGACAGATAAAAGAAGCCTACGACCGGCACATGCGGCAGCACGATTTTTTGCAGTAAAGGGGTGAACGCGATGCCGGAAATCAACATCGAAGTAAGAAACAAAATCGCCGAGAAGACCGATGACATGATCTACGTCTGCAACAACAGCGATTACATTGCGTCTTTCGACTTTGATTCGGAGTGGGACGCTTACAACACAAAAACGGCGCGGTTTTCCCACGATGGGCAGCATGTGGACGTTGTTTTCACCGGCAATCAGTGTAATGTCCCCGTTATCACGAATACATATGCTTTCCATGTCGGCGTTTTTGCCGGTGATTTGCACACGACCACAGCGGCGCGTGTGCCTTGCCGCAAGTCCATCCTTTGCGGCGCTGGTGCTCCTGCCAACCCCACGCCAGACGTGTACGACCAGCTCATGGAGCTTATCAAGGGCCTGGGTGGCGCAGACCCGGATGCCATCGCCAAGGCGGTCGCTGATTATCTGGCAGCACATCCGATTGAGGAAACCGACCCGACCGTCCCTGAGTGGGCAAAGGCTGAGACCAAGCCAACATACACCGCCGCAGAAGTTGGAGCTATCTCACAGTCAGATCTGCAAGCCTCAACGGACGCGGCGCTTGCTCAGGCTAAATCTTCCGGCGAGTTTGATGGCGCGCCAGGTCCAGCTGGGCCACAAGGCCCTGCTGGTGCCCCCGGCAAGGATGGTGCGGGAATGGACATCACCGGTGCGTCGGTCGGCCAAATCGCCAAGATTGCCGCCGTGGACGCATTCGGCGTGCCCACCGCGTGGAGTCCGGTGGATATGCCGTCAGGCGGGGGCGACCCACAGTGGATTGAGGTGGTTGATATTACGACGGAGGAGCAGACGCAAATGCTGACAATTTCCGTCGACAAAGACGGGCGACCGATATCACAGTACAACGCGCTGGGGATGATCTTCACGATCTTTTTTCCGGCTGATGCAACGCAAACTTCAAATAGCGGATCGCCTTGGATTTATCCGTTTCCCAAAACAGGCGATTCCTCTTATCGCCACATTGCCGATATCAGTGCGTGGAAAACAATTGACCGCACACGTACTCTTGCGTGGGAGGGCTTGCCGCGCATACGATGGACGTCTGCGGGGGATGGGCAAGCGACCTTTGATACGGACGGCGATCCAGATTTTTTATCGGGTGTGTGCGTGTATTTGAATTCGTCGGGCGATCATATCCCTGTGGGAACTAAAGTACGTATCGCAGTTTTATCAAGGGGGGTAACGATGTGAAAATCTACGAAAATGGTATTTACCGCGACATGACACCAGAAGAAATCGCGGAGCTGGAAAAGCTGGCAACCGAAATGCCCAAGCCCGAACCCTCGCCCGAAGAGCGCATTGCCTCGCTGGAAAAGGCCAACGCCGAGTTGCGTGAGGCAATGGAGGCGTTGCTTACGGGGGTGACGGCATGAGCGAGTTGCGGAAGAAGGTAGTCGCGTACAACGTGGAGGTCAAGGCTGCATTGCAGGCGGTCTACAACGATCTTAACCAAGGCCAGCGCAAAAAACTGCTGCGCAATCCTGCCATTCGCGCAATGTTTGAACGGTACGGCGTGGAGATTGACGCATGATGGGTTGACGCGTAATGTGCCTGACTTTGACACCGAAAGGAGATATACACATGAAAGAAAACACGATCAAGGCCGCGCTGGCGGCGTAAAGTGTGGTGAAACATAATGCTAACAGTGCAGGAAATTAAGAAATTTATCAACAATGATGCTGCCAGCACCAAGAAGCGGCTTGCAAAGGTGGGATTGCGATATTACGAAGGCAATCACGATATTAACAACTATCGGATTTTCTTCTTTGATGCAGACGGAACACTTCAGGAAGATAAAACCAAAAGCAACATCAGGATCAGTCATCCGTTCTTCAAGCTGCTGACGGATCAGCAAGCACAGTATATGCTTTCCGCCAAGGACGGCTTTGTGAAGTCGGACATCCCGGAGCTTCAGACGGAGCTTGACGCATATTTCAACGAGAATGAATCCTTCGCCGCAGAACTGTATGAATTGCTTGTAGGCTGCATTTCCAAAGGCTTTGAGTATATGTACGCCTATAAGGATGAAAACGACAGGACGGCGTTCCAAACGGCTGACAGTATCGGCGTTGTGGAAGTCCGGGAGAAGGAAACCGATGACGGCTGTGCATATGTGATCTTCTGGTACATTGAGCGCATCGGCAAGGACAATAAGAAAATCAAGCGTATTCAGGTTTGGGATAAGTCCCAGACCGCCTTTTATTGTCAAGAAGATGACGGGCAGATAGAGCTTGACAAGTCCGTTGAAATCAATCCAAGGCCGCATATTATCTATAAGAAGGATGGTGACACAAGCACCTATTACGATGATTACGGCATGATCCCGTTTTTCCGGCTGGACAATGGCAAAAAGCAGGTCAGCGGCGTGAAGCCCATCAAAGATTTGATTGATGACTATGACCTGATGAACGCAGGCCTTTCCAACAACATTCAGGACACCAATGAAGCGCTGTATGTGGTCAGAGGTTTTCAGGGGGACAATCTGGATGAATTGATGGTAAACATCAAGAACAAAAAGCACATCGGCGTTGACGAAGAAGGCGGCGTTGACATCAAGACTGTGGACATCCCGGTTGAAGCCCGGAAAACCAAGATGGAGGTGGACGAAAAGAACATCTTCCGCTTTGGAATGGGCGTGAATACGGAAGCCCTGAAGGACACCAGCGCCACCACAAGCATTGCTATCAAGTCTGCCTATGCAAACCTTGACCTGAAGTGTGACGGCCTTCTGCCGAGCCTGAAGCAGTTCATGAGGAAACTGCTGAAGCTGGTGTTGAAGGAGATCAACGACACGCAAGGAACAGACTATGAGCAGAAGGACATCTATTTCACATTTGACCGCGAGATCATCACCAATGCACAGGAAAACGCCACAATAGACTTGACCAAGGCGCAGGAGCAACAAGCGCGGATGACAACCATTCTGAACGCTTCTGCACAGCTTGGGGATGAATTGACCAAGCAGCTCATCTGCGAAGCGCTGGAACTGGACTACGATGACATCAAGGATAAGTTGCCCGCACCTGAAGATGATCCGACAGCGGCAGCACAGGCGGCGCTTGGCGGTGTTGTGCCGGAAGGTGATGTGATGTGAACAGATGGGAAATCGAGGTACAGAAGTCCTTGCTTGACAGCGAGGAAGCAGCACTGAAGGAACTTGAAAAGCAGTATGCAAAGTCCCTGAAGGACATCAACGAAAAAGTCAAGGGTTTTCAAGCTGATATTGACCTGCTGGATCAGGCGCTTTCGCAGGACGGTCTGGACGAAACCACAAGGGCGATGCTGCAATCGCAGAAGCGGTCAAAGATTTATCAGCAGAACTATCAAAAGGCGCTTCAGGGACAGGTCAGCGGCATCTTGGACAAGATGCACGGTGACAATTACGCCACCATTGACAAGTACCTGAACGGATGCTATGAAACCGGCTATATTGGCACTATGTACAGCATAGCCGGTCAGGGCGTCCCGCTGGTCGTGCCCATCAATCAGGCAGCGGCTGTGAAGGCGGTGTTGACTGATTCAAAGGTCAGCAACGGCCTGTATGCTGCGCTGGGCGTGAATGTCAAGAAGCTGAAGAAGTCCATTGCACAGGAGATCAGCAGGGGTATTGCTTCCGGCCTGCCATATTCCGACATTGCCCGGAACATCAGCAGCGTGTCCAAAGCGCCGCTCTGGAGAACGAAGACCATCGCCCGAACAGAAGGCCACCGCATACAGCAAACATCTTCGCGGGATGCGCAGTATGCGGCAAAGAAGAAGGGAGCTGACGTGCTGAAACAGTGGGATGCGTCGCTTGACGGAAGGACAAGAGATTCCCATGCAAGAGTTGACGGCGAGATCAGAGAGCTTGACGAAAAGTTTTCCAATGGCCTTATGTTCCCCGGTGATCCCTCTGGCGGCGCTGCCGAAGTGGTCAACTGCCGCTGTGTTGCGTTGACACGGGCGCGGTGGGCGCTGGATGATGCAGAGCTTCAGACGCTGAAGGAACGTGCTGAATACTTCGGGCTTGATAAGACAAAGAACTTTGAGGAATTCAAGCAGAAGTATTTGAAATCTGCCAAGACTATTGAAAAAATCGAAAATAGTGGTAAAATACTTATATCGGATGCCAAGCTATTGGGATACGCTTTGAACTATTCTGTTGCCCCAGACAAAGCACGAGCATTCGAAGATGCACTTGGCTATACAGTGGAAAATGCCGCCCTTCTTAAACAGAACATTATGAGTCACATTGACGAAGATAGGTTTGTTGAGAAGGGTGACAACGGATACGGAATGCGCTATGAGTTTATCATGGAGTTGACCGGCCCAAACGGAAAGAAAGCAAACGTATTGACAGCGTGGATTCAAGACGGCGAAAAGAAACGACTTGTTAGCGTTTATGTTACGAAAAGGAAGGTGACGGAATGAAAATCGAACAATACGATAGAGTTCTGTTGACTGATGGGAACCAAGCGACAGTTGTTGAAGTATTCGATGACGGAAAGCTGTTTCTTGCTGATATCGATAAAGACGGCGACACATATACCGAAGAAGTTAAGCCTGAAGATATTAAAAAAGTTTTATAAAAGCATCGTGCATCCGCACGGTGCTTTTTCTATGCACAGTTGCAAGTTGTTGCGCTTTTTGCAACGGCTTGAAAGTTACCAGCAAGTAAATAATCCCTGTGTTTTCAATGCGTTACGGCTGTTTTGCAACCAAACGCAAGCAAATAATCAAGAAAAAGCAGTTGTTCGGAAATTCCGAATAGCTGCTTTTCTATATTCAAGAAAGGTGGTAAAAACATGAAAATTTCCAACAAGGTATACGACATCCTGAAATGGCTGGTCATGATCGCACTGCCCGCGCTGAGCGCGTGCTACGTGGCGCTGGCACCGGTCTGGGGCTGGCCCTATGCCGAGCAGGTGGCAATGACCATCTCCGCCGTGACGGCGTTGCTGGGCGCCCTGCTGGGCATCAGTACGGCCAGTTACAACAGGGGTGTGCCGGTCGAAACGGAAGGCATGGTGGACGATGAAAATCATTGAGGCTACTTACCGTTGGAGCGGTACGCTGGTAAATCGTCAGTCCACGACCAGGATCATCCTGCACCACGCCGCCGCCAAGACCTGCACAGCCCAGCAGATCCACAGCTGGCACCTGGCCAATGGCTGGGCGGGCATCGGCTACCACTTTTTTGTCCGGAAGGACGGCTCCATCTACCGCGGCAGGCCGGAGGACGTGCTGGGTGCCCATGCGGGCAGCAACAACTACGACAGCATCGGTGTGTGCTTCGAGGGCAATTTCATGTCGGAGCAGATGCCGGCGGTCCAGCGGCAGGCAGGCGCGGAGCTGGTGGCGTATCTCAAGCAGAAGTACGGCATCAGAAAAGTGCAGAAGCACAGCGATGTCAACGCCACGGGGTGTCCGGGGACCCACTTCCCGTTTGACGCCATCGCTTACGGCGGGGAGCCGGAATCCGACGTGCAGGCCGTGGAGCTTAACATGAAGGTGCGCGTGCTGCGTCGCGGTATGGATGGCGCGGACGTGAAGACGTTGCAGGCGGCCCTAATTGCCTATGGCTTTTCCTGCGGAAGCGCAGGAGCGGACGGCGATTTTGGTACAGGAACGGAGTCCGCTTTGAAGAAGTTCCAGACCGCCTATAATCTTGGCGCGGACGGCATCGCAGGCCGAGGCACTTGGGGCAAACTGCTGGGGGTATAGGCAACGTCAATTAGTTTTTATTGCCCGTGGACAGGGGCTTTATCTGTTCGCAAATTTTCCGGTGCACTCCCGGATTTAACAAAGTGCTTGTCTGTGGACGACACCACGATTAAAAACAGCGGCAAAGGAAGGAAAAACAATGGAATTTCTGAAAGCGATTTTGGGTGAAGAACTCTATGCGCAGTTCGTGGAAAAGCTGAACGCCTATAACGGCGACGAAGCCAACAAGGATAAGCAGGTCAAGCTTGCCAACCTTGGCGGCGGCGAGTACGTAGGAAAGGGCAAGTATGACGCGCTGCAGGCGATGCTTGATGGCAAGGAGACCGAGTTGAACACGGCCAACGGTCTGATTGCCGAACTGAAGAAGGGCACCAAGGGCAACGAGGAACTTCAGGGCAAGATCACCGGCTATGAAACGCAGGTGTCCCAGCTTCAGGCAGAGCTTGAGAAGACCAAACTGGAAAACGCCATTCAGCTGGCCTTGCGTGACGCGAAGGCGGTCGATCCTGACTATCTGGCATTCAAGCTGCGCGAGAAGTACAGCGCCGACGAACTGAAACTGGACGAGAACGGCAAGGTCAAGGGCATGGATGACAAGCTGGCCGGGCTGAAAACGCAGTTCCCGAATCAGTTTGAAGGTGCTGGCGGCAAGAAGGTGTTTGAAAACAAGCTGCCCGCTGGCGCTGGCGGCACTGGCGGCGGTTCTGAACCCAAGTCCCTTGAAGATGCGCTGAGACTGGCCTATGAGCCGAAAAACGAATAATCAAGAAATGAGGTAAATTATTATGGCTATGACCCTTGCTGAAATGAAGGTCGGTATGTCCGACAAGGTTTCCCAGCAGATCGTGGATATCTTTCTGCGTGAATCCGAGATCCTTCAGCTGCTTCCCTTCGATAACTGCGTTTCCCCGCAGGGCGGCAGCACGCTGACCTATTCCTACATCCAGAAGAAGCTCCCCGCTGTGGCGGCTTTCCGTGCTCTGAACGCGGAGTACACCGCGAACCAGGCGACCGTGGAGAAGAAGACCGCCGACCTGAAGATCTTCGGCGGTAAGTTCCAGATCGACCGTGTGCTGAAGGCTGCGGAAGGCCCGTACAACAACATGGCCTATCAGATCCGCGAAAAGGTGCTGGCAGCTATCAGCCTGTTCCATTACACGATGATCAACGGCAATGCGACCACCGCCACCACCGAGTTCGACGGCCTGGACAAGACGCTGGCCGGCACTTCCACTGAGTACAACACCGGAACCGGCTCCGCCATCGACATCAGCACCATGACCAACCTGAAGGCCAACGCAGATCAGCTGTATGAGCAGATCCAGCTGCTCATCAAGAACACGAACGCCGACGCCCTGCTGATGAACAGCGCCATGATCGCCAAGATCCAGACCATGGCGCGACTGCTGGGCTACAAGACCGAGAGCGAGGAAGCTTTTGGCCGCAAGGTCACTTCCATGGACGGTGTGCGGTTCATGGATCTGGGCAAGCACTACACCGTATCCGAAACCACCGTCACCGGCAACGACTGTGTGAAGGCCGGTATCAGCCGGAACATTGGTGCCTCCAATGCCGCCGTCACCGGCCTGACCGACATCTACGCGGTCAAGTTCGATATCAATGACGGCTTCCACGCCGCGTCCCTGACCGGCAATAGTGCCATCCGTCAGTACCTGCCCGACTTCAACGCGCCCGGCGCCGTGAAGGATGGCGAGGTCGAAATGGTTGCTGCAACCGTGCTGAAGAACACCGCCCACGCGGGTGTTCTCCGCAACATCAAGATCGCGTAAGAAAGGAATGAACAAAATGGCTGCGAAGAAAGCAAAGAAAGTCACCGGCTATGAGATCAAGGTCGTTACCAATCCCGGCTTCTGTGGCATCGACGCTGGCGGTGTCCAGTTCTCCTACGGTAGGGCGCAGATCACGGAAGGTCGTATGGTCGAGTGGTTCAGGGAGCACGACGGCTATGAAGTGACCGAGATCACGGAGGACGATTCCGCCGATTCCGACGACCCCATGGATCCCGGCAACCCGGACAACTAAGGGGTGCGCCCATGATCATGACCGTTGCCGAACTGCGGCAGTTTGTGACAACGGATGAAGAGGATCAAGCGCTTGAAGCAAGACTTCAGGCGCTTGAACTCCTTGTTCGTGCGTACACCAACAATAACTTCCAGAAACGGGCATTTCGTGCTGTGGCGGTTGCTATGGCAGATCATAAACTGTTGATCCAGAGCGCCAATCCGTTCAAGACCGGGGACACGCTGCAAATCACGGAATCCGAGCTGAACGCCGGCCTTGTCACCGTCAGTGCTTCCAGCAATGATGCGATCACGGTCAAAGAAAGTCTGTATGATGAAGGCGGCGTTGTCATTACAAAGGTTGTCTACCCTGCGGATGTCAAGCTGGGCGTGGCAAATATGCTGAAATGGCAGCTTGAGAACGGTGACAAGGTTGGCGTGTCCTCTGAGACGATCTCCCGCCACTCTGTGACGTATTTCAACATGGACGGGGATAATTCCACTATGGGATTCCCAAAGGCTGTGTTGGGCTTCCTGCGGCCTTATATGAAGGCGCGGTTTGGACAGGGGCTGAGAGTATGAAAGGCATTGGCGGCAATACCACAGCAACGATTCAGGTCTATACTTCCACCAAGAATGAAATTGGCGAGAATGAAAAGACTTGGGCAAATGCACAGACGCTTAAAGGCTGGCTTGATCTTTCTGCCGGTGATTCCCGGCACACCACCTACAACGCCAAAATCCAGGAATCAACACACGTCTTTGTAGCTGACTATGTGCCGCTTGACAGCCGGATCACTGCTGAAAACAGCAGAATGGTCATTGCCGGAAAGCGCTACGAAGTAACGCTGATTGACAATCCTATGGAGATGGGCAGCGGATCACAGCTTGAAATCTACCTGAAATACACGGGAGGTCAGTAACAATGGCGGACATTGAATTTATTGACAACCATCTTCAGGTAAACCGAGCCATTGACGATGCTGTTGGCGCGTTCCTGATGGAAGCGTCTGCTGAACTTGTGTCAGCCACGGCAAGAAATACGCCTGTTGACCAAGGCCAGCTAAAAGGCTCGTGGGCGGCAAACGTTGACGAATCCAAGGGTGAAGCTGTTGTTGGAAGTCCGCTTGAAAACGCTGTCTGGACGGAACTGGGAACCGGCGAATGGGCGCTGAAGCGCAATGGCCGTATCGGCGCATGGTACGTCCCTGTTGAAAAGGTCACAGGCAGCAAAAAGCCGACATTCAACGGGAAGGTCGTCATTGTGTACGGTAAAAACGGTCAGCAGTTCTACAAAACGAACGGCAAAAAGCCGGTTCGGATGCTCCAAACGGCGTTTGACCAGAACAAAGGTAAAATCATCCGAAGGGCTGAACAAATCTTCAAAGCGAGGTTTGGCGACTAATGTCTAAAAATCTTCTGAAAGTAGTGTCAGACGGCATGGCAGAATTGGGGCTTGAATACGAATTCGGAGAATACGCAAAGAAACAAATCGTATATCCCTACTTCGTAGGCGAGTACACGGAACAAGAGCCTATGACAGAAGATGGACTTCAGGAAACGACCTTTCTTCTGACAGGCTTCAGCCGTGACAAGTGGCTGACACTGGAAAACGCAAAAGCAAAAATCGAAAACTACTTCAACAAGGTCTATGGAAAAACGGTCATGGTTGACGATGGATCAGCCGTGGCCGTTTTCTATGGTAGTTCTCTGATCGTCCCAACCGGGGACGAAGAACTGAAGAAAATCCAAATCAATCTGCAATGCAAAGAATGGAAGGTGAGCTGATATGAGCAAGGAAGGCAAGACCGGCGTTTCTGCCAATACTCCCAAAAACATTATGTTCGGTGCTGGTACGATCCACAAGGGCCTGAAGTATGCGGGAAGTTCGTGGAATTTTGATGATACCATTATCGGCGCTACTTCTGGCGGCTCCAAGCTGTCTATTGTGCCGGAGATCACCAACATTGAGGTAGACGGCGCACTGGTCAAGACCAAGGGCCTGACCGTCAAGACCGGTGAAACGGCAACCATGGAGATCAACTTCATTGAGTTGACCAAGGACATCATCAAGGCGGCAACCATCGGCGCAGACGGCACATCTGATGATGCATCCAACTATGATGTGATCGAATCCAAGGCGAACATTTCCACGGGCGATTATTGGGAAAATATCGCCTTTGTCGGTAAGACGCTGGACGGCAAGAACATCATTGCCATCATGGACAATGCGCTTTGCACTTCCGGCTTCGAGCAGGAAGGCAAGAACAAGGAAGGCGCTGTTGGCAAGTACACCTTTGAGTGTCACGCAGAGCTGACCAGCGATCTGGATACGCTGCCTTGGCACATCTACTACCCGAAGGCGTCCTGATGAGTAAGGGCAGAATCACAAAATGCAAGTGGTTCTGCCCTTATTTGCATTAAAGGCGAGAATAATTGAAAGTGTGGTTATAAAAAATGCCTGAAAACATTGAAAAGACCTATGAACTGCGCAATCTTGAAGCCGATGACCTGTTTATCGTGATTAACATCATCAATAAAATCGGCATCAAGGAATTCAAAGCTTGCTTTGAATCCGAGGAAGTAAAATCCGCTGTTCTGAACATGGCGAAGAAAACGGATGATAGCACGGATGCAGAAACGGATGATGGCGCGGACGTTGTTTCCATCGGTGTTTCCGTTGCATTTGACATTGCAGCAATCCTGCTGGCGAACATCGGCAAGTGCAAGAATGACATCTATGCGCTGCTGGCTCATTTGTCCGGCACGAAGGAAAAGGAAATTGCAAAGCTGCCTGTAAAGACATTTACGAGCATGGTCGTTGACCTTGTGCAGAAAGAGGAATTCACGGATTTTTTTCAGGATGTTGTAAAGTTGTTCAAGTAGGAGACATCCGTTTTTTTGACCTGCTTTTTCAGCGATATGCAAGCCCCATGGTGCTGCTGGATCAGATGATAAAGACCGGCAGACTGTATGAGTTCATCGGCATAGTCATCAGCATACGCAATGAGGAACAGGAAGAAAGGGTTATGTGGGAATTTTGGCTGCACAGGGACTTTGAACGCTCTTTCTCTGAGTTCTGCAACGCAACACAGGATAACACCACGAAGCCAAAAACGGCCAGCAGGAAAGAACTGGTCGAAATTGTCAGGCGCTCTATGGAAATAACATCATTCGTGCCGTAGGAATGAATTGTAGACCCTTAACACGATGGAAGGCTGCTTTCTGGTGGCCTTCTATCATTTTATCTTCACAGAAAGTGGGTGAAGGTCGTTGGAACTTTTTAAGCTGCTTGGAAGAATCGCTATATCTGGCGCAGATGAAGCGAAGAACGAAGTTAGCGAAACCACAGAACACGCGAAAAGAAAAGGCGCAGAGCTGTTAAAGACAATCGGCAAAATCGGTGCGGCCGCTGTTGCTGCCGGCAGCACTGCTGTATTAGCTATCGGTAAGCAGGCGTTGTCGGCATACGCGGACTATGAACAGCTTGCGGGCGGCGCAGAACTGATGTTTGGCGAAGCCTATGATTTTATCGCAGAGAAGGCAAAGAACGCATACAGTACCGTGCAAATGAGCCAGAACGACTATTTGCAGCAGGTGAACGGCTTTGCTACCGGCCTGAAAACGGCACTTGGCGGCAATGAACAGGCGGCGGCAGAGCTTGCCGACAGGATCATCAACGCGGAAGCGGACGTTGTAGCAGCAACCGGCAATTCTCAGGAAGCCGTGCAGAATGCCTTCAACGGCATCATGAAGTCCAACTATACCATGCTGGACAACCTGCAAATCGGTATCACGCCTACGAAAGAGGGATTTCAGGAAGTTATTGACAAGGTAAACGAGTGGAACGCGGCAAATGGACGTGCCACAGCATACCAGATTGAAAACCTTGCGGATTGCCAAAACGCTCTTGTCGATTACATCGAAATGGTCGGAATGCAGGGGTACGCGGCAAACGAAGCGGCAAGCACGATCCAAGGTTCTGTTGCGTCCATGAAGGGCGCGTGGAGCAACCTGCTTGTTGGCATTGCAGACGAAAACGCGGACTTCAAGACGCTGACAAGCAATTTCGTTGATAGCCTTGTTGCCGTTGGAGCGAACATAATTCCGCGTGTAAATGTAATTATTCAGGGGCTTACACAACTTATCACGCAGGCATCTCAAACGATTATCCCGTTGGTTGTGCAGACACTGCTTGAAAACCTGCCCAGCATCATTGCTGCCGGTATGGATTTAATCATGGCACTTGTGAATGGAGTTCTTGACAACATCGATCTGCTGGTTGACTGTGTGCTCGAACTTATTGACGTTATCGTGGATAAGCTGATCGAGAACCTGCCGAAGTTGATAGATGGTGGAATCAAACTTACTGTCGCGCTTGCAAACGGCCTGATTAAAGCAGTACCCGATCTGCTTTCCAAAATCCCGCAGATTATCTATGCTATTGTAAACGGCCTTGTGAGCGGCATTCCCGACGTTATGGAAGTTGGCAAGAATATGGTTCGCGGAGTATGGGAAGGCATCAAAGGCATGGGCGACTGGCTGTGGAACTGCGTTAAAGGTTTCTTCGGTGGCATTGTTGATGGTGTAAAAAACTTCCTTGGTATTGCATCCCCGTCAAAAGTATTTGCGGGAATCGGTGGTTTTATGGCTGAAGGTTTGGGCGAAGGCTTTGACGATCAATTCAAGGATGTCAAGAAAGACATCGAAAGCAACATGAACTTTGACGCTGCAAATGCGTCCATCAATGTTTCCGGCAATGTTCAGAGGCAGGTCGGCGGCGTTGCCGCTGCCGCACAGACTGCACAGAGCAACAACGACAGAAGTATTCACCTGACTGTTGTTGCTCCGAATGGAAAGGAACTGGCGCGATTCATTGCGCCGTATATGGGCGCACAGCTTCAGTTGGTTAGGGGGTAACAAGATGCTGAAATGGTATATCAGCGGGCATGAAATGTCATCCAATGGTGTTTACATCGCCACCGGCTACACCGTCACGTCTGCGCCCATTAGCCGGTCTGTATATTCTGGCGGCTGTGCGTCATACGTTGCTACTAAAGCAAAAATCGGACTGAAAACACTGAAGCTGCCTGTCAGGATCGTCCAAGACACAACGGACAATGCTGACAGCATCCGGTCATGGGCGCTGTCCTTGTGCCTTGGAAGTGAAGTTGATATAGCGCTTCCGAACGGAAAGCGCTATGTCGCCGCACTGACAAGCACGGGCGAGGTTGAGAAGTTCGCTGAAGGTGTGATTGACTTCACGCTTGAGTTCGCGGGATATCAGCGCGGGGAGCTTGTCATGGCGCAAACGCCAAACGTGATGTGCTTTTCCACGGTGCCGGAAACGCCGTTCAAGATCACGGCCACCGTTGCTGCCGCTGGTTCCTTTTCAATGGCTGGTGTGACATTCACAAAATGCGCAGTCGGTGATGTGCTTGTCATTGACGGGCTGAATGGGAAGCTGACAAAGAACGGATCAGCCGTGCTTATTGCCGACACAGACTTTGTTAGCTTCCCTGTTCTTTCTCCGGGACATAATACGGTGAACTGCACCGCAAATGCAATGGTTGAATACTATCCGATTTTCATGTAAGAGGTGAACAATAATGCTTGTACTTGCAGATGGGACGATCCTTGCAGTAGATGACTATTGCATAAAACAAAAATACAACGGAATCAATGAGCTGTCTTTCTCTGTCCCCGATGACATCAAGATCGTAAATGAGCAGAGCGTCCACGAAACCACGCGGAACCAGGCATATCTTGTCAAGATTGTCAATGGCGACAACATCACCTGCGAACTTGACCTTGATGAACTGCGTTCCGTTCAAACGGACTACGATGCAAGCGCAACGCCGCACGATCATTTGTCGGCTGCGCTTACATCTGTTGGATGGAGTCTTGTTGATAACACTGGTATCACAACGCGCCGTACAATCACTGGTGCGTTGACACCGATGGAGATCATCGAACAGGTGGAAGATACATGGAACGGCGTGACCGCTATGTTTGACACAGCGGCAAAGACCGTCACAATCCTTTGCCCGTCCGACAACAAGCCGCAATACGCTTTCTTGGCCGAAGAATTGAACCTTCGTCAGCTTGACATTGCAGGTGACAGTTCTTCCTTCTGCACACGTCTACGGGCGAAAGGTGCTGACGGAATGACTTTCGCCAGCATCAACAACGGCAAAGACTACGTTGAAAACTATACCTATTCCAACAGAATCATCTACGGCGTGGCGATTAGTGATGAACGCTTCACGAACAAAGAATCCTTGCTTGAATATGCACAAGCCACGCTGGACGCAAATGCCGTTCCAGCTGTCAGCTATGAGTGCGATGTTGTGGACGTTGCTGCAATCGACAGCGACTACAGCTTCCAGAAATTGCAGATGCACAAGGCCGTGTGGCTGCTTGATAAGAAGTTCAACACAAGGGTTGCGCACAGAATTGTTGAGTATTGCATCTATCCGAATGATGCAAGCAAAAACAAGGTCACTTTGTCAACTGTGATTCCGTCTTTGCAAGGTTCTGTCAAGTCTTTGCAAACTGCGATTTATGATCCGAACAGCGCAGTCCGGCAGCGGGAAACATCAGCAGTCGAGAACGCCACAAAGGCTATTACTGGCGCTTCTGGTGGGAATATCCGCTTTGTGTACGATGGCAACGGAAAGCCAATTGAGTTCCTTATCATGGATACTGACGATATTGCAACCGCTCAAAAGGTGTGGCGCTTCAATATTGGCGGCTTTGGCTTCAGCAGCAACGGTTACAACGGGACATACGCAACAGCAATCACGCAGGACGGTCATATTGTAGCTGATTTCATGGACGTTGGGACGCTTACGGCTGTACTTATCAAGTCACAAGATGGAAAGAGCAAGTGGAATCTCAGTACCGGAGATATGGAGCTTTTCAACACCAAACTATCCACAATCGGAAGCGGCGCAACATATCGGAATTCGGACTATTCGCAGGCCGATCTTGACCGCATCGGGCAAATCAACACCAAGGCTGTCACGCCTACGCTGGCAGACTATGAAAAACTGGACGTAAACGGGGACGGCACAATTAGTATCACTGATACCGTACAGATTCAACAGATTATCGCAGGTACGCGCACTGTCAATTTTACTACGCGATGGGCGCTGCGGCTTGATCCTTCTGACGGTGATAACCTGCTGAAAATATACCGTGTGTACCACAACAACACCACCGGAGCCGACACAGAAAACGTTGTTTTTTCCGTTGGGTTTGGACGGGCCATTGCGAATACAATTGGGGCAAAGTATGGGGACATTGAGGAAGATTTGTCCGTTGGCGGATCGGTGGACGCCACAAGCTACAAGCTGAACGGCTTTGCTGTCGCATTTCCAGAGAAAAAAACAATCGGTTACGTGGTTTATTGCACTGGTGGCAGTAATAACAAGGCCAGTTGCTTTATCCCGTCAGGCGTATCAGGATCATTTCAGTGTGCATCCAACGATTGGTATTGCGCATTTAACTTTGACGGCAGCGGCAACGCCACAAAGACCGGCGGAACCGGAAGTGTTGCGTCCGTCTCCGAAGTGAAAAACTTTTAAGAGGTGATATTGAATGAGCGTCAATCAAGCGGTAAACCTTAATCTTTCCACCGACATTGTGCCGCCCGTCCTGAAGATGGTGCAGAATGACAGCAACAGCCGTTACATTGTAGCTTCCTTGTGGGACGGCGCAAGCGCATACGATGTTGGTTCTGCAAGTGTTATGCTGCGCTTCACGAAGCCTGATGGTACAGGCGGAATGTATGACGCAGATGAAGTGGGAAATGTCGTTGACGTTGACGGAAATGTTGTCACAATTCCCGTTGCCGCGCAAGTCCTTACCGTTGCAGGTGATGTGTTTGCACAGGTCGATATTTACGGATCGATCAACAGCAAACTCGCTTCTTTCGCATTCAAAATTGATGTTGCCGCATCTGTATATCCTGATGCGCAAATCATTTCAAGCGATTACTACAATGTTTTGACAGCCGCTATTGCAAATGCCGTGACTGCGGCGCAGAACGCAGCGGCAAGCGCAACGGCCGCGGCCCAGAGCGCAGTGGAAGCCGCGACAACGGTCGAAGGTGCCGTCAAGTATAACACAACTCAAACGCTGACAGATGCACAGAAGCAGCAGGCGCGTGACAACATCGGCGCACCTGCACCCTACACCGCTGGGGATAACATCGCCATCAGCGGCAGCGTCATCGCTACCAAAGTGCAGCCCTGCAACCGTAATCTGCTGGACAACTGGTATTTCGGCAATCCGGTGAACCAGCGGGGCAAGACAACGTACAGCGGCGCGGGATACGGTATCGACCGGTGGAAAGCGACCACCAACATCACATCCGTCACGGTGGACAGCGGTGGATATCTGACCGTGGTGGGCGGCTCCGACTCCGCGGCTGTGGAGGAGACCGCGGAATACCCGCTGCTCGAGGGAACGGTGCTGACGCTCTCCGCGCTGATGCGATGCAGCACACAGGGGTGCGGCGTACAGTTTAATTTCGGCGGTACGTATTCCAGCACTGTTGCTGTAACAGGAACTGGCGACTGGGAACTGGTCAAGCTCACGGCTACCGTGCCCAGCGGCGGGGCCGCACCTGCGGTCCGCTTCCGCAACTACGGAGTCGCGGGCACATTTGACGTCATGGCCGTCAAGCTGGAGCTTGGCTCCCAGCAGACGCTGGCCCATCAGGACAGCAGCGGCGCGTGGGTGTTGAACGAGCTGCCGGATTACGGCGAGCAGCTGATCAAGTGCATGCGCTATCTGCAAGTCCTCGCCGCGCCCTATGACACCTCCGGCAACGGTGTGGCCATCGGGTACGCCAACAACACTGTCGATTTGTGGGTGCCTATCCCGCTGGCGGTGCCCATGCGCATATCGCCTACGCCTACCATCCCCACCGGCGGCGTATCGCTGTTCAAGGTGGGCAAGACCTCCAACGCCCCGAAGGACGTCACAAAGGTCACAGGCGGCTGGGCGATGCAGACCGGCGGGGCCTGCACCACGCGAAGCCTGATCTTTACGGCCAGCGGCCTGACGGCGGGCGAGACCTACGCCCTGTTTTTGCGGCAGGGGGCGCAGATCGTGTTCAGCTCCGAGCTGTAAACAATAAGCATATATCATCAGGCCAGTCACGGCAGCAAGCGTAAAGAGAGCGCCGAGGTAAATCGGCGCTCTCTTTCTTGCGTTAATCATCATCGGAGTCGTCGGTCTCAATGCCGCCGTCTGCCGTCCAAAATACTTCGTGATCTTCCCCATCGTAATGGTTGTAGTAGTGATGCTCCCCATCCAACCGTTTTCTACATCTGGTACAAACATACCAATAGCCGAAATCGTCCTCAAAGCCTGTGGTGACAGAACGTGGGCCACCGCAGGTACAATACACATTTTTCTGATCGCTCATATCAGAATCCCCCTCCCTCATTTGGTATGTGCATTGTAGCGCGGAACTCGATGCGTGTCAACTTTTGCAAGAAGGCAAAATCATGGGGGGAACTTCTGGAGCGGTAAATTGCAAGGATGGACTACTACACAAGTAATAATCCACAACACAGGAATATAACCCGTATATCACCGGCGCAGGCAGCGAGGAGCATTTCATGAACCTCATCGCCGATGCCATGGAGCCGTACCTCACCGCCAACACCATCCGCTTCGGCCGCAACACGCCGGAGATGACGGCGGCCAGCTCCATCCG
>ERZ825384.976-NODE-976-length-35399-cov-17.123048_pt1 | contig 35399 bp, 36 predicted proteins | sample MGYA00519931_ERZ825384 | MGnify/ENA primary metagenome ERZ825384 (study PRJEB31778, sample SAMEA3449200) | human gut metagenome | biome: human gut; feature: human-associated habitat; material: faeces | place: United Kingdom | collected 2010/2012 ...
CACTACTCTCGACAGAGAGTATAGAAGTGCGCCCTTTAGTTCCTAAAGGGATTTTCCGTTTTCGCTTTTCAGAAAATTCCTTTGTTATATTTGAACTGTCCATAGAGCATAAATCCCAAACCAACAACTACTCCCGGTAGGATGATAACTGCCATAGCGGTCTCGCTCCAAAACAAAGCAATGTACCCTAAGATAAAAGATACTCCCATTATAAGCGTGCCTGTGCCAACGACTTTTCCGTACTTAGGTATATCCTCTTCTTTTACTTTTCGTCTGTTGTACGAATGTATCGTACTGATATTACCTTTGATGTTTGTAATGCCAAGCACAGAAATAAACAACCCCAAAATCAATAATATCAAATTATCCATGCTGTCCTCCTAAAAATAGAATAGTTCTTCGAATTTCTTATCTAAGGCAATGCAAAGGATAAGAGCTAACTTTGCTGTTGGGTTGAATTGCCCTGTTTCGATAGAACTGATAGTGTTTCTCGACACACCCACCATTTCTGCAAGCTGTGCTTGAGAAAGATTTGCTGCCATACGAACTTCCTTTAAGTGATTTTTCAGATGCAACTGCTCTTTCATACTCTCACCTCTAAAAGGCGACGAATAAATCCGGCAAATGCCAAGACGGAAAGAATCAAAAATAGGATGGTTAGCACCAAATCACTTTTTCGTTTCATTTTGATAAAGCGAACTAACCATTGCGTTGAAAGAATGCTGAAGTATATAACCCACGGACTATAAATCATGGTATGAGCAAGCATAGAGGATAGTAAGGACAGGAGACAACACACTAAAGCACCTACTCTGCCTGCATGACTTCCTGCTTGATATATCACTTCTATTTCTGCTAAGTCTTTGTTCTTATGCTCTTTTCGACTTGCGTTTAAGATATCGTCCTTTTTCATATGAACACCTCCGCTCCAAGTTTTCTTTGCATATCCTAATTATACCTTTGCCAAGTTCTCTTGCCAATAGGTTTTGTGAAAAAGATACAGTTCGTTCAGGAAATTCTGAACGCCCGAACTTTATTTGTCCAGGCGCTCTCAGTATCAGTCATAAATCAGCTCAAACTTCACAACTTCCTCTGCCTGTGCCTTGCAAGCGTTCATCTGCCGCACCCATTCCATTTGGTTTTCGGCTTTCAGCTGTTCGGTCACGCCGTTGCGCTTCACCAGCTCCGGCACGATCAGCTCCATGCGATTTCGTGCCGCTTCGTCAATCTCGGCGCAATACTGTCTTACGTACACCCAGCTATTTGGCCGGGGCTTCTTTTTATACCCTTGCGGGCATGGAAAATACTGTTTGAATTGGCAAGCGTACTCATTTCTGCTATACTACAAACGAGATATAAAACTTACATACGCAGTTACGGAGCAATACGATGATTGTTTTTGACTTGGAATGGACACGGCCGTTTGAGCAAGAAAGCATGGAGGAGATCATTCAGATCGGCGCTGTCAAAATAGATAAACTTGGCGGCCCGATCACGGACAGCTTTACCGTATACATCAGGCCATCCGTCTATCAGGAGTTGTCGCCGATTGCGAAGCGCCTGCCTGATGTTACTCTTTCGACGGGCTCAGAAATTGTATTTCCTGATGCCTACCAAGCCTTCGTGGATTGGTGCGCCGACGATACGGTATTCGCTTCATGGGGCGGTCAGGATATAGGCGTCCTGGCAAAGAACGCAAAGCACTGGGAGTTGCCCACATTCACTGTAACAGAGTCATATAACCTTCAGGCGGCCTTTTGCCGCACGCTGGATGCAGACCGGCAGATCTCATTGGAAACCGCAGTCTCATATTGTCAGCTCCCAGCGGTGTTTTCCTTCCACAATGCGCTTTGTGATGCCATGTATGCGGCATTGGTCACCGGCTGGATCGATCCTGCTGCGTTGCCGACGCCGCCGAAGCACAAGAAGCCACAAAAGCGCAAGGCGTTCTTCAGCACATTGGAATATCCCTCGCAGCCGAGATATAAGGTCGGTATACTCCCCACGCGGGAAAAGGTGATGAACGGCAGAAAAGCGCGGTTCGCTCAATGTCCCATCTGTCAGGAGCGATTCTGCGTTTGCCGCTGGTATCCGCTGGACGAGCAAGTGTTTTATAGCACTATCGTCTGCCCGGAGCATGGCCGTTTTCCGGTTCGCCTGACGGTGACACACCGCACAGACGGTCAATGGCATGGGCGTAGTACCGTCCCTGTCCTGACGGATATCCAACGTGAGCTGTTTCAGCAAGCGAAGGCCAACGAGCCTATTCCGTGCCGGCGGAGAAAAACCAAGTATCCTTGGTGGCGAAAAGAGATTGAACAGAACGTATAAAGAGACTGAGGGACTTGCGGATCACCGCAAGCCCCTCAGTTTGTCAAGTTTACCGGATGGTAAATTTTCTGATACAGTTCAAGAGCACCAGGCATAACTCCTGAAAGAGATCTTCATTGAAGATCCCCTGTTGCATGGACTCCTTGTAAAGAAGCGGCCGGTACATATTCAGTATTACCTCCACGGCTGCAGAATCTCCGGCCTTTGCCAGCGTAAAGAGTGTAATAAAATCATTCACGGTTTTCACCTCCCACCGCATCTCTCAGACGCTTGATCGTCCGGTGATAGGACATAGCCGCCGCACCATAAGTGATGCCAAGAGTACGGGCGATCTCGGAAAGACTCTTTTCATCCAGCACTTTGGACAGGAATATGTAGCGCTCCCGCTCACCCAGGTGTTGCAAGGCGGCAAGTAGACGTCCATTTTCCAACTGTTGGGCTAAAGGCAATCCGGAAAAGAGATCCGGCTCACCTGATAACTCAGATGCCTCAGTATATCGTTCGAGGGACTGTTCCAACAGCATAGTATCCGTATACTTCTTGAGATACGTCCTTTTGTAGTTGCGTATCGCGGCGAGCAGATAAGCGGTAAACTGGTTCTGTGCCGCACAGGATCTATATTGACTAACCCGCATAGTAGCAGGCCTCCTTTGTAATGACGATTTTGATGGGGAATCATCATTACGGGAGGGCTCCTGCACCGCATGACATAGTTCGTCACTTTTCGACATAACGAAAACGCCCGCACTCTGCGCATGGCAGGGCGCGGGCGTTCCAGTAAATAGAACGACCTTAATTCGCGTCGTGTTCTCGTAAGGGGTAGTCTTCAACATTACCCGGTATCGTGCTCATAGCTTATTCGCCGCTGTGCATATGCTTTAAATCCCTTCCGAATGCCTGTATGTTCCTCCCTCCTATCGGCAGAATACGACGCTTGTTTTTTACAGTCTCCTAATATAGTAAACAAAGCCCCGCTCTATGTAAGAGCGAGGCTTTGAACATTATTTGTCTTCAATTCGATTGCGGCGCAGACTGGTTTTCAGCGCCATAACAGTGTCTGTGATGATCTTGATTTCATCCTCGTTGCAGTCTGCGACCAGCTCAGAGAGCCAACTGTTCAGGATCGGACGTGTGCTGCGGGTCTCCATACACAGTACCTCGTTGGGGTCACAGTCTAAAATATTCATCAGCTCCACGAGTAGCTTTGTACTTGGGATCGTCGCGCCGGTTTCAATATGGCTGATATGCGAAGTTCCCACATCGACCATTGCGGCAAGCTGTTCCTGTGAAAGCTTTTTCCGAAGACGGGCCTCTCTGATTCGCGCGCCGATGAACTCGTAGTTTACCATACAACCAAATCTCCTAATCATTTCTTACGATTTGTATTGTATGTGCAATTTGGCAATGTTATAATATCCCAGAAGTACATTTGTATAATCAGGCATAGTTCTTGCGAAATTTAAGGCCAAAAAACCATTTTTCTCAAGCTGACACTATATCCTGTAAGGGTAGGTGGGGATATGAACAAGCCAATCCGCTGTGCGGTCATAGGACAGAACCCCATGCGGTTCCCGTGGGGTTTTGATGAAGAAGATAAGTTTTGTTCTAAAATGAAGACGGAATTGGCGCAGCAGATCATGGTGCTACGCCAGAGAGGCGTATCTCAGTTCCTGACCGCCTGTGATTGCGGAGTTGGGTTATATGCGGGCGAAATCATCAATGGCCTGCGTACAACCGACAGAGACCTGATGCTCATTTGCTACATACCACATGAGGAGCAGGCTACAAAATGGGCGCCCTACCTGCGGGAACGCTACTTTACTATGCTGGAGAAATGCACCCTTATCTCCGCTGTGTGCGAGGTCGGTGTGCCGGACGCGCAGCTCCAAGCCTACAAGAAGATCATCGGCCTTGCAGATGTGGTGCTGATGGTCTATGACAGGGACACGCCGCCCACAGGCAGCGCGGAGGACAGTGCCTTGGCTTACGCCGTGGACACAGCCCATAAGTCTGTGCTGATGTTAGACCCCATCAAGCTGACTACATTTCAGATCGACGAATATTTTCGCCCCCAATAAAGCAAAAAAACCGCTCTGCGATTGCAGGGCGGGTTCCTATTACACTGTGGCGTGTATCGCCATGTTATCCATGAGGGTGTGGAGGCTTAGGTCATATTGTTCTTGCGAAATCACTCGGCGCCCAAGAAAGGTGTCCAGGACATTTTTTTGCTTACTGTAAAGACGTTGCTGTTTTTCCTGGTCAGAAAGGCCCTGCCACTCATTTGTTACCGTAAAGTCCAGTTCCATTTGATTTTCCTCCCACAGTATTCGCACATATAGTATTCACACGCGAAATACTATACCACAGGTGGCAGCAAAAGGAAATTGGCAAAACGACAAAAAACACAATGGTTTTTCTATCAACGAGAGAGACGCTACTATTACGATGCCTTTATTCACGTCAGTGCGGCAATGTAAAAGCTGCTGCCGGAGGGGGCCACGGAACAGGCGTTCACCGTCAAGCTGGTGAGGAAGCCGGAAATGCCCTGAAAGAAATCAGAATACGACGATAACAGGACACCCATCCTTGCGGTACTGAAAAGCAGCGTATGGTATAGGGAAAACGGCGGCTACGCTGTACGGGGCGGCCTGTCCCAACATTTTTCAGATGAAAGGGACCTATGCGTATGACAGGAGAGCACAGGAGGTGCCGCTAATGCTGCGGCGACGAGCCGCGCCGGGAGTATAGCCGGGCGATACCCGGACACCGTAGGATACCTATGCCCTCCGGCAGCCGCCGACAATTTCCATACTGAACCGCACCGAAGCGCCCATGCAGACTTTTATGCCTGTGTGGGCGCTTTTTGTCGTTCCCGGCACTTTTTCGCCGTGGGCTGCCGCTCCCCGCCGCCCTTCGTTCAGACCTTTTTACCCACTCGAATCTGAACGGAGGGACAAAATGTTTAATAGAAAAAGCAGCTATGTGCTGAATAAGAAAGACCCCGATGCCATCGTTTATATGGACGCCAATGAAGTCATCATCCGCCTGACCCGCGAGGACTTTGCCAGCGAGGAAGAATTCCTGAACTGGAAATCTTGGTCAGATGAAAACTACCACACCGAGGACAATCAGGATGTGGTAGAGGGGAAACACAATAGCTGGCCGCGGCATAGAGCGTCTGCGTTTCATCATCGAGATAGAGATCAATCTCGTCTGTGAAGACGCAGACCAGCACATCTGTTGTTTTACCACCTTGCGTGATGCTTTCGACATCGTTGACCCAGCCCCAGGTGCGCCAGTCCGCGCCCGCAATCTGTTGTTCCTCCTCCGGCTCCTGCTGCTTCTCTGCGCATGCCGCACATGCGGCAAGCATCAAAAGCGCCAGCAGCGCAGCTGCTATTTTCCGACTGCTTCTCATCGCATCATTTCCCCTATCTCCCGAGCGTTTTCTGGCAGAACGCCGGATATTTTACTGTTATTATACCGCCTGCAAGGAAAGATACGACTAACCGTCAGTTAGGATTCTGCCTGCCTCAGTTTTTCTCCGCCGCCTGCCGGTCCAGACGCAGATTTCTAAAGTAGAGGCTAAAATCGATGCTGACGAAACAGAAATTCAGCACATAGAAAAACATTACGTACCACTTAAATCCATTGGGATTCAGAAGCTTACTGGTAATGCCCGCAACGTAGCCAAGCAAAATCAGCACCAGAAACGGCAGGCTCTTGCCCTTCGTCGTCCGCGCGCGGTAGGATTTGATCGCGCTCAGCGGCCAGGAAAAGCCGAAGCACAGCAGCATTGCAATCTCGCAGAGCTCAAAAAGATGCACCATTCCATTTTCCTCCCTATATCTCTTCGCGGCAGGCGTCAAAAATCCCGGCTCTGCAAATGGCGGCCTCCAGCATCTCTCCAATCCTGTCCGGCGTCGGCGCAACGAGAACGCCTGCTTCTTCCAGTGCTGCAATCTTGCCCGCAGCGGTTCCCTTGCCGCCGGAGATGATTGCGCCCGCGTGGCCCATGCGCTTACCCATGGGGGCCGTCTGGCCGGAAATGAAGGCCGCGACCGGCTTTGTCATCCGGGTTTTGATATACTCTGCCGCTTCCTCTTCGCCGTCTCCGCCAATCTCTCCAATCATCACAACGGCGTAGGTGTCGGGGTCTTCCTCAAACAGCCGCAGCGCGTCAACAAAGCCCGTGCCGCGGATGGGGTCGCCGCCGATACCGAGCGCTGTGGACTGCCCGATGCCGCGTGAGGTGAGCTGCTTGACCGCCTCATAGGTCAGCGTCCCGGATCGCGAAATGACGCCCACGTGGCCTTTCTTGTGGATATACCCCGGCAGAATGCCAACCTTGCACAGACCCGGCGAAATGAGCCCCGGGCAGTTCGGGCCAATCAGCCGCGTTTTAGAGCCCTCCAAATAGTGCTTCACGCGCGCCATATCCAGAACCGGAATGCCTTCTGTGATGCACACAACAAGCGGAAGCTCCGCGTCAATAGCCTCGAGAATCGAGTCGGCCGCAAACTTCGGCGGCACATAGATAATGGACGCATTCGCGTTTGTGGCCTGCTTTGCCTCACGGACGGTATTGAAAACGGGCACGTCAACAATTGTCTGTCCGCCCTTGCCGGGAGTTACGCCGCCGACGATGTTCGTTCCATAGGCCAGCATCTGTTCGGTGTGGAATTTTCCCTGATGGCCGGTAATACCCTGCACGAGAAGGCGCGTATTCTGATCGACTAAAATACTCATGCGTCGCTTCCTCCTTTCGCGGCCTGCACGGCCTTTTCTGCGCCGTCCGCCATATCATCCGCAGCGATAATCTGCATACCTGACTGCCGCAGAATCTCGCGACCCCGCTCCACGTTTGTTCCCTCGAGCCGGACGATCAGCGGCACGGGAAGCCCCGTCTTCTTTGCTGCGGCGACAATGCCCTCGGCAATTACGTCGCATTTCATAATGCCGCCGAAGATATTGACGAAGATCGACCTGACATGCGCGTCAGAGAGCAGAATTTCAAATGCAGCTTCGACGCGCTCTGCGGTTGCGCTGCCGCCGACATCCAGAAAATTTGCGGGGCTTCCGCCAAACTTCTGGATAATATCCATCGTCGCCATGGCCAAGCCTGCGCCGTTGACCAAGCAGCCGATGCTGCCATCTAAACTCACATAATTGAGGTCAAACTGCGACGCACGGTACTCTTTTTCATCCTCCTCCGCCGCATCGCGCAGAGCCTGAAGCTCCGGATGGCGGTAGAGCGCGTTATCATCAAAGTTGACCTTTGCGTCCAGACACAAAAGCTTTCCATCCTGCGTTTCCACCAGCGGATTGATCTCCACCAGCGAGCAGTCCTTTTCCAGATACATCCGGACGAGCGCGTCCAGAAGCGTCTGAAACTGCGCACGCAGCACCTGCGGAAGGCCAATGCGGTCAGCAGTGTCCATAACCTCATAGGCCTTGAGCCCCATGACGGCAGAAACCGGAATCTGGACAATTGCCTCCGGCGCAGTCTTCGCGGTCTCCTCAATCTCCGTGCCGCCTGCGCTGGACGCAACAATCACAAGTCCTGCCCGGTTCATATCGCCGGTAACAGAGAGATAATATTCTTTTTTCACTGCAACAGCTTCTGTGATTAGCACCTTGTGAACCGTTTTTCCTGCGGGGCCAGTCTGCTTCGTCACAAGCTGCATGCCGAGCATCTGCCGGGCGATGGTCTCCGCCTCGTCCGCCGTCTTTGCCAGCTTCACGCCGCCTGCCTTGCCGCGTCCGCCGGAGTGCACCTGCGCCTTGATGACGCAAGGAAGCATCTTCTCGGCTGCCTGACGCGCCGCTTCCGCTGTTTCGGCAACAATGCCGGAGGGAACTGGCGCGCCATAATCGCCAAGGAGCTTCTTTGCCTGATATTCATGGATTTTCATGATGCCGCGGTCTCCTTCTTTTTCTTTGTCTGCGATGATGCTGCCGGTGCCGCTTTATGTGAGCCAAGGGCAAGACCGGCTTCCAAGGCGCGCGCATTGAGCGCCTCCGTGCCCTTGGGCACATGCAGCATTACAGCCTCGCGCAGCACGTCCTGTGACACAAGTCCCAGCAGCGCGTTGATTGCGCCGACGGCCACGATATTGGCCGTCATAGCCTTTCCAACCTTCTCTTGCGCCGTGCGCAGAATCGGAAGCTGGGTCAGATGCGGCAGGTTCAGCTCCTGCGGGATTTGCAGGCTTTCATCTGCCAGCACGACGCAGTTTTCCGGCAGATCATGGCCGTAATCGTCTAAGGCCTTCTGCGTGAGGACCATCAGAAAGGTCGGCTTCTGCACCTTGGTAAAGCCAATGGGCTCCTCCGAAATCAGGACTTCTGCTTTGCAGCTGCCGCCTCTTGCCTCCGGGCCATAGGCCTGGGACTGCGCGGTATATTTTCCTGCCAATATGGCGGCCTCCGCCAGAATCACGGTCGCCAGAATGACGCCCTGTCCGCCGCTTCCTGCCAGCCGCAGTTCCATGTTACTCATTCGCTTCACGCTCCTTTGCAAGTCTATGAATCAGCTTCTCATATTCATAGGTAAACTCCGGATACTGCACCTGATGCAGAAGACCGATGATAAGCTTGCCGCGCAGCTCGTCCGGCGTCATTTTGTTCGCCTGCTCCTGGGTGACAGCGTTTTCCTTCTGCCACTTCATCATGTCAACTGCAGAGCCCTTGTGGTTCTTGCGGCCATAGTAGGTCGGGCAGACAGAGGCAACGTCGATGATCGAAAAGCCCTGATGGCGAATGCCCTCCTGAATGAGGCTGATCGTCTGCTGGACATGATACGCGCTTCCCCGGGCGGCATAGCTCGCGCCTGCCCCATAGGCAAGACCCGCAATATCAAACGAGCGGTCGAAGTTTCCGTAGGGCGCGGTCGTGCCATAATCGCCGCGCGGCGTGGTGGGAGAATACTGGCCGCCTGTCATGCCGTAGATTTCGTTGTTGAACACGACGACGGTCAGGCCGATATTTCGCCTTGCCGCGTGAATGAGGTGGTTGCCGCCGATGGCGGAAATATCGCCGTCGCCCGCAAGCACGATGACCTCGAGCTCTGGGTTTGCCAGCTTGATACCCGTTGCAAAGGCGATGGCTCTTCCGTGCGTGGTGTGGATTGTATTAAAGTCCAGATAGCCCGCCGCACGCGAGGAGCACCCGATACCGGAGACGATCACGGTCTTGTTCCGGCTAAGGCCCAGATTTTCAATCGCCTGCGCCACATCGCGCATGATGATGCCGTTGCCGCAGCCGGGACACCAGATGTGCGGCAGATGCTCCGGGCGCATGTATTTATAAACGAGCGTCGAGGTGTTGCCGGGGTTGACGCTCATATCGCCGGTATTGACCATTTACTCTGCCTCCTCAAGCTTTTTCAGGATTTCCTGCGGCGTAATGACCGTGCCGTTGAGCCGCCCGATGAAATCAACCGCGCACGCACCCTTGACGATGCGCTCGACCTCCAGCAGAATCTGGCCGCCGTTGTGTTCGGCGACAAGCATCCGCTTTGCCGTTTTACAGATCTCCCGCAGCTCGCGCTCCGGGAACGGCCAGATGGTAATGGGGCGGAAAATGCCGATCTTTTTGCCATTCGTGCGTGCCTGCTCCATGGCGCTTTTTGCGGCGCGCATCGTGCCGCCGTAGCAGATGATGACGGTTTCCGCGTCGTCAAGAGAAACCCTCTCACACTGAACGATATCGTCATAGTTATCAGAAATTTTGCGCATCAACCGGTCCATCAGCTTGGCCGCTTCCTCGGTGGAGTTGGTCGGAAAGCCTGTCTCATCGTGAATAAGTCCTGTGATGTTATACCGCTGCCCGCAGCCAAAGGGCGCCATCTGCGGCACGAGCTGGCCGGGCTTCATATGATACGGCAGCCGCTTGGGCTCCGGGTAGCGAACCGTCGGCCGGTCGATGACCTCCAGCTCCTCCGGCTCGGGAAGCTCCATGCCTTCCCGAAGATGGCCAATAATTTCGTCCATCAGAAAAATGACCGGCGTGCGGTATTTTTCGGATAAGTTGAAGCAGCGCACCGCGAGCGTATATGTTTCGCGCACGGAAGAGGGGCTGATGACAATGATCGGATGATCGCCGTGCGTGCCCCATCTGGCCATCATCACATCGCCCTGTGACGGAGACGTCGGCATGCCGGTCGATGGGCCGCAGCGCTGCACATCGACAATTACCATCGGAATTTCCGCCAGACACGCGTAGCCGATGTTCTCCTGCTTGAGAGAAAAGCCTGGGCCGCTGGTCGCGGTCATGGCCTTGACGCCCGCAACGGAGGCTCCAATGGCGCAGGCAATGGACGCAATTTCGTCCTCCATCTGGATGAACTTTCCTCCCTCTTGTGGAAGCCTCAGCGCAGAGAGCTCTGCAATTTCGGTTGACGGTGTGATTGGGTATCCGGCATAAAGCCGCATGCCCGTGGCAAGCGCGCCCTCGACGCACGCTTCGTTTCCCTGCATCAATACGGTTTTACCCATTGCGTTTCCCCTCCCTCCGCTTCTTTTAAGTAAATCGCGTAATCCGGACAGCGCAGCTCACACTGCCCGCAGAGCACACACTGTGCATTTTCCGCCAGTGCTGCCTTTCCGTCCCGGAGTTCCAACGCTCCCTTCGGGCAGAACGCCGCACATATTCCGCAGCCCTTGCACCAGGCCAGATTCAGCACCAACTCTTTTTGACTGCTCACCGCTTCCGCTCCTCTCGTCTTTTCTGACTGGAAAAATATCGACTCCCAGTGAACTACTGCCAAGATAGCACGCATATCCTACAACTTCAAACAGGATTATCTTTTACAATAAAACAATAAAAAGCTTGTAATGAAGCAAGTCCTGTGGTAATCTTTCAAATAGGGAAGCGTAAAAGACAGAATTATTGCAAAAATTTCACACGTTCGCGCCAGAAACTGCAACTGTTTGACAGTTTTCTTGCATCAAAGACGCTGTTGTATTTTCAAAAGAGAGGTGTAAATTTTCATGAATTTTCAGAATCTGGAATCCTTTCTGGTTCTGGCCGAGGAAGGAAGCGTTACACGCGCGGCCGAGCGACTGCACGTCTCGCAGCAGGCGCTCAGCGGATTACTCGCACGTCTTGAAAAAGAAGTTGGAAGTCCCCTCTTTTTCCGGCGTTCCGGTCTGGAGCTGACTTACGCTGGGATTTGCCTGCAGCGTGCCGCGATTCAGATTCTCGATATTCAGCGCCAGACGATTGCCGCCATGCAGGACATCCGGGAGAGCCGGCGCGGCGTGCTTCGCATCGGTGTTTCGCATACGCGCGGACAGTCCATCCTACCCCTGCTGCTTCCGACGTTCAGCCAACTCTATCCCCTGGTCGAGCTGACCATTTTCGAGGGCAGCACGACCGTTCTGGAAAAAGATCTTTCCAAAGGTCTGATCGATGTTCTGATCGGCTTTGCTCCCTTTACGCCGGACTGCGCAGAATATGCGCCGCTGATGCAGGAAAAAATGTATCTGGTCGGCCAAAGAGAGCTTCTCCACCAGACCTTTGGCGCGCAGACGCAGCAGGTGTGCCGGGCATATGAGGCGACGCGTAATCTGCGTCTGTTTGCAAAGTTTCCCTTTGTTCTTCTCAAAAAGGGCGACCGGATCCGCGCCATTGCCGACCGCGTGTTTTCCCGCTACAGCATCCAGCCGGATATTCGTCTGGAAACGCAGAACGTTCAAACGGCCTTCTGCCTCGCGGCTGAAGGCATGGGCCTTACCATCTGCCCCGAACTCTATCTCTATAGCCCCTATACCGTCTCCGGCACTGCCGCTGGTCCTGTCCGCCAGAAGGTTGAGATTTTCCCCTTTTCCGATAAAGATACTGCCGATACCATCGCCATCGGCTATAACCGTGAGCGCTATCTCAGCAAAATCGCCCGCGATTTTATCGATCTGAGCCTCCGGCTGTATCAGAAAGCGCCGCTCTTTTCCGCGCAGGAGGACTTTCCCGTGGGCGCAATTTTATAAGCTGCCGCGCACATCTGCAAAAAACCGCGCGAGGAAACAAAATGTTTCCCCGCGCGGTTTTTTATTCCTGAAGACTTTTATCCGTGATAAGTTCGTTCTGCAAATTAAGACATGCCGCAACGTCCCGGTTTTTGAGCGCGTCCAACACACGCCTGTGGAAATTGATGCTCTCCTCAACGCCATGAATTTTCCAGGTTTTCTCTGAGTTATGCTTATAGACCTCAAAGAAAGCATCCTGCACGGCATTATCCGAATCCGTTTCTTCCGGCTGCCGCATAAGTTTTTTTAAGAACGCCATCTGCTGCTGAAGATACACGATTTCCTGCTGCATCCGGCGCTCACTCTCCCGGCGGGACATTTTTTCCAGCTCTGCCGCGCCGAACTGCTCCCTGCTGATTCGCATCCGGGATTTTGGCGCAGGCTGGATGCCCTCCGGTGATTTCCCCGCGCGGCGGATGCGCTTTGTGATGTTGTGGACGCGCTCAAAGCCGAGCAGCTCCGGATCGTAGCCCAGCTTCCGCAGCGCCATGTTCCCGGTGCATCCCTCCACACTCAGCCGCCAGAAGGCTTCCTTGAACGCCAGCGTGAACGAAATCTGATTTTCCGTGACCTTCTCCGTGTACGGATTTGCACGCAGAAGCTCCTGTTCCGCCGCGCTGAATTTTTTCCGTGTTCCCATAGCCCTCTCCTTCTTCCTGTCTTCAGTATACCATAGTTCATGCCGCTATGGGTCATTTCCTTGTCCACTTCCTGGTCAATGTCATTAAGTTTGCGCACAAAACGCTCAATCACTTATGATGGCGATTGAGCGTTTTTATTTCAGCGCAGGGGGACATATAAAAACAATATTTCTCAAAAAAACACTTGACAAATCAATAAAAATCGAAGGCTTCGCCTTGAAAATGATGACATTTTTTAAGGAGGCCTTCCAAGTGAACAGAAAATCATATCCAGAACGTGTTCGGTTCGCATTGTTCCATGCAATAAAGAAAACCGCCGCAAATTTAGACGCATGCGTAAAGGTCCCGGGAAAAGATTTTTCAAGAAAGAGAAAACTTCCACTGCAAACGATGCTGCTAATGCTGATCGGCATGGGAGGCGGAAGCCTTTCAAAAGAATTATAAGCCTGCGCTTGAAAATCCATCAAGCGCAAGCTAAAAATTTTTGTCGTGTACTTGACATACGGGTGTCTCAAGTCGTGAAATCTCAGGTGTTCCAGTCCCGCATCCTTCAGGATTTTCTTGTGGATGTTGACCACTGAATCCGGGTGATACATTTCACCTGTTTTCGGGGATGGGAGCTGATGAGCGTGGATGAGCTTGCCGTGCTGGATGGCGGCAAGTGCATCTTGCAGCTTCGCGGCGTCCGCCCGTTTCTGTCCAACAAATATGATCTCACCAAGCATCCCCTCTACCGCTACACAGCGGATTATGACAAGAAATACGCCTTTGACATAGAGCGTTTTCTGTCCCATCGCCTCAAGCTCAAGCCGGATGATGCAGTTGAGGTGTATCAGGCAGACCTTTCCGGTGAACCTGTCGCCTGACGGCGGCAGCCTGTTTTGACAACGACTCGATGAAACTTCGTGGAAGAAATGTACCCTCCAAAATCTAAAACATATTTTTCGGAGGTACTATTTATGGCTTTCTTTAATTCTGCTGTTGGTGTTCTTCAGACCCTCGTTGTGGCGCTGGGCGCTGGCCTCGGCATTTGGGGTGCGATCAATCTGCTGGAGGGCTACGGCAACGACAACCGTGCGATGCGTTCCTGACTGAAAAGGTCAGGCACAGGTCGAAGGACGAATGAAGTCCAAAACCTTGGAGAACTGATATTTCGATGGATGAAATGAGGGGGTAACGCCCCGAAGCGTCCACACTAATACTCCGACTGGCATAGGTGCGCAACCGCCGATTGTCAGAAGCTCGGTGAAGTCGGCAGAGAGATGCCGTAGTTTTGGCTGCAAGGCTGAAATCGAAAGCTGTCCAGAGGTGGATAGCGCATCCTATATGCCGGGTGTCAGCCGCACATGGTTAGTATGTATGGAAATACTGACGAACTTCTGAATGTACAAGTCTAAACGTTGATACCATCGAAACGGTGGTACTCCTTATACGGAGGTATTCGTGGACAAGTAAAAATGGTTGTTATGAAAGTCCATGTGCCGTTACAGGCGGCACGATTCGTAAAGAATTGAATACAGGCTTAGAGGAAGAACCTAAATGCGGCCCATGATAGAAATATCGGAACGCAGGAAGCTGAAAACATTTAGCCTGTTGCAAGGCTGCGAGATGGTGGATGGGAATACCTTCGTGAGAAGGCAATAACCATTCTTTGTTTCAGTGAAAGTAGTGGCGTAGTACCTATGAAGCCGTGAAAAAGTAAACGGTGGAGGAAAGGCCACAAGTCGAATTTGGCAAAAGAAGCACACACAAAGTGTCGCAAGCCCTGTATGACCAAATTCGATGGAACGCCGTGTGCGGTGAAAGCTGCACGCACGGTGTGGAGCCGGGGAAAAGCTGGAGATCATATCAAATGCTTACCTATGGCTATCTGGTGCTAAATCTCAGGGCATGAAGCAGCTGATGGCCGGGGGCGGGGTGGCGCTGATCGGCATTACCCTCGTGCCGCTGCTGTCCGGTCTGTTCGGCTAATCAGCAGCTCGTTTGCTTCCCGTAAATCCACGGAGGGTGCCGCTTTCGGGCGGCATCCTCCCGAAAGGAGGGCAACCCTATGGATTTCTTATGGGATAAGATCACGGAATGGCTGAAAGAAATGCTCATCGGCGGTATCGTGAGCAATCTGTCCGGGATGTTCGATGCGACCAATCAAAAGGTTGCCGAGATCTCCGGTCAGGTGGGCTTATCGCCGCAGGCATGGAACGGCAGCATTTTCAGCATGATACAAAACCTGTCGGAAACCGTGATCGTCCCCATCGCAGGCGCAATTCTCGCCTTTGTGATGACGCTGGAGCTGATCCAGCTCATTACCGACAAAAATAACCTCAACGACATGGACACATGGATATTCTTCAAGTGGGCGTTCAAGTCCGCTGCCGCTGTCCTGATTGTAACAAACACATGGACGATTGTGATGGGCGTGTTCGATGCCGCCCAAAGCGTCGTTGCCAGCGCCTCCGGGCTGATTATCGGCGACACCAGCATCAACATTTCAAGCGTCATGGTGGGTATCGAGGATCGGCTGATGGAAATGGAGCTGGGGCCGCTGTTCGGCCTGTGGTTCCAGTCGCTGTTCGTTGGCATTACCATGTGGGCGCTGACCATCTGCATTTTCATTATCACATTCGGAAGAATGATTGAAATATATCTCGTCACCTCTGTTGCCCCCATTCCGATGGCGACCATGATGGGCAAGGAATGGGGCGGCATGGGACAGAACTACATCCGTTCCTTGCTGGCGCTGGGCTTCCAAGCATTTCTCATCATCGTCTGCGTTGCCATCTACGCCGTTCTGGTGCAGAACATCGCGCTTGTGGATGACATCATCTACGCCATCTGGACTTGCATGGGCTACACGGTGCTGCTGTGCTTCTGCCTGTTCAAAACGAGCAGCCTTGCCAAGTCCGTGTTCAATGCACATTAACGGGGGTGATACCATGCTGACACTCACGCCCGTCGCGCTTGCAACAGCGAACGCATTTGTCAATGCGCATCACCGGCACCATAAGGCAACTGCTGGGCATAAGTTTTCCATCGGCTGTGCCAAGGATGGAGAGCTTGTCGGTGTTGCAATCGTAGGCCGTCCTGTGAGCCGGTATCTGGATGATGGCTGGACATTGGAGGTCAATCGCCTTTGCACCACCGGTGAGAAGAACGCTTGCAGCATCCTTTATGCCGCATCCGCGCGGGCGGCAAAGGCAATGGGATACCGCAAGATCATCACCTATACGCTGGATAGCGAGAGCGGCAGCAGTCTCCGCGCCGCTGGTTGGAACTGCGCAGGCTTGGCAGGCGGCAAATGCTGGACAGGCAGCCGTAAGCCCGCCTCCGCTTTGTACCCGGCACAGATGAAACTTCGATATGAAAAGCTCTTATAAAGGGGGATTTCTATGGCCTATGTCAACGTCCCAAAGGACTTAACCAAAGTAAAAACCAAGGTGCTGTTCAACCTCACGAAACGACAGCTCATCTGCTTCGGAAGCGGCGCGCTCATCGGCGTACCGCTTTTCTTCTTGCTCAAGGGCAGCATCGGCACCAGCCCCGCCGCCATGGTGATGATGGTGGTGATGATCCCGGCTATGCTGTTCGCCATGTATGAAAAGAACGGTCAGCCGTTGGAGGTCGTCATCCGCAACATCTACCGCGTGTGCTTCCAGAGGCCAAAGCAGCGCCCGTATAAGACCAACAATTTTTATGCCGTTCTGGAGCGGCAAAACCAGTTAGACCGGGAGGTGTATCAAATTGTCCGAAAAGAAAAAGCTGACCCGCGCCGAACGAAAACAGATCGAAGCCGCCATCGCAAGAGCGAACCGAACGGATAAGAAAGAAAAATCGGCGCAGGACAGCATCCCGTATCAGCGTATGTGGCCGGACGGCATCTGCCGTGTGACCGACACGCGCTACACCAAAACGATCCAGTATCAGGACATCAACTACCAGCTCTCGCAGAATGAGGACAAGACCGCCATCTTTGAGGCGTGGTGCGATTTCCTGAACTACTTTGACAGCTCCGTGCAATTCCAGCTTTCCTTTGTGAACCTCTCGGCTTCGCAGGAAACCTTTGCACGGAGCATTTCCATTCCGCCCTGCGGGGACGAGTTTGACGGCATCCGCGCCGAGTACGCCGGTATGCTGCAAAATCAGCTTGCCCGCGGCAACAACGGCCTCATTAAGACCAAGTATCTCACGTTCGGCGTTGAGGCCGACAACCTCCGCGCTGCCAAGCCCCGTTTGGAGCGCATCGAAACCGACCTCCTGAACAACTTCAAGCGGCTGGGCGTTGTGGCTGCGCCGCTGAACGGCTTTGAGCGCCTGCACGTCATGCACGACATTCTGCGGATGGACGAGCAGGAGCCGTTCCGCTTTTCGTGGGACTGGCTGGCTCCCTCCGGGCTGTCCACCAAGGACTTTATCGCGCCCAGCTCCTTTGAGTTCAAGACCGGCAGGATGTTCCGCATGGGCAAAAAGCTGGGTGCGATCAGCTTCGTGCAGATTCTGGCACCGGAGCTGAATGACCGGATGCTGGCGGACTTTCTGGATATGGAGAGCAGCGTCCTCGTCAATCTCCATGTGCAGTCTGTGGATCAGGTCAACGCCATCAAGACCGTCAAGCGCAAGATCACCGATCTGGACAAATCCAAAATCGAAGAACAGAAAAAGGCCGTCCGCGCCGGTTATGACATGGACATTATCCCCTCTGACCTTGCCACCTACGGCGCGGAGGCCAAGAAGCTGTTGCAGGATTTGCAGTCCCGCAACGAGCGAATGTTTCTGCTAACCTTCCTCATTCTCAACACGGCGGACACACCCCGGCAGCTTGACAACAACATCTTCCAGACCTCCAGTATCGCGCAGAAGTATAACTGTGCGCTGACCCGGCTGGACTTCCAGCAGGAGGAAGGACTGATGAGCAGTCTCCCGCTGGGGCTGAATCAGATCGAGATTCAGCGGGGCTTGACCACCTCCAGCGTAGCGATCTTCGTCCCCTTCACCACGCAGGAGCTGTTCCAGAACGGTTCGGAGGCGCTGTACTACGGCATCAACGCCCTTTCCAACAACCTCATCATGGTAGACCGGAAGCTGCTGAAAAATCCCAACGGTCTGATTTTAGGCACTCCCGGCAGCGGCAAGTCGTTTTCGGCAAAACGTGAGATCACCAATGCGTTTCTCATCTGCCCCAAGGATGACATCATCATCTGTGACCCGGAGGGCGAATATACACCGCTGGTGGAGCGTCTGCACGGTCAGGTCATTAAGCTGTCGCCCACCGGCAAGGGCTACGACGGTTCGCCCTGCTATATCAATCCGATGGACTTGAATCTGGATTACAGCGACGATGATAACCCGCTGAGCCTGAAATCCGACTTCATTCTGTCGCTGTGCGAGCTGATCGTCGGCGGCAAGGACGGGCTTGCCCCTGTGGAAAAGACCATCATCGACCGCTGTGTGCGCATCGTCTACCGGGATTATCTCAACGACCCGAAGCCGGAGAATATGCCGCTGCTGGAGGACTTGTATAACGCCCTCCGTGCGCAGGATGAAAAGGAAGCGCAGTACATCGCCACTGCTTTGGAAATCTACGTCACCGGTTCTCTGAATGTGTTCAACCATCACACGAACGTGGATGTGAATAGCCGCATCGTCTGCTACGACATCAAGGAGCTGGGCAAGCAGCTCAAAAAAATCGGGATGCTGGTGGTGCAGGATCAGGTCTGGAACCGTGTGACCATCAACCGCGCCGCCCATAAAACGACCCGCTACTATCTTGACGAGTTCCATCTTCTTTTGAAGGAGGAACAGACGGCTTCGTACAGTGTCGAAATCTGGAAACGCTATCGCAAATGGGGCGGCATCCCCACCGGGATCACGCAAAATGTCAAAGACCTGTTATCCAGCCGCGAGGTTGAGAACATTTTTGAGAACAGCGATTTCATCTATATGCTCAATCAGGCCGCTGGCGACCGGCAGATTCTCGCAAAGCAGCTCAACATTTCGCCGCATCAGCTTTCTTATGTGACCCACTCCGGCGAGGGCGAGGGGCTGCTGTTCTACGGCAACACGATCCTGCCCTTCATTGACCACTTCCCGAAGGACACCGAGCTGTACCGCGTCATGACCACCAAACCGCAAGAGGTGGCGTCGGCATGAAAAGAGAACCGCGTTTGCAGTTTTCCGACGCCGATCTTGCCGAGCCGAAGCTGGAAAAGCCCATCAAGCGGGTGAAAAAAGCGGAGGCCAAGGCGGATAAGGCGCAGGCGAAAATCCCCAAGAAAACCGTGGTCAAAAAGGAACGCGGCTTTGATCCTGCCACCGGCAAGGTCAAAACGCAGCTCCGTTTTGAGGAAGTGGATAAGAAAAAGCCGCCCTCAAAGCTGACCCATGCCGTGCAGGATGCCCCCGCCAACTTTGTTCTCTCTCAGGTTCACCGGGAGGTGCGGCAGAGCGAGGATGACAATGTAGGCGTAGAGGCCGCGCACAAGGTAGAGCAAGCCGTGGAGAGCGGCGGGCGGCTGGTGCAGTCTGCCCACCGCGCCCATCAGCTCAAGCCTTATCGTGCTGCCATCCGTGCAGAGAAAAAGCTGGAACGAGCCAATCTTGACGCGCTCCAGAAGAAAGCAGAGATCGACAGCCCCACCAGCAATCCCGTTTCCAAATGGCAGCAGAAGCAGGCAATTAAGAAGCAGTATGCCGCTGCCAAGCACAATCAGGCGGCGCAGACTACGGCAAAGGCGGCAGAGAATACCGCCAAGGCCGCGAAAAAAGCCGCTGAAAAGGCTGAGAAAGCGGGCAAATATGTGTGGGAACACCGGCGCGGCTTTGCCATTGCCGCCGCAATTCTGCTGATGCTGGCATTTCTGCTCAACGGCCTGTCCTCCTGCTCGGTGATAATGGATGGCGTCGGCTCCGGGATCGCGGCCAGTACCTATCCGTCGCAGGACGCCGATATGCTGGGCGCGGAAGCGCAGTATTGCGAAATGGAGGCAGAGCTTCAGCGCTACCTCGACACCTACGAAAGCACCCATGACTACGATGAGTACCACTTTGATCTGGACACCATCGAGCATGACCCCTATGTACTCATTTCCATAATTACGGCGCTGCATCAAGGGGAATGGACGCTGGATGAGGTGCAGGGTACGCTCCAGATGCTCTTTGACCGCCAGTACATTTTGACCGAGGATGTGGTGGTGGAAACCCGCTACCGCACAGAAACCGACACATGGACGGACGCGGACGGCAACACCCATACGGACACCTATCAGGTGCCGTATGACTACTACATCTGCACGGTCACGCTGGAAAACTTCAATCTCTCCCATGTTCCCGTTTACATTATGAGCGAAGAACAGCTCGGAATGTACGCCACCTATATGGCCACCCTCGGCAACCGTCCCGACCTGTTCCCCGGTTCAGGCTACATCGGCAAGTATGTGGAGGGCAGCTATACCGACTACGACATTCCCCCGGAGGCGCTGGACGATGAGGTATTTGCCGCCATCATCAAGGAAGCGGAAAAATATCTCGGCTACCCCTACGTTTGGGGCGGCAGCAGTCCCTCCACCTCGTTTGACTGTTCGGGCTTCGTCAGTTGGGTCATCAATCATTCCGGTTGGGATGTGGGCAGGCTGGGAGCGCAGGGGCTATGCAATATCTGTACGCCCGTACCCTCTGCCAATGTCAAACCGGGCGATCTGGTGTTTTTCACCGGAACGTATGATACCCCCGGTGTCAGCCATGTGGGTATCTACGTCGGCAACAATATGATGATCCACTGTGGCGACCCGATCTCTTATGCGAACTTAAATTCAAGCTATTGGCAGTCCCATTTCTACCGCTATGGGCGCTTGCCGTAAAGGAGAGTGAACGACATGAACCCGAAAATCATGAAGCTCCGTGGGGAGCTGGAGAAGAACAAAGGCAAAATCTCTGATCTGCAAGGCCGCAACCGCGAGCTGGAAAAGCAGATTCGTGAGCTGGAGGACACCGACATCATCGGCATGGTGCGTGAGAACGGCATGACGATGGAGCAGTTTGCCGAGCTGTTCCGCCGTATGCAGGCCGCGCCTGCACCGGCCACTTCGGAAAAGGAGGCGTTGAACCATGACTAAGAACACACCACGCATTTTTATCAGTCTGCTGCTGATGCTCCTGTGTATCGGGATTCTCCCTGTTTCCGCTTTTGCCAGCAGCGGCGACTATCCCGATGATACGCTGCCTGCCGCCGAAAGCAGCGCCGCAGACGCACAGAAAGCGAAACAGATCGGCACGGTCACGACCAACGGCGGCAACCTGAACGTCCGCACCGGCGCGGGACTGGACAACACCGCGTTTACGCAACTCCCCAACGGCACGGTGGTCGATGTGATTGGCAGGGACGGCGATTGGGTAAAAATCCTGCTGCCCGCCCGTGTGGGCTATGTGTACGGCGGCTATCTGACCGTTACCGACGCCGCCGACAGCACCGTGAGCATCGGCAGCATGACGGGCGGCAGCGACGCGCTGACACCGGACGGCAATCTGACGCTGATCGACGATATTGGCTCCAGCACCAAGGCAGGAAAACAGTTCATTACGCTGGAAAGCAAGAACGGCAATGTGTTTTACATGATTATTGACCGTGACGATGAGGGCGAAGAAACCGTCCACTTCTTGAATCAGGTGGATGAGGCTGACCTGATGGCGCTGACCGGCGAGGAAGAAACGCCCGCCACTTGCTCCTGCACCACAAAATGCGTGGCCGGTACGGTCAATACATCCTGCCCCGTCTGCGCGGTCAACATGACCGAGTGCGTGGGCAAGGAGGCAAAGCCCGAAGTCCCCACCGAGCCGACAGAACCCGCCGCCGAGGAACCGGAGAAAAAGAGCGGCGTGGGCGGCATCCTTGTCGTTCTGCTGATCGTCTCGCTGGGCGGCGGTGCCGCGTTCTACATTTTCAAGCAGAAAAAGGCCAAGCCGCAGACCAAAGGCAGCGCCGATCTGGACGATTATGACTACGGCGAGGACGAATACGAGTTTGAGCCGTATGAGGACGAACCGGAACAGGATACTACGGAGGATACGAACGCATGAGATATTTCACCAATAATCCGCTGGAACGCCTGATGATGCAGAAGCCGAAAGCAGCGCGGGAGGACAGCCCTCCCGACGCTGCCAAGGAACACTTCTGCTACGGCTGCAAGCGCTTCGGACAGAGCTGCGTTCGCCCCTGCTACCGTGACGTAAAGAGAATGGAGGCTGCACCATGCGCCTTGTGATCGCCGAAAAACCCTCCGTGGCGCAGAGCATCGCCGCCGTGCTGGGTGCTAAATCACGGCATGACGGGTATCTGGAGGGCGGCGGGTACATCGTGTCGTGGTGTTTCGGGCATCTGGCAGAGCTGGCCGACGCCGCCGTTTACAATGCCGATGATGCCAAATGGACGCTGGCGGCGCTGCCCATCATTCCTACCTCGTTCCGCTTCATCGTCCGCTCTGAAAAGCAGAAGCAGTTTGACATTCTGCGGGAGCTGATGCGCCGGGAGGATGTGGCAGAGGTGGTCAACGCCTGCGACGCTGGGCGCGAGGGTGAGCTGATCTTCCGCACGGTTTACTGCCTTGCGGGATGCTCCAAGCCGATTCTGCGGCTTTGGATTTCTTCAATGGAGGATGATGCCATCCGCAGCGGCTTCCAGCAGCTTAGGTCTGGGCGCGACTATGACGGCCTGCATCAATCCGCCCTGTGCCGTGCCAAGGCCGATTGGCTGGTTGGTATCAACGCCACGCGGTATTTTTCCCTGACGTATGGACGCACATTGAACATCGGGCGCGTCATGTCGCCCACGCTGGCGCTGTTGGTACAGCGTGAGGCGGAGATCTCCGCATTTGCGGCAGAACCGTTCTACACCGTTCAGCTCGATTGCGGCTTTCCCGCCACGACAGACCGAATGAAGGACAGGAAGGACGCCGACGCCATCGCCAACGCCTGCAAGGGCAAGGCAGTAACCGTCAAAAGCGTGGAGCGCAAGGAAAAGTCTGAGAAAGCGCCCGCGCTCTACGATTTGACCTCCCTCCAGCGCGACGCCAACCGCGTTCTCGGCTATACCTCCCAGCAGACCCTCGACTATCTCCAAGCCCTCTATGAAAAGAAGCTCTGCACCTACCCGCGCACCGACAGCCGCTTCCTGACCGACGATATGGAGGGCAGCGTCCCCGGCCTTGTCGCCGCCGCTGCCGCTGTCTGCGGCATGGAGAAGCCGCCGACCATCTGCGCCAAGCAGGTATGCAGCAGTAAAAAAGTCACCGATCACCACGCCATTGTTCCCACCATCAGCGCGGAAAAGGTAGATATGGCCTCTCTGCCGCTGGGCGAACGCGAGGTGCTGAAGCTGGCGGCAAGGGGCTTGCTTCGTGCGGTGGATGAACCACATCGCTACGCAGAAACGGTCATTACGGTGGACTGTGCCGGTCAGAGCTTCACCGCCAAGGGCAAAACCGTCCTTGCTCCCGGCTGGAAGCGCTATGAGCAGGAGCAGGCAGAGGCAGCGCCCGCGCTGCCGGTAGTGACGGAGCATCAGACGCTTTCCGTATCTGCCGCGTCGGTCAAGACCGGAAAAACCACGCCGCCCAAGCATTTCACCGAGGATACGCTGCTGGCTGCGATGGAGAACGCGGGCAAGGAGGATATGCCAGATGATGCCGAGCGCAAGGGCATTGGCACCCCGGCGACCCGTTCCGGTATCATTGAAAAGCTGGTGTCCTCCGGTTTTGTGGAGCGCAGGAAGTCCAAAAAGATCACAAATCTGCTGCCCACCTCCACCGGCACGGCGCTTATCACCGTTCTGCCTGAACAGCTCCAGTCTCCGCAGCTCACCGCTGAATGGGAGCACCGCCTGAAAGAGATCGAGTGCGGCGAAATCGCCCCGGACAGCTTCATGGATGGGATCGCCGCCATGCTACATGAGCTGGTGCAGACCTACAAACCCATCCCCGGTACGGAAGTCCTGTTCCCCTCCGGGCGTGAGGTAGTCGGCAGGTGTCCCCGTTGCGGAGCCGAGGTGACGGAATCACCGAAAGGCTTTTTCTGCGAGAACCGTGCCTGTTCCTTTGTTCTCTGGAAAAACAGCCGCTTTTTCACCGCCAAGAAAAAGGCGCTGACGAAATCTCTTGCCGCTGCGCTTTTGAAAAATGGCCGCGCCCCGCTGAAAGGCTGCTACTCGGAAAAGACCGGGAAAACCTATGATGCCGTTGCTCTTCTGGAGGATGATGGGCAGCGCACGGGCTATAAGCTGGTGTTCGACAATGGCTGATGCGCCGCGTATGGATCACAAGCAGCTCCGCCGCGCCAAGAAGCTCATTCGGAAGCTCTGCTGTAATTACGATCACGGCAACTGCCTCGCGCTGGATGATGGAGAGCCTTGCGTCTGCGTACAGGGTATTTCCTACTCGCTGCTGTGCAACTGGTTCCGAAACGCGGTACTTCCCGCCGACCATGAGCTGCTGGCCGACGTGATGCGGGAAAGGCCGGGAAAGCGCTGCGCCGTCTGCGGTAAGCCGGTCTATTCTTCCTCCAATCGCACCAAATATTGCCCCGCCTGCGCCAAGCAGGAGCGTCGAAAGCAGGACGCCAAACGGAAGCGTAAACAATACTGGAACCTCCGCAAATAGAGACTGGGAAAGCCCCGTGCTGCAAGGCTTTTTCCATGCCGGATTGCAAGTGGCTGCGTCATTCTATCCGCAAGCGCAAAAACGGCCTCTATCTGCGGAGAATTGCCCCTGTGCAGGATGTGTTTTCTTCTGCGCAGGGGCGCTATTTTTTCTGAAAGGAGATCATCATGGCTGAAAAACAAACCAGCAAAGACCGGATGCGGGAGATCGTTGACAGCATCGAAAACGGCATCAAGGAGCTGTTCGAGAGCGATAAGTACCGGAAGTACCTTGCCACCATGAGCCGCTTTCACCGCTACTCGGTCAATAATACCATGCTCATCTATATGCAGCGCCCCGACGCCACCCATGTGGCGGGCTTCAACAAGTGGCGCGATCAGTTCGGCAGGAACGTCCTGAAAGGCGAAAAAGGTATCCGCATCATCGCTCCTACTCCCTATAAGAAAAAGGTCGAGGAAATCAAGACCGACCCCGAAACCAATGCGCCGGTGCTGGACGCAGACGGCAAGGCCATCATTGAGGAAAAGGAAATCCGTATCCCTATGTTCAAGGTGGTATCCGTCTTTGACGTGTCGCAGACTTCTGGAAAGCCCTTGCCCCAGCTTGCCGCCGATCTGAGCGGCAATGTGCAGCAGTATGAGGTTTTCATGGAGGCGCTGCGCCGTGCTTCTCCCGTTCCGATGGAGATAAAGCCCGTTGCGCGGGACACGGACGGCTTTTTCAGCATTAAGGCGCAGAGCATCACCATCCGCGCCGGTATGAGTGAGGTGCAGACGGTATGCGCCGCCGTCCATGAGATTGCCCACGCCAAGCTCCACGACTACGAACACATGACGGAGCTTGCGGACGATGGTGAGACGATCCTTGTCCCCGGCGAAAAGAGCCGCAACACCGAGGAGGTCGAGGCCGAAAGCATCTCCTATGCGGTCTGCCAGTATTACGGCATTGAAACGGGAGAAAACAGCTTCGGCTATATCGCCACATGGTCAAAGGGCAAGGAGCTGAAAGAGCTTCGCGCCAGTCTGGAAACTATCAATAAGACGGCATCCGAGCTGATTACGGACATTGACCGGCACTTTGCGGAGATTTGCAAGGAGCGCGGCATTTCTGTGGAGAAATCCGAGCAAGCGGAAAGCCAATTAAAAGAGAACAGCAATATGTCTGCGGCTGACTTGGCAAAAAGCATTTCAGAGCTGTATCTCGATGCGAATGGCCTTGCCTTTCTCAGCGAATTCGCAAGTCAGGAAGATTGCCTTCAGCATTTCTACGAAGATCTGTTGACGGGAGCAGATGAGATAAAAGGCTTCCTGTCCGAAACGCTTGAGCAGAGCGATGAATACGCGCACAGAGCGAATGAGCTGCTGTTGGAAGTTGAGGCATTTCAGGAAAGTCACACTTCCTTAAAAGAACTCGACGCTAATGAGCGTTGGTATGCGGTTGATGGTGGGAGCAAGCATCTTCGCATAACAGAAGATGGTGCAAAATATGCCTATGAACTTTACGACAAGGACACTCTACACCTTCTGGAAAGCGGAACAGTACATGACGATGATGTAAACTTTCTTTTGGCGGCTGCGATTCGTATCTGTGAAACACATGGGTATGATAAGACCGTACCGTTTGAAGTTTTGTCAAATGAGTTTGCAGGGATTTTGTACTCACTCGAATTGTCATCGGACGACAATCAGGTTGTTCACGAGGAGGCCGGTTCTCGTGCCGCAGGCACACTTCCAACTTCGCCAGAGCTGGAACAGGCCGTCCCGATGCCTGACCCCACGCTGACGGTGGACGATATGCGCAGCTATGGGTATCTGGATAGCGATATGCTCCCACTTTCCAAGGATCGGGCGGTGGAGCTGTTGGAGCATGACATCACGGTTTATATGCTCTATCCCGACAACGCCGAGGAAATGGTCTTTGAAGCCGAGGACATCATCAAGCACGACGGAATGTTCGGCGTCACAAGACCGGATTGGGATGCGGTCAAAGGCCATATTCCTCCCCGCGATGTGGAGCAGCGTTTTTTGAACAGTCCCACCGATTCTATGGCGATCTACCAACTGCGCCGGGATGCGCCGGTGGAGCTTCGTTTTGCCAATCTCGGCAGTCTGGCCGCGCCGCCTGACCCTGCCAACTATGAAGCTGTCTATACCCGTGAGGTGTACCCGGACGATGATACCGGCAGAATCCTTGAAAACTTCTACTACATTTTCAACGACGAGCGCCCCGGCGATTTTGTGGGACACAGCCTCTCCGTCAGCGACATCGTTGCGCTGAAACAGGACGGCAAGGTATCCTATCACTACTGTGACAGCATGGGATTTCAGGAGCTGCCCGCCTTTCAGAAACCGGAGAATTATCTGAAAGCCGCCGAGATGTCGATGGAAGATGATTACGGCATGATCGACGGCATTATCAACAACGGCCCCAAACAGCCCACCGTCGCCGACCTTGAAGCACAGGTCAAGGCCGGTATGTCCATCTCCTTGATGGATTTGGCAGAGGCGGCACACCGGGAAAAGAAGAAATCTGTGCTGGAGCAGCTCAAAAGCCAACCGGCCCAAGAACGTCCACACAAAACAGCGCCCAAAAAGAGCGCGGAAAAGGAGCTTTGATATGAACATCACCTTTGAAGAACGCCAGCTTATGAGCCTCTACAACACCGGCACCCGCACGGGCTTGATCGCGGCGCTGGAGGAAATGCGCGGCTACCTCGCTGCGGATGAAACGGAGCTGCGGGAGCTGACGGACAGCGCCATCGCAAAGCTGCGCAGGATGAGCGACGCGGAATATGACGCGCTCGACCTGTTCCCCGATTTTGAAAAGGAGGATATGGATGCCGAGTAAAGTACAGCTCTATGCGCAGATGGCAGACCGCACGGCGGAGCAGATCACGGGAAGCTACCAGAAGTGGACGGCATTTCTGACCACCGCCGCAAGGCTGTATAAGTACCCCTACAACGAGCAGCTCATGATCTTCGCCCAGCGCCCGGAAGCCACGGCCTGCGCGGAATACGACCTTTGGAATAAGCAGATGCGCCGCTATGTGCGGCGAGGCAGCAAGGGCATCGCCCTTGTGGATACCAGCAGCGACCAACCCAAACTCCGATATGTATTCGATGTTTCCGATACCAGCGGCGGCGAGAACTCTCGCCGCCCTTATCTTTGGGAATACCGGCAGGAGCATCGTGAGGTGGTATCTGCGGCGCTGGAACAGCGCTTTGACGTTTCCGGTGAAAACGGACTTGCCGATCAGATGGAGCGTGTGGCGGCGCAGCTTGTAGATGAATACTGGCACGACAATCGGCGCGATATTGTCGGCATCGTTGACGGTTCCTTTTTGGAGGACTATGATGAGTTCAACATCGGAGCCGCTTTTCGGAACGCCGCCGTTGTCAGCACCACCTATGCGCTGCTGTCCCGCTGCGGGATGCAGCCGGGAGATTACTTCGAGCATGAGGATTTTCTGAATGTCTTTGATTTCAACACCCCGCAGACCGTCGCCGCTCTTGGAACGGCCATCAGCCAGTCCAGCGAGCTGGTGCTGCGGCAGATCGAAGTCACCATCAAGAATTATGAGCGCGAGAAAATCGCGGAAAGGAGCGAAAGCCATGAGCGAACTGACCTACACCCGCAGCGGGGATTATCTGATTCCCGACCTGAGCCTGACCGAGCAGCCGCAAGCCCCGCTGGGCAAGTACGGCAGGATGCGGAAGAATTACCTGAAGGAGCATCGTCCGGTGCTGTGGAACAGCCTGCTGCTGTCCGAGAAGCTGTACCCCCATCTGCGGGAGATCGACGAGGCGGCGAACAACCGGCTGGAACAGATGATGCCGGAGCTGATGAAGTCGGCAGGCGTGACGGAAGCGCTGAAAGCCAGCGACCCGATGAAGTGGGTAGGGCTGATGAACACGCTGAAAGCGCAGGCCGAGGAAACGATCCTCACGGAACTGGTGTTCAGCTAAATATGTTCGATGCCCCTGCTGGGGCGCAGATGTCCTTCTTCCCCTCAGAGGCAGAACAAATTCAATCCATCGCAGAAGCGGAGAGTGTAACACCCTCCGCTTTTTCTATGTTCATTTCTCAGGATGATATTGACCACATCCTGCGCGCGGGCGGTAATGCGGATGCAGCGCGGATGAAAATTGCTGCGGAATTCTCCAAGCAAAAGCCTTTAGAGGATCGCGCGGCATTTCTGAAAGCTCTTTACTACGGCGGCAACGGCCTGATTACGGATAACGGCAGGCTTTCCGCATGGTACGGGGACGATGGTATCCATATTGCAACCGGAGATACCTCTCGCTATCTTCGTTCTGCCCAAGTGATAGGCTGGGCAGATGCGGCGGAGCGTATTGAGGAACTTCTGGACGGCGGCGCATTTGCCACCAATCTTGAGGTCACGGAAGCCCCGCGCTATGAGCGGCTGGGTATTGCTGTGGATGTCTGGAACCTTTATCACGATTTCTCGGATGAAGCAAAGTCGCTGGGGTATCTGTCCTGCTTGGGTAATATCCATAGCACCAGCTTTCCAGAGGAAACGGAGCGTCTGACGGACGATCTGCTGAATCCGGCGTTCCGGGAAAGGCTCCTGTCGGAATACAAGGTATTCATGGACGCCTACCGCGAAAACCGTGCGCTGCTGCGCTTCCATTACCACAAGTCGCAGACACTTCTCACACGTTTGGAAGATCTGTCCCTTCCACGAAAGGAATTCCGTTCCGATATGGCGGCTATTCCAGCAACCGGCAGGTTTATCACCGAAGATGAAATTGCGGCTTCTCTTGCAAACGGGAGCAGCTTTGAGGGTGGAAAGACCCGCATCTATGCGTTTTTCCAGACTTCGCACACCCCCAAGGAGAATGCCGATTTTCTGAAAAAGGAGTACGGCATCGGCGGGCATACCCATGCCGTATCCAGAGAAAGCGGCAGCTATGAAGATCACGGCAGCAAAGGCATTGTGCTGAAAAAGAACGGCTGTGCAGACATTCAGATGAATTGGAACAAGGTCGCTTCGCGCATCTCGGAGCTGGTTCGGTTGAACCGCTACCTTACGCCGGATGAGCAGGCAGCCTATGACAAGGAAATGGCGCAGGACGCCATGCGGAACGCGGTTTATAACGACTATAACGACGTAAAGGCGGCGCACCCCGATGAAATTGTGCTGTATCAGGTTGGGGACTTCTTCGAGCTGTATGGCGAGGATGCGCGGGCAGTTGCAGATGATCTCAGCCTTGAGCTGACGCGCCGCAATTTGGAGGGAGTAGGCCGTGTTACCATGTGCGGCTTCCCTGCAAAGGATTTGGAGAAATACGTTGAAAAGCTGCGGGAAAAGCATGATGTAACAATTTCGCGCATTGGCGATTCCGGCCATGAACACACGGCATATACGCTTCCGTCCATCGACCACGAGGCAGAACAGGCCATCAATGCTTATGAAGCAGAGTTCGGCGCGGACGGCACGAGGGTGTTCCGCGACCCCGCCGCAGAGCAAGTTCAGCCCACGGTGCAGGAACGTTTGGAGCATTACAGGCCGGTGGTGATGGCAGCGGTTTCGGAGGATACGGCCTATCGCAACGCCTGCGGTCACTCTGACCGGGAAAATGCGGAAATCGAGTGTAATGCCGCTGTGCGCCGTGCCGTTCTTAATTCAAAAGATATGGAGCTTATCCGGCTATTTTCGGATGTTCCAGAATTCCGCAGCCGCTTACATCAGGAGGTTTTTGAGGGAACCTATGAGCGGCTTCACGATCTGCTGCGCCCGCTCTCGCAGGACGATATAGACGATGCACTCCGTGCATGGAACGGAAATATCGAGAGCAAACACGCCGTAGTGCGGTATATGCAGCAGCACGGACGTGAAAAAGAAACTGCTGCATGGCTTGCTCACGAGTACGGCGGCAAGGAGGGCAACAATCTCTTTATCGTCCGCGCTGGAAGCCCGGAAACCGCCGAACTGACATGGCCGAAGGTGCAGCGGCGACTGGCGCAGCTCATCCGCGAGGATAAATTCTACACCGAGGCGGAACGCGACAATTTCGATGATATTGACCCTGTTGCCATTCGGGAAACCCTCGCCGAGCGCGGCATCGTGGGCGGCAAAGTAGTTGACCCCGAAAAGCTGAACAGCGATCCATTTATCCAGCGTGTGATGCAGGATGCGGAGCGTGTTGCGGAGCAGGCGCTCATGGAACGTGCAAAGGGACTGATCTCCGACTTCTGCCGGAGTGAATACGACTCAGAGGCGGATTTCAGCGACCCCACCAAGATTGGCGTCGCTTACACCACCGTCACCGACGATGAGATTCCCATTCAGGTAAATATCGACCTTGTGAATTACCGGCTGGAGCGCTATCTGGATGACGAGCATCTGGAAACCCGGCAGTACGGCTCTTTGCAGGAGCTTATTACCAACGAGCTGGAAAACCTCGATTTCAGCGACCTCATCCATGTTTCGGATGAGGATGTGGATCAGCACCGCTGGCATGAACCAGAGGAAGCAGTTACAGAAACTCCCGAAGCGGCTCCCTCCCCGCAGCCATTCCCTTATTCCGTAGGGGATACGGTGTATCTTGAATACGGAAAGCCCTATATCATCGAGAGCATCGGCATCTTTGATATTACCCTCAGCGACCCGACGCTTTTCTATCCCATCTCCCGTGCGGAGAGCAGGGAGAGCTTCGCGCGGCTCATGGAGCGGTATCCGCAGCCGGAAAAGGAACCTGCTTACACCGAGGAAACCGTGGCGGTGTATCCAGCCGACAAAAACAACCTCCCCTATGATGTGGAGATTCGCACTCTGCGTTTTGACGAGCCGGAGCATGACCCACCCTCTGCGGAACCCGCCGAGCCTGAACCTCCTGCTATGAGCGAGGAAGAAGCGCTGCTTCTGGAACAGGAAGGCCGAGCGGCACTTTCAGAAATGGGCGAATTTGTGCCTGATTTTGATGATGCCATCTCTCAGGCCGAGATCGACGAGCCTCCCACACACCGTCATGCGGTATCCATTTCCATTGACGGCGAGTGGCAGGGCTTTCCCAGTGCCGACGCTGCGGAGCAGGCCGCTTATGCGGACTTCAAGGCAGCAAGCCACCGCAACGCGCAGAATTTCCACATCACCGATGATGCCCTCGGCGTCGGCGGCGCAAAAGCAAAGTTTCGGGCAAATATGGCGGCTATCCAACTCCTGCAAGAGCTGGAGTTTGAGGGCTTACAGGCCAGCCCGGAGCAGCAGGAAATTCTCTCCCGCTATGTGGGCTGGGGCGGGCTTGCGGACGCTTTTGATGAAAGCAAGGATAACTGGAAAGCCGAATTTGCGGAGCTGTACGCCGCGCTATCCCCGGAGGAATACGCCGCTGCCCGCGCCTCCACCCTCAACGCCCACTATACCAGCCCCACCGTTATCCGCGCCATTTACGACGCGGTGGAGAACATGGGCTTCCAGACCGGCAATATTCTGGAGCCCAGCATGGGCGTGGGCAACTTCTTCGGTATGCTGCCGGAGAGCATGAAAAGCAGCAGGCTCTACGGCGTGGAGCTGGATTCCATCACGGGACGCATCGCAAAGCAGCTCTATCCCAAGGCGGATATTACCGTGGCCGGCTTTGAAACCACCGACCGAAAGGACTTCTTCGATCTCGCCGTGGGCAACGTACCCTTTGGACAGTATCAGGTCAGCGACCGGGCTTTTGACAAGCTCGGTTTTTCCATCCGCAACTACTTTTTTGCAAAAGCGCTGGATCAGGTGCGTCCGGGCGGCGTGGTGGCCTTCGTCACCTCCCGCTATACCATGGACGCCAAGGACAGCGCCGCAAGGAAGTATATTGCCCAGCGCGCGGACTTCCTCGGCGCGATCCGCCTGCCCAACAACGCGTTCCGCGCCAACGCCGGTACGGATGTCGTTTCGGATATTATCTTCCTTCAAAAGCGGGACAGACCCATTGAAATCGAACCCGATTGGGTACACACGGGTATCTGGCGAAACCCGGGAGCGAACGCGGACGGTTTTGCCATCAATCAGTATTTCATCGACCACCCGGAGATGGTGCTGGGACGGCAGACCTCGGAAAGCACGCAGTACGGCAGGCAGGACTTTACCGTTGCGCCCATCGAGGGCGCAGACCTTGCGGAGCAGCTCAGCGCCGCAATTAGGAATATCCGTGGAACCTACGCGGAAGCGGAGCTGCCCGATCTGGGCGAGGATGAGACCATCGTGGAGACCATCCCGGCAGACCCGAATGTGCGGAATTTCTCCTACACCGTGGCGGACGGGGAGCTGTACTACCGTCAGAACAGCATCATGACCAAACCCGACTTCAACGCCACCGCAAAGGAGCGTGCCAAGGGCATGGTGGAGCTGCGGGACTGCGTGCAGAAGCTCATCTCTCAGCAGATGGACGGCTTTATTTCGGATGAAACCATCCGGCAGACGCAGGCGGAGCTGAACACCCTCTACGACGGCTTCACCGCAAAGTATGGGCTTATTAACTCCCGCGCCAACGCCCTGGCCTTTGCCGAGGACAGCTCCTACTATCTGCTCTGCTCTCTGGAGGAGCTGGATGAGGACAAAAACCTCAAGCGCAAGGCGGATATGTTCACCAGGCGAACCATACGGGCGCACGAGGCCGTGACCAGCGTGGACACCGCTTCGGAGGCGCTGGCGCTGTCCATCTCCGAAAAAGCCTGCGTAGATATGGAGTATATGTCTAAGCTCACCGGCAAAAGCCAAGACGAACTGATCAATGAGCTGAACGGCGTTATCTTCCTCGACCCTGTGCACGGGGAGTGGCAGACAGCGGACGAATATCTCTCCGGCAACGTCCGGCAGAAGCTGCGGGAGGCGGAGCAGGCGGTGCAGGACAGCCCCGGCTACCTGCCCAACGTGGAAGCACTGCGACAGACCCAGCCCAGGGATCTGGACGCAAGTGAAATCGAGGTACGGCTGGGCGCAACGTGGATCGACCCCTCGTATATCCGTGAGTTCATGTGGGAGACCTTCGAAACCCCCTTCTACCAGCAGCGCATGATCGACGTGAATTATTCCGCCTTCACCGCCGAGTGGAACATCAGGAACAAGAACGCGGTCAGTTACAGCAATATTGCCGCATATATGACCTACGGCACGGAGCGCGCAAATGCCTATAAGATTCTTGAAGATACCCTGAACCTGCGTGACGTGCGCATCTACGATACCAAGTGCGATGCGGACGGCAGGGAGCGGCGCGTACTCAACTCCAAGGAAACCACCCTCGCCCAGCAGAAGCAGCAGGCCATTCGGGACGCTTTTCGAGACTGGATATGGCGCGACCCCGACAGGCGGCACACTCTGGTCGCAAGGTACAACGAGCTGTTCAATTCCACCAGACCCCGCGAATACGACGGCAGCCACATCACCTTTGCGGGCATGAACCCGGAGATCCGGCTGCGGGAGCACCAGCTCAATGCGGTCGCCCATGTGCTCTACGGCGGCAACACCCTCCTTGCCCACGAGGTGGGCGCGGGCAAGACCTTCGAGATGGTAGCCGCTGCCATGGAATCCAAACGGCTTGGGCTGTGCCACAAGTCCCTGTTTGTCGTTCCCAACCACCTGACCGAGCAGTGGTCGGGCGAGTTCCTGCGGCTGTACCCCTCCGCCAACATCCTCGTGGCTACGAAAAAGGACTTTGAGCCGAAGAACCGCAAGAAGTTCTGCGCCCGCATCGCCACGGGCGAATACGACGCCGTTATCATCGGTCACTCGCAGTTTGAGAAGATACCCGTCTCCATGGAGCGGCAGCAGCGGCTTTTGGGGGAGCAGATCTTTGAGGTGGAGGAAGGACTGCGGGAGCTGAAAAGCCAGCGGGCGGAGCGGTTCACCATTAAGTCTCTGGAACGCACCAAGCGCGGCCTTGAAGCCAAGCTCAAAAAGCTCCAGGACAGTTCCCGAAAGGACGATGTTGTGACCTTTGAGCAGCTGGGCGTAGACCGCCTGTATGTGGACGAGGCACACAACTACAAGAATCTTTTTCTCTACACCAAGATGCGCAACGTGGCGGGGCTTTCCGCCACCGACGCCCAGAAATCCTCGGATATGCTGCTCAAGTGCCGGTATATCGACGAGATCACCGACAGCCGCGGCGTGGTATTCGCCACGGGCACGCCCGTCTCAAATTCCATGACCGAATTGTATACCATGATGCGCTATCTCCAGCACGACGCCATTCGCGGCAAGGGGCTTGCCCACTTCGACTGCTGGGCTTCCACCTTCGGAGAGACGCAGACCGCCATCGAGCTGGCTCCCGAGGGCTATACTTTAGTAGGACGATAAATAATGCGTTTCTAAATTGAAAATAGGCTATCAAAATCGGTCTTGGAACTTCAAAAAAATATTTTGATTTTCTTGAAAAACAGTTCCGCTTTGTACCCCTATTTTCTCCTATTAGCAGAGGGAGTAATCCCTGTAATGCTAAATCGGATTACATAAGGAAAGGAGGATAAGAGAATGTCAAGGAGTTCAAAGATTACAGCACTCTATGAGCGTTTGTCGAGAGATGATGATCTTAATGGTGAGTCAAATTCAATCACCAATCAAAAGCAATACTTGGAAGATTACGCCCGAAGAAATGGTTTTACGAATATCCGTCATTTTACTGACGATGGTTTTTCGGGTGTAAATTTCAATCGTCCGAGTTTTCAGGAGTTGATTAAGGAAGTAGAAGCAGGAAATGTCGCAACGATTATTGTTAAGGATATGAGCCGATTAGGGCGAAACTATCTGCAAGTCG
>ERZ825384.988-NODE-988-length-35154-cov-3.561526_pt1 | contig 35154 bp, 30 predicted proteins | sample MGYA00519931_ERZ825384 | MGnify/ENA primary metagenome ERZ825384 (study PRJEB31778, sample SAMEA3449200) | human gut metagenome | biome: human gut; feature: human-associated habitat; material: faeces | place: United Kingdom | collected 2010/2012 ...
ACGGTGTTCCAGCCGGAAGCGAAGCTGCGTTTCGGTCTGGAGAATGCCGCCGCCAACCGACCCTTTGCCTTTTTCATGCTGAGCTTTACGCTTGGCGGCGTACTCAGCGGCAAACTGCAGCAGCACGTTGCCCCCCGTCTGGTGGTGCTGGGCAGCAATCTTCTGATGTGTCTGGGCTTCGTTTTAACGGCGTTCGTCCCGGTGGAGCATCCGGCCCTGCTGACGGTCACTTACGGTATCCTCAGCGGCTTCGGCGCGGGCGCGGCCTACAATGCGCTCGTGGCGCTGGTGCAGAAGTGGTTCCCGGACCGCCGCGGCCTCGTCACTGGCATCACCATCTGCTCGGCCGGCGCGTCGGGGCTTATCATGACGCCGCTGTGCAACGGCTGCATCAAGTCCCTGAGCTTTTCCGGGGCAATGCTGGTGGTCGCCGGGCTGTATCTGGTGCTCGGATGCCTCTGCGGTTCGCTCGTGACTGCGCCTCCGGCGGGTTATATGGCCGACTACCACCCCACCCATGTGGCTGTCAGCTCCCGGCAGTACAGCGCCGGGGAAATGATGCGCACCCGGCAGGTTTATCTCATTACGTTCGCCTATATGTTCGCGCTACCGGCCTACTTCCTCATCAATCCGATGATGAAGTCGCTGGGTGTGGAGCGCGGGCTGAGCGAAGCGCAGGCCGTGGCCGGCGTCATGGCTGCGGCACTGCTGAACGTTGCCGGACGGCTGCTGGTGCCATGGATCTCCGACCGACTGGGGCGTAAACCCATGCTGGTGGTGCTCTTTGTGGTGAATATTGCCGCCGTCGCCGGGCTGACCTACGCCCGCGGAGCGCTCTTCCTCGCGTTGGTGGTCTGCATCGCGTTCGCCTACGGCGGCTACTGCGCGATATATCCGGTCGTCACCGCCGATTATTTCGGATCGAAGAACGCCGGTCTCAACTATGGCATCGTGATGACGGGCTGCGGCATTGTGTCGGTGCTCTGTCCGTTTTTAACGGCCGTTGGCAATGCGTTCTCCTTTGTCACGGCGGCAATCTGCTCCGTGCTGGGCATCGTGCTGACGCTCGTGCTGCGAAAGCCGGAGTGATCGTGCGCGCCTGTCAATAAAAACCGCGAAAGCCGGGTATAGCCCAGCTCCGCGGTTTTTGGATACCGAAAACCACGCGTTAGACGCGTGGTTCAAAAGAGCCTTTGGCGATGAGGGAGACAAAAACTCCTTTTGCTTTAGAATAAGCGCGCGGTCTGCCAACTGCACTTAAAAAGCAAAAGGAGGGCATTCAGAATAAGCCTGAATGACATAAACAGTTTATCTCATACGAAGTGGAATTGCAAATATCACATAGTGTTTGCGCCGAAATGCCGAAGAAAGGCATTCTACAAAGAGAAGCGTGCGGCTATATGAAAAATACTCCGGCAACTATGTGAATGGAAGAGTGTGAAAATCATCGAAGCGGAAGCCTGCCCGGATCACATTCACCTGTTCGTGGAGATACCGCCGAAGCTGTCGATATCAGAATTTATGGGATACCTGAAGGGGAAGAGCAGCACTATGCTGTATGAGCAATTCGGGGAACTGAAGTACAAGTACCGCAACAGAGAATTCTGGTGCAGGGGGTGCTATGTGGATACGGTAGGAAAGAACGAGACCCGAATTGCGGAGTATATAAAGAACCAACTGAAAGAGGACGAATTAGGTGAACAGATGACGATAGCCTCTATTGGCCCGTTTACGGGCGGCAAGTAACAATCCCTGCGCAGCTGGCAGACCGTATTACACGTTTACGCGTTACGCGAGGAGCAGAGGGCTTCGCCCGCATAGGAAGAACCCCCAGTTTTACTGGGGGGTTACTTTTAACGGCAGCAAAGGGTGCAGAAGGCAATAAAACGACTGTGGCTCCGGCAACAGACAGACCCGGAGCCTTATGCTATCCTTTCGGTTAGACAATGCTAACCGAAAGGAACGATGAACCCCTTGCTCCGCAAACTTCGCGCCACACCGTTTGTGGCACTGCTCATTTTTGTCCCGCTCGCTGCGGCGGCGGTCAGCCTGTCCGTCGGGCGGTACGCCGTGCATCTCGGCGACGCGCTGGAGATTATTTTCCGCGTGGTAAAGCGCGGGTACGCAGCGGCGGCGTCGGTCGATCCGCAGGAGCGCATCATCATCGGCGTGCGTCTGCCGCGTGTGCTGCTCGGATTGCTGGTAGGCGGCGGGCTGTCCGTGGCCGGAGCCGGGATGCAGGCGCTGCTCTCGAATCCGCTGGTATCCCCGGATACGCTGGGCGTAGCGTCCGGCGCGTGCTTCGGCGCGGCGCTCGCGCTGATACTCAACGGCGGGCTCGTGGCTGTACAGCTTACGGCGATGGCGTTCGGCGTCGTTGCCATGCTGATCACCTACAAAGCCGGAAAGAACCGCCGGGAGACCTCCATCATCATGCTCGTGCTGGCGGGCATGGTGGTCAATTCGCTCTTTCAGGCGTTCGTCAGCCTGATAAAGTATACGGCCGATTCCGAGGACAAGCTGCCGGAGATCACCTACTGGCTGCTCGGCAGTCTGAACGGCGCAACGTGGAAGGGGCTGCGGCTGGGTATGCCGGTCATTCTCGCCGGTACGCTCGTGCTGATCATGCTTCGCTGGAAGTGCAACGTTCTGACGCTCTCGGACGATGAAGCGCGCTCTCTCGGCGTGGATCTCAAAAAGATCCGCGCGCTGATCATCGTCGCGGCTACGGCGGTGATCGCCTCGTGCGTGTCCATGTGCGGGCAGGTCGGTTGGGTCGGCCTTGTCGTTCCGCACGCCTGCCGGATGCTCTTCGGCAGCGACAACCGGCGCGTGATCCCCGCCAGTGCGAGCATCGGCGCGGCGTTCATGCTCCTGCTCGACACCGTGGCCCGCAGCGCGTCGGAATCGGAGATCCCGATCTCCATTCTCACGGCGGTCATCGGTGCGCCCATTTTCATTTCGCTTTTGAAAAAGACGGGAGGGAGCTGGCGATGATCTTTGAAGTGAGAAACGGCTGCTTCGGCTATAAGAAGACTGTGCCCATACTGAAAAACATCTCGTTTTGCGTAGAGAGCCGTCAGGTCCTGGCGGTCCTGGGGCCGAACGGCGTCGGCAAGACAACGCTGCTGCGCAGCATGATGGGAATGCTGCCGTGGACGTCCGGCGGGAGCTTTCTGGACGGGGAGAACATCCGGGACATGACGCCGGGCCGCCTCTGGCGGGAGATGGCGTATGTACCGCAGGCAAAATCCTTCCCCTTTGCCTTCACAGTGGAGGAAATGATCCTTTTGGGACGCAGCAGCCGCATCGGTACGTTCGGAACGCCGGAAAAGGCGGACCGCGAGCGGTGCGAGCGCGCCATGGAGGAGCTTGGCATCGCGCATATGCGCCGCAAGCTCTGCAACCAGATCAGCGGCGGCGAGCTGCAGATGGTGCTGATCGCCCGCGCGCTGTGCGCCGAGCCGAAGCTCCTTGTGCTGGATGAGCCGGAATCCAATCTGGATTTCCGCAACCAGCTCATCATTCTTGAAACGATTCGCCGTCTTTCCCGCGAAGAGGGACTGTGCTGCATCTTCAACACGCATTATCCCGGCCACGCGCTGCGCATCTCCGACCGGGCGCTCGTCCTCTCACGCGAGGGTACGGCAGACTTCGGCGAGCCCTCGGAGGTCATCACGCGCGAGATCATGGGGCGCGTGTTCAAGGTCAACGTCGATATCGTCGATGCGCAGTACGAAGGCATGGACTATCAGGCTATCACGGCCATTTCCCTGTGCAATACGTGAGTATTTTGGTCCGAAGGACTTAAAATATAAATTTTTTCAGGAGGAATCCAATGAAACGCATTTTATCCCTTTTTCTGGCGGCACTGATGGTGCTGTCGCTCGCGGCCTGCGGCGCAGAGCCCGCTGCGCCCGAGGCAAGTGAAGAACCGGTCGTGACCGAGGCCCCGGCGGAAGAGCCCGCTGCGGCTGAGACCCCGGCGGAGGAGCCGGCGTCGTCCGGCACGCATATCGTGGTGGACTTCAAGGGCGAGGAGACCGAAGTGCCCGACGAGATCGACCGAGTCGTGATCCTCGGGCCGCTGCCCGCCGCTACGGTCTACGCCGTGTTCATGGGCGGTGACATCAGCAAGCTCGTGGGCGTTACGCCGGATCTGAAAAACGGCGTGGAATACTCGGTGTTCGCCAAGTACTGCCCGGAGATCATGGACGTCTCCAGCGATTTTTACGCCGGCGGCCAGCTGAACATGGAAGAGCTCGTAAAGCTCGATCCTGATGTGGTGTTCTACCACAGCGAGTCGGACGCCGAGCCGATCCGTCAGGCGGGCATCCCCGCCGTGGCTCTCACGCATCCCAATAAGGGCGGCAGCGCCTCCCCGCTCGAAACGCTCCGCTCCTGGATGGACACCTATGCCCAGACGTTCCGGATGACCTCTTCCGCGCAGGACATCATTGCCTACGGCGAGGAAGTGGAATCGGAGATCCGCAGCCGCATTGAAGCCAATCCCACGGAGAGCGTGGAAAAGTATCTCTATATCAATACCTACAGCGATTCCGGCCTTGTGATCGCGGGCGCGAAGAGCTTTGCGGCGTGGTGGACGGATCTGCTCGGCGCGGAAAACCTCGGCGCGCGTGCCACGAACTCCTCCGTCAACATGGAGCAGATCTATGAGTGGAACCCCGACAAGATCTTCATTCTGACGTTCTCGGACAAGACCCCGGCGGACATTTACAACAACACGGTGGGCGAGGACGACTGGAGCGGTATCACGGCCGTGAAGGAAGAGCAGGTCTTCAAGTATCCCTTCGGCATGCACCGCTGGTGGCCGCCGTGCACGGATACGCCGCTTGCGATGTGGTGGTCGGCGAAGACGGCCTATCCGGAGCTCTTCACAGACGTCGATATGGACGCCATGGTCAAGGAGTATTACCAGAAGTGGTACGGCATGGAGCTGACCGATGAGGACGTCGCCAACATTCTCACGGCTCCGGCGCAGACCTACCGGCACTACTGATATGAAGCGCGGACAGGTTTTCACCTTCGCCGGGACAAATGCGCCCCGCGCGGGCATGACGATCTCCGAGACGCTCTTCATGTCTCCGGAGGAGCATGCCACGATCTTCTCGATCGCCGCCGGCACCGATATCAGCGAGGAGTTTTATCCGCATCCGTATCTCTATCTGTCGCTCTCGGGCGAGACGCGCGTAGAAGCACCTTCGCTCCGCGTTCTGCCGGAAGGCAGCGCGCTGCTGATCCCGCAGAAGACGCCGTTTCGCGTGCTGGCGCAGGATCCCTGCGTATTTCTTGAAATTGAAGCAAAGGAAGGATTTTGTATGAACCTTATCAAAACGGACGAAGTATTTGCCCTGAAGGATCTGCTCCCCTACGAGGAGGGAAAGATCGTCAACGCGGATATCGTAAATAATCCGCATATGAAAATGGCGCTTATGAGCTTTGACGCGGGCTGCGCCACGCCGGAGCACGCCGCCGGCGGCGACGCCATGATGCTCTGTCTGGAGGGCGAGGGCGTCATCACCAACGAGGGTGTGCCGCACACGGTGCAGCAGGGCGAGAGCTTCTCCTTCCGCCCCGGCGCGATGCACAAGGTCGCCGCCGTCACCCGGTTCAAAATGATGGTCATGATCGTCCGGAACTGATCCCCCGGACGGAAAAACCCCGCGGACACGGCAGAGAGCTGCCGTACCCGCGGGACGTTTTTTTAATGTCAGGGGAGAAGAGATTCGCTGCCGAGGGTCAGACGGATGCGGTTGCCCCGGACGGCGATGAGCTTTTCCGTGTGCATCCGGCCAAGCTCCCGGCAGAGAGCGCTGCGGTCGGCGGCCAGAAAATCCGCCAGCTTTGTGCGGTTGAAGGGGACATACACGGTGTCGGTGTTCTGCTTCTGCGCGAGATGCCGGAGATATATGAGCAGTTTGCTGCGCAGACTTTTCTGGCTGAACAGCGTGGCCTTCAGCTTCAGAAAATCGTTGTCCGCGGAGAGAATGCGCACCAGATTTTCCACAACGGCCAGCTTGTAGGGACACTGACAGCTGCCAGGGGCGAAAATGCGGTTGATGTCCAGCTTTATCATGGTGACCTCGTCCAGCGCCAGAACCTGCACCTGCGCGGAGAGAGCGTCCAGCAGCCCGACGTTTTCACAGTGGCAGTCTCCCGGATAGAGAATGTTCATCGTGCTTTTCCGGCCGCCGGCGTCCGTATGGACCAGCTCGATCGCGCCGGAGAGAACGATGAACAGCCCCGAAGAGCACTCCTGCGGCTGAATGATGATCTGCCGCGGCGCGGCGCGGCGCACCTCGGCCTGAAGGCAGTACAGCACCGGACGGATCTGCTCCGGCGTCAGGCTGTCAAAAAGGGGAGAGGTCTGCAAAAGTTTTTCCTGTTGTTTGCTGAGTGTGCTGAACATGAGAGTATCCTTTTAATATAACAGTCCCGCGTGAGTTAGACACTGCTAACTCACGCGGGACTGTTATACCATAATTTTCAGGGAAATGCAAGGAAGAAAAAAGCAAGACGGAATTTGTCAAGGAGGCTTTCTGCTTAATTTTGGGACTTATTTCGTCAAGCCTCCTTCGCGTCGCTTCATTTAACTTGCCGATGCAAGTGCTTTTTCGCGTATGGCGGAATTACTCCTCGCGGTGCTCTTCCTCGGTGTGCACCGCGGGCTCTTCGGACGTTTTCTCTTCGGGAACGGTCCAGGTCGCCTCGGTCGTCTGATCGACGACCTTTTCAAAATGCACGGCGTCCTTCACGGAAGAGACCGCGCTCTGCGCGGCGGTGCGGACGCGCCGGGTGTCCTCTTCACTCATAACGTTGACGATGTTGCCGTCTTCCTTGACGACCTCGACGCTGCAGCCGAAGCCGACCGTGGCAAGAATGCTCGCAAGCAGCACCCACTTGGCGGAGGCGACCGCCACAACGCCGCCGACGATGCCGACGTTCACGGGGATGTTGAGCAGAACGCGCTCGCCCTTCCGCACGACGATGCGGGAAACGTTGCCGCGCTGCACGAGCTCCTTGACCTTCTCCACGATGGCCTGCACTTTGTTGTTGTTCATTGTATGTGCTCCTTTCCAAACAGTCCGGTTTTTACTTTTGACCGTATTATAGCATTGGCCTTTGAAAAATCCATAAAAAAAGTGTGGAGAAACTGTAAATTTGTCGAATCGCCCCCAAGCCGCGCCGAAAAGCTGCATCTTGCGCTGCACCGGGAAATACGCTATAATACTACTATCTATACATATCTGCCGAAGGAAGGGAGGCTGCGGCTGTGGCGTTCAATACGGCGGGATTTCTGTTTCTCTTTTTCCCCGCGGCGTTTCTTCTTTACCGGCTCATGCCGGGACGCCGGACGAAGAACGTTTTTCTTGCAATAGCGAGCGCGCTGTTCTACGGCTTCGGCGGTCTTGCCTCGCTCCCCGTGCTGCTCGCGGCGTTTCTCTGGGACTATCTCTTCGGACGGCTCATTGCGAAGGACGAAAAGCGAGCAAAGCTCTGGTGCGGCATCGCCGCGGCGGGCAATTTGGCGCTGCTCGGGTTTTATAAATATCTCGCGTTCGTGCTCGAAACGCTGCATCTTCCGGCGCTCTCGCAGCCGTTCGCGCTGCCGCTCGGCATTTCGTTTTTCACGTTCCACGGCATTTCCTATCTTGTGGATGTGTACCGCGAGCCATCCCGCGTCTGCCGGAGGGCGGACACGCTCTTCCTGTATCTTGCGTTCTTCCCCCGCCTGATCGCAGGGCCTATCGTCCGCTGGCAGGATGCCGCGGCGCAGCTCGCGGAGCACCCGATCTCGCCGGAAATGACGGCGGCGGGCCTTCGCCGTCTTGTGCGCGGCCTTTTGAAGAAGCTCCTGCTCGCCGAGAGCGCGGCGGCGGTCGCCAATGCCGTATACGCCCTCGCGCCGGAGCAGCTCGGCATGGGGCTTGCGTGGCTCGGCGCGGTGAGCTACTGTCTCCAGATCTTCTTCGATTTCTCCGGCTACAGCGACATGGCCATCGGCATCGGCATGCTCTTCGGCTTCGAGTTTCCGGAAAACTTCAACTACCCGTATGTCTCCGGCAGCGTGAGCGAGTTCTGGCGGCGCTGGCACATGACGCTCAACCGCTGGTTCGTAGACTACCTCTATATCCCGCTCGGAGGCAGCCGCCGCGGGAAATGGATGACGGTGCGAAATAAGCTCATCGTATTCTTCTGCACCGGCCTCTGGCACGGCGCGGGCTGGACATATATCCTCTGGGGTCTCTGGCACGGCGTGCTCGTTTCCGGCGAGGGGCTTTTGAAAGCACCGATCGAAAAGCTGCGCCAAAAGCGCGGCGGGCGGGTCGTGATGCACGTCTATACGCTGCTCGCGGTCATTCTCGGCTTTGCGATGTTCCGCGCGTCCTCTGTGCAGCAGGGCTTCCTGATTATCGCTCGAATGTTCTCCTTTGCCGGAGCGGGCGCTGCCGGGCTGCTTGCCGCGGAGGAGATACTGACCGGCGCGCGTATTGCGGCGCTCGTTGGCGGCACCGTCCTCTCCCTGCCGGTCGTCCCCGCGCTCACGCGGCGGTGCACCGGTCGCGGCTGGGAGATCGTCTGGAACGCAATTGCGCTGCTCGGCTTTCTCGCGGCGATCCTCGCCCTCTCGGGCGGGAGCTTCACGCCGTTCATTTACCAGCAGTTTTAAGGGAGGGCGGCGATATGAAAAAAACTCTCTCTCTTATCTTTACGGTGCTGTTCCTCGCCGTGTGTCTTGTCCCCGGTCTGGGACTCCTTTTGACAGGCGGGGCGGACGCTGCGGCGAATGAGATACTGCCTGCTGCGCCGGTGATCGCCGCAGACGGGGACTTCAATCCCGATTTTCTCGCGGAAACGGCGGCCTATGTGAATGGCCGGTTTTCCTTCCGGCTCGAGGGCATCACCGCCTGGGCAAAGCTCAACGCTGCGCTCTTCCGTGCGTCCACGGCGGAGAACGTCCTGCTCGGACGGGACGGCTGGCTTTTCTACGCGCCGACGATCCATGATTATACCGGCGACGCGCCCATGACCGCGCGCGAGCTCTACTGCGCGGCGCGCACATTGTATCTTCTGCAGGAGTACGCGGAAAACCGCGGCGGAGACTTTCTCTTCACCGCCGCGCCGAACAAGAATACGCTCTATCCGGAGTACATGCCGGCGCGGACGCGTCTCGGCAGCGTTTCCGATATGGACGCGCTCTACGCGCTGCTCGGCGAGATGGGCGTTTCGTATCTCGATCTGCGCGATGTATTCTCACAGGAAGCCGAGCCGCTCTATTTCAAAACGGACAGCCACTGGAACGCGAAGGGCGCGGCGCTCGCCGCCGACGCACTGCTCGCTGCTCTCAGCCGCGAGAGCGATTATTTTTCCGGCACCGTATCCGCCGGAAACACCCACCGCGGCGACCTTTACGAAATGCTCTATCCCGCGGGCAAAGAACTGGAGGAAGGTTTCGCATATGCCCCCGGCTTTTCGTTCACCGCGAACACCGATAACCCCGACCGCGTGACGATTACGACCGAAAGCGGCGTCGGGACCGGCGCGCTTCTCTGCTACCGTGATTCGTTCGGGCGCAATCTCTACCCGTATCTCGCCGAGAGCTTCGCCTCGGCGGAGTTTTCCCGCCGGAACGAGTATACCGCCGCGACGCTTCCGGGAGACGGCACGCTCGTGATCGAGCTCGTCGAGCGCAATCTCCGGTATCTCGTGGAGTACGATTCGCTCGCCCCCGCACCGGAGCGGGACGCCTCGCTCGTCGAGACGGCTGCCCTGGGCGATGGGAGAGCCGTTTTGACGGAGAGCGCCGGTACGGAAGGGTACACGCTCTTTTCCGGCACGTGGGACGGCGTGACGCCGGACGATGCGTCCAACGTCTATGTCCTCTCCGGCGGCGCGCTCTATGAGGCTGTGCCGCGCCCGGACGGGTTTATTGTATCGCTGCCGGTCGGCAGCACGATCGACGCCGTATATGCGGCGGCGGGAGGAAACTTTTCCCGTCTATCCGCCGTCTATGCTATAGACTGATAAAAAAACCAAAGGAGACAAAACTACATGAAAAAGATCCTTGCTCTGCTGCTTGCCGCGCTGATGGCGCTCGCTCTCGCCGGCTGCGGCGGAAACACCGAGACCCCCGCGCCCACCGAGGTACCCGCCACGGAAGCCCCCGCCGCGACCGAAGCTCCGGCGTCCGAAGAGCCTGCCGTGACCGAAGCCCCCGCCGGACCGGAGGGAGACGGCGCAGAAGACCGTGTGGCCGGTATGATCGAGCTGGTGCTCTCGCTCAAGGGCAAGCCGGTACAGGAGCTCTACGACGCCATCGGCATGCCGACTGGTGAGGCGGAATATGCTTCCAGCTGCCTTGTCACCGGCGGCAAGGACGGCGTACTGCCCTATGACGGCTTCACCGTGTACACCCTCGTGCAGCCCGACGGCACCGAGACCGTGTACGACGTCGAAAAGAACTGAACCATTTCAGACAAAGAAGCCTCGCAGAGTTTGCGCCCGCAGGCGCAAATAAAGCTTTAACCATTTTCTCCAGCGGCATGTGCGCCGGAGATGCTTTTTGGCTCGCAAACGTGCGCTCGAAGAGTGCGCTGCGGCGAGCCGCAGTCCCTTCAAACGAAGGCCCGGCGGCAGCGGGTTTCGTTTGAGAGTGGGGAAACCGTTGCAAATGCTGCGCGGATATGATAAAATGCATGCAATTATCCCAACGGTCACAGGGGGACAAATATGGACAACAACGCAAAACGCGGCCGTCATCTGAAAGCCGCTCCCGAAAACGAGCATCCGGAACAGCCGGAAAAGAAGAAAAAGCACGTTGGACGCACGGTCATTATCGTGATTGCGGCGGTGGTTCTCGTTGTTCTGCTCGCGGTATTTCTGATCTTCCGCGATCTTTACAGCCAGATGAACACCAAGCCGCGCACCACGCCGGAGCCGACGGCTGCACCCGCGGCGGTGATCGAAGCAACGCCCGAGGTGACGGCCACGCCGGAGCCGACGCCCCGCCCGCTCACCGAAGAGGAAAAAGCGGAGCTGGAGGAGATGGAGCTTCGCAGCAGTCTGGCGGAATCCGCCGAGGACGTCATGAGCGACTCGAATGTCTATAACATCCTGCTCATCGGCGCGGACGGACGGACGGAAGAGCTTGAGCGAAGCGACGCGATGATCCTGCTCTCCATCAACAAAACGACGAAGACCATGTGGCTGACCTCCCTCATGCGCGACACGCAGGTGGAGATCGCTGACTGGGGCATCGGCCATCTGAACTGGGCAACGCGCTTCGGCGGCGTGGATATGCTCATCAACACGATCGAGAGCACGAGAAACTTTGCTGTCAACGTGGATAACTGGGCGATGGTGGACTTTCTGGACTTCGCCAAGATCGCCTCCATGGTAGGCCCCATCACGGTTACCGTTACCAAGGAGGAGGCCGCGGATATCAACCTCCTCATCCGCGAGGCGTGCCAGCTCAACGACACCTATTACGGCACCGATGTGCCGCGCTGCTATTTCCCGACCGATCAGGACGGCACCTATACCATCAGTGACGGCTTCCAGATCCTCGGCTACTGCCGCGAGCGCCACGTCGGCGGCGACACCGGCCGCAGCCAGAAGCAGCGCGACGCTCTCATGCAGATGTGGGGCAACGTGAAGAAGATGAGCCTCGCCGAGCAGTACGCGCTCGCGAAGGATATCATGTCCATCATCAGCACCGACCTTACCATGGGCCAGTGCGCCTCGCTGCTGCTGCAGGCGCCCGATTTTCTGACCTACGATATCCAGATGCAGCAGTGTCCGACGCCCGGCTCGTTCTGGCGCGGGCTGGATGCGAACGGCCTTTCCATTTATAACGCGGACTTTGTGATAAACCGTAATTTCCTGCGCGCGACGATCTACGGCGAGCCGATGTCCGCCGCGGATCTCACAAGCTACTGGTCAGGCAATGCGGTACAGGTCTACTATCCGCCGGAGAGCGACACCGGCGACGAGAACGGCTGAGCTCAGCCGGAATAATGAGCCGGACGGCAGAAGGAAATTCCTACGCCGTCCGGTTTTTTTCGGGAACAAAGGGAAATCTAATTTCGTCATAGAATTGAAATTACTTGAAATTTAAAGGAGAAAAATCCATGAAAAGAATCGTATCCATCCTTCTCTGCGCAGTGCTGCTCCTCTCTTTGGCGGCCTGCGGAGCGTCTGCTCCGGCGGACACGGACGATAATACCCCGGCGAGCGCGCTTGAACTGCTGGAAACCGTCTGGAACAGCTATAGCGAAGATGAAAAATTTCCCGCCGCCGGCGGTGACTACTCCGAAGAAAACATGCGCGACGGCGCGCCAGGCAACTTCAGCATGGACGATGCCGATCTTCTGGATTCCTCGCTGGGCTTTCCCGCGGCGGAAGCCGGAAAGATCGACGGCGCGGCCTCTCTTGTGCACATGATGAATCTCAACACGTTCACCTGCGGCGCGTTCCATGTAAAGGACAGCGGCGATGTGGCCGCGCTGTGCGCCTCGCTTCGTGAGAATATTCTCGACCGGCACTGGATGTGCGGTTTTCCCGATAAGCTCGTGATCGTCACGGTGGGGGACTATGTCGTATCCGTGTACGGCTACACCGATCTTGTGGACACGTTCACCGCCAAGCTCGCCGCGGCGTACCCGAGCGCCAAAACGGTGAGCGACGACCCGATCGTGTAAGCGCCGATGCTCTTTTCCGGTATCCCGTTCCTCTTTTACTTTCTCCCGTGCGTGCTGCTCATCTACTTCATCGTGCCGCAAAAAGGGAGAAACGCCGTTCTGCTCGCCGCCAGCCTCTTTTTTTACGGCTGGGGCGAGCCAAAATTCCTGCTCTTCATGGTGTTTTCCATCGTGCAGGGGTATGTCTTTGCGCGCCTGATCGGGCGGGGGAGAAGGAAAAAGCTCTTTCTCACGCTCTCGCTCGTGTTGAGCTTTGCCCTGCTCGGCTACTGCAAGTACGCGGATTTCTTTATCGAAAACTTCAACGCCGTGACGGGGCTATCGCTTCCGCTTTTGAAGATCGCCCTGCCGATCGGCATCAGCTTCTATACGTTTCAGATCGCCAGCTATGAGATCGACGTATACCGCGGCGATGTGGCGGCGCAGCATAATTTTATCGATTTTGCCGCCTATGTTGCCATGTTCCCGCAGCTCATCGCGGGCCCGATCGTGCGCTACCGCGATATTGCGCCCCAGCTGAAGGAGCGGACACACTCGCTCGAAGCCGCGGCCTCGGGCGCTTCGCGCTTCGCGGTCGGTCTTGGGAAGAAGGTGCTCGTTGCGAACGTCCTTGCGCAGCTCGTCTCCGCGTATAAGGCTTCTGCCGAGCAGACGGCGCTTTATGCCTGGCTGTACGCGATCGCCTTCACGCTCCAGATCTATTTCGATTTCTCCGGCTACAGCGATATGGCCATCGGGCTGGGCCGCATCTTCGGCTTTACGTTCCCGGAAAACTTCCGCTATCCGTATATCGCAAAGAGCATCACGGAGTTCTGGCGGCGCTGGCACATGTCGCTCGGCACATGGTTCCGGGACTATCTCTATATCCCGCTCGGCGGCAGCCGCTGCTCCCGCATCCGGCACATTTTCAACATCCTCGTCGTCTGGATGGCCACCGGCTTCTGGCACGGCGCGGCGTGGAATTTTGTTTTCTGGGGACTTTTCTATGCGGTGCTGCTCATGGCAGAGAAGTTCTTCCTCCTTCCGGCGCTGAAAAAGGGGAGAGTTCTTCCGCACGTCTATGTGCTTCTCGCCGTAACGCTCGGCTTTGTTCTCTTTGACGCGGCGTCTCTGAAGGATGCGCTGCATCAGCTTGGCACGCTCTTCGGCGCGGGGACGGCTTCGGGGCTGGGGACAGAGGCTCTCTATATGCTCCGGAGCTACGGCGTCGTGCTCGCGCTCGCCGTGCTCGGCGCAACGCCGCTCCCGGCGATGCTTTGGAAAAAGGCGCAGGAGGCAAAGTCCCTCGCGCCGGTTCTCACGGTAGCAGAGCCGCTCTGCACGCTCGCGCTGCTCGCGCTCTGCACCGCGTTTCTGGTGGACGGGTCGTTTAACCCGTTCCTCTATTTCCGGTTTTGAGGAGGTGCGGCATGAAGAAGATCCGAAATATTCTCACGCTTGCGCTCTCGGGACTCTTTCTTGCGGGCTTTCTGCTCGCGGCGATCCTGACGCCGGACAGGACCGACTCGCTCTCCGAGCGGCGAAAGCTCGCCCAGCGCCCGGCGCTGCGCGCCTCGGCGGTGGCGGACGGGACGTATATGACCGCCTTTGAAAAGTATTCGCTCGACCAGTTCCCGCTGCGGGACAGCTTCCGCGCGCTCAAGGCATTTTTCTCCGGGGATATCCTGCGGCAGCTCGATAATAACGGCGTATATGCAGCCGGCGGGCATCTCGCAAAGCTCGACTATCCGGTGAATACCGATCTCGTCCGGCACGCGGCGGAGCGGTTTTCCGCCGTATATGAAACGTATTTTGCCGGTGCGGGCGCGAACGTTTACTATAGCGTTGTGCCGGATAAGAACTATTTCCTTGCGGAGCAAAACGGCTATCCCGCCATGGACTATGAACTTCTCACCGATACGATGCGCGCCGGGATGACGTTTGCGGAGTATATCGATCTTTTCGATACCCTCTCGCTCGATATGTACTACCGCACCGATACCCATTGGCGGCAGGAAACGCTGGGAGAAACGGCGGCGGCGATCGCCGCGGCGATGGGCGCTTCGCTTCCGGCGGAATATGAGACCGTGGATGTGTCCTCGGCGTTTCGCGGCGTGTACGCCGGGCAGTACGCCCTTCCCGTTGAACCGGACGCGCTGCGCTATCTCACGAACGGCACGATAGCGGCGCTTCGCGTGTACGACTACGAAACGGGCGCGGAGATCCCTGTCTACGATCTTACCCTCGTTGCGGGGCGCGACGGATACGAAATGTTCCTCGGCGGGACGAAAGCGCTGCTCACGATCGAAAACCCCAACGCTGAAACGGACCGGGAGCTGGTGATCTTCCGCGATTCGTTCGGCAGCAGCATTGCCCCGCTGCTCGCGCAGGGCTATGCCAAGGTCACGGTCGTGGACATCCGGTATATGGCGCCTGCCCTTGCTGGACGGTTCGTGGATCTCTCGCAGGCGGACGACGTGCTCTTCCTTTACAGCACCGGCGTTCTCAACCACAGCGAAACGATCCAGTAATAGAACATGAAGAAAGAGAGCATTGCAGTTCAAAACCTGCAATGCTCTCTTTTGGCTTATTTCTTACTTACTGTTGTTTTTTGCGGCGGAACAGAAGGAACAGGATCAGCAAAATGACGGCGGCGGAAATGCCGATGACCGCCGGGGCTGCGGAAGAGGTCCTGCCGCTCGCGGGAGAGGAGGGCGCGCTGTCGGCGCTTTCGGTTTTGCCGGCTTCGCTTTCGGAAACGTCGGGGCCGGGCACGTCAGAAGCGGGGGCGTCTGCCGGGATATCCGCCGGGGCGGAGACGTCCGGCGAGACCGTGACGCCGGAGGCGGGCGAAGCGCTTGCCGAGGCAGAGGGTTTGGGAGTGGCTGTCGCTTTCGGCGCTGGTGTCGGCGTGGGCGTCGGGGTAGGTGTCGGTGTCGGAGTAGGCGTCGGGGTCGGCGTTGGGGTAGGTGTCGGCGTTGGGGTAGGTGTCGGAGTCGGAGTAGGTGTCGGAGTAGGCGTCGGCGTCGGGGTTGGCGTTGGGGTAGGTGTCGGAGGCGGAGTAGGTGTGGGAGTCGGAGTCGGTGTCGGCATTAAGGCGGCGGCGGAGATGACGATATTTCCGGTGATCGCCGCGGCGGGGATCGTCAGAATGCCGGTCGCGGGTTTATAGGAATACTTCCCGCTGCCGAGCACCGTGCCGCCAATAGAAATATTCCGAAGCGTGATTGGGTAGGCATAGCCTTCCGCGGGGGCGAGCTTCACAGAGTAATCCGCGTCCGCCTGCGTGTTCGTTTTGCCGGAGAAGGTGCAGCCGTTAAGATCGAACGCCACGGTGTAAACGCCCTCGGGGGCGTCGGCCCATTGCGCGGTAAGCGTTGCATTTCCGCGGACTCTCAGGCTGGAGGCGATCTTCTCACCGCCGCTCCATTCGGCAAAGACCTTGCCGTCCGGCGGCGTAAAGGTACACTCCGGCGCACGGAAGTAGGCATAGGGCGTTGCAGATGACTTTTCATAGTCATAACCGTCCCTGTGCGGAAAAACCAGCATCGGCGTCTGCGTGCCGGTACCGCCGTTGGGATCGAACGTCACGGTATACGGGTGGATGCGGGGAATGGTCTTGATGCGGATATCGCCCGTGACATATTTTCCGGGGATCGTGATCTCGCCGGTGGCGCAGTTGAGCGTGTAGTTTGCCGAGTCGAGCACCTCATCACCGATGGTCACATAGGTATAGGAGGTGTAGCTCCCCATCGCCGCGTGGTAGGGCAGCTCATAACCCTCGTCCGGGACGAGCCTTGCGGAGTAATCCTGTCCCTTTTTGGCGTATTTTTCGCCGATGATACTCGATCTGATGGCGGTGACGAGAACGGAATCCTCATCCGCGGCCTTTTCCCACTGCGCGTAGACCACGGTATCGCCGTAGACCTTATTGGCAAAATCAAACGGATCGGAATCCGCCTCCGGCCCGACTGTCCAGCCGGAGAACGTGTAAGCGCTGTCCACGGCCTTGGGTGTCAGTTTCGGCATGCTTACGGAATCGTCGTGGAAGAGACCGGAGGTAAAGCACAGCACGTCGGCGGGACGGGTCTCCGGCGTGAATTCCTGCCCGTTGGCGCTGAAGGTGACGTAAAAAAGCCTTGTGGTCGTCGAATAACCGGCCGCGCCGCGGTTGACAGTCACGGGACGGATGTATTTCCCGTCGATGTAGAGGTCGTACTCGCCCGGCTTCGTGCTCTCACAGACGTAATCGGTGCAGTTCCCGTCGGTGCCGGAGGCCTTCAGCGTATATACGACGCTGCCGGCCCTGTCGCGGTACTCCACAAGGGCGCCGGCATAAGGCTTGCCGCGGAGAGAGACCTTTTCGTGCATATCGGCGTACTGGTACCACACGGCGCGCAGTGTCATGCTGCTCTCCACGGTGTCTTTGGCAAAATTCCATGCGTCCGAGGAGGCGTCGGAAATGGGGTGCGCCGTCCAATGGACGAAGTAGTATTTGCCATCCTCGCAGCCCGGCGCCGGGGATTCGGGCGCGGTAATCTTGCTGCCCTTCGGCACGGTGACGCTTGCCGGAGCCGCGCCGCCGTGGCCGCCCATATCGAACGTGACGGTGACCATCGTTTCTTCTCCGCCCTCCGCCGCGGCGGAAAGCGGCAGCAGCGTAAAGCAGAGCGTAAGTACAAGAAGCAGGCTGAACAGACGTTTTTTCATATCATTCCCTCTCTCTAAAGCTACGGACAGATTGCGGCTTCACACAAAGTATATGCGCGGCTTGGCATATACACCATATAGATACAGAATACCATATATGCCGCCCATCTGCAAGAACAAAAAACGGCGCACGGAAAACATCCGTGCGCCGGAGAGAAAATTATCCGAAACGGTCAAAGAGCGCGTCAACGACGCCGGGGCTCGTGCGGTAATCAAACTTCCGCGCGAAGAGCGCCGTTTCCGGTGCGGCGAGAAGCTCATCGAGGTCGCCGTCCGTGAATGTGTAGGGATTGCCGCGCTGCCAGTCGATATACCGGAGACAGCTCGCGTAGTCGTTCTCAAACGCGTGCTCCGGCAGCGTATCGCGGAAGGGGGAGTTTACGATCTCCGTCTGGACGAACATTTCGTCCGGACAGTAGGTATCGGAGAAAAACTCACGGATCTCGCTCTCTTTTTCGAGCAGATACTGCGCGAGCGCGTGCGTGATGCTGAACCACTGCGCGCCCTTCTGAAAAACGAAGCCGTCCGGCCGCCGCCGCGTCCGGTCTACGCCGAAGCCGAGCTGGAGCGCGGCGGAGAGATTGCGCAGCGTCCGGCGCACGGCGGGTTTTCGGATGTTATAGCGCTGCAGGGGGTAGTAAAACCGAACGCGGTAGAGATCCGTGCGGGAAATCTCCGGCGAGAGAAAGCTTACATAGTTTCTCCCGGGCGCACGGGTAAAATAGTTTTCAATGTACGCGCGCGTTTTGACCGGCACGTCCACGCCGGAGAGAAGATGGTAGTAGTCATACCCGCCCGGCACAGCGGCGCGGAGAAGCTCCAGCTCCGCCTCGACCATGGCAAAATGGCCCCACGAAATGCGGTGGCGCGGAACGAACGTGACACGCGACTTTTTGGGCACGGCACGAAAACGCTCGGGATTGAACGCCGCCTTGGCGTCTGCATGAATATAAAAATCGGCGTTTTCGCTGTCGAGAAAGCGCAGCTGCTTTTCGAGGATCTCAAAATTCCCGTGTGTGAGAATGAGCCATGCGTGTCTCAATCGGAAGCCTCCTCTCCGAAATGCGCAAACAGCCGGTCTACGACCTCGGCATTTGTGCGGTAGTCAAATTTGCGGGCGAAAAGGTACTCCGGCGGCGTGGCGATAAGCTCGCTGTAATCCTCGTTGCGGAAGGAGTACGGCTTGCCGCGCTGCCAGTCAATATAGCGCAGGCAGGTTTTGTGGTCGTCGCCGAAATAGTCGGAGGGAAGCGTATCCCGGAACGGAGAGTTGACGACGAGCGTCTGCAAAAAGATCTCGTCGGCGCAGAAGGTGCTGCGGTATCGCTCGCGCAGCCAATCCTCCTGCGATAGGACATATGCCGCGAGCGCGTGCGTGATGCTGAACCAATTGGCGCCCTTTTGGAACACATAGCCCTCCGGGTCTTTTCTTGTCCGGTCGACAAACGGACGCTGCAGAAGCTCTCCCGTGCGGCGCAGCGCAAGGCGTATGATGCGGTTTTGCAGATTCCACCGCTGGAGCGGGTAATAGAATTTCACGCGGTCACGGTGATCGCGGATGATCTCTTTGTGCTGGAAATGAACAAAGTTTGTTCCGGGTTGCACGGAGGAAAAGTAATTTTCGATGTATTGCCGTGTTTTGACCGGCACATCCACGCCGGAGAGAAGATGGTAATAGTCGTACCCGCCCGGAACGGCGGCGCACAGCAGACGCAGCTCGCAGTCGACCTGAGAAAAATGCCCCCAGGAGATCGGTTTGCGGTCAAGAAACGTAACACGCGATTTTCGGGGGATCGAGCGGACATGTGCAAAGTCAAAATCCTTGACCCGTGCGTCCACATGGATGAAAAAATCGGCGTTTTCGCTGTCGAGAAAGCGCAGCTGCTTTTCAAGAATTTCAAAGTTTCCGTGCGCAATGATAAGCCATGCGTGGCGCATGAAAAACACCCCTTTCGGCGCTTTCATTATACGGAGCATCGGCGGGAAAGTCAATCGGCACGCCCGTGCAGAAGGGGAGAAGCGCATTGACATTCCACGCTTTACAAGATAAAATATAAAAGAAAATTAATACACATGGGAGGAACCCCCATATGTCCAAGCATACCGATACCGGCTGCGCCGGGACGCGCCGCGGCGGGAAAAAGCTGTGGATACTGATCCCGGTGATCGCCGTTCTCGTCATTGCGGCGGCGCTGGTGTGAACTCGGTGTATGTTTACGCCGGCGGCCTCCACCGCCGCGACAGCGCGCAGATCGACCTGCGCGGCAAGAGCATTTCGGAGGAAAAGTATCTTCGTCTGCGCGAGCAGCTGCCGGACTGCAAAATATACTGGGACGTTCCCATCGGCGGCGCGGTGATCGACTGCGAGAGCACGGCCATCGTGCTCACGTCACTCACGGAGAAGGACGTCGCCCGTCTGGCGTTTTTCCCCGCGCTCGCGGAGCTCGATCTTACGGCGGCGGACGTTTCTCCGGAGCGCTTTGATGCCGTCCGCGCGGCGTATCCGGCGCTTTCGGTGCGCTGGAGCATCCCCATCGGCGCGAGCCGGTATCCCTCGGATGCTGAAAGCATCACGCTGACGGACTTCACCGTTTCCGAGCTGCCGCTTTTTGACTACTTCACGGCGCTGCGCTCTGCCGATGCGCGAGGCTGCGCGTGCTACGACGCTCTTCTCGCACTGCGGGAGAAATACCCGGCGCTCAAACTGGAGTGGCAGGTGCCGCTCGGCAGCACGGAGTATCTTGACAGCGCCACGGAGATCGCCGTGGACGATATCTCCATCACACCGGACGCGCTGCGCGAGGCGCTGCGGTATCTTCCGGCGGCGCAGACCGTGTCGTTCCCCGCGTGCCCGTGGAGCGAGACAGAAAAGAACGCGCTGCGCGCCGAGTTTCCCACCGTTGCGTTCGTCTGGCCGGAGGAGATCCTCGGCGATACCTATCCGAGCGATACCGCGGAGCTGAGTTTTGCCGGACGCACGTTTTCCGAAGCGGATGTTGCGGAGCTTTCGGAAAAGCTCGCCTCGCTGCCGAAGCTCACGCGCGTCAATCTCACCGGCACCGGCGTGACGGTCGAACAGATGACGCCGGTCTGCGAGAAATACCCGGCGGTCGATTTTGCATTCACGTTCGAGCTTTACGGCGTGCCGATCAGCACCGAGGACACACTTCTTGACTTTACCGGCATCGAGATGGAATCCACTGAACCGGTGGAGAGCATCCTTCCCGTGATGCACAAGCTTGAAAAGGTCGATATGTCCGACTGCGGCTTTTCCGATGAGGAAATGGACGCGCTGAATAAGAAATATGAGAACGTGCGTTTTGTGTGGACGCTGCACATAACGCACTACAACATCCGCACAGACACCACCTATTTCCGCGCCTCCTCCCGCTATTACGGATACTTCACGAACGAAACGATCAAGAAGCTCGCTTACTGCCCGGACATGATTGCGCTCGATCTCGGCCATCGGCCGATCGAGGATCTGAGCTTCCTCTATCAGATGCCCGATCTTAAATATCTTGTCCTGCTCGACTGCCATGCACTCGATCTCTCGCCGATCGCCTCGTGCGACAATCTCATCTGGCTGGAGCTCAACCGCGCTTACGCCACCAGCATCGCCCCCCTCAAGGACTGCAAGGGCCTGCGCGATCTGAACATTACGTTCATGACGATCCTTCAGCCGGAGGACACGTTTGATACGCTGATGGAGATGACCCAGGTCGAGCGCGTGTGGTTCAGCTATGGCATACTCACCGAGGAAGAGCAGGAAAAACTGCAGGAGGCGCACCCGGACATCGTTTACCACGGCGTGTACGACTGGGTACAGTCCAACGAGGACCCCTGGCGGTACGATCAGGATTACTACGACATGCGCGATGCACTCGGCCATATGTTCTATATGAACGGCACCGGCATCATCCACTGCAAGATCATCGACGGTGTCCGGTATCCGCTTGATCCGGAGTTTGAGGCCACGATGGACTGGGGAGAGCACGACAGAGACCGTTAAAAGACCCTCTCAGACGTTTTTCTCGCCGAAGCGTGGGATACATATTGCGTTTTATGCCCTTATCTGGTACAATATACGGATAAGGGCGTTTTTATATCCTTTCGACAGAATGGGCGGATACGATGAAAAAGACTTCCCATGCGGGACATACCGGGCAGGCAGCGCTCAGCGCGCTGCTGGAAATATCGCTGGCGGTCGTGCCGGCGCTGCTGTTCTTCTATACATACGTTCACCATTACCCGTCAGCGACGTTTTTTCTGCGGGGCAATGTGCTGTTCTTCGTTGTCTATTTCGCGATCCTCGTGCTGTTTATGACGATCTACGGCAGCTTCAGCGTACGGAAATACCGCACGCGGGAGCTGGTGTTCGCGTTCGGCCTTTCGAGCTTCTTCACGGACACCATTGCCTATTTCCTCATGTGCATGATCGCAAAAATGCTCCTGCCGCCGAAGTACGTCATCCTCACGCTGCTGCTGCAGTGCCTCGTGGAGACAGGGATCTTTATTCTCGCCCGCATTCTGGCCGACCGGCTCGAGCCGCCGGCGCCGGCGCTGCTGATCGTGCCGGAGATGGATGCAGAGGAGAACGTCCGCAGCAAGTTTGACCGCCGCCGCACGCGCTACTCCATCGACCGCGTCGTTTCCGCGGATATGCCATGGGAGAAGCTGTGCGAGATCATGCACTCCTACACTACAGTCGTGCTGATGCCGATGGAAAAGGAGCTGCGCCGCCGCATTATGGACGACTGCTTCTGGCATGGCATCGCCATCATGCTCAAGCCGGATATGCAGGACATCATGGTAAACTGTGCCGACACGGTCATCATGAGCGATGTGCCGCTCTGCGCCGTGCACACCGGCAACTACGACCGCGGCTATCTGACAGCGAAGCGTGTGCTCGATATCGTTGCGTCCGTATGCGGCCTTATCCTTTGCAGCCCGATCTTCCTTGCCGTTGCCATTGCCATCAAAATTCAGGACGGCGGGCCGGTATTTTACCGGCAGAAGCGTCTCACGCTGAACGGCAAGCCGTTTTACCTTACCAAGTTCCGCAGCATGGTCGTGAACGCGGAATCCGCCACCGGCGCGGTACTGGCAGGGAAGAGCGATTCCCGCATCACGAAGGTGGGGGCGTTCCTCCGTGCCACGCGCATCGACGAGCTGCCGCAGCTTCTCAACATTCTCAACGGCGATATGACGCTCGTCGGCCCTCGTCCGGAACGGCCGGAGTTTTATCAGAAATACTGCGCCGAGTACCCGGAGTTCGCCTACCGCCTGCGGGCCAAGGCCGGTCTCACCGGCTACGCCCAACTCTACGGGAAATACAACACCACCTTCGCGGACAAGGCGCTGCTTGATATGTACTATATCCAGAAGGCGTCCTTCCTCTGGGACCTACAGCTCATTTTCTATACGCTGAAGATCATCTTCGTCAAGGAGAGCACCGAGGGCGTGGAAACCAAACCCGCCGAGCCGGAGAAGAAAGAACCGGCCTGCGCCGGAGAAAGCAAATAATTGTGCGGCTCTTTCGCTGAAAAACCGCCGCGAATTTCCTGCTCCTTAGGGGAGGGAAATTCGCGGCGGTTTTCGTTTCTGATTGCATTTTGATACGACGGCAGAACCTCCGCGCGTCAATCGTATGCGACTGTATAGCTCAGCTCTCCGAAAGACGAGAGCCGGATCGTTCTCACCTCAAAGGCCGCATAGGTCAGGGTCGTCTCCTCACCCGTGGGAAGAGCTGTTTCATCAGAGCCAATCGTAATATGCAGAGTGTCCTCTCCGTCGTTGCGGATCGTCACCGATGTGAATTTATGCGTTTCAAAGTTTGTTTTGATAACCTGTAAGTGTAAGCCGCTGTCGCTGAAAAACAGCTCGCCGACGGCAGCGATATCACCGCTGTCATGCGCCCTTTGAACGACACACAGGCTGCCGTCCGATTCATCCAGCCGAAGGGAATAGTCGTATTTCCCGCGGTCTTCCAGCGTGTAACTCTCACCGTTGGCATAGTCGCAGACTATGATGCGGCTGTCGATGATGCCGGAGCCGAAGGTGACTGTGGAGCACAGATCGGGAAGTCCGTCACCGGTGAGGTCGCAGAAATATGTGTTCCAGATGGGCATTCCGGTATAAAGCGGTGTGATCTCGTTTTCCGTCACGGCTTCCATCTTCTCCGGATAGCAGCGGAACGTCACGCCCGGATATTCCGGGAGAGCGATCTCCAGACGTCCGTCCCAGTTCATTTCCTCGGGGTTTTCCAGGTAGTCGAACCACTTTTCCGTTTGCGCCGGTCCTAAACCGGACACATTATCACCGACGCTGGGCGAGCTCCGCTCTGTTTTCGGATCCGTCAGAAAGCAGACGGCGGCCACGGCGCAGACAACCACAGACGCCAGAACGATCCAGAATGCGGGCTTCTTATAGTTCATCACGGACTTCACCCGCTCCTTTATGCCCACCTCGCCGAAAGCGAGGGGACACGCCGCGATGCTGCGGCGGCTGACGCTGCAAGATACGAGCGCCTGCGTATAATCGGCTCGCTGCTCGCTGCCCATTTCCCGGATGACCTTTTCATCGCAGGCAAGCTCGATATCCCGGCACAGCAGGATATAGCCGAGCCATAGCAGCGGATTGAACCAGTGGACCGTCAGCAGCAGAAAACCGAGCGGCTTCCACCAGTGATCCCTGCGGCGGATGTGTGTCTGCTCGTGGGCGATCACATGATCCATCTCGCGTTTGTCCATATGATACGGGAGATAGATCTTTGGCCGGATGATCCCCAGCACGAACGGAGAACAAACATTTTCGCTTTGATAGATATTGTCCCGCAATATCACCGCTTCGCAGACCCTGCGGCGCAAACGCCGGTAACTCACGGCGGAGTAGAGGAAAAGTGCAGCTACTCCCAAAAGCCAAATCACCGTTAAAACCGGGATCCATATTTGCAGCGGATTGGCGCTTGCGCCCGGCGCGGGCGCAAGCGAATGGTCAATGACCGGGTTGATGACCTGATCGAGGGCGGGAACGCCCGTTTGAACGGAAGGCGCCGTCTCCATCATAATGCTCGGGCTGACCGTTTCCGCGCTCGGTATAAGACTCAGCGCACTCTCGATGGAAAACGGGAAGATTAACCGGACGGCGACAATGCCCCAGAGCAGAACATTCACCCATTTTGGCGCTTTTTTCAGGCAGAACCGCAATATCAGAACCGCGATCACGATCCAGCTTGCGGCTATGCTCCGGTTGACGATCTCCAGAAACAGCTCGCTCACGATCTCTCCCCCTTTCGGATACGGTCGATCATCTGCTGCACCTCGTCGAGCTCATCATCGGAGAGATCCTGCCGCCGGGTAAAGGCGGCGATAAACGCGGGGAGAGAGCCTTCAAACTTCTTTTCCACCAGCTCGTCGATCTCCCACGCCTGCGCCTCGTCCTTTGATACAAGCGCCGTTACCATGCCGTCTTCATTTTTCAGGACGCCGCGCTCCCCAAGCCGCTTGATGACTGTATACGTCGTGGTCCGCTTCCATCCCAGCTGCTCCTGACACAGCCTTGCAAGCTGCGCGGCGGCGATCGGTCCGTGCTCCCACAAAATCAGGCAGAAACGGTATTCGCCCTCGTGAATCTTCGGAATCTCCATGGGTAAGCCCTCCTTGTCTACGTTGATAGACTCTATGCATAGTCTACACGGTTAGACAACGGAAGTCAAGGAAAAATATAAGAACACACAAGGTATCAGCTGCTCATATTAAGGATTGCTTTTTCCGTGGTTTATTGGTAAAATACCTTGATAAACTATACAGATCATCGGAAGGAACAGGGAAATGGGCGAACGGAGTCTCATCAGTGTGGTCGTGCCGGCGTGGCGTGCCGAAAAAACGCTTGCCGCCACGCTCGATTCCATCCTCTCGCAGACATGGCGCGAGCTCGAGGTGCTCGTCGTGGACGACGCCTCGCCGGACGGAACGCTCGCTCTGGCACAGAGCTATGCGGCGAAAGAGCCGCGCGTCCGTGTGATCGCGCAGCCGGAGAACGGCGGCGTATCGAAAGCGCGCAACCGCGGTGTGCGCGAGGCGCGGGGCGAATGGATCGCCTTTCTCGACAGCGACGATCTCTGGATGCCCGAAAAGCTCGAGCGCCAGATGGCGCTCGCGGCACAGCACCCAGAAGCGGGCCTCTTTTTCACGGGCTCGGCGTTCATTTCCGAAGACGATCACAAATACGGCTACACGCTCTCCGTGCCGGAGCGCGTGAATTACCGCCGTCTGCTCGGGCAAAATGTTATTTCCTGCTCGTCAGTGCTCGTCCGCCGGGAGCTGATGGAGAGATTCCCCATGGGGAACGACGCCATCCACGAGGATTTCGCCGTCTGGCTGAAGATCCTCCGCGAAGAGCCATGGGCCTACGGCGTAAACGAGCCGCTGCTCGTTTACCGCGTGTCGCGCTCGTCCAAATCCGGCAATAAGCTCAAGGCCGCGCGCATGACGTTCGGCACATATCGCTACGTCCGCGTCCCGCTGCCGCTCGCGGTCTGGAGCGGCGTACTGTATACCGTCCGCGGCATCCGGAAATTCCGCGCCATCGGCGCGTCGCTGACGGACGAGACCTTTGCGCTTCCCGCGCCGGAAGCCGGATCGGAGACGGAATGAAGCGAGTCTGCCATCTCACCAGCGTGCACAGCAGCGACGATACGCGGGTGTTTCATAAGGAATGCGTGTCACTCGCGCGCGCCGGGTACGATGTAACGCTCGTCGCCCCCGGCGAGAGCCGGGAAGAGCTCGGCGTGCACATCGTCGGCGTGGGGGAAAAGCCCGTCGGCACGCTCAACCGGCTCACGTCGCCCTTTGCAAAGCACGCCTACGAAACGGCGCTCGCGCTCGACTGCGAGCTCTACCATCTGCATGACCCGGAACTGCTGCCGTTTGCGCTCAAGCTCAAGCGGCACGGGAAAACCGTCATTTTCGACAGCCACGAATTTTATACCCTGCTCATCCAGGAAAAGGGGTATATCCCCGGCTTTCTCAAAAAACCGGCGTCGCGCATTTACGGCGCGCTGGAAGCGGGCGTTTTCAAAAAGCTCGACGCGGTCATCATTCCCTGCACCTCGTTCGGGAAAAACCCGTTTGAGAAGAGCGCCAAGCGCACTGTGATCGTGGATAATCTCCCGGACGCCGGACGCTTCCCGCCACCGGAAAAGCTCTATCCGGACGCGGAGAACACCGTCGGCTATGTCGGCGGCGTGACTGCCGAGCGCGGCATTACAAATCTCATCCGCGCATGCGCCATCGCCGGGGCGCGGCTGCATCTGGCCGGTCCCGTCTGGCCGGCGTATCTCGAAGAGCTGAAGAAAATGCCGGAGTTTGCGTGCGTGGACTATGCCGGTGTCGTTCCGTATGCCGAGGTGCCGGAATACTGCCGTCATTTTTCCGTCGGCTGCGCAACGCTTTTAAATATCCACCAGTACGTCTGCACCGACAATCTGCCCACCAAGGTCTTTGAATATATGGGCGCGGGGCTCCCGTCCATCGTTTCCGATACTCTCTCGGCCCGGGAGCTTGAAGAGAAGTTTGACTGCTGCGTCTGCGTCGATCCGGACAAGCCCGAGGAGATCGCCGCCGCCATCCGCTCGCTGCTGGACGATCCCGAGCGCCGGGCGGCCATGGGCGAGCGCGGCTACGGCGCGCTGCAAACCCGCTTTAACTGGCAGACCGAGGAGAAAAAGCTGCTGGCGCTGTACGAAGAGCTGCTGTCTCTCAAAGGAGAATGATCCATGCTGGATGAATCCACATATCGCCGTATAAAAAAAGAATATGGCTTTCCTGCCTATATTTTTGATTCCGACCGGTTCTGCGAAAACTATCGCCTGCTCACGGAGGGCATGAGCGCCGCTTATGCGCCCTACCGTGCGGCCTATTCCTACAAAACCAACTACACGCCCCGCATCGTTTCACTGGTGCGCTCGCTCGGCGGCATGGCAGAAGTTGTCTCCGGCATGGAGTACGCGCTGGCGCGGCGCGTCGGCAACGCACCGGAGAATATCCTCTTCAACGGCCCGTGCAAGGGCGAGGACGGAATTGCCGCGCTGCTCGACGGCGCATGCGTCATCATCGATAATGCGGAGGAACTCGCCGCGGTGCTCCGCGCGGCATCCGCTCACCCGGAATGCGTCTGTCATACGGCGCTGCGGCTGCATGTCGATATCGGCAGCGGCAAGCCCTCGCGTTTCGGTCTGTGCGCCGAACCGGAGTATCTGAAAACGCTCGCCGCGCGGCTGCGCGCGGCGGGGAACATCTCCTTTGACGGCATCCAGTGCCACATCAGCGGCAGCCGCAGCATTGCCGGATGGGAGAGCCGCGCGAGAGTCATGCTCGCGCTCGCACGGGAGCTTTTCCCGGATGCACCGCCGAAATTTATTGATCTCGGCAGCGGTATGTTCGGCCGTCTGCCGGAGGAAATGCGCGCTTCGTTCGCTCAGAGTATCCCGACGTTTGCCGAGTACTGCGCGGCGGTCGGTACGCTATTTCGGGCGCAGTACGGCGCGCTGCCGATAAGTGAACGCCCCGCGCTCATCACGGAGCCGGGTACAACGCTCGTGGCCGACACGATGCAGTTTGCCGCGCCCGTAACGGCGATCAAATCCCTGCCGGGGAACGACTGCGCAGTGCTCGATGCGAGCATCCACACCGCCGGCGTCATCTCGCAGATGCGAAATCTCCCGCTGCTCGTGCTCGACGCGAAAACGCCGCGGGAAAATCTGAATTTCACCGGCTACACCTGTCTCGAATACGACATCCTGTACCGGGGCTACACCGGGCCGCTCGATGTTGGCAGCAGCGTGATCTTTGATAACATCGGCTCCTATTCCAACGTTCTCAAGCCGCCGTTCATCCACCCGGACGTGCCGATGATCGAGTACCGCAAGGGCGACGATTCCCTGCGCCTCATCAAGCGGGCGCAGACGGCGGAGGAAATATTCGCTCAGTATGTTTTCGAGGAGTAAGAAAGAGCTATGAAAGAATGTACGGTTCTCATGACCGGCTGCGGCGCGCCGGGCGCGCCGGGGATCATCCGGTGTCTGCGCAAAAACGGCGAGCGGGACATCCGCATCGTTGCCGTAGACCGCAATGAAAACGCCGGTGCGCGCGATCTTGTCGATGCATTTTATTCCGTTCCCTCGGCGGAAAAGGAGGACTTCCTTCCCGCCGTGCTGGATATCTGCCGCCGTGAGAGCGTGCAGGTCGTCATCCCCATCGTGACGCGCGAGCTCATGAAATTTGCCCGCGCGCGAGCGGAGTTTGAGGCTCTCGGCGCGAAGGTATCCGTGATGGAGCCGGACAAGCTGGAGATCGTTAATAACAAAGCACACCTGCTCGATGCAATGCGCGCGCATGGCCTGCGCACGCCGGAGTACCGGCGCGTGCATACCGTGGAGAAGCTGAAGGCCGCCGTCTCCGCGCTGGGCTATCCGGAAAAGGCGCTGTGCGTCAAGGCGGCGGTCGGCAACGGCAGCCGCGGCATCCGCATGCTCAACGCGAATATTTCGCGCTTTGACCTTTTCTTTGAGCAGAAGCCGAACTCCATGTTCATCAGCTATGAGGAGCTGATCCGCACGCTCTCCGAGCGGGAGACCATGCCGGAAATGCTCGTTATGGAATACCTCCCCGGCACCGAATACAGCGTTGATTTTCTTGCCGACCATGGTGAGCCGATCTATACGGTATCGCGCCGCGGCCTCTCGGTCGTCACGAGCAACATGATGTCGCTTGTCGTGGACGACAATCCGGCAGTCAAGGAAATCTGCACGCAGGTCGTGCGCTCTCTTGAGCTCGACGGCAATTTCGGCTTTGATCTTCTCTATAATGCCAACGATGAAACGCCATATGTTATCGAGATCAATCCGCGCCTGACCGCGGGCGTTGTTTCGTGTGCGGCGGCGGGTGTCAACCTGCCGTATCTCGGTATTAAGCGGCTGCTCGGCGAGCCGCTGCCGGAGCTGACGCCTCATTTCGGCACGCGGATGTCCCGGCGGTATCAGGAGGCGTTTTTCGACGCCGCCGGAAACCGACTTGACTGGTAAAGGAGCTGACGATATGAAGAAAGTTCTAGTCCTCGCCCCGCACACCGACGACGGCGAGCTCGGCTGCGGCGGAACGGTGGCACGGCTGCTGGAGGAAGGCTGCGAGGTGCATTTCGCAGTGTTCTCCACCTGTGCGGAGTCCGTCCCGGCGGGCTTTCCGGCGGACGAGCTGAAAACGGAATTTCTCTCCGCCATGGAGAGCTACGGAATACCGGCGGAACAGCTTATCCTTTTCGATTTTCAGGTTCGTCATTTCCCGGCGCACCGGCAGGAGATTTTGGAAGAGCTCGTGCGGCTCAACCGGCGCATCGTGCCGGATCTCGTGCTTGCCCCGTCGCTGCACGATGTGCATCAGGATCACCACACCATCGCCGAGGAGGCCATCCGGGCCTTCAAGCGCACGAGCATCCTCGGCTACGAGGAGCCGTGGAACAACCTGACGTTCAACAATCAGGTATATGTCACGCTTGAAGAACGCCATGTAGAAAAGAAGGTCGCCGCCGTGGAGCGGTATATCTCGCAGCGTGGGCGCATTTATGCCTCCGGCGAGTATATCCGCGCACTGGCCATGAGCCACGGAGTGCAGATCGGACGGCAGTACGCCGAGGTCTTTGAGACCGAGCGCTGGATCCTCTGACAAGCACAGACATCCGGCGCGCAAAAGGAAAGGAACGCCATGAAAAAGATCCTGCTGGTTTTCGGCACGCGGCCGGAGGCCGTGAAAATGTGCCCGCTCGTGCAGGAGCTGCGCGCCCGGCGCGAAATAAAAACCGTTGTCTGCGTCACGGGACAGCACCGCGAGATGCTCGACCAGATCCTTGCAACGTTTTCCGTCGTGCCGGACTACGATCTCTCTGTTATGAAGGATTCGCAGACGCTCTTTGACGTAACGACCGGCGTTCTCGAAGGGCTCAAGGGCGTGCTGGAAGCGGAAAAGCCGGACATCGTCCTCGTGCAGGGCGACACGACGACCGCCTTTGCCGCCGCGCTCGCGGCCTATTATCTGCGCATCCCGGTGGGGCATGTGGAGGCCGGGCTGCGCACGCGGGATATCTACAGCCCCTATCCCGAGGAATTCAACCGGCAGGCGGTGTCCATCGTCAGCCGCTACAACTTTGCGCCAACGGAGCAGGCAAAGGAAAATCTTCTCGCCGAGGGGCGCGACCCCAGCACGATCCACGTGACCGGCAACACGGTCATCGACGCGCTGAAAACGACCGTCCGCGCCGACTATACCCATCCGGAGCTCGCATGGGCGGCAGGGAAGAGGCTCATTCTCATCACGGCGCACCGCCGGGAAAATCTCGGCGAGCCGATGCGCCACATGTTCCGCGCCATCCGCCGCGTGCTCGATGAGCACGACGATGTCCGCGCGATCTACCCCATCCACCGCAACCCCGCCGTGCGCGAAACGGCGGCGGAGGTGTTCGGCGGCGACGAACGAATCCATATCATCGAGCCGCTGGATGTGCTGGATTTCCATAACTTTCTCGCGCGCAGCTATCTCGTGCTCACCGACAGCGGCGGCATTCAGGAGGAAGCGCCGAGCCTCGGCAAGCCGGTGCTCGTCATGCGCGATACGACCGAGCGGCCCGAGGGCGTCGCGGCCGGAACGCTCCGGCTGGTCGGCACACGGGAGGAAACGATCTACGAGAGCTTCACGGAGCTTTTGGATAACGCGGCGGCGTACGAAAAAATGAGCCGCACCGCGAACCCCTACGGCGACGGCCGCGCCTGCCGCCGCATTGCGGACATTCTTGCAGGAGAATAACGGATGAAAATCCTCATTGCAGCCTCTGGCTTTGACAGTCCGAGAAAACACGAAGTAAATATTTTTGCTCTAGATCAGGCCAAAGCGCTGCGGGATGCCGGACACGATGTCCGCTTTGCCGCCGTGGACACGCGGTCGATCCGTCACTCCCGCCCGTGGGGGTGTTATCGATACACGCTGGACGGCATACCCGTTTATTACGCTTCGGTTCCCTGCGGCGCGCTGCCGATGGGGCTTCCGGAGCTGGCCGGACGGCTGGCGGCCTCCGGCATCCGTCGCACCATAGCAAAGGATGGTTGGAAGCCGGACATTATCCACCAGCATTTCGGCTTTGAACTTGCCGCGATGGCGGAGCGGGAGGGCATTCCGTTCGTTTTCACTGAGCACTCCTCCCTGCACAACCGTGCGCTTTCACCGGAGAAGGCGGAACATCTGAAAAGAAAATATGAGTGCTGTGCCGCCGTACTGGCGGTCAGCCGGGCGCTTGCGAAAAACATGCGCGCCAACACCGGTGGCGAAGCTATTGTCGTACCCAATATCGTGGATACGGCGCGGTTTGCGCCGAAGAGGATCGCGCACGAGCGCTTCACGTTCGTATCGGCTGGTAATCTCATCCCGGTGAAAAACATGGCGGGGCTTCTCCATGCGTTCGCTGCGCTGCACGGCGAGCCGAGGCTTATCATTTTCGGCGATGGACCGGAGAGCGGCGCGCTGCGGGCTTTATGCGCCGAACTGGGGCTGTACAGCCGCGTCTCCTTCCGCGGCCACTGTCCGCGAGAGGAACTTGCCGAAGCGTACGCCGCGGCGGACTGCTTTGTGCTGGCGTCGAGGAGCGAAACGTTTGGCGTCGCCTATATTGAGGCAATGGCGGCGGGGCTTCCCGTGATCGCCACGCGCTGCGGCGGTCCGGAGGATTTTGTCACGGAGGAGAATGGCATCCTGATCCCTGTGGACGACGAGAGCGCTCTCATCGATGCTATGGAGCGCATGATGCTCCGCCGCGAAGACTACGACAGCGCGGCGATCTCCGCGGATATCCGCCGGAAATTTGCCCCCGAGACCATCGCCGCGCGGCTTACCGAGCTTTATGAGGGAGTTCTTTCATGCTGATTTTGTATATCACCTATGTGGATATTAACTCCGGCACCTCCGGATCGTCGGTACGCCCGCAGAAGATGTACCGGGCGCTTCTCGACGCAGGGCATGAGGTGAAGCTCCTCTCCGGAGCACAGCAGCGCTGGGGAAGAAAGGCGCGCACCGAAGCGGTACAGGAGATACGGCGGTGGCTTAGGGAAAACCGGCCGGATATCTGCTATATCGAATCTCCCTCTATGCCGATCACGTTCCGCTGCGATATCGCTCTTATCCGGAAAATCTCCCGAATGGGAATTCCCATCGGGTATTTCTACCGGGATTTCTATTGGATGTTTCCGGAACTGTATCCCCGCCGGACAGATCTTACCGGCTGGCTGAAGGATCACTGGCTGGATTATTTGCAGCAGCGCACAAATAACGTGCTCAAATGTGCAGACATCGTGTACTTTCCATCGGAAGAATGTAAGAAGTATTTTTCCTATACAGATATGCGTTCGCTGCCCCCAGCAGGCGAAGATCATCTTTCTGAGCGGTGCCCGGAGGAAAAGACCTGCATATATGTCGGTGGGCTGGACGGCGGGTACGGCGTCGGGATGCTGCTTGAGGCGCTTGAGCAGCTAAACGCCGGAGACAGGACATACCGTCTGATCCTTGTTTGCCGGGAAAAGGAATGGAAAGCGTTTCAAAGTCCGTATAAGGAAGCTCCGTGGCTGGAGGTGCATCATACGTCGGGCGAGGGGCTGAAGCCGCTGTATGCACGCGCTGCCGTTTCGGTCATACCGGTGTCTCCGACACCATACACGCATTTAGCGGTCAATGTAAAACTTTTTGACTACCTGAGTTATGGTCTGCCTGTTGTTGTTACAAACGCTCGGACGATTTCGGCCATTGTCCGTGAAAACGGCATCGGTTTGGTCGTGCCGTATGAGGCGGAAGCTCTGGCGAACGCGCTGCAAAGCATAATGGACAATCCAGGGAAAAGAAAAGAATATGAAAAACAATGTATCGAAGCACTGAGAAACGGAAATCTCTGGGTTCACCGCGTTCGTCAGATCGTTTCGGATTTGGAGGAAAAATAATGAAGAATCTTCTTATTCTTACGTTTGCCGGTCTCGGAGAACGGCATAATGTTGGCGCCCCCACCTTCTGGAAAACCGTGGAAGGCTTTATTGCTGCCGGGTGGAAGGTCTGGATCGTGGATGTCGGCACAAAAGAGGACACGCCGCTCGGTGAACGGGACTACGGGGATGGACTGTATATCATACGGTTTAATCCTCCGTTTTTAAAGGAGACTAGAATCCGGGAAATTGGTTGTTTTTTTTCTCTTGCAAATACCGTGTGGATCACACGAAAGCTTCGTAGTGAGGCCGAGCGCCTTATTGGGGAAAAGGGGCTGACAGGAGAGAACACCGTCGTGTATGCACAAGAGGTATATTCCGTTTGTGCGGCAAAAAAAATCAGTGAAAAATATCATATGCCCATTGTAACCCGGTTCTATGGAACGGTGATGTGTGACAAACCCTATTCGATGTATCTCCGCATAAGGGACTATCCACACTTTCAAGCACTCCGTACAGAGGCCGACGTCGTAATCATGACGAACGATGGAACGAAGGGTAATGAGGTTCTCAAGCGAGTACACAATCCGAGCAAAAAGCAGTTTTTCTGGAGAAATGGTGTGGATTATCCGAAAGGGACGGATATCATCCCGGCAGAGATGCAGGAGAGGCTCAAAGGAAAACCGATGATCATGACGCTTTGCCGTCTTAATCTCTGGAAGCATGTCGATCGAGCGATTTCTGCGCTTCCTGCGGTGCTGAAAACGTGCCCGGATACCATGCTCGTCGTATGCGGATACGGGCCGGAGCGTGAAAAGCTTGAGACGCAGGCGAGGGAAGCCAATGTGGCGGAGCATGTTATCTTTACCGGGAAGATCGAACATGAGCTTGCGTTTGCCTATATGAAAGAGACGGATGTGTTCCTCTCGCTGTATGATCTGTCCAACCTCGGCAATCCGCTTTTTGAGGCTATGCGCTGCGGCAAGCCGATCATTACGCTGGACGTGGGAGCAACGAATACCGTTGTGGAAGATGGTGTAAACGGCGTGCTGCTTCCGGCAGACGGCCTTTCCCGGCTGCCGGAAGAAATTTGCTGTCTGCTGTCGGACGAAGATGAACGGAAACGTCTCGGTGAGGGTGCAAAGCGCTTTGCTGACGAAAATTTCTGGACGTGGGACGAGCGCATCGCCGCGGAGATCCGCGAGGTAACGGCGCTCCTGCCGCCGGAGAGGGACTGAAAATGCATATTCTGGTATTGCCGTCGTGGTATCCGACAAAGGAGGACCCTGTTAAGGGGAGCTTTTTCGCTGAACAGGCGGCGGCGCTCGCGCGTTACGGTCACACGGTCACGGTCATGGCGGTCTATAACGACGGCGAGCGTGGAGTGCAGACCGAAAAGCGCTCAGACGGCAATCTTACGGAATACCTGATCCATGTAAAGCCGCTGCGGTTCCATCTTACATATTTTCGCATTCTGCGCGAAATGCACCGCATTCTCCGTGAGAGCGGGAGGCCGGATATCATTCATGTTCACTCGTTCCGCGCCATCCGGTATGCCCGTGCGCTCAAGCGGCGGCTGCATGTGCCGATTGTTGTTACGGAGCATGTCACGTGGTTTGAACGGAATATGCTCAGCGAAAAGGAGCTTGCCGCGGTCTCCCGCGATTATAATGCTGCGGATGCCGTGATCGCGGTAGGGGAAGGGCTGAAAAACGCCATACAGCCGCTGTACCG
>ERZ825384.995-NODE-995-length-34923-cov-9.286968_pt1 | contig 34923 bp, 29 predicted proteins | sample MGYA00519931_ERZ825384 | MGnify/ENA primary metagenome ERZ825384 (study PRJEB31778, sample SAMEA3449200) | human gut metagenome | biome: human gut; feature: human-associated habitat; material: faeces | place: United Kingdom | collected 2010/2012 ...
CAAGCTCCCAATCACGGTTCTTATTTTGCCTATGCGCGGCTCATTGCTCGCGTAACTCTCAATTTACCATACTTTTAGTACACACGAATAATGCCGGAGATTTCCCTCACGACGGACATTCCCTCCATGATACGGATGGCATCATTAAAATGTCTCTCTTTTACGAGATCGGTGATGACCACGATCTCGGCAATGCCGTCGTGACTGCGCTTCTGTACCATCTGGGCGATGCTGACATCGTTGTTGCCAAGGACTCCGGCGATATTGGCCAGTGCTCCGGCACGGTTCTCCACCTGAAGCCGCAGGAAGAAACGGCTCTTTGTCTCCTCTACATCCAGTACAGGAAGCTTCTTGTGGCTGTCGCTGCCGATCTTGCCGCAGCTTCCATGGATAATATTGCGCATCACATCGATGACATCTCCCAGTACCGCACTGGCAGTGGGCATCTGTCCGGCGCCCCGTCCCATGAACATGGCATCGTCGCAAGCCTGACCATGAACAAATACGGCATTGAAGGAATCTCTGACTGTGGCAAGAGGATGGCTGTCCGGGATCAGTGTGGGATGTACTTTTACTTCAATTCCTTTACCGGTAAGCTTTGTAATACCAAGCAGTTTGATCACATAGCCGAATTCTTTTGCATACCGTATATCCTCCGCAGTGATCTTCGTGATACCTTCCGTATAAACCTGAGGAAACGTCACGCGGGAACTAAAAGCGATGGATGCCATAATGGCGATCTTGCGTCCCGCATCATAGCCTTCCACATCCGCTGTGGGATCTGCCTCCGCATACCCCAGTCTCATAGCCATATCCAGAGCTTCCTGATAGCCCATCCCTTCCTCAGACATTTTGGTCAAAATATAGTTGGTGGTACCATTGACGATTCCCATGATCTCCGTCAACTGACTTCCCGCCAGGCTCTGCCGCAAAGGGCGGATAATGGGAATGGCGCCTGCTACTGCCGCCTCGAACTGTAAGTCGCATTTATTCTCTGTAGCGATCTCGAATAACGGATCCCCGTACTCCGCCAGCAGATCCTTGTTGGCGGTGACCACCTGTTTTCCGGCCTTCATGGCTTCTTCCACATAAGTTCTGGCCGGTTCTATGCCACCCATGACTTCAATGACGATCTGGATTTCGGGGTCTTCCAGAATTTCCTGCCAGCTATCTGTGAACAGCTCCTGTGGGATTCCTTCTCTTAGCTTTCCGGGATTGCGCACCAGAATCTTTTTGATCTCCAGCTGTGCTCCTGTCTTCAGGCAGATATCCTCTTCCTGCATCCCTGCCAGCTTGTACACACCGCTTCCCACGGTTCCTGCTCCCAATAATGCTGCATATATCTTACGGTTCTCGCCCATGATTTCTCCTCTCATTGTGCCGTAACACCTGCCGATTTCTTCTATTTCCAAGTATCTTCCTGTATCTTTGCAGTTTTCAAAAATAACTATGTCTCATTATAACAAAAAACATTTATAACGCAACAAAAACCGTCCTTATCAGACGGTTTTGTTACATATTTTTCATATTGATACAGCTATTCTTATTCCAGTACGATTACCCCAGTGCCTTCTCCAATTCCTCAATCACGATCTTCAATGCTTTGATTCTGGCATATTTTTTATCTACGGATTCCAGTATGTGCCAGGGAGCATATTCCGTGCTGGTCTTCTGGAGCATTTCGTTCACAGCGTCTTCATACTGGTCCCATTTGTCACGGTTACGCCAGTCTTCGTCTGTGATCTTCCACTGCTTCTCCGGGGTGTTCTGCCGCTCTGTGAAGCGTTCCAGTTGGGTATCCTTGTCGATCTGTACCCAGAACTTGATGATCACCGCGCCCCACTGGGACAGTTCCTTCTCGAACTCATTGATCTCGTTATAAGCCCGCTGCCAGTCGTTGGTACTGCAGAAGCCTTCCAGCCGTTCTACCATGACGCGGCCGTACCAGGTACGGTCAAAAATGGCAATATGACCGGTCTTAGGAAGTCTCGTCCAGAATCGCCAGAGATAATGTCTCGCTTTCTCGTGTGGTTCAGGGCTGGCGATGGGGTGTACCTCGTAGCCTCTGGGATCCAGTGCTCCCGCGATCCGCTTGATATTGCCGCCCTTGCCTGCGGCATCCCAGCCTTCATAGGCGATGACTACCGGAATCTTTTTCCGATACAGACGATAATGCAAGGCATTCAGCTTCTTCTGCAGATGACGCAGTTCTTTCTTGTATTCTTCCTCGGAGATTTCCTTGTCCAGTTCCACCTCGGACAGCTTCGGCATCTTCACCAGTGGGAATACATTCTGCAAAATAGGCACGGCGAGGCTCTCATTCTGCATAACCACATGAATACCGCTGCATAATGTCTCCAGTACTTGCAATTCCGCCCACTTTTTGTCCCCGGAATCTATGATGTACCAGGGAGCTACGGAAGCGTTCGTATCTGTCAGGTATTTATCGAAGACTTCCTCACATTTGTCATAATGCTTGTTCTGCCACCAGTCGTTCTCGCCCACACGCCATGCGGTGTCCTTGTTGCCTTCCAGCTCCTCCAGACGCTTTTTCTGCTCCTTTTTACCAATCTGGAAAAAGAGCTTCAGCACCAGATAACCGTTGTCCGTCAGCTGTCGTTCGAAACGCTTTATGCTCTCAATACGCTCCGCATACTGCTTATCCGACAGTTCGCCCCGAAGTCTTCCCTTCGTCACCTCATCCATCCAGCCGGAATCCAGGAACTCGAACTTGCCGGCTTCCGGAATTTTCACAAAGTACCGGTACAGGAAAGGCTTCCGCTTCTCTTCCTCCGTCGGTGCGGACATGGAAGCCACCTTGAAGAATCTTGGATCGATATTTTTAATAATTCCACCGATGGTACTGCCCTTGCCTGCCGCACCCCAGCCCTCGATCAGCACCAGCACCGGGAGCTTATGCTCCTTGATCTGCATCTGGAGTCTTAAAAGCTCCTCCTGCGCTACATCCAGTCGTTTGTCCAGTTCTTCTTTGTCCGGCTTTGCCGCCGGGATCCACTGTTTCAGCATACTGTAACCACCCTTTCCAGAAATCCTCATTGTACAAAACTTACATAAGTCTAGTGTATACCATTTTTGAAAAATATAAAAGCAATTGGGAAATTTATTTACAGATATTATTTTTCCATCCGTTCTCTGATATTATTGTAGATTTCCCTGGTCTGCGCATCATCTGCACCGTTTAGAATAACGGTGCTCCCCTCTACTTCCATGACTACATAAGTATCACAGTCGTTATGAGTATAGCGGATGTAATCTGCGTGGATTTCATCGCGAAAATGTCCCATGGAATATTTCAGGTTGCCAAAACCGTTCGTCCGGATTGTATTCGTATCCCGGAACATATTCTCTTCGTAAGCAATGCTTTCGATAGCGTCATATTTCACTGTGTAATCCTGCCAGCCCTCCGCCTGAACAGTAAATTCATTTTCTCCGTAACAGATCTCGATTTTTCCCGTATATAACGTCCATACCGTAAATAGCACACACGCGAGCATTATAAACACATAGACCGCAACCACTTTATGGTTGTAGTGTACTGCCAGCCCTTTTCCGGTGCGCAACTTCTTTCTATAATAGAGATAAGAATACAGGATACTGCCAAAAGCTGCTGCCGTGATAGCGACAATAAACAGAAATAATGCAGCCATGCTGTCACTGAACAGTCCACAGCTCATACTCAACAGTCCTGCTGCCACCCATATTTTTCCACTGAAGCGGTGCGTGGCATTCCAGTTCTCCTCATCCTGCAATGCCCATACGACGCGGATGCCGATGGTGCGGTTCGGTTTCACCTTGGGCAGATAATTGCCCACAATAACAAATAGCAATCCCATTCCGACATACAAAATTGCCATGAGCAGATTCTCTTTCGTTACACCCATATCGATCCATCTGGCGATGCCGTTATAGAGCAATGTCATTCCCGGCACGATCCACGTAACCATTCTTATGACCTTGTCACTCTGCTGCCTGTTTCTGTTGTCGTAAAAAGTTACTGCAATTGCTATCACATAAGTCACTGCAAAAGTGCCGTTTACCCACAGACTGTTCTCACAGGTATATCCCAATATCATTCCCACGCACATAACAAATGCCGAGCAGATCAGCCTGCCTTTATTTTTCTGTATCATTTCCTTCATTATCCGATGCTCCTTTCAAATCTGTGATCCATAACATGATCTCTTCCAGCACGGAAGCATTCAGTTCATAATAAATAAACTTTCCTTCCCGCTTGTCCCAGATCAGATCTGCCTCCTTTAGCACCGACAAATGCCTCGATATGGAAGCCCCCGTCACCGGAAAATGTTCGCAGATCTCTCCTGCCGACAATCGACCGTTTTTCAGAAGATTTAGTATTTCACGCCTTATAGGATCCGCCAGCGCTTTCAATGTATCCTGTATTCCCAAAAATGAATCACAGCCTTTCATTCGATCATTTAACATTTAACCTATTTGTTAAATATATTATATGATTCACCTCATCTATTGTCAACGGATTTACAGATCAAGGTAGATATAGTTTTCTGTGGATGGATAAAACCGTACTTAATTCATTGTGTACCTGAAAAATCTCTCCGTCTTATAACGAAGGGATTTCATTCTTCTCTATACTTCCGTACCATCTTCCGGCAGGCCTTTTAAGAACACCACTGCCACCGGCAATGACAAAACCGCAGATAGAATATCGGACACGGGCTGTGACCACTGGATGCCCCGAATTCCCCAGAGCGCCGTCAGGATCAGTAACGCTGGAATGTAGATGGTGCCACTTCGGAAGGAGGCTAAGATCGTCGCCCTGCCGCCCTTTCCGATGGACTGAAACAGCATGTTGCCGCAGATACATACCGGAATAAACGGCAGCGTCAGACACTGGATCTGCAACGCATAAAATGCAATCTCATAGGCATCCATATCCGTAAGGAATTCCAGCAACAGCTCTCTGCGGAACACATACACCGCACCTGCGAACACTGCCATGGTTACCAGACTGGCACACAATGTGAACCAGAACGCTTTCCTTACACGGGAATACTTCTTTGCCCCATAATTGAAGGAGGATACCGGCTGGAAGCCCTGACCGATGCCCAGTGCCACACTGAATACGAAATTGAAAATACGGGATACCACGCTCATAGCAGCAATGGCAATATCTCCGTAGACTGCCGCCTGCGCATTCAGCACCATGGTGGACACGCTGGTCAGTCCCTGCCGCATCATACTGGGGAAGCCTGCTGTAAGAATATTCTTATGCACGGCAAATTCCCAGGTAAAATATTTCGGTGTCAGGCTGCTCTGGGTCTTTCCACGCAGGAAAAAGAATAACAGGATCCCAAAGGATATGTACTGGGAGATCATAGTGGAAAGTGCCGCTCCCCGGATGCCAAGATTTAAGCCCCACATAAGGATGGCATCTCCCGCCATATTTAAGATACCGCCTAAGACCAGTCCCACCATCGCCAGATTGGCATAGCCTTCATACCGGAGCACATTGTTCATCACACAGCTGGATGCCATTGCCGGTGCCGACACCAGAATATAGAAAGCATAAATTCTCGCATAGGGAAGGATGGTCTCCGTACTTCCAAGCAATCTGCACAATCCGTTCAGATCCAAAATACCGATAATTGCGATTAACACTCCGGCTCCCACCGCCAGATAAAATCCCGTTGCGGAAAAAGCTTTCGCCCTCTCCTTTTCATGAGCTCCTAACAACCGGCTGATATTGCTTCCGGCGCCATGACCGAACATGAATCCGAACGCCTGAATAATTGCCATCAAGCCAAACACCACGCCTACCGCCCCGGTGGCACTGGTGCCTAACTGGCTTACGAACCAGGTATCCACCATATTATACAGATTCGTGATCAGCATGCTGATGGTAGTGGGCAGTCCCAGTTCCAGGATCAGCCGTGCTACCGGCTCCTCAGTGAGCCGTTTATACTGTTTTTCCTCTTTTGTCAAAGTTGTATCATTCATGTTCCATGACTCCTATAAGTGTCATCGCACATTTTTCCATGCGATTCTCTATCTGTTTATTTATACTATTATATGATTCCAGGGTCAAAAGGTCTAAGCCCATATGAGCTTGCTCATAAGTGGGTGAAAGACCTTGGGACCCGCCCCGATATGAGCATAAAAGTGGGATGATAATCCCACGATATGCGAATATTGGGTAGGTTTCTTTCTCTCAATCCAACTACCGTATCTCCATGCATGCTTCGGTGTAGCTACTGAGTTTTGACCTGAGCAGCAGTCTTGCCCTCATGCATAGCCTGATATGCGATTACTACATCGAAACAGAGATTTGCCAGGCGGATTCCGGACTTGCACCGGTTATAAACATGCGCTGCGGGTTCACCACAGTGAAAAATAGCGTCTGTCCGTTCGGACACGACGCTATTATAGATGATTCTTTTTGAAAATGTAAGCCCTTTCAGCTGTTTTTTTACTTAAATTTTATGTTCAGCATCACAGCTTCTCACTGAAATAGCTCTTATAGCCCTCCCCGAAGATCTCCGTGGCACTGGTGACGATCATAAATGCCAGGGGATCCTCTTCCTTTACGATTTCTTCCGCCTTGGGAGAAATGTTTTTCTTCATGGCGCACATGATGACGCTCTTCTCCTTGCCGCTGTAAGCACCACTACCCTGTACATAAGTCACACCAATGTCCAGCTCCTCCAACAATCTCCCTGCGATTTTTTCCGCATGGTCGCTGATAATATAGATCAGCTTCGCCTCATCACGACCGTACAATACCACATCCAGCACCACTGATGTGATAATGACCACGATACCGGCATACAGTGCCTTGTCAACATTCCGGAATACAAATGCCGATGCTATGACAATAACCATATCTGTCAGGAAAAACAATGCTCCCGTCTTGAGGTACGGGAACTTCAACCGCAGCAGCTTGATAATAATGTCCGTTCCTCCCGTAGTGGATCCGGCCTTGAACACCCAGCCCATGGATACTGCCATCAGGGCACTTCCGGTCAGAGAGGCAAGCAATGGATCTGTGGTCACTGCTCCTACCGGTGTCAGCAGGTTTGTAAACAGTGATGTCATTGCTGTACAATAGATCGTAGACAAAATAAACCGCAATCCGAATTTCCAGATACCGATCAGCAGGATTGGAATGTTGATGAGTAACATCCAGGTACCTGTCTCAATCCCGAACAGACGGTTTAAAATAATGGCAATACCGGTGATACCGCCGGGTGCCAGGGAGTTCGGATCCAAAAACATGCTGACGGATACCGCATAGACAAAGGATGCTACCGTGATCATTACATAATCCCGGAGCATCTGCAGGGGTGTCTTTTTATCCAGTCTCTGTATTTCCAGTTCTTTTTCAGTCTTTTTCGCCATATTTCTCTCCATTCCACACATAAAAGCCGCATATCTATAATATGCGGCTTTTATCAGTGATGCATTCACTTCTTTTCTAAGAAACTATGCAGCGACATCTGCATGACTCTGCACAATTATATATTTGCTCTGACTACCTTGGGCTGATAGCCTTCTTTTTCCAGGGCAGCAATGATCTCATTCTTATGCTCGGTACCGAAAGCTTCCAGTGTGATACGCAGTTCCACGGCAGCGCTGCGGTTGATGGATACAAACTGGTTGTGCTCCAGCTTGATGACATTACCGTTAACGCCGGCAATGATACCGGATACTCTGCACAGTTCACCGGGCTTGTCGGGAAGCAATACGGATACGGTGAAGATACGGTCTCTTAAGATCAGACCCTGCTGTACTACGGAGGACATGGTGATGACATCCATATTACCGCCGCTTAAGATAGATACAATACGCTTATCCTTCACATTCAACTGTTTTAAGGCTGCCACGGTCAGCAGTCCGGAATTCTCCACGATCATCTTGTGGTTCTCCACCATGTCGAGAAAGGCTACTACCAGATCCTCATCCTCCACGGTGATCACGTCGTCCAGATTCTTCTGTAAATACGGGAAAATCTTACTTCCGGGAGTCTTAACCGCAGTACCGTCTGCAATGGTGTTGACCTTTGGCAGGGTGGTTACTTTGCCGTTCTTTAAGGATACCTGCATGCAGTTAGCTCCCGCAGGTTCTACACCGATGACCTTGATCTTCGGGTTCAGCAGTTTGGCCAGTGTGGAGACACCGGTTGCCAGTCCGCCGCCACCGATAGGAACTAAAATGTAGTCTACCAGGGGAAGTTCCTTGAAGATCTCCATGGCAATGGTACCCTGACCGGTCGCCACAGTCAGATCATCAAACGGATGAATGAAAGTATAACCGTGCTCTTCTGCCAGTTCATATGCTTTTGCACACGCTTCATCATAGACATCACCGTGCAGTACTACCTCTGCGCCGTACCCTCTGGTACGGTTTACCTTGATCAGAGGTGTGGTGGTGGGCATTACGATGGTGGCCTTGCTGCCGTAGCATTTCGCCGCATAAGCCACACCCTGTGCATGGTTGCCTGCGGAGGCAGTGATCAGTCCCTTGGCACGCTCTTCATCCGTCAGTGTGCTCATTTTGTAATAAGCGCCTCTTAACTTGTAGGCTCCGGTAAACTGTAAGTTCTCAGGCTTTAAGTATACACGGTTTCCGGTCTGGGCGCTGAAATAATCACTGTATACCAGCTTGGTCTCTAACGTTACCTTTTTTACGATTTCACTTGCTTCTTCAAATTTCTCTAAAGTCAACATTTCTTCCTGCATTTTTCTTCCCATGCCTTTCTGTCACACTTTCCTTGGTCTGTCTGTTATTCCTCCTGCGTATCCGTCTGTTTCTCGTCCTCAGGCAGATGCAGTTCTCCGATATCCTCCATATTCACATCAAACAATGCGTTTACAAATTCCTCAGAATTGAACTTCTGGAGATCCTCGATGGTCTCTCCCACACCGATGTATTTTACCGGAACCTTCAGTTCAGACTGGATTGCCACCGCAATACCGCCCTTCGCCGTTCCGTCCATCTTCGTCAGAATGATGCCCGTGAGGTCTGCCACCTCACCGAATTCTCTCGCCTGTACCAACGCATTCTGTCCGGTGGTACCGTCCAGTACGATCAGGTTCTCTCTGTGGGCATTCGGGAACTCCTTGTCAATGATGCGGTTCATCTTGCGAAGTTCTTCCATCAGGTTCTTTTTATTATGCAGTCTGCCGGCAGTATCAATCAGAAGCACATCCACGCCTCTTGCTTTCGCTGCATTCACGGCATCAAACACCACACTGGCGGGATCCGCGCCCTCTTTTCCGCCGATCATGGGCACATCCGCTCTGGATGCCCATTCTGCCAGCTGATCTCCCGCTGCGGCACGAAAGGTATCCGCTGCGGCGATGAGGACTTTTCTGCCCTCATCCTTTAATTTACCTGCCAGTTTCCCCACGGAAGTGGTCTTACCCACACCGTTGACACCAATGACCATGATCACGGATTGTTCCTTCTCGAAATCATAGGCGGTCTCATCCACCTGCATCTGCTCCTTAATACTCTCGATCAGAAGCTGTTTGCATTCGGAAGGCTCCTTGATATGCTTTTCTTTTACCTGCTGTTTTAATCTCTCCACAATGGCGGTGGTGGCATTGACACCGATATCTCCCATAATGAGGATTTCTTCCAGTTCTTCGTAGAAATCATCATCAATGGCGGAAAAACCACTGAAGACCGAATCGATTCCCCGGACAATGTTATCACGGGTCTTGGTCAGTCCTTCTTTCAGCCTCGCAAAAAAGCCTTTCTTTTCCTCACTCATCCCATTTCCTCCAATCAGCATTCTATCCAGAAAAACGCTTGCGTTTTTCTTGTATGAAACTTAGAACTTCTTCACGAAAGAGCCTTTGCTCTGAGTGATTAGAAGTTCTTTTCATACTCTAATCGTCCAGGTCTTTGTCAATGAGGTTGACGCTGACTAAGGTAGATACGCCCTTTTCCTGCATGGTGATACCATACAATCTATCCACCTGTTCCATAGTGCCTCGTCTGTGGGTAATGACAATGAACTGGGTGTTCTTGGTCAGCTTATGTAAATATTTTGCAAAACGTCCTACATTGGAGTCATCCAGTGCGGCCTCGATCTCGTCTAACAGGCAGAACGGAGACGGCTTCAGGTTCTGAATTGCGAACAGTAGGGAAATGGCGGATAACGCCTTCTCTCCACCGGAGAGCTGCATCATGTTCTGAAGCTTTTTTCCGGGGGGCTGTGCGATGATACGGATGCCTGCCTCCAGAATATCCTCATCCTCCATCAGTTCCAGTGTTCCCTTACCACCACCGAAGAGCTCCTTGAATACCTTATCGAACTCTCGGCTGATCTCTGCGAATTTCTCCGTAAACTGTTTGCGCATGGCGGTATCCAGTTCTTCGATGATGCCTTCCAGCGTCTTCTCCGCTTCCACCAGATCGTCATGCTGAGTCTTCATGAAAGTATAACGCTCCATCAGGTTCTTATAATCCTCAATGGCATTGACATTGACATTGCCAAGCTTACGGATCTCGTCCTTCAGACCACTGATCTCGCGTTTCATAGCAGGCAGATCATTCATCTCTTCGTTGCGGAGTCCTGCCGCATCGCTTAAGGTGATCTCATACTCATCCCACATGTAATTGATCTGACCTTCGATGCCGTCCTCCAGCTTTTTCTTCTGTTCGCCCAGACGATAGACTTCCTTATCCAGGGCATTCATACGCTCGGACATTTCTTCTCTGCTGCGGAAGAAATCTTTCTGTTTTGCAGACAGTTCTTCCTTTTTCGCAATGTCTTCGTCCAGCTTCTTCCTGGAAGCATCCTGATTCTCGTGAGAAGCCGCGATGGTCTTCTCAATCTCCAGGATGTTGTTCTTCTTGCGTTCCACTTCCTGCGCATTTTCCGTCAGAGCCTCTAAAATCTCATTCAGCTCTGCCTGTGCACGTTCCAGCTCGCCGCCTATACGCTCCACATTTGCCTGCTTGTAATCCAGCGCCTGACGCATCTTCTCGACTTTTACTTCCCATTCTCCTGCGTGGGCGGAAGCTTCGCTCTCTTCCAGTCTGCAGCTCTCCAATTCTTTCTGGAAGCCCAGGATCTGTTCCTGCGTCGTCTTCTCCAACTCTTCGCTGGCAGCCAGTTCCTGAGTAATGGATTCCTTGCCGGAACGGATCTCGAAGATCCTGGTCTCGATCTCCTGCTCCTCCAGCTTCAGAGACTGTGCACTCTCTGCCTCTTCTTCCATGCGCTCACGCGCCTGGGAAATATTCAGTCTTGCGGTATTCTGTTCGATGGACTTGCGCTGCATCTCGGTCTTCAGTGCTTCCAGATCCATGCGAAGTTTATTTCTCTTACTCTTGGTGTCTTCGATCTTCTGATTGTAGGTTTTGATATCCTCAGAGAGCTTTTTCACCTTTTTCTCCAGTTCGTCCATCTCACGACGTCTTCCCAAGAGATTGCTGTTGTTTTTAAAAGCACCGCCGCTGATGGCACCACCGGGAACTAAGAGTTCGCCTTCCAGGGTGACCATGCGGATGCCGTAATCGAATTTTCTCGCGATCTTCACAGCATTGTCCACATTGTCTACCACAACGATACGTCCCAGCATAGCCTTCGCCACATTGCGGTATTCCTCTTCTGTGCCTACCAGTTCGTCTGCCATGCCGATGACACCTTTTTCCTTAAGTGCCTCCGGATTCTTGAATTCCTGGGGCTTGGTAATACTGGTCAGAGGCAGGAATGTGGCTCTTCCGAGACGGTTCTGCTTTAAAAAGCCGATCATATGCTTGGCGGTCTCTTCATTATCTGTTACGATATTCTGGATATTGCCGCCCAGCGCAGTCTCAATAGCGGTCTCGTATTTGGCTTCCACCTGGATAATGTCCGCTACGACACCGATGATACCTTTTTCCTTCTCCTTCTGCTCCATGACCTTTTTGACGCTGCCGCCGTAACCGTCATAGCGCTCGGTGATATTGGTCAGGGCTTCTAACTTAGACTGTTCCTGATGGAAACGGTTCTGTGTCTCCCGCAGCTTCGCATCCAGTCCGGTGAGATTCTCACGGATATTGCCAAGCTCCAGTTCGGATGCCGCTTCCTGTTCCGTCATCTGACGTAGTTCCTCCGTCACGGTCTCAAAAGTCTCTTCCAGCTTCTTCACCGTTTCTTCTCTGGCTGCCTCATCGGATTTGGCACGTAACAGTCTGGAATTTAACTCTGCCTTGCGGATATTGATCTGCTCCATCATGGTATCGAAGCGACCCATCTTTGATTTAATGGTAGCTCTCTGGTTCAGTTCGCCAATAATGGTGTTTTTCCCGGCTTCGATATTATTGTTGAGCTCGGTGATCTTATTCTGGATAGCTTCCAGATCAGCCTTTGCTTTCGCTGCAGCTTCTGCAATCTCCTGCACCTGGGTGTCTGTATCCTTTTTATCGGTTAAGATATCCTGCTTTTCCTGTTCTTTGCCGGCAATCTCTTCTTCCAGGGCTGCTTTACGGTTGTTCAGATGGGTCTCACTGCCGTGGGCGGAATTGATCTGTTCCTTTAAGACATTGATCTCGCCCTCTAACTTACCGCGCATCAGACCGGTATCCGTCAGTTGTTCCCTGGTGGCTTCGATAGCGGCATCCAGACTTTCAATCTCCTGCTGGATCCGTTCGTATTCTTCCTTGATACCCTCATATTTTTCACCGGTCTCACCAAGTTCTGTGCTTGCCAGATTGTATTTTTCTTCTGCGGAAGCAAGCTGCTCTCTCAGTCTCTTATTTTCCAATAAGAACACATTGATATCTAAGGATTTCAACTCTTCCTTTTTCCTCAGATAGACCTTTGCCACCTCGGACTGCTTCTCCAGAGGTCCTACCTGTTTTTCCAGCTCCGATAAAATATCATTCACACGCACCAGATTCTGTTTCTCGTTTTCAAGCTTCGTCTGGGCCGCTGCTTTCCTGCGTTTGAATTTCACGATTCCGGCAGCCTCATCGAACAGTTCACGACGTTCCTCGGGCTTACCGCTTAAGATCTTATCGATCTGGCCCTGTCCGATGATGGAATAGCCTTCCTTACCGATACCGGTATCATAGAACAGTTCGTTGACATCTTTTAATCTGCAGGGTGTACCGTTGATCAGATATTCACTTTCTCCGGAACGGTAGATCCGTCTCGCCACCGTGACTTCATCATAGTCGATTGCCAGCTGATGGTCGCTGTTGTCCAAAGTAATGGCAACATAAGCATAGCTCAACGGCTTTCTGGTCTCTGTTCCCGAGAAAATAACATCCTGCATACTGGCACCGCGCAGCTGTTTGATGCGTTGTTCACCCAGTACCCATCGTACCGCATCCGCAACGTTACTTTTACCGCTGCCGTTAGGTCCTACGATACCGGTAATTCCGTTGTGAAACTGAAATACAATCTTATTGGCAAATGATTTGAACCCGTGTATCTCAATACTTTTTAAATACATATCCTCTATCCCTCAATAGCAGAAGCGCCTCGTAAGCCGCCTGCTGTTCTGCCGCTTTTTTTGTTCTTCCCTGCCCACGACCCAGGCATTCTCCCTCCATGTCGATCTCTACCACGAAGGTCTTGTCGTGTTCCGGTCCGCTCTCCTCTAACAGCCGGTACTCAAACTCTTTTTTAAGTTTCCCCTGGATCAGTTCCTGGAGATTGCTCTTACTGTCGTAGAAGAGACGCTTGTCCTCTAAATCCGACAGAATAAAGCGGTCAATAAAAGCCTTCGCAGGCTGCATGCCACCGTCCAGATAAATGGCACCGATCATGGCTTCCATACCGTCAGAGGTGATGCTGTCTCTGCGTCTGCCGCCGGTATTCTCTTCGCCCTTTCCCAAAAGCATAAACTGTCCCAGTTCCAGGTCTCTGGCACAGAATGCCAGGGAAGGCTCGCACACCATGGAGGCGCGCATCTTGGTCAGCTCGCCCTCGGGAACATCCGGGTGTTCCCGAAATAAGAAGTCACTGGATACCAGCTCCAGTACGGCATCTCCTAAGAATTCGATACGCTCGTAGTTCTCTGTTTTGTTGATCTTTTGTTCATTGGTATAGGAGCTGTGGGTCAGTGCCTGCTTCAGCAATGCTTTGTTGCGAAAGCAATAGCCGATGCGCTGCTCCAGCACGTCCATTGTATAACCATCCAACATTTTTTTGTCCTCACTATATTCCGTAGTCCCGGCTATGGTAAGAAACGCGGCACGTTTGCACTCTGTCGCAGAGCGTAACGGTACATAGGCGTGGAAAATACCCACGCCAAGTACCGACGTCTGCTTACGGCGCGCTTATTCTTAACCATAGCCGTGCCTACTGGACTACATCAAATTGCGATTGTATAAACTGAAAAACAGGAACAGTGCCTTGTGAGCAAGCTCTCGGTCACAGTTCCTGTTTTGTCTTTGCATGGCTCGTAGCTTTACTAGTTCACTGCGTTCTTGATCATCTCTACAGCGTCTTCTACTGTAGTAACCTGCTCTGCGGTCTCAGCAGGGATCTCGATATCGAACTCTTCCTCGATGCCCATGATGATCTGGTATACATCGAGGGAATCAGCGCCCAGGTCATCCTGGAATGTGGTCTCCATGGTGATCTCATCGGGATCTACGTTTAATACCTCAGCAATGATTTTCTTTAACTTTTCAAATTCCATAACAGTTCCTTCTTTCCCAAAATATTTCTCTTGATTAATTATTCTCTGCAGCCTTATCTTCCAGGCTGATCTGTTCTTTGATCTTCTCGTTGATCTTCTCTTCCTTAAAAGCAATACACTGCAAAATAGAATTCTTCACTTCCACTGCCTTGCTGCTTCCGTGAGTCTTCACTACAAGACCGTTCAGTCCGAGTAGCGGAGCACCACCATACTGGGAAGTATCAAAACTCTTTAATGTAGTCTTGAGTGCCGGTTTTACAAGCAGTGCACCCATTTTACTGCGAAGCGTGGACATCATCCCCTGCTTCACCTGATGCAGAAGTGCGGAGCTTACGCCCTCATACATCTTCAAGATCACATTGCCCACAAACGCTTCACAGACAATGACATCTGCCGCACCTGCCGGAATGTCTCTTGCTTCCACGCTGCCGATGAAATTGATCTCCGGGCAATTCTTAAGAAGCGGGAAGGTTTCTTTTACCAGCGCGTTGCCCTTCTCCTCCTCGGCGCCGATATTCACAATACCGACTCTCGGATTCTTTACTCCCATAACGCTTTCCATATAGACACTGCCCATCTTGGCAAATTGGACTAGCATGGAAGGTCTCGCATCTACGTTGGCTCCACAGTCTAATAAAAGGCTTACGCCCTTCTCTGTTGGAATCAGGGGAGCTAATGGCGGTCTCTCCACACCGCGGATACGACCTACGATCACCTGGCCGCCTACCAGTACCGCACCGGTACTTCCCGCAGATACAAATGCATCGCATTCGCCGTTCTTCACCATATACATGGCTTTGACAATGGAGGAATCCTTCTTCCGACGGATTGCCATGACCGGAGGTTCTGCCGTCTCAATGACTTCTTCAGCATGTACGACTTCCAGCTGCTCTGCATCATAGGTATATGCCTTTAATTCCTCACGGATCACAGGCTCCTTACCTACCAGGAATACTTTGACACGTTTGTCCGCATTGACAGCTTCTACTGCGCCCTTTACGATCTCAGTGGGAGCATTATCTCCTCCCATCGCATCTACAGCAACATTTACATATTCTGCCATTTCGTCGTTCCTTTACCTGTTTGTGTTTATCCGCTCATCATCAAACCACTCCGTGGATCGCACCAAACAATTTGATGATGGCAGATTCATTCTTACTATACTAAAGGCGTATATAAAAAGCAAGTGGTTTTTTTGTGAAAGCAAAAGGAGATTCCATCCGGAATCTCCTCTTTTCTTTTCACTTAATTTCGCTTCATTGATTTATCAATTAATCAACGCTTACGACCTGCTTCTTATTGTAAGAACCACAAGCCTTGCAAACTCTGTGAGGCATCATCAGTGCACCACATTTGCTGCACTTTACCAATGTAGGAGCGCTCATTTTCCAGTTTGCTCTTCTCTTATCTCTTCTACCTTTGGAAGATTTATTCTTAGGACAAATAGACATCGTTACACCTCCTTATTCGCGTTGAAGATATCTTGGATTGCTGCCATACGAGGATCCGGTACGAAAGTATCGCAACCACATTCCTTCAGATTCCTGTTCTGACCACATACAGGGCAGATACCCTTGCAGTCTTCCTTACACAGGATCTTTGCCGGCCAATTCACCAGAATTTCATCGTACACAAAAGCCTCTACATCCAGCTGCCATCCATCCATAAAGCTCTGCTCGGTATCTTCTTCCTCACTTACTTCCGCTTCCGGAGAATAAACGATTCTGTCAAACTTAAGCTTCATTGCTGTAGGTACTTCAGTAAGGCACCTGTCACATTTCGTGTCAAAGGTAAGCTCTGCAGTGCCGGTTACTTTTGCCTTGTTCACACCGATGTTGGTAAAAGTAAGATTAATGGGTGTCTTCTCCATAATAGAGAAATCTCCCTGGCGGCTCTTAAAGCTTGTCATCTCAAGCGGAATGGCAACAGTCTCTACCTTGCCTTCGGATGTTAATACATCAGATAAACTTACTAACATAGCGACTCCTATGCAATATGTTGCGTAGAAAACACAAGTCTCCTACGATGTGTTGATTCACACACTGACTTATTATACATAGGCAATACTCTTTTGTCAACAAAATTTTGTAGGATTTTCATACAATTTTTGTATTCTGTGTCCGCCTACTTTTCCACTCCATAACTGCTGATCGTCCATCCCATCTCATCATATCCAAATGTCATAAACAGATAAGATAATGAGTCCTCCTGTACCGGCCGGAACTCTACTTCCACCGTACAGTTACCCTTGCTGTCCGTATCCACCCCGGAAAGTCCCTTGATGCCCATGATCTCAACTTCGCCTGTGTATTCCTCCTGAAAATATGTATTTGTGAAATCCTTTGCGATCCGGTACACAGTCATTCTGTCTGCTGTTCTCTCCACTTCATCCAGTATTTTCAGGTCATCATCACCGTTCATAAGACCGTATCTCAAATTTAAGAAATAGGATATTTCTATGTCATCAGGCCGTTTTCCTTCCTCCGACCATTTCACATACTGCTCCGCCTGTTCATTGGAAACATCTTCCTGATTGGTAAACACGATCATAATGAGTGACATTCCCTGGTCTACCTCTTTCTTTTCGATAATATTCAGGGAGTGAAAATACATTTCCTTATAGTCTTCCTCCACTGTCCCGGCATCTATATTGCCTCTGAGCAAATAATAGGTACTTCCGTCAAATTCCGCATAAGAAAGGATCCATTTTTCATTATAGCAGTAATTTACCATCAATAATTGTGCCGGATTCCCCTGCGTGGACTGCTCATAAAATTCCGTCAGCAGTTCTGCCCCGCTGCACTCCTCGAATTGATCACTTAACACATACACCGGATAGGCTTTCAGTTCTTCTATATTTAACGGAAGTTCAGACAGTTCCTGTAAGATCACCTGCGGATCTCTATTCCCCTTCAATTTTTCCAGAATGGCATCGGTCTGCACAATATTTTCCGCTTCCTGCGTTGCCTCCTGTGTCTGTTCGTCTGTCTGCTCGATAGTACCGGTACTTACCGTTATGCTTTCCTGTGTGACATTTTTGTTCTCAGTTTCCTGCGTTTCTCCACCACAGGCCGTAAGAAATGTACATGCTGAAATTACCGCTGCCATGATTTTCATTCGCCTATATTTTTTACCCTCTTTCATAGAAACTCCCTCCAAAGCCTGTGATTATCGTTTTATTGATTATAACACACCATTGCATCATACTTGCATCATTTCCCTCTCTTTTTATTTTCAGATGCAAAAAACGGAGCAGTCTTTTCGACCACTCCGGCTTTCCTATCATTTTCTTATTTCCTTATTCTTCGAAATCTTATTTACGTTTCTGCCACAGCCTCTTTCATGCTCTTCACATATTCTCCGATATAAGGAGCTGCGTCTTTTCCATACTTTGCAATGATCTTCACGATAGCGCTTCCGACAATGGCTCCATCGGATATGGATGCCATGGCTTTGGCCTGCTCGGGAGTACTGATGCCGAAACCGATAGCACAGGGAACGTCGGTCACGGTGCGGATGCTTTTCACGATGGCAGGCAGATCGGTCTTGATCTCACTGCGCACGCCGGTGACCCCCATAGAGCTTACCACATAGATAAATCCTTCTGCCTCCGATGCGATCTGGCGGATACGGCTCTCAGAAGTGGGTGCGATCATGGAGATCACCTTCACGCCATGGGCTTTGGCGGGAGCCTCCACCTCTGCCTTCTCTTCATAAGGCACATCGGGAATAATGATGGCACTGATACCCAGTTCCTCACACTTAGTAAAAAATTTCTCATATCCGTAATGGAATACCGGATTCACATAAGTCATAAACGCCAGGGGAATCTCTGACTGCTCCCGCACTCTCTTCACGATCTCGAACACACCGTCCGTGGTCGTGCCATTGCTAAGAGAACGGATATTCGCCTCCTGGATCACCACGCCTTCCGCCGTGGGATCGGAAAAGGGGATACCGATCTCTATGAGATCCGCCCCTGCCTTTTCCATCTCTAAAATGAATTTTACGGTGCTGTCCGCATCCGGGTCTCCTGCGGTGAGGAAGCCGATGAACGCCTTTTTATTCGGTGTATCAAATACTTTTTCTAATTTATTCATCGTATCTGTCTCCATTTCTTCTATCTACTATCTACATTTCATATAGTTCACACTTTAAGCATCCGTTTTCATAAACATAAGCTGTGAAAAGCATTTTACATGCACACATTTGAAAGCTTATATTCCGAAAGCTTACCATTAATTACATCAGTCATGAATATCCACACCACGGTATCTCGCGATGGCCGCCACATCCTTGTCACCTCTTCCGGACAGACATACGATAATGCTCTGATCCGGGCTGTAATTCTTTGCGATCTTACGCACCTGTGCTACCGCATGGGCACTCTCAATGGCACAGATGATTCCCTCGGTTCTTGCCAGATATTCAAAAGCATCCACTGCTTCATCATCCGTAATGGGGACATACTGCGCTCTGCCAATGTCATGCAGATAAGCATGCTCCGGTCCGATGCCGGGATAATCCAGTCCTGCGGAAATGGAATATACGGGAGCGATCTGTCCGTACTCATCCTGACAGAAATAGGATTTCATGCCATGGAAGATTCCTAAGGATCCCGTCGCAATCGTAGCTGCGGTCAGTGCCGTATCCACGCCCTTGCCTGCTGCCTCACAGCCGATGAGTTCTACATCCCTATCCTCAATAAAGTTGTAAAATGCACCCATGGCATTGCTACCGCCGCCCACACAGGCTACCACGGCTGCCGGAAGCTTTCCCTCTGTCTTCAGGATCTGTTCTTTTGCTTCCTGACTGATGACACTCTGAAAATCTCTTACGATCATGGGGAAAGGATGCGGTCCCATAACGGACCCCAGTACATAATGGGTATCCGCCACGCGGTTGGACCATTCTCTCATGGTCTCATTGACGGCATCCTTCAAGGTCATGGTACCGGAAGTTACGGGATGTACCTTGGCTCCGAGGAGTTCCATACGATAGACATTCAGCGCCTGCCTGTCAGTATCTTCTTTTCCCATAAAAATTTCGCATTCCATACCGAGGAATGCTGCTGCCGTAGCGGTAGCCACACCATGCTGTCCGGCACCGGTCTCTGCGATCAGACGGGTCTTACCCATCTTTTTTGCCAGCAGTGCCTGTCCCAGGGCATTGTTGATCTTGTGGGAGCCGGTGTGGTTTAAGTCCTCTCTCTTTAAATAAATCTTCGCGCCGCCCAGATCCTTGGTCATCTTCTCCGCATAATACAGCAGAGAGGGACGACCGGCATATTCATTCAGCAGCTTATTTAGTTCCGCATTGAATTCCGGATCCTTTTTATAATGCTCATAGCACTCCTCCAGATGGATCAGTTCATTCATCAATGTCTCGGAGATATATTGTCCTCCGTGGATTCCGTAACGTCCTTTGCTCATGTGTTCTTCCTCTTTTCTTTATTCCTGATTTTTATTCCTGATTTTTATTCCCGATTTTCATTTTGTTTTCTAATTTTTCATTTATACTGATGCCAGGGTCAAAAGGTCTAAGCCCACATGAGCTTGCTCATAGGTGGGTGAAAGACCTTAGGACCCGCCCCGATATGAGCATAAAAGTGGGATGATAATCCCACGATATGCGAATATTGGGTAGGGTGCTATGTACCAGTGGCACATGTCTAGCACGGACCGAAGCGGAGCGGAGACGCGGGGGTGCGTAGCACGGAGCAATCCGTAGGCATCAAAGTTGGGGGCGATACCGTTCTACCAGTTCCATGATCCGGCGCATCTTCTCCGGATCTTTCTTCCGGTCACTCTCAATGCCGGAGCTTAAGTCCACAGCGTAAGGCCTTACCGCTTCCATGGCTTCAGTGAGATTCTCCGCCTGTAATCCTCCTGCCAGGAAAAATTCCCTGTCAATCCCACCAAGGACGCTCCAGTCAAACACCTGTCCCGCTCCCATTCCGTTGTCAAATAACAGATAGTCTGCACTGCTGTCCAGCCAGGCTTCCACATCATACCGGTCTCTTACTTTGACCGCCTTGATCACCGGCTTGTGGCACACCGCCTGCAGGTACTGGATATCCTCTTCCGTCTCATCCCCGTGAAGCTGTGCCACATCCAGAATGCCTTCCTCCAGCAGTTCTATGATGTTCTTCGGATCCTCATTCACGAACACCCCCACCGTCCGGATTCCCGGCAGAAGCTTTTTGCGATATTCGGCTGCCTGCTCCTTCGTAACCGCCCGATGACTCTTTTCATAAAATACAAATCCCACATAATCCGGCTGTACCTCATTGGCATAAGCAATATCCTCCGGACGATAGAGACCGCACATTTTCACTTTCATAATAATTTACGCCCTTTCTATAGACTGCAAACTTTGGGCCGTAGGCACAAATTTGCGTGTGAAAAATTTATTTTTCACACTATCCGCGAAGCTCCTGCAATACCGCTTTCTTATCCGCGCTTCGCATCAGCGTCTCTCCGATGAGAACAGCATTGGTACCATTCTGCTCGAGTCTCGCGATATCCTGTCTGGTCTTCATACCGCTCTCAGATACGAAGAGGATGTTCTCCGGCACCAGTTCCCGCAGCCGCACGGAATTATGGATATCCACCGTAAAATCTTTCAGATTCCGGTTATTGACACCGACGATCCTCGCACCTGCTGCAAGCGCCATCTCCACTTCCTTCTCGTCATGGGCTTCCACCAGTGCCGACAGGCCAAGTTCTCTGGCAATCCCCGCGTATTCCGACAACTGCATGGGAGAGAGAATCGCGCAGATCAGGAGAAACGCATCCGCTCCGATATTTTTTGCCTCATAGATCATGTATTCGTCTACCGTGAAATCTTTTCGCAGCAGAGGAATCTGTACCGTCTGCCGGATCTTTGTCAGATATTCGTTCTTCCCCTGAAAAAACGCCGGTTCCGTCAGCACCGAAATAGCATCCGCTCCTGCCGCTTCGTATTCCTTTGCGATCTGCACATAGGGAAATTCCGGTGCGATCAGTCCCTTGGAGGGCGACGCCTTTTTCACCTCGCAGATAAAGCTCATCCTCTTCTTTGCCAGTGCCTGTTCAAAAGGAAATCCCGTATTACTGTCTAACTCTCTTGCTCTGGCAATCTGTTCTGCAAGAGGCAGTGCTTCTTTTGCTGCTGCCACCCGCTCCTTTGCAGAGGCTGCTATAGTATCCAGTATCATCCATTCATCCTGCCTTTCCGTCGTTTCATAATCTAAATCCAGAATCCTTGCACCGCAGGTCAAAAGTACTCGTAACACTTTATCATGCATTGCTCAGCTTGATAAAACGCTCCAACTGTGCCTTTGCAAGGCCGGTATCAATGACCTTCTCTGCCAGTTTTACACCGTCTGCCATGCTGTCTGCCTTGCCTGCCACATAAAGGGCTGCTGCCGCATTCAACAGTACCGCGTTACGCTTGGGTCCTTTTTCCCCATTTAAGATAGCTCTGGTGATCTCTGCGTTCTCCTGGGGAGTTCCGCCTACCAGGTCCTCCTTCATGCATCTTACCAGCCCAAAATCTTCCGGTGTGATCACATAATTTTTAAAGGTGCCGTTGTCGATCTCACAGACTGCGGTAGGCGCACTGGCGGAGATCTCGTCCAGTCTGTCCTGTCCGTAGACTACCATGCCTCTCCTGACTCCCAGATTGGACAATACCTTTGCCATGGAAGGCAGCAGGCTTTCATCGTACACACCCATGATCTGATATACCGGTCCTGCAGGGTTCGCTAACGGTCCTAAGATATTGAAAATTGTACGGATGCCCAGTTCCTTGCGGATGGGACCCACATATTTCATGGCAGTGTGATATTTCTGTGCAAAGAGGAAGCAGATGCCGATCTCTTCTAACAACTTCCTGCTCTGCTCCGGCTCTATGGTGATATTCACGCCCAGTGCTTCCAGGCAGTCTGCCGCACCGGATTTGGAGCTGGCTGCACGGTTGCCGTGTTTGGCTACCGGTACACCCGCTGCTGAGATCACGATGGATGCCGTGGTGGAGATATTGAAGGAATTGGAGCCGTCGCCGCCGGTTCCCACGATCTCCAGTGCTTCTACATCTGCGCCCAGCTTTCTTCCGAATTTCCGCATCTCTTCTGCGGAGCCGGTGATCTCTTCGATGGTCTCACCCTTCTGACTTAACGCTGTTAAGTAAGCGCTTTTTAAAATATCGCTGGCTTCCCCGCTCATGATCTCATCCATAACGGTTTTTGCCATATCGTATCCGATGTTCTCATTTTTTACCAGTTTAGCTACTGCTTCTTTGATCATATTTCTGCCTTCTCCCTTCTGCGTCTGTAAAAAATTAACGATGATCTGTCGTCCGTCCGGTGTCAGTACAGATTCCGGATGGAATTGTACTCCATAGATCTGTTTCTTTGTCTGTTCTACCGCCATGACTTCGCCATCTTCGGTAACTGCAGTAACTTTCAATTCTGCGGGAATCGTCTGAGGATCCGCTACCAGTGAATGATATCTTGCCACAGTGATGACTTTTTTCATGCCTCGGAACAATACGCTGTCCGTATCCAGAGTCGCCAGAGACTGTTTGCCGTGCATCAGGTGGGAAGCATAGGTAACGGTAGCACCTGCCACCTCACAGATCGCCTGATGCCCGAGACAGATTCCCAAAATAGGGATTCTGCCCCCAAGTTCCCTGATCACATTTTCACAGACACCCGCTTTGTCCGATCTGCCGGGTCCCGGCGATAATATGATGTGGGAGGGATTCATGGCGCGGATCTCATCCACGCTGCATTCATCATTGCGGATCACCCGGATATCCGGGTTCACACTTCCTACCAGCTGGTATACGTTGTAGGAAAAGCTGTCGTAGTTATCGATCAGTAATATCATGCTTCCATTCCCTCCTGTGCTTTCTGAAGTGCCTGTCGGACTGCTGCCGCCTTCTGGATACATTCTCTGTATTCCTTCTCCGGAACGCTGTCCGCCACGATACCGGCGCCGGATCTTACGAATACTTTTCCATTCTTGGAAAAAGCAAGTCTGATGGCGATGCAGGTATCGAGATTCCCGGTAAAGGAAATGTAGCCGATGGCTCCGCCGTAGATACCTCTCTTATTGTCTTCCAGTTCATTGATGATCTCGCATGCCCGCAGCTTCGGGGCTCCCGACAGAGTTCCTGCTGGGAGGATGGCATCCACCGCATCCAGAGCATCCGCATCCTCTCTGATCACTCCTCTTACCGTGGAACCGATATGCATAACATGGGAGTAACGCTCAATGGACATATACTTTTCCACTTCCACGGTGCCGATCCGGCTGATCTTGCCGATATCATTCCGCCCAAGATCCACTAACATATTATGTTCGGAGCGTTCCTTCTCATCTGCTAAAAGCTCAGCCTCCAGCGCCTTGTCCGCTTCCTCGGTGGCACCTCTTGGTCTCGTTCCTGCTAAAGGGAAGGTATGTAACACGCCGTCCTCTAACTTTACTAATGTCTCGGGGCTTGCTCCCACGATCTCACCATCACTTCCGGAGAAATAGAACATGTACGGGGAAGGATTTGTCGTGCGAAGTACCCGGTAAGCATCTAAGAGGCTTCCTTCCATCTCCGCCTTCAGACGATTGGATAATACCACCTGAAAAATATCTCCCTCTCTGATGTAATGCTTGGCTTTCTCGACCATGCTGCAATAGGCTGCTTCGTTGAACAGTGGTTGAAAATCCGTCCGGAGCTTACATGGAATATGCTCTGCCTTTTCCCCATTCAGCAATAGCTCCTTCATGTTGTTCAGTTCCCGCTCCGCCCTATGATAATTGATCTCCAGATCATCGGTCTTGATATTCAGGATCAGGATCAGCTTCTGTCTGTAATTGTCAAAAGCGATGACTTTGTGGAACAGCATCAGGTTCACATCCTGGAAGCCTTCCTCGTCCTTCGCATCCAGCCGCAGGGTCGGTTCGCTGTATTTGATATAGTCATAGGAAAAATATCCTACCAGACCTCCGGTAAAGGAAGGCAGTCCCGGAAACTTGGGACTTTTATTCTCTTCCATGACGTTCCGGATGATCCCTCTGACATCTCCGGAATCTGTCCGGCTGGTCAGTTCCGATTTTATTGTAGTCATACCGTTATAACAGGTGATCTCAAGCAATGGATCATAGCCTAAAAAGGAATATCGTCCCCATCGCTTATCCGCCTCCGCGCTTTCCAGCAGATAGACATGACCGCTGACCTTTTTTAAGATGCGCAGCACTTCGATGGGCGTGGTCATATCCGCATACAGCTCTGTGCTTATGGGAATCACTCCGTAACTTCCTTCTGCTGCGATGTTTTTACATTCTTCCAGTGTGGGTGTGATCTTCATTCCGGTACTCCTCCTTAAAATCATTTCTGCTCACACCTTTTCAGCGCCTCAATTCGTAAAATCGCCTCTTTGAGGCTTCCTTTTACTCATTGAGACTATCTCGCCATAGGCTCTGAAAAGGTTACAAAAAAACCGCCCATGACAGAATCTGCTTCTGTCAAGGACGGGTTATTTACATTTCCCGCGGTGCCACCTTGCTTCACAATTGCTTGTGCTCTTACAGGATACCAACATATCCCCGGCAACTGACGTATGCCCTCACGTCGCAGAATACTTGAGGTCTTAAGATTCTATGTGTCCTCTTTGACTGCGCCCTCCGTGGTCCATTTAACAACCTGCGTTCCAACCTTTCTCATCATCCGGTCTCTCTGTAAGTGCACGAACTGTTTTTATCTCCACATCAATGGTTTTCTTACCGCTGTATTTAATTTTTATTTATATTACCGCTTTAGTGTGCTAACGTCAAGTAGTGATTTTAATCTTTTTTTGTAAAAAATCTATGCGTATTTTATTTTTCTATCTTCCTACTTTGAGGAAAAGCTCACGGATTCCTTCATAGTAACCGATGGTCACCGTGGTACTGCCTTCCTCCTCCCCAGGGAAAGTATACTTGGCAAAATACGGCGTCGTTTCCAACAGCGGATTTGGGTCCTCATATTTTTCAAGACCGGTCAGCTCCAGATATTCCGCATACCGGTCGATCATGGCATCCGTATCGATGTCTTCCCATTGCTGTTCGGTCCGGACATAGAATTCATAAATTTTTCCGGTATCCGCATCCAGATAAATATCCAGAAAACGGTTACTCTTATCCGCATTCCTTACGTCCGTAGACAGGCTGAGTTTCCATACAGAGAGATTATTCCTCGGCTCCAGCACATCGATGGCTGAGCAGATTACCGCTTCGTAAGAGTCTTCCGACACTTCCTTTACTTCCCCGGGAAGAATTCCCTGCTCCTTCAGGGCCTGAATCTCTCTGTTGCATGCCTCATATACCGCTTCCTCCTGAATCTGTCCCTCTCCCGGCTGCTGACGATTCTCCACAAACGCGTAGGTACCCGTCATTTCTCCGTAGTTTCCTGCCTCACTGTCCACTCTGGTCAGAAAACGCAGTTCACTCTCCGGCAGGGTCTGGCTGCTCAGACATCTTCCCAAAAGATACAGCTTCTGATTGCTGCTCATGCGGTAACGATATCCTTCCGCTCCTTCCACTGCCTCTGTGGTAATACTGTTTAAGAGTCTCTCATCCCTTTTGGCCGCGATCCATTCCGGACCCCACAGAGCCGCAAGAATGACCACAACTGCTACCGCAAAGCCCAAAGAACAGCTCTTCCATCTATTCATCCGACTTCACCCCCTCGTCCGGAATCAGAAAGCTCATGCAGCTTCCAAACCCCAGTGTACTCTCGATCTTCAGGCGGCTGTGATGCAGTTCCAAAATAGCGGTACACAGTGCAAGCCCCAGTCCCGCTCCGTTATGAGCCCTGGATCTGGATTTATCCACCATATAAAAAGCTTCCGTGATCTTTTGAAGTTCTTCCTCGGGGATACCGATTCCTTCATCCCGCACCTGAAAATAATAACCGTTCTCCATGCGCCTTCCTGTGATTTCCACGGTCTGCCCCTCCTCGGAGGCTTTGATGGCATTATCGGTCAGATTGATCAAAACAGTCTTCAACAGGTTCTCCTCGGCATAGAGTTCTCCCTTTTCCCAGCAGATGTCCACCTTCACTCTGCCATCTTCCGGGTTCTTGGTCTCATCATAAATTTCCTGCAGATATGAGAAAATACCGGAGACATTTGTGGTCTTACGATCGATCTCCTTACGTCTGGTCACAATGATGTCCAGCAGTCTGAGTGCCATAGTCTCCAGGCGTTTTCCCTCTGTATAGATATAATTGGCACACAAAAAATGCTTCTCATCATCCAATTTCCGGGAACGCAGCATATCCGCATAACCGATCATGGCAGTCAGCGGTGTCTTCAGTTCATGGGAAAATGCGGCAATAAAATCTTCTCTGGCTCTGACTTCATTTTCCAAATTCTGAATATTCTGTTCCAGCGCCTCTGCCATGCGGTTAAAATCTGCAGTCAGCTGTCCCATTTCATCATTACTGATCTGCTCCGCGCGATAGCTGTATTCTCCCTCCGCCATTTTGCCGGTGGCACGGGTTAAAAGTCTGATAGGTCTGGTCAGCCAACAGGCAATCAGCGTCATGACCGCTCCACTGCATAACAATACGATCACCGTAACCTGACGATACATCCGAAATCCTTCCGTCCTCTCCGTATATACCGCAGTTACATTTTTCATGGTCTCTAACGTAAGCATTCGGTCGGACACATTGATCCTGGTCTGTGTCTGGATATAATAGGAATCCCCCGATTGCAATACCCGGTACACTCTCGTATTTTCTCCGCGTTCTTCCCACAGAGAAGTATCCCCGGTAAACCCTTCGCTGGCATACAGCACCTTACCGTTCTCATCACTGATCCGCAGCAATCTGTTGCCGTGCTGTCCACTGTTCTCCAGGTATACTCCGATCTGTTCCACCGTTCCGTCCGGAAGCACATCATATTTGGATGGAATATTTAAAGCTGCCGTCTCAAAAGCGAACCTCAAAATACTGCTTTCATCAAGTGCCTGTCTGGTCTCACGCTCCATGGAGGTCTGAAATACATAATTTACAAAAAAATAACCGCTTGCTCCGCATGCCGCTGCCATGATCAACATCGTACAAAACAGTATTTTCCAGGAAAATTTCATATATCTCTCCTTTTACCCGCTCCGGGTTATGCGATCTCCAGCCGGTATCCCACCTTATAGACCGCTACCAGCTGACGCTCCCATCCCATCTTCTTGCGCAGGCGCTGCACATGAAGTTCTAAGGTTCTGCTATCTCCGTCATACTCTTCGCCCCACACTTTTTCATACAGACTTTCCTTGAACAGGGCGATATTTTTGTTCTGGATAAACAACAACAAAAGTCCGTACTCCTTATTGGTCAGCACCACCGGCATTCCTGCCTTGGTCACCATTCTGGCATCCATGTCCACCACCACATCACCGGCAGACAACTGTGCTCCCATCTTATGGAATCTGCGCAATACGACTTCCACTCTCGCTAGAAGTTCCACGACATCAAAGGGCTTCACCAGATAATCCTCTGCGCCAAGCCGCAGCCCCTTTACACGATCCCTCACATCTCCCCTGGCTGTAATGAAGATCACCGGGATCTTTAAAGGTCTGATATATTCCATGATGTCAAAGCCATCCACTCCCGGAAGCATAATATCCAGCAAGATCAGATCGAATTTTTCTCTCTCGATGCATTCGATTGCTTTCATGCCGTCCTGTACGCTTTTGCAAAAATATCCTGCTGCCGACAGATTCAGATCGATCAGATCACAGATCGGCTTTTCATCATCCACGATCAATATTTTTATCATTATGTCTGCCACCCCCAGTAGGCACGTATCTTCCCGACCAGCGCCTCTAAAGTGTCCTCCTCCGTACATTTATACTTTGCGGTAAAATCTTCGTCCTTTTCAAATCCGGCAGTCCGCTGATAATACACGGTACACACGGTATCTACCAACAATTCCCCGGAATCTCCCTCATAACTGTATTTTGCAAATACCACCAGATCCTTGAAGCCATCGCCGTCCAGATCCTTCCCCTGGATTCCCTTCAGCGCATAGAGATTGTCGTAATCCTCCATAGGCTGGAAACTCCACACAATATTTCCCTGCTCGTCGATCAGGTAGATCATAAACACATCATATTCCGCCATCCGGTATACTCCGGGCACTACCTTCATTTTCCCCAGCTTTTCAAAATTACGGGTATAGCTTTGTTCCTCGATCACCCGGAAATTATGACTGAGCAGTTCTCCATATGTCTCCGCAGTATAGAGAAATTCTGTGGAACGACCATCTCGTACGAAGTTCAGAATACACGCCGGATTTTTATTCATATCAAAGCGGTTGATCTTGTCCGAGATCCGATAGTCTCTGTAAAAACTACCATCCTCCTGGAACAGAACATCTCCCACTTTATAAGATTTCTCCTGGTAATCTCCTCTATCATTATGGCACTGGGCAATTAGAATAATATCCGTATCGCCGTCATTGTCCACATCCTGAAAAGATACCGATGCCAGTTTCTCTATGGGCTGCCGCAATTCTCCCGGATAGCAGTAATTTGCCTCCAGCTGGTCCGTCTTGTACAGAATCTGTCCATTATCATCTGCGATAAAAACTACCAGTCTGTGGTACTGCTTGTCCAATGCCGCATAGAACCAGACCTCATCCACTTCGTCCTCAGGCGTATCCTCCGGCAATTTCTGAAGCTGCATGGCAAATACCTGATCCTCCAGCAAACGAAATCCGTTTTCCTCCAGCTCCGTGATCTTCTCTATACACCGAAGCCTGGACTGATACCTGACGTACTCTTCCGCCACCGATCCTGCGTTCATTCTGGCTGCAGTCACGGAAAAAGAAAAGGCAGGAACAAGCGTAAATAAAGTTGCAAAGAGCATGATACATGCTATGATCAGCATGTTTTTTCTCTTCCTGTCTTTCGGCATGTTCCCACCTCCTTTGTATCCAATTTGTTCTATCTATACTTGCTTACTTTATATCCGGCAGATCATCAATAATAATGTGTCTGGGTTGCCCTGTGATCATGATCGGGGTCAGTTCCGCCTGTATCAGAGGCTCGATATAGTTCTTCATCTCTGCTGTCACGTAATCTCCCTCTTCCGTAATCCAGGAACGGGGAACCTTTTTCTCCAGATTTGCTACCTTATGCACATCGTAGAGATCCGTGGTGCAGATATACGGATCTTGGGATACTCTTTTCAGGATCACCATCTGACCGGTCTTGCCCTCAAAAGCTGCCTTTACTGCAGTACCGCCTACCTGATACGCCTCGGTGATATCCACACGGGAGGTCAGATGTCCTGCACAGCGCTGGAGGGTGGACAGTTCGATAGCTCTGGACTTGCAGCCCAATTTCTCGATGATCAGGTCGGACAGATATTTACCGGTACCGGATAACTGCACATGACCGAAGGAATCGGTCTTGTCCGAGTGTGCGGACAATTCGCAGACATATCTGCCGTCTGCCGTCTTGATACCTTCCGATACAGCGATGACGATGGACTGTTTCTCAGCTACCAGTTTCTTTACTTTTTCCAGAAAAACATCCACATCGAAAGGAACCTCCGGCAGATAGATCAGATCCGGACCTTCGCAGTCTTCACTCTTGGCAAGTACTGCCGCACCGGTCAGCCAGCCGGCATTTCTTCCCATGATCTCGATGACCGTCACGCTCTGCATCTCATAGATCAGACCATCACGTACCAGTTCCTTGGTAACGGTGGCAATATATTTTGCAGCGCTGCCGTAACCGGGTGTATGATCCGTACCCTCCAGATCATTATCGATCGTCTTGGGCACACCGATAAAACGAATCGGGCTGTCAACTGTCTGGGCATAATCGGAAAGCTTTTTTATGGTGTCCATGGAGTCATTACCGCCAATATAGAAAAATGCCGTAATCTCCAGTTCTTCCAGAATTTCAAAAATTCTCTCATAGACAGTTTTATCTGCACTGATCTCCGGAAGCTTATAACGACAAGATCCCAGGAAGGATGCCGGTGTTCTCTTCAGAAGTTCCACATCCATGTCATTGCGGATCTTCTCCCCCAGATTCACTATCTTTTTCTCCAGAAGTCCCTGGATGCCGTAACGCATACCGTATATGGTCTCCGCGCCCATATCCTTTGCTGTCTTATAGACGCCGGCAAGGCTGGCGTTGATTACCGCGGTGGGACCTCCGGACTGTCCTACGATCACATTTTTCTTCATAGCATTTTCTCCCTCTGTTCATTCCTTACCATAATAGAACACCCATCAATCGGAGCCTCCGGTTGATGGGTGTTCTCATTCTTAAGGTTCCGTCGAACCTATTTTACCAAACTTACTGTCTCTCTGGCAATAGCAAGTTCCTCATTCGTAGGAATTACCATAACAGTGGTCTTGCTGTCAGGAGTGGAAATAGCGATCTCCTCGCCGCGCTTGTGGTTCGCATCCTCATCAATAGATACGCCCAAGAAGCCTAAATGCTCACATACCAGAGAACGGACCAGAGGTGCATTCTCACCGATACCTGCGGTAAAGCAGATCACATCTACACCGTTCATTGCTGCTACATAAGAACCGATGTATTTTGCTACACGGTAGCAGTAGGTGTTCATGGTGCGGATGCAATGCTCATCACCTCTGTTATAACCATCCTCCAGATCTCGGAAATCGGAAGACAGGTTATTGGACAGGCCGTATACACCGGACTTCTTGTTCAGAACAGTCATGATCTCGTCGATATTCTTGCCCTCTTTGTGAGCGATGAACTCCATGATAGCAGGATCAATATCACCGGAACGGGTTCCCATGATCAGACCTTCCAGAGGAGTCAGACCCATGGAGGTATCTACGCATTTGCCGTTCTTAACTGCAGATACGCTGGCACCGTTGCCTAAGTGGCAGACGATGATCTTCAGATCTTCGTACTTCTTGCCCAGAACCTCTGCAGCCTTCTTGGATACATAAGAGTGGCTGGTTCCGTGGAAACCGTAACGTCTGATCTTGTACTTCTCATAATACTCATAAGGCAGACCGTACATATAAGCTTCCTCAGGCATGGTCTGATGGAAAGCGGTATCGAATACAGCTACCATTGGAGTGGTGGGCATCAGCTTTTTGCAGGCATTGATACCGATCAGGTTTGCAGGGTTATGTAAAGGAGCCAGATCGTTGCACTCTTCGATAGCTTTCATAACGTCATCGGTAATGATGGTAGATGCTGCGAACTTCTCACCGCCGTGTACGATACGATGTCCTACGGCACCGATCTCATCCAGGCTCTTCACCACGCCGGTCTTTTCATTGGTCAGAGCTTCCAGTACCAGACGGATCGCTTCAGTGTGATCCGGCATGGGAGTTACGGTCTGTTCCTTCTCGCCGCCATCGGGGGTATAGGTGATCCGGCTTCCTTCGATACCGATTCTCTCACAGAGGCCCTTTGCGATGCATTTCTCGGTCTCGGAATCAATAAGCTGGAACTTCAGGGAAGAGCTTCCGCAGTTAATAACTAAAATATTCATGGTAAATTCCTTTCTTTTTTAATCTGTAAGACTTAGGTTCTATGATCTCATGCCACCCTGTAAGGGCAATACATGAATACGGTGCGGGACAGATATCCCGCACACGTTTATGGTTCTTATAATGATTATACTAACTGTGCCTGTACAGCAGTCAGTGCTACAACACCAACGATATCCTGCCAGGAACATCCTCTGGACAGATCGTTAACAGGCTTTGAGATACCTTGTAACATAGGGCCGTAAGCTTCTGCGCCACCCAGTCTCTGTACCAGCTTGTAACCGATGTTGCCTGCATCCAGATTCGGGAAGATCAGAACATTTGCATGTCCGTTAACAGGGCTTCCGGGAGCCTTGGACTTAGCAACGCTGGGAACCAGCGCTGCATCCAGCTGCAGTTCACCGTCTAAGGTCAGATGAGGATACTCCTCATGTGCAATACGGGTAGCTTCTACTACTTTGTCAACCAGCGCATGCTTGGCACTGCCCTTGGTGGAGTGGCTTAACATAGCAATAACAGGCTTGGGTCCGATCAGGGACTTGAAGCTTCTGGAAGAGGTATCTGCGATAGCAGCCAGCTCTTCGGGGGTGGGATCCTGGTTCAGACCACAGTCAGCGAACAGGAAAGTTCCGTTCTCACCCTGATCCTTGAATACGGTATCCATAACAAAGAAGGCGGATACCAGCTTAACGCCGGGTGCCGTCTTTAAGATCTGCAGTGCGGGTCTTAAGGTGTCTGCGGTAGAGTGACATGCACCTGCTACCATACCGTCTGCATGGTTAGCCTTAACCATCACGATACCGAAGGTCAGGTAATCATTTAACAGGATCTCTCTTGCCTTTTCGGGAGTCATTCCCTTTGCTTTTCTGGTTTCATATAATAAATTCACATAGTCATCCAACTTGGGAGTTGTTTTCGGGTTAACTACTGTTACCTTGGACAGGTCGACTTCCAACCAGCCTGCACCATCCATGATCTTCTCTTCATCACCGATCATAATGATGTCTGCGATACCTTCTTCTACGATACGGGCAGCAGCCAGTAATGTTCTCTTATCATTAGATTCCGGTAATACAATTGTTTTTTTGTCGAGTCTTGCTCTCTCTTTAATCATGTCAATGTATGACATATCCATTCTCCTTTCCGGCGGGGGATACCCGCTTCCTCCCAAATAACTTCTGTAAAGTTTTGGTTTTATCTTAACAAACCGATGTATTTATATTATACTAAATACATCTGAAGTAGACAAGGGCATAATGTTCGCAAAATTGTATATTTTCAGATACAACCTTTGAATTTTAATTACAAAATATGCTGATAACCATGCATATGTAAACGCTTTCAGTGTATGTTATTTTTTTCACATGCGCAGCTTGTATTTGTATTCGGTTTACCGTATATTTCTTTTCACGAAAGGAGCCATATTATGAAGGTCAATGGTATTGTCGCAGAATACAACCCTTTTCATAATGGTCATGCTTACCAGATGCAGCATGCCAAAGAAGCCACCGGCGCCGATTATACGATCATCGTTATGAGCGGCAACTTCATGCAGCGCGGTGCCCCTGCCCTGTTAGATAAGTTCACCCGCGCCAAAATGGCTTTGGAATGCGGTGCGGATCTTGTGCTGGAACTCCCCATCTGCTACGCTGCTTCGAGTGCGGAATTTTTTGCCAAGGGCTCCGTTGCTCTGTTTGACAAACTGGGAGTCACCACAAATCTGTGCTTTGGCAGCGAATGCGGTAACATCGATACGCTCTCCCGGATCGCTGAGATCTTCTACACGGAGCCGGAACCTTATGTGGAATCCCTGCGCTGCAATCTGAAAAAAGGAATGTCCTTCCCGATTGCAAGGACCTGGGCTCTGTTGCAGTACGCTCCTTCATTAAGTGATGACAAGGATGTGCTGTCCTCTCCGAATAATATACTGGGAATTGAATATCTGAAGGCCCTGATGTCAAGGAACAGCAAGATTGTTCCCTTCACTACCACCCGTGTAGGTGCGGATTATCACGATAAGCGCCTGGGAACCAACCAGTGTTCAGCTATTGCCATCCGCCAGTCCGTGGCTGCCGGGCATGATCTTGCCTATCTGTCATCTCAGATGCCGGAAAATGCCTATGAGATATTGCGGACTTCTCTGGAGGAACAGAAGCCTCTGTTTGCAGATGATTTTTCCGCAGCGCTGCAATACAAGCTGTTGACGGAATACTTCGATGGCTACGACAAGTATCAGGATATTTCCTCGGATCTCTCCGACCGTATCCGCAATACCCTGCCATCCTTCACCGGCTTATCTTCTTTCTGCGATCTGCTCAAGAGCAAGGATATGACCTACACCCGTATCAGCAGATGCCTGTTCCATATTTTGCTGAATATGACCAAGAAAGAATTCGAGACCTGTAAGGCTGAAGATTATATTTCCTACGCCAGAGTGTTGGGCTTTTGCAGGGATGCAGCTCCTCTCCTTACCGAGATCAAGAAAAACAGCTCCATCCCTCTCATTACCACTTTGGCTGATGCAAGGCAATCGCTTCCACCCGAAGCTCTGCGTATGCTGGATCAGGATATTCTCCGGAATCAGATCTATCTGGGAAATCTGGCATTGAAGAACCAAAAAGAAATGATGAATGAATATCGGACACCGATTGTGATTGTGTAAATTGAGAGTTAGTGAAATAGTTGTTCTAAAATCCACGCAGAAAGGGCTGCCCGCCCCGGACTCGGATGCTAGCTACAACTGTGGATTTTCTAAAGGAAAGT
>ERZ825384.1002-NODE-1002-length-34749-cov-3.653917_pt1 | contig 34749 bp, 34 predicted proteins | sample MGYA00519931_ERZ825384 | MGnify/ENA primary metagenome ERZ825384 (study PRJEB31778, sample SAMEA3449200) | human gut metagenome | biome: human gut; feature: human-associated habitat; material: faeces | place: United Kingdom | collected 2010/2012 ...
GGAAGGTGCTGCTGGGCAGGCTGACCGGCAAGGGCCGCAAATCGTAACGGAAGTATGAATTTCCAGTATTCCTATTGACACACTAGGGAATGATATGGTATAACTTATCCGTTGAAAGGATTCCGCGCGTGCGTGCGGCTGTGTGCAGCCGCCGGTCTGCGCATTCATAAGAAAGGATCATTCCTATGGAAAACATGGAAAAAGTGGTTTATCTGGACAATGCCGCTACCACGGCCTGCGCTCCGGAAGCGCTGGAAATGATGACTCCCGATGAAAGCGGCGACGAGATCACCTTCGCCAACGACGCCAAACGCTTCGACACAGGCGAGGCGGGCATGCGGGCCTATCTTTGCAAGAACTGCGGCGCGGAGCTGATGACGGAGGATACCACCACCGCCGCCGAATGCCCCTACTGCGGCAGCCCCACGATCCTGCCCGACCGCATCGAGGGCGGCGTGAAGCCCGAAACGGTGATTCCCTTCGTCATGACGAAGGAGCAGGCACAGAAGCAGTTCGAGGACTACTTCAAGGGGAAAAAGCTGCTGCCCAACGTCTTTCTGAACAGTCGCAACCGCATTTCGGAGATGCGCCGGCTGTACGTTCCCTACTGGCTTTTCAGCTGCGACGCGTGTGCCGACATGGTGTACGACGCGGAAAAGGTGTGCACGGAGCAAAAGGGCGAGTGGGAAATCACCCGCACGAAGCACTATCTTGTACGCCGCAGAGGCGGCATGCGCTTTGAAAACATTCCGGTGGACGGCAGCGTCAAGATGGACGACAAGCTCACCGAATCGCTCGAGCCCTACGATTTGAGCGCCGCGATTCCCTTCCAGAGCGCCGTTCTGGCCGGAGCCATGGCGGATCGCGCGGACGCGGATTGCGACGCGTGCGAAAAGCGCGCCGTGGAGCGCGTGGAGCGCAGCGTCGAACAGACCATGCTCGACACCGTGAGGGACTATGACACGGTCAACGAACGCAGCAGGCGCATCGTTACGGAGCGCGGCAGCGCGACACCCGCGCTGCTGCCCGTGTGGCTGATGACGACCGTAAAGGAAGGCAAAACCTATACCTTTGCCGTCAACGGCCAGACCGGCAAGCTGACGTGCGACGTGCCCGCCGACAAGAAGAAGTCGCTTTTGTGGGGCGGCGGCGTATTCGCCGGCGTTTTCGGCGTCGCGGCGCTGATCCTTGCGCTGATGGATGCGCTGGGCAGCGGCTCGCTGCTGATCGGCGCTATCGCTGCAATCATCATCGCGCTGGCGGTCGTCGGCGCGCTGAAGGGGCAGCTGAAGCAGGCGGCGCAGCAGAGCGCGGCGGGCGGCTATGTCCGGGAGGGGTCCTTCCGCCTGGATGTGAACGCCGACCATTTTTTTCTATGAAAGCACGACGAAGCGGAAGATTGAGAACAACACGCAGAAGAAATAACTGGAGGAATCGCTATGGGATTGATTGCGGCTGCATTGAACGCGGCGGGCGGCACGCTGGCCAGCCAGTGGAAAGAGTATTTTTATGTGGATTCCCTGCCGGACAACGTGCTGGCGACGAAAGCGGAGAAAAAGGTAAAAGCCCGCTTCGGCGGCAGCCGGCGTGAGGACGACAACGTCATTTCGGACGGCAGCGTCGTCGCCGTGGCCGACGGCCAGTGCATGATGATCGTGGATCAGGGAAAAATCGTCGATTTCTGCGCCGAGCCGGGCGAGTATGTCTTTCAGCAGGGCGGCGAGCCCAGCATCTTCTACGGCCCGTTCAATGGCGAGAAGATGAAAGCCGTTCTGAAAACCACCTTCGACCGCCTTTCCTTCGGCGGTCAGGCCGGCAGGGATCAGCGGGTCTATTTTTTCAACACCAAGGAGATTCTGGGCAACAAATACGGAACGCCCAGCCCGGTTCCCTTCCGCGTGGTGGACGGCAATATCGGCCTGGACGTGGATATTTCCATTCGCTGTTTCGGCGAATACAGCTATCGCCTGACTAACCCGATGCTGTTTTACACGAACGTCTGCGGCAATGTGGAGGGCGACTACACGCGCGAGCAGATCGACAGCCAGCTCAAGAGCGAGCTGCTGACCGCGCTTCAGCCCGCGTTCGCAAAGATTTCCGAGATGGGCGTCCGCTACAGCGCGCTGCCGGGGCATACCACGGAGATCGCCGCCGCGCTCAACGACGTGCTCTCCGAAAAGTGGGCGGATCTGCGCGGCGTGGAGATCGTATCCTTTGGCATAAACTCCGTCAAGGCCTCTGAAGAGGACGAGGCGATGATCAAGGAGCTGCAAAAGAACGCCGTTTTCCGCAATGCGAACATGGCGGCGGCGCATCTGGTGGGCGCGCAGGCGCAGGCCATGCAGGACGCCGCGAAAAATCAGGGCGGCGCGTTCACCGGTTTCATGGGCATGAATATGGCCCAGCAGGGCGGTGGAATCAACGCTGCGCAGCTGTTCCAGATGGGCGCGCAGCAGCAGGCGCAAGCTCCGCAGCAGAGCGCGCCGGTTCAGCCGGGCGCGAACGCATGGAAGTGCGCCTGCGGCGCGACGGCCACCGGCAAGTTCTGCCCCGAATGCGGCGCGAAGCGCCCGGCAGGCGCGCCGGTCTACCGCTGCGACAAGTGCGGCTGGCAGCCCGCCGATCCGGCGCATCCGCCGAAATTCTGCCCGGAATGCGGCGATCCGTTCGACGAGAGCGACTGCGTATAATGCGCCGTGAATTTTCCGGACGTTCCCGCCCGTATACTTCTGAGCCTGCGATGGTCTTCGCAGGCTTTTTTGCTGCGCTTTCCGTCTGTTTGCCGACGCGAGCGCGCCGGTCGGGAGCTTCCCCCACATAAATCAAACGCTGCCAGGAGGGAGAAAACGGCCTGTCCTTTCGTTATTGAAACTGCGACAGGCTGCACTGAACGATGCGGTTGACGAAGCGAACGACCTCCTCGCGGCTGTATTTTTCATAGCCCTCCACAACCACGTGCATCAGCCCGTTGGACAGATGGGTGTAGAGCATTTCCAGCTCCGCCTCCGTTACGCGATGCAGGTGCTGTTTCCAGTAGGCGATGCTTTTGCCCCGGGCAAGGCTGATCATTCGGCGCAGCACGTTCGGGCAGACATTCTGAAAGATGAGCACGCGGCAGGCCTCCTGCTGCTGCTCGATCATCGTATAGATAGCCTCAATCAGTGCGGTCACGTCAAAGGAAGCCACTAGCTTCAGCGACTGCTGAAACGCTTCCAGCAGATCCTCCTCGATGCTCTCCAGCAGTGCAAAGCAGTCGCTGTAGTGGGCATAGAATGTCGCCCGGTTCAGCTCAGCCCGTTCGCAGACCTCCTTGACGGTGATCTTGTTGATGGGCTTTTCCTGCAGAAACGATAAAAGCGCCTGCTTGAGCACGCCCTGCGTGTAGCGGATTCTTGCGTCTGTCCTGCTCATTTATATCATCTCTTCACAAAAAATTCACACTTATTGGCGACAGTTGCGCCATGTGTGTCGGTTTTCTTTCACGCGGCGGCGCATTGACGGTTGCCCTTTATGGCTGTCTTTATTATACTATAAATATGAAAGATAATCAACATCTGTCTTTCATTTTGGAGGCGATAGGATGTTTGAAAAATATCTGATTACGGGCGCGACGGGGTTTCTGGGACGTGCTGTGCTGGCACAGCTGCGGGACACGAAGGCAGAAATCCGTGCACTGGTGATGGAGGGTGATCCGCTGGCGCGGGAGCTTCCTCAGAATGTTCGCGTCATAACGGGCGACGTGTGCGACGAAGCCGCGCTCGGACGCTTCTTCGCGGGCGCGGATGAGCATACCTGCGTCATTCACTGCGCGGGGATGATCTCCGTGGCCACCCATCCCGGCGACCGAATCTACCGGGTTAATGTGGACGGCACGAGAAATATTCTGAAATTCTGCCGCAAATGCGGCGTTGGGAAGCTGGTTCATGTCAGCTCCGTCCATGCGATTCCGGAAAAGCCGAAGGGCACGGAAATTGCGGAGACGACGACCTTTGCCCCGGAGCTTGTCAGGGGCGATTACGCAAAGAGCAAGGCCATGGCCACGGCGCTGGTGCTGCAGGCGGCAAAGGAAGGGCTGAATGCCAGCGTCGTGTTCCCCTCGGGCATCATTGGGCCGGGCGATCTGGGAAAGGGCAGCATCACGAACATGCTGCTGTCCTTCCTCGCGGGAAAGCTGCCGCTGGCGGTTAAGGGAGGATATGATTTCGTGGACGTGCGGGACGTCGCCTCGGGCGTCATCGCCTGTGCAGAGCACGGCCTGCCCGGGCACGGCTACATTCTCTCCGGTCATTACGCCACCATCCGGGATATACTGGAGCTGGTGAAAAAGACGGTGAACCTGCGGCGCAGCGTGTCCTATCTGCCGATCAGCTTTGCGAAGCTGGTCGCGCCGATTTTTGAAAAGATCAGTCTGCTCAGGCAGGAACCGCTTTACTTTACGCCCTATTCCATCGCGGTACTGGATTCCAACGGCGCATTCAGCCGCAGCGCTGCGGCGACGGCCCTCGGCTATACGCCCAGGCCGCTGAGCAGTACGATACGGGATACCGTGGTATGGCTGAAGGAGAAGATGGGCGGCAAATCACAGGCGTAAAAAGATATGAAAGGTATGCATAGCTGCGGGTGACTTGACCAGCCGCCCTTTCTTTTCGGTAACGCTAAAAAACATCAAGCATTTGGCCGTTTGCTGCATCGGTGCATCTGCACAGAGCCATAATTGCTCTGTAAGCGTCGGGTGCAAATGCACCCGCTGTTGCACCCTGAAAGGCGCATCGCCCCTTGTATCATAGTCTGCCAGATTAGCCAACTAAGTCCTCATGTTTTGATACAAAGCATGAGGACTTCTTTTTGCATTTATCGACCGATAAACCATCAGAATACAGGCTATAAATACCAAATATGGGCTATAGACGCAAGAAATGGGCTGTTTTTCGTCATTTTGTCAGATGGAAGTTTCCACTTTCCACCCTTTTTTAGCCTGCTCATGGCTGCTTTTCGGGGTCGAAATCAGAGATTTATCATGGAATGCACCCTACTTTGGACGATAGCAGGGTATCGTCCACAATGCGAGGTTTCGTCCAAAGCATCGCAAAATAACGCCTGAAACTCACTCACTTCATAATTTTACCGGCCCAACCGTGGTCGTTTGCAGGCGGAGAGTCGTTCAAATACGGTATAGTAGAGAATAGACTACTTAGGCGGAGGAGTAGTCTATTCTTGGCAGTCTCGTTCAGAGATGTTGTTTTTAGTCCCGTACCGAGTCTTCTTCCGCCGAATGCCGTTCTTAGTCAATTCAATAGTACTTCTCCGCTTCTTTTTCTTATCTGCGGCCGTGAATCACGTCAAAAAACATATATCAAAATAAATTCTTGCCATTTCATCGGAAAATCCCCATCCGATATTGCGTGTGCATTCAAAGACTGCTCGAATGCGTTTCGATTGCCTGCGGTAGAACGAGTCGTTCTCCATGCTGTTGAGGATCATGACAAAATCGGCAAACATAGATTCCAGGCTGGTATAAAAGCGTTCGTCGATATCCCCGTAAAGGTTTGTAAACTCAACGCCGCATTCGACATAATAGAGCATAAGATCTGCGATACTCTCTTTATTTTGCGATGCTTTTCGAAAATCGCTGATTACGGCGCGCGCGTTTTTTAGCGACAACTGTCTCCCGAAGAAAGCGGCGTGGATTTTCTTCCTGCACGATTCGATGAGTGGAGCTTCCGCGGACGCACCGCACACCTCCACATCAAGGATTGCCTGACACTGCTTGTTTGCTTTATAAAACTTGCGCAGTATGGAAATCAGCTCTGCTTTATCCATGGCGTTTAATTGCCTTTTCAGTTCAGTGATTTTCATTGAATGCCTCCGTTTTCATAAGTTCATGGGCGATGCTGCCGCTGACCAGCCGCATCATGCTTTCCTGCGATGAGCCGAAGCTGAGCAGATTGATGCTGCCGTACCAGACGATGCAGTCATCGATGATTGCATATTTCTGATGAATGTCTGACTGAAAAATCAACGAACAGTTCTGGCTTTTCAGACGCTCGACGGCGATCTGCGCTGACTTGCGAGAGCGCTCTGGCAATGATTCCGCCGAACGCATCACAACAGTCACAGAAATCCGCTTTTGCGCACATTGTTCAAGCACAGCTGCAAGCCACTGAACTCGTCTTGGCGTGGCAAGCGGGCTGAAGATCAATACGGACTGTCTTGCCTGCGCGATATCCTGCAGAAATCTGTTCTGGAAGGTAACTTGATCATAAATCACGTCACTGCCGGGAGCAGCATCCTGCTCGGTCAAAACACTATAGCCGAGGCTTGCATAACCCTTGAGGCGTTTATGATACATTTTCTCCAGCATGGCTGCGTTTACGTCTATGTAATCATAGACGCGAACCTCGCGCTTACCTTCGTGCAGGCGATGCAATCGGCCAACATACTGCGCCAGCGTGCCCCGCCAGGAGATCGGCATGGTCAAAAAGAGCGTGTCTAATCTTGAGTCATCAAAGCCCTCTCCAATGAATTTTCCCGTTGCGCAGACGATGACCGGCGCGACGGCATCCTTCAGTGCCAATAACTGATTTCTCATTTGAGCATTGGTCTGCCTGCCCAGCAGCACGTGAACGGATTGACCCGCCTTCTGAAGAAGCTCGGCCAGCAGCTTCACGTGCTGTGTTCGTTCGCTGAGCAGCAGACAGCTTCGTCCTTCCTCTGCGCAGTGCAGCACGTCCTCAACAATCTGGTGATTGCGCAGGTCGTCCAGCATGATCTGGTCGTAGTACTGGACGATGGCAGGTGATTTGCTGTTTTCGTCCAAATGAAAACGCATTCCGGTAAATCGCGGGATCATCAGATGTGCAAACGGTCGTTTTTCCGCTTGAAGCCTTGCGTCTACCTGATAGCGAATACTGCCGAGATACATCTACAGAATCGGATGATGCCCGTCCTGTCGCTTCGGTGTAGCAGTGAGACCGTAGACATATTTTGCCGAAACTGCTTTTAACACCTGTTCGAAGCTGACAGCGGGGACATGATGGCATTCATCAACGATCACCATGCCGTAATCATGAATCCATGGTTGGATCTCGTCCGAGTTGCCCATGGACTGCAGCATGGCAATGTCAATCATTCCGCTGCGGGTATCTCTGCCTGCGCCATAGCAGCCGATAATTTCCCGTTTCTTTTGCCGCCCTCTGCGCCTGGGCTGCGGAGGCAGGACATCATCAATAGCAAGAAACTGCGCCAGTCGCTCCTTCCATTGTTCCATCAGCTGTGCACGGTGTACTTGCATTCCTTCTTCATCGCGAAGAAGCCGATCAAAACTGTCCAAATGTAGGCGCAGGTCTTCGGGATCATCAGCATGCCGATCATCGGGATGGCGTCCGCCCACAGCACGACCGGGATATAGAAGCCGAAGCTCAGCACGATAGTCAGCCACATCCAGCGGAAGGACGCATCGTTATTTTCCTTCGCGCTGCGGTAGAACAGCACGATAATCAGCAGACCCATCAGCGCAAACGGAATGTTGCGGTAGATGCCCCAGGAGAGCGGCGCGTTCGCACTCAGCCACTGGTTCTGCGGCATCATGCACAGCACGACACGCGCGGCAGCCAGCGCATAAACCGCGGCAGTCAGGATGCCCTTGCCCTTAATCTGGTAACGCTGACGCCACACATGGTAGAGCAGCACGTAGAAGATGGTCATCGTCACAGAAGTAATCCACTTGCCCAGTCCCAGCGGCACGGTGTAGTTCTCAAGCCCCGTCGTGCAGAGTGCCAGCGCACGGGGAATCAGGTGGAAAGAGTCGCCCGCGCCCAGCACAACGGCCATCACCGAACAGACAGAACTGCTTGTTTCCCTTGCTTCCGCGAATCATCAGAATGCCGATGGTGATAACAGATACCAGATAGACAGCGTCAAAAAGCGTTTCAATAAGAGCCTGCATAGTTGTTGTTCTCCTTTTTTTGTTTTGTCGTTTGATGTTTCAGCTACAGGGACAGCCGGTTGCCGGATCGGCAGTCAGGCGACGCTTTCTCCATAGGAGTCTGCGTATTTGAACCCGTGCAGAGCATGGCGCTCCGCACAAGGTTGTCAGCACATTTTTTCTTTATCCCGCTGTGTTTTCAGGATGTGCTTTTCTTTATGAACATCGTTCAATTTGCTGGTGAAAAAATTCCTACCGCTCAGTAGGAATTTAATAGAGGAGTCTTCGGACCATTTCAAGAACGGTCGAGGGGTCGTAGTCCTGCCGCAACAAAGCGGACAGCATCAGCGAGAACAGAACACTTGCCAGCTTTTCTTTGGTAAAATCCTCCGTAAAAGCATCCGCGCGAATCTTTTGATCCTGCGTCATGACGAAGCACAGTGCGTCCAGGATGTGCTGCCAAGCATGCTGCATGCGCTCCTTGCCGTCCTCTTTCTCTTTTTGCATAAAGCCCAGAGAATGGAGGGTGAAGAACCCGGGGTACTGCTCACTGCCGTAAGCCATCCGTCCGTACATCCATGTGATACAGCCCTCAACACTTTGAAACTCGGACATGTCGCTCGGGCGGTGAAAGATCTCACTCCAGACGCTTTCCACAGTCGCGCCGACCAAATCAGCCTTGGAATCAAAATAGTTGTAAATCGAGCCAACTGACACGCCGCACGCTACTGCCACAGAACGAATACTGACCGCTGACCAACCCTGCTGCCGAATCAATTCCCGACTGGTTTGCAGGATCACCTCCTTGGATGTCACAATCGTATTCACTCAATCACCTCAATATGAACATTGTTCAATATGATTATAGTCACCGGCCCGCATCCTGTCAAGAGGGTAAACAAAAAGAGATGCTATTTTGCTATTGACAAATACAGGGAGCCATGATATTATCATGATGTCATAACAATGTGGCATCATAAACAATACTTGATTAGCAATGCGGAGACGATCAGGGAGGGTGTATCATGCGGCAGGTAGCAGGCAAGCGGCATCGCGGTTTCTCGTTGCAAAGAAAGGAAGCTGTGACTGGCTGGCTGTTTGTCACGCCCGTAATGATCGGCTTTCTGGTTTTTACAGCCTTCTCCATGGTTTATTCGCTCTACATTTCATTCACCGACTGGAATATTCTGTCCGATCCTCATTTCGTCGGATTGCAGAATTATAAAAATCTGTTTACGCGCGATATTTTCTTCTGGGATTACCTTTGGAACACGTTTTATTATGTTCTTGTATTGGTTCCGTTTGTGCTGGTCATATCCCTGCTGTTTGCCATATTGCTCAACAAGCAGGTGAAGGGGCTGACCGCCATCTACCGCGCCTCCCTGTTCCTTCCCTGCATCATTTCCACCGTGGCCGTGGCGCTTGTATGGAAGTGGCTGCTCAACAGTCAGTCCGGCATCATCAACGGGCTGCTGCGAATGGTTGGCGTTGCGAAGCCGCCCAAATGGCTGCTGGATAAGCGCTGGGCCAAGCTGTCCATCTGCATCATGCGCATCTGGCAGATGAGCGGCTATTACATGGTCATGTTCCTGACGGGACTGCAAACAATTTCGCCGACGCTGTATGAGGCCGCCTGCATCGACGGCGCAAACAAGCGCCAGCAGCTGCTTTATATCACAATTCCCATGCTTTCCCCAACCACATTCGCCATCGTCATCCTGCTGGTGCTGGAGGCGTTCAACATTTTCGAGGCGGTCATGATTATGACAAGCGGCGGCCTGAACACCAGCTCGCTGATGTACTACGTATACACATTGGCCTTTACCAACTATCGAATGGGCTATGCTTCCGCGCTTGCGTGGATTCTGTTCCTAATTATCCTTATCTTCACAATTCTTCGCTTTGTGCTGAAAAAAGACGAGTCCATGTAAAGAAAGGAAGAAACGATCATGACAAACGCCGAAGCTCCCCGTCTGAGCATGCGTCAGCGCCGAATCACCGGTCTTGTTATTTACAATGCGCTCATGGTGCTTTTGTGCCTGGTTATCATTTATCCGCTGATTTGGACGATCTTTTCTTCCTTCAAAACGAACCAGCAGATATTCAGCGAATCTCCCATCAACCTGATTCCGCGCCCCTTTACGACGGGCAACTATCAAAAGCTGCTCACCATCTACGACGTCCCGCTCATGGTTTTTAACGGCCTGTATCTGGCGATTGTCATTCCGGTGCTGAGCATGCTTACCTCCTCCATGGCCGCCTACGCGCTGGCGCGCCTGCGCTTCAGGGGGCGCAATGTCGTCTTCCTGCTGCTGATCTCCACCATGATGATTCCCGGCTATGTCACGCTGATCCCAAACTTTGCCATCATGGTCAAGCTAAAGCTGCTCAATTCCCACTGGGCGCTGATCCTGCGCAGCGCATTGTCCGGCAGCGCAACCAGCATCTTCCTTTTCCGCCAGTTCTTCCTTTCCATCCCGCGCGACCTTGAAAACGCAGCCATTGTGGACGGATGCTCGTGGCCGGGCGTGTTCTTCCGGATTATCATGCCAAACAGCAAGCCCGCCATCGCAACCGTCATCATCCTCTCCTTCCGCAGCACGTGGAACTCCTTCCTCTGGCCGCAGCTTGTTTTGCAGACGGATCGCCTGTGGACATGGACGCTGGCGCTCAAGATCCTCTCTGAATCCGAAACCAACCAGGCCGTGCTGCTGGCCGGCTCAGTCATTTCCATTCTGCCCATCCTGATTATCTACCTGGCCTGCCAAAAATACTTTGTCAACTCCCAGGTCAGCGCAGGCTTTGGCGGCACCTGATATTAACGTCCAGGCAAAGGACGTCAGTATAATCATTTTTTTAGGAGGTACTACCCCATGAAGAAGCTGCTCTCTGTTTTCCTGTGCGTGATGATGGTGCTGCTCATGTCCGTCACGCCCGCGGCGCTTGCGCAGGAAGAAGAACTCTCCAAGGATGTGACCATCAACGTCTACTCCTGGTGGGATCCGACCAAGGTTGGCATGGTGAATTTGAAGGACGGTTTTGAAAAGAAGTATGCTGACTACAATGTTAAGCTCAACTTTGTCAAGATCAGCGAATACTACAAGACCATGCTCACCAAGCTGGCCGGCATCAGGCTGGCGGGAGGCAGCAGCGAGGCCATCGACGTGATGATGATCGCCTTCGACAAGATCCCGCAGTTCGCCGCGAACAACACGCTCATGCAGCTGGACGCATTCGCGTCCCAGGAATACCTCGACAGCCTGTATCCCTCTGTTCGCGAGGGGCTGTATTTTGACGGTCACCTGTATGCCACCGCCCGTGACGTGACTGCCAACTGCGCCATCCTGAACACCGCGCTGTTTGAGAAGTATAACATCGCGCTGCCCGGCGAGGACTGGACGATGGACGACTTCCTGGCGCTGTGCCGTCAGTTTGCCAAGCCCGAGGACGGCGTCTGGGGATATGCGATCGACGGTTATTCCGATACCATGTATCCCTGGATGTACCTGTTCGGCGCGGACTACATGGATCGCACCACGCACACCTCCCTGCTGGATCAGCCCAACCAGCTCAAGGGCTTTACCACGCTGTATCAGCTGATTGAGGACGGCGCCTGCATGTCCGTTGCCCAGACCAATGAGTTTGGCGGCGTTACCAGCGCGTTTGCCACCAACCATGCGGCCATGCTGTTTGGCGGCCTGTCCAAGGCCAATGGCATCAGCGACATGACGGACGATTTCATCGTGATGCCGCTTCCCACCGGCGCTTCGAACGAAAAGCAGTCCCACATCTTCTGCAACTGCTGGGCCATTCCTACGGTTTCCACGCAGCCTGCCTGGGCCTGGAAGGTCATCGAATACTTCTCCTCCATGGAGGGCCAGACCATCGCCTGCAACGCCGAAATGGGATTGCCCGCGACGCCCGCTGCCGACACCACCGAATGGGTTGCCGCCAAGCCGTGGCGCAAGTACTATCTGGATGCGCTGGGCTATGAAAAGTCTCAGCCCTACCCGGTCGATACCTATGGCCCCAACTGGGACGGCAATTTCAGCAAGCTGCTGAACGAGCGCGTCTGGGACGTGCGCGGCATGGATGTTGAAACGCTGCAGAGCACCATCAAGAGCATCAACGAGCTGCTGACCTACTACCTCCAGGGCGGCGTTTGATCGTCCCCTGAAGGCTGAACGGCGGGGCGCGGAGCCTCTCCGGCCAGCCTGTGCGTCAAGCCATTGATTTTCCCGGGGAGCCGTGAAGGGGCTGCCGCCCCTTCATGGCTCCCATGGTGACGAGGAAGGGCGCAGCAGGGTTGAAAAGGACTTTCATTTTCAAGCCGGGCTGATGCCGAAAAAGGAAAGCCCCTGCGCCTGCCCTGCCCCTGCCATAAGGCGCAGGCGTTCATCCGCTGATAAACGGCAACCGCGGACGCGGCTATCGAAATTCATCAGCGGATATTATAGAATCAGGGTTCGTCGTTGCTTTTTCTTTATCGACGAATGCAACAGGAATATGCCATCGGAAGGAAAACAGAATGCAAACGATCAAGAAAGGAACCCGATACTCTCAGATTGCCGAATATTACCGGCGCATGATCGATCAGAAAACGCTGGCCGTCGGAGAAAAAATGCCGACGGAGAATCAGATTTGCGCGTTGTTCCAGGTCAGCCGGATTACCGTCCGGGAAGCCATGAACGAATTGGTGAAGGACGGCTATATTGAGCGCATTCAAGGCAAGGGGTCGTATGTCAAGGCCAAAAGGGTCGGCATGCAGCTGAATCATCTGCAGGGCTTTTCGGAGGAAATGCGCCTGAAGGGCATGACTGCGTCCAGCCAGGTCCTGTCCGTTGAGGTGCAGCCGTGCAAGCCGAAGGTTGCTGCGCTGCTGCGCATCGATGAGGGCGCGCAGGTGATTTCCATCAACCGCCTTCGTCTGGCGGACGGAGAACCCATGGCCGTGGAAAATGTGTTCATTCCTTTCTTTCTCTGCCCCGAGCTTGCCCAGCGCGAGCTGAACGGCTCCCTCTATCGGCTGCTGGCTGAATACGGCCTGCGCATCGCGCGTGCCCAGCAGGATATCACATCCGGCTTTTCCCCGCGGCCTATCTGCGAGCTGCTTCAAATCAAGCCCACCGTCCCGACGCTGCAAATTGAGCGCATTACCTATCTGGAAAACGGGCAGCCGCTGGAATGCGTGTTTTCCGTCTACCGCAGCGACCGGTATACCTTCCATGTGGAAATGTCCAGATAAAGCAGGGAGCGAATAGATTGTCCGAGCAGCAAGGATTGATTCTCTCCGTCGATGGGGGCGGCACCAAGACCGAAGCCTGCCTGGCAGATACAGCCGGGCATGTGCTGGGCATAGGGCGCGCCGCCGGGTCGAACGCGCTCAGCGTTGGCGCGCGGCAGGCGGCGCAGGCTGTCATGGCGGCCGTCACCCAGGCGGCAGCCGGCGCTGACCTGCGCAGGATCTCGCTGTGCCAGCTGTTTATTCCCGGGTTTTCTCAGTGCCTGCCGCTGCCCCTGCCGTTCGAGGTTCAATTGTTGGGCGATTCGCCCAATGCGTATTTCGGCGCGCTGGGCGCCCCCAACGGCATTGTGCTGCTGGCGGGAACCGGCTCGTTTGCCGTCAGCTATGACGGGCAGGGAAACGAGACGTCGATAGGCGGCTGGGGGCCTGTCCTGGGCGATGAAGGCTCAGGCTATGACATTGCACGGCGCGCCATTCAGGCAGCGCTGCGCGATTATGATTGCGGCAGGCCCGCCACGCCGCTGGGGCAGGCTGTGCTGGCGCACTACGGGGTAAAAAGCGCCGCCTCCCTGGTGCATGCCATTTACCATGGCGGGTGCGACAGGCGCTTCATGGCGCAGCTGTGCCCAGCCGTTGGCGAGCATGCCGGGCGCGGCGAGGCCGATGCGCTGCGGATCCTGGATGACGCTGCGCAGGCGCTGTGCGGCATGGCCGTCACGCTCCAGCGGCGCTGCCGCCTGCGGGCCTGCGATGCGGCGCTGACGGGCGGCGTATCAGGCCTGGGCGACAGGATCAAGCAGCCCTTGTCCCGCTACCTTATCCAGAACAGCATCCGGCTGTGCGAGCCGCTGTACTCGCCCACCGTCGGCGGCGTATTGTATACCTGGTGGACATTGATGGGGAAAATGCCGGCAAAAACGCTTGCGGCAAGCTATCATGCGGCCTATATGCAAAAGGAGAGGGAATTGCCATGCTAATGGACGTGTATTTTGAAAAAATGAAGGAAACGCTGGCTGTGATTGAGAGGACGCAGCGGGAGCAGATTATCAGCGCAGCCAGGATGGTGGCCGATACCCTGGAGAACGGCGGCATGTGGCAGATCTTGGATACCGGGCACATGCTGATGCACGAGGGTGTTGGCCGTACTGGCGGCATGATGGCGCTCAAGCCCATTCTTGTCACCTGCGAGGTCAACAACCCTACGCGGCCGCGCTTGATTGAAGGCAGGCCCACCATCTACTATACGCAAATTCCGGGGTTTTCCAAGTTTGTGCTGAACCGTGCAAACCTGACCGCCGGCGACGTCCTGATTGTCGGCTCCGTATCCGGATATGAGGTTTTCCCCGTAGACGTTGCGATCACCGCCCGCGAAATGGGCGTCAAGGTCATTGGCTTTACATCGGTCGCCTATTCGCAAACGCTGACCCCGCGCCATGAAAGCGGCAAGCGCCTGTATGAGGTCTGCGACATCGTGCTGGATAACTGCTGCAAGCCCGGCGACACGCTGGTGCCCTGTCCCGGGCTGGGCATCGAGGTGTGCCCATCCTCCGGCATCGGAGCGTCCTATCTGATGTGGGCGCTGCAGGCGACGGTGATTGAGGAAATGCTGGCGCGCGGCAAAAAGCCCAGCGTTTATATGTCCAATCATGCGCCTGGCGCCACAGCGCATAACGCGCAGGCGAAAAAGACCTATCTGGAGCTGGGGTATTAAACAAAGGAGGAAGCATGGGATGAGGCTGACCTTTGGCGCGTTTTCGCTGGAGCTGTGCGAGGGCAACGCGCAGGTAACATCGCTTTCCTTTCACGGGCAGGAGCTTCTGTCCTGCCGGCAGAGCCATCCTGTTTTTTCGCTTGTAGCCTTGGATGAAAACAATCATCGCGTGGCGCTTGTGCCGGCAGACGGACGCAGGGAGGGAGCTTCCCTCGTATTTGACAGCATGCAGGCGCCGGACGGCCCGCGCCGCATGCAGACGCGTCTTTCCTTTAGGGAAAAGGATGGCGCAGCGGAATTTGTCGTGCGCGTACAGAACCAGGAAAAGCAGCTGCGGGTGGTTGAGACCCTGTTCGAGCTTTGCGGCCTGGGCTTTGGCGAGGGCGGGGATACGGCGCTTTTGTATCCGCACCATGGCGGCGAAAAGATCGTCGATCCGGCAAACGCGCTGCGCAGCCAACGCTACCAGCAGTTTTGGCGCGCAGGAACAGCCCTGGTGAACGGCGAGTGGCAACGCGAGTGCAATTACTGCGGCCTGTGCTCCATGAGCTATATGTACCTACAGAACAAACAGGCCGGCCTTTATTTTGGCTCGCATGATTGCCGCTTCCCCGTCACCGGCCTGATGGTAAGAACGGGCGAGGAGAGCCGCTATCTGTCGCTGGGCTTCCGCATTCACAAAATGATAAGACCGGGCGAAGCATGGGAAAGCGGCGCGTTCACTGTCTGCCTCAGCGATCAGGACTGGCATGCGGGCGCTCGCCGCTACCGGGCGTGGATCACCCCCTATCTGGCGCAGCATGAGAACCCCGAATATCTGAAGGAACAGGCCGCGCTGAACCAATGCTATAACTTTAAGCGCGTTGAAGAGATTCAAAACCGCTTTGAGGATATTCCCCGCATGTGGGAGGAGGGCAATAAGCGCGGCATCAACCATATGTTTATTGCGTCCTGGAACCGCACGGGCTTTGACAGCTTCTATCCCGAATACTATCCGGATATGGAACTGGGGACAGCGCTGGATTTTCGGCGCGGCATGGATTATCTCAATGCGCGCGGAGGCTTTGCAACGCTGTATGTCAATGCCCGGCTGTCGGACATGTCCTCGGATTTTCACAGGCGCTTTCTTTCCACCATGCAGATTGAGAATGCCAATGGCGAGGCGCTGACGGAAACCTACGGCCCGCATTCCTTCACATTGAACTGCCCCTCCGACGAAAAATGGCAGCACATGCTGGTGGATATCTGCGATTTCGCGGCGGAGAGCTATCATTTGAAGGGAATTTACCTGGATCAGCTTGCTTCGGCAGAGCCCTTTGCCTGCTATCATGCGGGGCACTCGCACCATGATATCGGCGAGTTTAATCAGGGCTATCTGAAGATCCTTTCCGAATTGCGCGAAAGAATGCGCCGCCGCGACCCCGATTCCTACCTGATGACGGAAAACTGCGGGGACATTTACAGCGCGTATACCTGGGGCAATCTGACCTGGAACGGCGCGGATTATGATGAGTTCTACAACATGTTCCGTTATACCTTCCCCGAGTATGTGCAGGTGAACATGTGCAATGACCGCTCCTGGGCGGCGGATGATGAGGAGCGCGAGCGCTGCTTCTATGCGGATGTGGAGCGCTGTGTGCTGATGGGCAATATCCTCTGGATCGGCATCACGGCGCGTTATCTGGATCAGCCTGCCCTGAAGCCGCATTTTGACTACCTGATGGCGGCAACGGCATTCCGCAAGGCCATTGCGGGGCAGGTAAGCGAGGGCACTTATCTGGATGATGAATATGTTGCGGCCATGGACGAATCGCTGCATGCCTCCTGCTTCCGCGTTTCTGAGCGCGAAACGCTGCTCCTGGCGGGCGATCAGGCGCTGCATGGCGGGAAGGTGCGCTTTACGCTTCCCCATATCGCTGCACATGTAGAGGCCTTTGACGAGTATGGGCAACCGCTTTCCGTCCTGGCTGAGGGAAACGAGGTCACGCTGTCCATGTGCGGGAACCGCCTGGCGCGGATCTATGTGCAGGCTGGAGGGGGAAAGGCATGAATACACAGTATTTGGATGAAATAAGCCGCATCCTGCAGCAGGTTCGTCTGACGCAGCTGCCGCAGATGGAGAAGGCCGCCCGGATGCTGGCGGACGCCACGCTGAACGGGCATAACCTGTTTGTTTTCGGCTGCAACCATGCAGGGTTGCTGGCAATGGAGATGTATTATCGAACGGGCGGTATGGTGAATATCAACCCTGTGCGCGGCCCGGGGCTGCATTTGGAAATCGTCCCTGCCACCATGACCAGCCAGATGGAGCGCATGGATGGTTACGGCTGCCTTTTGATGGATATGACGCCCATTGGAAAGGACGACGTCATCATCATCCATTCTGTTTCAGGGCGAAACGCTGTCTCCGTAGACGCAGCCATCCGCGCGCGCGAAAAGGGCGCCCGGGTGATTGCGCTGACCAATATGGAAACCTCCGCAGCGGTGGAATCGCGCCATAAAAGCGGAAAAAAGCTGTACGAGGTGGCTGACCTTGTCCTTGATAACTGCGGCTGCCGGGGCGACGCTGCCCTCCCCCTGCCCGGCGTTCCGGCAAAGATGGGGCCCACGTCCACAGTCATTGGCGCGGCCGTGCTGAACGCCATCATGTGCCGCACGGTCGAGCTGATTATGGCTGCCGGGCAGGATGCGCCGGTGTTCATGTCGGCCAACACGGATGGCGGCGATGAATACAACAAGAACATGCTGAAAAAATACGCAGACCACATCTTCTATATGTAAGGAGGAAAGGCGGAGAAGGAAATTCCTCCCCGCCTTCTGCTTGTCTTCATGCTGCTGTATATCAACTGGGACGGCTTCTCTGCTTCGTGGTATCGGATGGCGCACGCTTCCCCGCTTGGAACGCCCAACCTGGACAACCTGATTGCGCAGGGAACGGTATTGCTGCAGCAGCGCTGCGGCATTCCCGCCATCACAAATCCCATGCAGCAGGCACTGATCTCTGGTGCATGGCCGGAAAAAACGGGCAACTGCTACTGCTATTTTGACAAAGCGGCGCGCCGCATAGTGAAGACCGGCAGATTGAATCCGTGCGAAACCATTGCAGAGGCGGCAGTCCGCCACGGGTTGACCTGCGCGTCCATACACGGCTGGTATGTTGAAAACAGAGGGTGCACGCCTGGCGATGCGGGCAATCCATACATTGCCGACATATCACTGCGTAATTTTGAAGGCCGGGTACAGCTGCTGCTGGATTACCTTGCAGGCAAGCCCGTCCCGTCTGGCGGGAAAATGATTACCCTCCTGAACAGGCCTGATTTTCTGACCATCTATGCGGATGACATAGACACCGTCTGCCACAATGGTGCCCGCCTGCCCTACGCGGAGATGCGCCGCGCCAGCACGATAGACGAGTGGTATGAAAACATTCAGTATGCAGTCTGGCGCATGGATCAGGCTCTGGAGCGCCTAATGAGAATTCCCGGAGTTACCATCGCGCTGGCGTCAGACCATGGCGGAATGCCCTATGGCATTGCCGGCTTTGGCGCTGATGCTGATGAAGCCGCCCTGCCCCGCCTTGCTGAACTGGTACAGGCAATCCAGCGGGCGGGCGTGGCTGTAGCAGCCATAGAAAAGGAAGGCGATCCCGTCCCCGCTGATGCCCAGGCCGTTCTTCTTGCCATGGAAACGCAGGCGCAATTGACGTGGCTTGTCCCTGCCAGCGAAGGCAGGCAGCGCGCCGTGCTTGAAGGCATCCGCGCCCTTCCGTTTGTCCGGGCGGCGCTGGATCAAAATGCTCAGCGGGCCCTTGGCGCATGGCCGGGTATGTGCGATATATACATCACAACGCGCCCGCCGTATTATCTGTGTGGCTATGAAGGTAAGCCCTTTGCGGGCGGCTCCCATGCGGCGCTGGAGGATACCGTGATGGATCCGTTCTGCGCATTCTGGGGCGCAGGCGTCCGTCGCGGCGTGAAGGCTCAGGAGCGTACATCGCTGGTTGATTTTGCACCCACGGCCTGCAGGCTGCTTGGCATAGAGGGGCCGCAGGACGCAGTTGGCCGCATACTGACAGAAGCGCTGGAGGAACGCGCTGCCCCAGCCCTGACTGAGCACCCGAACGACTGACAAGCATTCCAAGAGGAGACAGCATGCGCATATTTATTATTCGCCATGGCGACCCCGATTATCAGACCGACAGCCTGACCCCGCGCGGGCGCCGGGAGGCAGAAGCGCTGGCCGCGTACATTGAACGCCTGCAGCTGACGCACATATACTGCTCGCCGCTTGGCCGGGCGCAGCAAACCTGCCGCCCCTGCGCGGAGAAGCTGGGGCTGCCCGTTGAAACCCTTTCATGGACGCGCGAGCTGACAGGCGTCTATTACGAGCTGGACGGCTTCGGCCGCTTTTCACCGTTCTTTACGCCGGGCGAGGTGATGTATTCCATTTCTCCAACGCCGCGCTATGCAGGCTGGCAGAACCAGAAGTATTTTGACGATCCTCGGTATTATTCGCTGGTCAAGGAAATGCAGGCTGGCTCGGATGCGCTGCTGGCGCGCCATGGCTATGTGCACGAAGGCGCTTTATACAAAATCGAACGCCCGAGTGAGGACAGAATTGCCGTTTTCTGCCATCAGGGGCTTGGGACAACGTGGATTTCCTACCTGCTGAACATCCCGTATCAGGCGGCCTGGGCAGGGATGTGGCAAGCCTGCACGGGGATTACCTGCATCCGGATGGAGTGCCGCTCCACGCGCTTTTCCGTGCCGAGGATGCTCTATATGGGCGATACGACGCACATTGAGCTGGCAGGGCTTGAAAAAACAGAACGCGGACTATCTGCCAGCATGACTGCATGCTGATCCGATTGCTGCCCCGCTTCGCGTTGCGAGCAGCATCCTTTTCCTGTGGACCATATATCGTCCAGAATACAGAAGTTTCCCGGGATGCTTCTGGCAATTAGCAAAGCAATGACTGCATCCTTGAAGCTAAGAAAGCACAAGACACATTGCGTTTCCTGCCGCCCATTGGGCGGTGTTTTTTATCCTCGGCGGCAGCCTTATCTGCGGCTTTGAAAAAATAAATCTCATTTTTCGGCAGGTGGCAACTTTGCCAACTTCCAGGAAAACGTATCGGAATGATAATGTGAAAATATCTATAAATGGTTATACATTGCTTGGCTTACTGATATCTTCCCTCCGGGTTGAGTGTAAGGCTTCGGAAACGCTCCACATCCACCTTGGACTTGCGATCCGGACTCAGGATGCCGTTTCGCTCTTGCTCAACATCGGTGAGCTGAGTATAGACATAACCCTGACAGTAGGGGATGGCATGAGCCGTGTTGGTCAGGGATTGATAGCGCTCAAAAAAGGCTTCTTCATCGGAAACCTTGCCATGATATCCCCAAGAACTGCTGCTTTTGTCCTCGAATGCAATATCGCCATATTCAGTCAGCAGGAAGGCCTCGTTGCCTGTCCATTCTTTGCCGTCGCAGTAGACCATACGGTGGACGCAGGAATGCTTTGTTATTTCTTCACGACTTGCAAAATGCTTGGCCAGCACATCGCCTGTTGCGGCGTAATCATGCAGTCCGAAGATATCGCTCTGAACGAACTCCCAGCCATCATTTGTGGAAACAATGCGCGAGCCATCCAGCGCCTTTACCTGATAGTATAGCATGTTGGCGCAGGCTTGCATCTGCTTGTTGGAATACAGACGATCCATGCTCCAGCTTTCGTTTACAGGAACCCAGGTGATTATGCTGGGATGGTTGAAATCGCGCTCAATGCCGCCAGTCAGCGTTTCGATGGTATCATGAAATGCACCCTACTTTGTACGATAGCAGGGTATCATCCACAATGCAAGGTTCCGGCCAAAGTATCGCAAAATAGCGTAAAATGCCCCCTGAAAGTGGACACGGTAAAAGTCCAAAGCTCTATTTGTGGACAAAGAAAAGTTCAAACCCCGAATAGAGGACTAAAGTGTACCCCCCAAAGCACGTGTCTCACTTCAAAAAAAGCGCAGCGCAGCAAGGCGATATAAGCAAGATAAAATCATCATTGTATTGTGCCTTTTTCTTTTCGTTCAAGGCGATCCTTTACTGTTTTTTTGCCGTAGATCTGCTATAATGAATCCAATAATAGGAGGCGAACGCGGGAATGGTGAAAAACATTATCAGAAATACAGCGATTGCCTTGCTGACTTTGGCCGCTGCCTGTGCGTTGAGCATGATCTTCCAGCGGCTGGATGTGACGGAGCATATTACGACGGCTTTTGTCTTTGCCGTCTTTATCATATCCCTTCTGACAGAAGGGTACCTTTACGGTATCCTGTCTGCTGTTATCGGCATGTTTGCCATCAATTTTGCTTTTACATATCCCTTCTTTTCATTTGACTTTATAACGCCCATCAATGTCATTTCGGCAGTGATTATGCTGGCGGTTGCCGTCATTACCGGGATGCTGACGACGAAAATCAAGACGTATGAAACGGCGAAGCTGGAAAGCGAACGGGAAAGGATGCGGGCGAATCTGCTGCGCGCTGTTTCTCACGACCTGCGCACGCCGCTGACCTCCATTTACAGCGCGACCTCCGTTCTTCGCGAGGAAAAAAATACGCTGACGGAGGCGCAGAAGGATGCGATGCTGCTGAATATTCAGAAGGACTCCGAGTGGCTCATCCGCATGGTGGAAAACCTTCTGTCCGTCACGCGGATTGAGAATGAAACGATGAGGATCAGCAAAACGCCGACGATACTGGACGAGCTGATCGATTCATCCGTTGCGAAATTCTCGCAGCGATATCCGAACCAGAATGTCGATGTGACGGTGCCGGAGGACATTGTGGTCATTTCCGTGGACTCGATACTGATCGAGCAGGTCATCCTCAATCTGCTGGAAAACGCCGTCTGTCACGCAAAGGGCATGACCACCCTCGCCCTCAACGTCTTTACAACGGCGGATCAGGTCGTATTTGAAGTGATGGACGACGGATGCGGCATTGAGGAAGACAAGCTGAAGACGCTCTTTTCGGGTTGCTACGAGGGGCGGCAGGATATGGCGCACGGAACGCAGCGCTACGCGGGCATTGGCCTTTCGGTGTGCTATACCATCGTCAAGGCGCATGGAGGGACGATCACTGCCGAAAACCGAAAAAACGGCGGCGCGGTATTCCGCTTTACGGTCAGAAAGGAGAAAACCGGCGATGACGAACAATAAGTACAAAATACTGCTGGTAGAGGACGACGGCAGCATCCGTTCCATCATGACGACGATGCTGGAATCTGCCGGTTATCAGGTGATTCCCGCCGATACCTGCGGACTGGCAAAGACGCTGTTTGCGTCCCATCTGCCGGATGTGACCATCCTCGATCTCGGCCTTCCCGACATGGACGGAATGCGGATGCTGGAATTTGTCCGAAAGGATTCACTGTCCCCGATCATCGTGCTGTCCGCGCGAAACGACGACGAGGACAAGGTTCTGGCGCTGGACGCAGGCGCAAACGACTATGTGACCAAGCCCTTCAGCTCGGCGGAGCTGCTGGCGCGCATCCGCATGGTTCTGCGGAATTATCAGCACCGGGCCGACAGCGGCAAGCTCCCCGGCGGCACATTCCGAACGCAGACGCTGCTGATCGATTACGACGCAAGGCGGGTGTTCGTTCACGGGCGGGAGGTCGGCCTTTCCCAGACGGAATACAATATAGTGGCCTTTCTCTCCGAGCATTGCGGAAAGATGATGACCTATTCGGCGATTATCCGGGAAATATGGGGCTATGCCGACGAGGGAAGCGTCAAAAAGCTTCAGGTGAACATGGCGAACATTCGCAGAAAATTCGGCGTGAAGCCGGGGCAGCCCTGGTGCATTGCCAACGAGCTCGGCGTGGGCTACCGCATGAATGGAGACAGCGCGGAATGAAACGGTTCTTTCGGGTGCAGTCGCCGGCGAGACTGATTTCGCTGGGCTTTGCCGCCACGATTCTTCTGGGCTCCGCGCTGCTGATGCTGCCGTGCAGCGTGCGGGACGGCGCAGAGCTGAAATACATCGATGCGCTCTATACATCCACGAGCGCCGTCTGCGTGACCGGGCTGATCGCCGTGGACGCGGGAGACACCTTCACGTCCTTTGGACAGGTGATTCTTGCGCTGCTGATACAGATCGGCGGGCTGGGCATCACGTCCATCGGCGCGGGAATTATGCTGGCCATGGGGAAAAAGCTCGACCTGAAAAGCCGGCGCCTGATCCAGGAGGCCTCCAATCTGGATTCCAACCGGGGCGCTGTCCGGTTTATACGCAGCGTGCTGCGGACGACGCTGATTTTTGAGCTGGCCGGTGCGATCCTGAGCTTTTTTGTCTTTGTACAGGATTATCCGCCGCTTCGGGCGATGGGAATCAGCCTGTTCCATTCGGTGGCGGCGTTCAACAATTCCGGCTTTGATATATTGGGAAATTTTCAAAACCTGATACCGTATCAGAATAGCGCCATGCTGAACCTGACCACCTGCGGACTGGTTTTCTTCGGAGGGATCGGTTTTCTCGTGATTCGGGAAATGGTACAGCATAAGCTGAAGTGGAGGAAGTACTCCATGCACGCGAAGGTCGTGCTGTCGGTCAGCGGTGCGCTGATTCTTGCGGGAACGCTGCTGCTCAAGGCGACGGAGGATATTTCATGGCTTGGCGCGCTCTTTCACAGCGTTTCTGCCAGAACCGCCGGCTTTTCCACCTATCCGCTGAAAACCTTCTCGAACGCCGGGCTCCTGGCGCTGACGGCCTTGATGTTCATCGGCGCGTCCCCCGGCTCTACCGGCGGCGGCATCAAAACCAGCACCTTTTTGGTTTTGATACAGGGCGTGAAGGCGGCGGCGACCAATCAATCCGAGAAGGCCTTTCACAACGCCATTCCCAGGGACGCCTTTCGAAAGGCCGCTGTCATTACGCTGCTGGCAATGGCGGTGGTTGTGCTCGGCACATGGGCCATGGCGCTGCTGGAGCCGCAGGTGCCGCTCATGGACGCGCTCTTTGAGGTGACCAGCGCCTTCGGCACAGTGGGACTTTCCACAGGGATTACGCCGAGCCTGGGGGTCGGCGCAAAGCTCCTGTCCATTCTGATTATGTACATCGGCAGGCTGGGCCTTTGACGGTCGCGTCGCTCTGGTATTTTTCAAGGGGCGAGCGCATCAGCTATCCGGAAGGAAATCTCTCGATTGGGTAACGGAGGAAAAAACATGTTTGACAAGAAAAGCGGCAGTAAAATAACGTATGGCATTGTCGGGCTTGGCCGCTTCGGTCAGGCGTTAGCAAGGGATCTGGCGGAATCCGGCGCGGAGCTGATCGTTCTGGACAGCAGCGAGGATAAGGTCAGAGAGATGCGGGAGCTGACAGAAAACGCGTATGTTGTAAAGAGTCTGGACAAAAAGACGCTGGAAGCGTCGGGAATCCAGAACTGCGACGTCGCGGTGGTCTGCATCGGCGAGCAGATGGATACCTCCATTCTGACCACGCTGCATCTGGTCGCGCTGGGAATTCCCAAGGTCATTGCAAAGACCACCAGCGCGGAGCACGGCCTGATTCTGGAAAAGCTCGGCGCGGAGGTCGTCTACCCGGAGCGGGATATGGCCGTTCGACTGGCCAGCCGGCTGGAAACGACCAGAGAGCTGGATATCATTCAGCTCAGCGAGCAGATCAACATCTCCAAGATACAGCTTCCGGAGCAGTTCGTGGGAAAGAGCGTCGCCGATGTGAACCTGCGCAGGCGCTTCGGGCTGAATATCATCGCGATAGAAAACGATGGGCGCGTGCTGAACGACATCCGACCGGACTATGTTTTTCAGCCCGAGGATACGCTGTTCCTTGCCGGAAGCCGGGACGGCTTGTTCAAAATCAATCAGCGCGCGCATCAAGCGTAAATAAAGCAGAAAGGAATCAGATATGAATACGGACCCGGACAGTAGAAAAAGCCGCATCCGCATATTCTCAAACAGATACCTGGAATAGCGTTCAGGATTCATTGATGGACGCTGCATATTGAGAATTTTGATATTGAAGAGGAGTATCTGTTGTATGAGTCATTCAATTGTTGGACTGCTGCTGATTCAAATTGTTCTGATCGCATTGAACGCCGTGTTTGCCAGCGCGGAGCTGGCTGTGCTCTCCGTCAACGAAGGAAAAATTGACCGCCTGGCCGAGCAGGGAAACAGGAAGGCCAAACGGCTGCGGAATCTAACGAAGGAACCGGCAAAGTTTCTGTCAACCATTCAGATCGCCATTACGCTGTCCGGCTTTCTGGGCAGCGCGTTTGCGGCGGACGGTTTTTCCGACCCGCTGGTGGACTGGCTGATCGGCCTGGGCGTACCATTGTCGCGCAGCGTGCTGGATACACTGTCCGTCATTTTTATCACGCTGATTCTTTCCTACTTTACGCTGATTTTCGGCGAGCTGGTGCCCAAACGAATCGCCATGAAAAAGTCCGAGGCGCTGGCGCTGGGCGTGTCCGGCGTGGTCAGCGGGATTTCCGTGCTGTTCAAGCCGATCGTGTGGCTGCTTTCTATTTCAACGAACGCCGTTCTCAGACTGCTCGGCATTGATCCCAACGAGGAGGACGAGCACATCTGCGAGGAGGACATCCGCATGATGGTTGAGACCGGCGGCGAAACCGGCGCCATCGATAAGGAAGAACAGGATTTTATTCAAAACGTGTTTGAGTTTGACGATCTGTCCGCCGGGGAAATTCTGACCCATCGCACCGATCTCGTCATCCTCTGGATGGAGGATACGGACGATATGTGGGAAGAAGTCATCTGCGGCAGCGGGTTTTCCCGGTATCCCGTCTGCGATGGCTCTCCCGACCAGGTGATCGGCATTCTCAACGCCAAGGTCTATTTGCGGCAGAAGGACAGAAGCCGGGAAAACATTCTGAAATTGGCAGTGGAGCCGGCGTACTTCGTGCCGGAGACGATCAAAGCGGACGTTCTGTTCCGCAATATGAAGCAGTCGCACAATGCGTTCGCCGTCGTTCTTGACGAATACGGCGGCATGACCGGCATCGTGACGCTGAGCGATCTGATCGAAGAGCTTGTCGGCGAAATCCGTGAAAATCCTGCAGATTCGAAAACTGAGGAGCCGAGCATCCGGCAGATCGACGATAATACGTGGGAAATCACTGGCAATATCGAGCTGGAGGCGATCGAAAAGGCGGTGGGTGTTGATTTTGAAATGCAGAATGTCAACACCATCACGGGTCTTGTATTCGATCATCTCAAGGGAATTCCGAACGACGGCGCGACTAATCTCTGCCTGCAATTGGGGAGTTTGTCAGTGCAGATCAAAGAAATCAGAGAGCATCAGGTTGTCCATGCCGAAATCGTCAGAAACGCCCCTGCTGTGGAAAAAGAGGTATGTTGATGAAGGATTATTACAAACTGTCCGTTGATGAAACGATGAACGAGCTGAACGCAGAATCGGCAGGTCTGTCGTCTGAAAGGGCGGCGGAGCGCCTGGCGCAATATGGCCCCAACAAGCTGAAGGAGGCTGAAAAGCCGGGCTTTTGGAAGCGCTTTTTGACGCAGCTGAAGGATCCGATGCTGCTCATCCTGCTGGCCGCGGCCGGAGTCAGCGCCCTGACCGGGGCGATTGCGGGCGAAAGCGAATGGGCGGAGACGATCATCATTCTGGCGGTGGTGCTGCTCAACGCCGTGCTGGGCGTGCTTCAGGAGAGCAAGGCCGAGGCGGCGATTGAGGCGCTGCAGACCATGACCGCCGCGACCTGCAAGGTTCTGCGCGACGGCAAAATGGCCGTGCTGCACTCCGACGAACTGGTGCCCGGCGACGTCGTTCTGCTGGAGGCCGGCGACGCCGTGCCTGCGGACGGCCGCATCATCGAAAGCGCTTCGCTGAAAATCGAGGAAGCGGCGCTGACCGGCGAGTCCGTGCCGGTCAACAAAATGCTCGACGTGCTGGGTGCGGCGCAGAAGCAGGCGGATGTTCCGCTCGGCGATCGAAAGAACATGTGCTACATGGGCTCCACCGTTGTCTACGGACGCGGAAAGGCCGTAATCACCGCCACGGGAATGAGCACCGAAATGGGCAAGATCGCTGGCGTGCTTTCAAATACAAAGGACGAGCAGACGCCCCTGCAGCGGAAGCTGGACGAGCTGGGCAGACTGCTGTCCAAGATGGTGCTGGGCATCTGCGTGTTCATCTTTGCCTTTAATCTCTTTATGGCGCGGGGCGAACTGACCGCAAGCGGTCACGCGCTGGAGGTCGTGCTGAAGACCTTCATGGTGGCGGTTTCTCTGGCGGTTGCGGCCATTCCGGAGGGACTGGCGACGGTGGTTACGGTGGTGCTTTCCATCGGCGTGACGAAAATGTCCCGGGAAAACGCCGTCATTCGCCGCCTGACCGCCGTCGAGACGCTCGGCTGCACGCAGGTGATCTGCTCCGACAAAACGGGCACGCTGACGCAGAACAAAATGTCCGTCGTGGAGCACATCGGCGAGACGCTTTCCGTCGCGTCGGCGATGGCGCTGTGCTCCGACGCGGTGCTGAACGATGAGGATCAGGCCGAGGGCGAGCCGACCGAGTGCGCGCTGGTGAATTTCGCCTGCTCCGTCGGCGCGAAAAAGCGGGACCTCGAGAAAAAGTCCCCTCGCATTGACGAAGCGCCCTTTGACTCCGCCCGAAAGATGATGTCCACCGTTCACAAGAGCGGCGAGGGCTTTGTTCAATACACAAAGGGCGCGCCGGACGCGCTGCTTTCCCGCTGCACGCACTATTTTGAAAGCGGAAAAATCCTGCCCATGACGGAAGCGAAGCGGCGGGAAATCCTGAACAGCAACAAGGCCATGGCGGACAGGGCGCTGCGCGTCCTCGCCGTCGCAAAGCGGGACTGGGCGGAAAAGCCCGAAAACAACGCGCCGGAATATCTGGAGAGGGATCTGGTGTTTCTGGGGCTGACCGGCATGATCGACCCCATCCGCCCGGAGGTCAAGGCCGCGATTGCGGAATGTCGCGGCGCGGGAATCCGCGCGGTCATGATTACCGGCGATCATAGGGATACAGCGGTGGCGATTGCCAAGGAGCTGGGAATCATCACCGACGAATCCCAGGCTGTTACCGGCGCCGAGCTGGACAGGCTTTCGGATGAGCAGCTCCGCCGGAAGGTCACGGAATACGGCGTGTACGCCCGCGTTCAGCCGGAGCATAAAACGCGAATCGTCCAGGCGTGGAAGGCTCGCGGAGCCGTTACCGCGATGACGGGCGACGGCGTGAACGACGCGCCCTCCATTAAATCGGCCGATATTGGCATCGGCATGGGCATCACGGGAACGGACGTGACGAAAAACGTGGCGGACATGGTGCTGGCGGACGATAATTTTGCCACAATCGTCGTGGCTGTGGGCGAGGGACGGCGCATATACGACAACATCCGAAAGGCCATCCAGTTCCTGCTGGCCTCCAACATGAGCGAGGTGCTGGGCGTATTCTGTGCCACGCTCATGGGCTTCACGCTGCTGAACCCGGTTCATCTGCTGTTCATCAACCTCGTGACTGACTGCTTCCCGGCGCTGGCGCTGGGCATGGAAAAGGCGGAGCCGGACGTCATGAACCGGCCGCCCCGAAATTCCAGAGAAGGAATTTTTGCCGGCGGGCTGCTGGGCGACATTATCTATCAGGGAATCCTCGTCACGGCGCTGACGATACTTTCCTATTGGATGGGCAATTTCTTTGAAACGGGCGTTTTCTCGCTTCCCGCGGGCGTGTCGGAGCATGGCATGACCATGGCGTTTCTCACGATGTCCATGTGCGAGATTTTCCATTCCTTCAATCTTCGCTCACAGCGCAATTCCGTGTTCAGTCTGCACGGGCAGAACCCGGTTTTATGGGCGGCAATGATCGGTTCGCTTATCCTCACAACCGCCGTTCTGGAGGTTCCGTTCCTGGCCAACGCCTTTGGCTTCACGCCGGTGGGCGCTGCCGAATACGGCGTCGCGCTGTGCCTGGCCGTGCTGGTGATTCCCGTGGTTGAGGCAGTTAAGTTTTTCCAGAGACGCCGCAGGCGGCAGAACTGAGAAGAAAAAATGAAATAGAAAACACAGAGCGAGCATCAGTAGGAGCAGCGCGATACTTCCGCAGAGCCGAAGACATTCCGGCTCGACCGAAGCGACCTTCGCCATGTCTTTTGCTCGCTGGCGCTGCTTATCCTGCTTGCGTGGGCGCTGATGAACTTCGGCAGTGTAGTCAGCGTTGTCGGAAGAATCGGAACGCTGTTTTTTCCGTTCCTGCTTGGCGGCGGGATGGCTTTCTTAATGAATACCCTCCTGCGGCCGCTGGAGTCCGCCGAAAACGGCGGAAGCGAAAGAGATTCCACTGTTCTGACGCCGCCTGAATTTATTTATTCCACCTACAACTCGCTCTTGGAATCCGGCTGGCGCATGGACGAAATCGACCGCATGGACATGCCGGGATTTTTGAAGATGCGCGCATGGAATGCCAGACAGGAGCAGAAAAAGAAAGAACCCCGTCAACGATACATTGACGAGGTGTGGTCGAGCCTGAAGCCGGGCGGATTATAAGCACTGATAGTCGAAAATGCCCATGATGGCGTCTGAAATATCGATAATGTCGAAGTGGTGTGTTGCGGGCAGCTTGGAAAACCGTCTGGTTGCAAGATCGATATATTTCAGTTGTTCACAGAGCACGTAGCCCTCGGCAGAAGAATCTTTGAGCCTGATATGCAAAGGACCTTCTGCTGCATTGCATACAATGGGGCACGCGATGATCTTTCCCTCCTGGTTGAAAAAATCATTGCTGACCACAATCATGGGATAAGGCAGACCGCTGATTTTTAGCATATCGCCCTGTTGGATGCTTAGCATTACCACACCTCGTCCCCCATAGGCTCGCCCCAGTCAATTTCTCCCGAAAGATTCAGCTTTCCGCCGTATTCTGCCGCGCGTTCTTTCAGGCTGCGATGTCGGAAACCGCGGCTCAGAATAATTTTTCCATCTGAGATTTCCGCAGTCAGCATATCGTTGGGCTGAAAACCGGCGTTTTTCAGAAATTCCTTTGAAAATCGGATTCCCTGACTGTTCCCCCAGGGTTTTAACTGCACTTGCATGGAAGCACCTCCTTTTCGCTGTTTATACATAGTATAAACGTCCTTTGGCGCTTTGTCAAGTGCCAGATTTTGCTTAAAACAACATAATGTAAAAGGCCTGACGGTCTGCTTATAATGCAGGCTATCAGGCCTTTAATTTTGATTTCACAGTTGAAAGAACGCAGGCTTTATGGTGCAGTTTTCCTTTCACAAAAACGTATGGGAAGCTGAACAAACTGTGAAGTACTTACGCACGGGATGTTGTCTGCGCCGCTTTGCCGATTAGTTGCCGTCTGGCTTCATCATCATGTCTTTATCCAGCGTCATCATATCCTTGGCCAGCACCTCGTCAATCAGCGCCTGCAGCGTCTTCATCTGCGCTTCATTGTTGATGCTGCCCAGGATCGGCTCGCCTACCAGGCGGCCGTTGCGGTCCACCACCACGGTGGTGGGGAAGGCCATGATGCTGTAGGCAAGCATGCCGGCCTCGCTGTCCTCGGGGAAGTAGATGTTCTGGTAGGCAGCGCCCTTCTTTTCCAGCAGCTTTTTGGCTTCGTTGATCATGCGCTTATCGCCGCCGAGGGTGTCCGTGTTGACGCCGATCACCGCGCCGCCGCGCAGCTTGAGGGTCTCGTTGAGGGTGTTCAGTTCGCCCAGCTCACCGATGCAGGGCGCGCAGCCGGAGAACCAGAAGTTGATGACCGTAACGGAATTGTCCTTGAACAGCTCGCTGGTCACAGCGTTGCCATCCAGATCCATGCCCTCAAAGGCGGGGAACTTGGGGGCCGTATCGTCCTCCATCATGGCCATGCTGCCGTCCACCGTCATGCCGTCCTGCATGCTGGGATCCATCGTCATGGTATCGCCGGGCATCATCTTTTCCTGCAGCTTGCTCATTTCCTCATCCAGCTTGCGGATGGTTTCGATATCCTGCTGCAGCAGCTTGTACTCGTCCTGGGTGAACTTTTCGCGCGCAGCCTCCAGCTGCTCCATCAGATAATCGGCATAGGTCATGCTCATATCGGGCTGCTTGCTCATCATGCCAAAGAGCTTGTTCCACAGCTCCATATTCTTTTCAAACAGGGCGTTCATCTCGGCAGCCAGCATATCCAGCCGCTTTTCGGCGCACTTGCAGCCTTCGCCGCAGGCGCACTTGTCCCCGCACATGCCATCCATGCATTCGCAGCCGTCCACACCCTTGCCATCCATCATGCAGGCGCAGGTTTCCTCCATGGTCTGGGGCTCCTCCATGCCGTTCGGTTCGGTGCAGCAGGCGGAAGCAACGCCCAGGGCAGCCATCATGCACAGCGCCAGCAGCAGCGCGATCCAGTTCTTCATCATTTTCATTGAAAATATCCTCCGTTCTTGTTGGTCGACTTTTTCAGTCTTGCGTTTTTATCTCCGCGGCGTTTCCGCCGGCTGGATTCTCTGTTTTCTTCGCCCCGCGCCCCAGCCCGCAGCGGAAGCTGACCGCGCCCGTGGGACAGGCCTTGACGCACATGCCGCAGCGGATGCACTCGGGATGATCGGGGGTCTTCGTTACGTCCACGTCCATCTTGCAGGCCTTCTCGCATCGGCCGCAGTGAACGCATTTGTGTTCGTCCACCTGCATGCCCGTCAGTGATACCCGGTTGAACAGCGCGTAGAACGCGCCCAGCGGGCACAGCCACTTGCAGAACGGGCGGTAGAACAGCAGGCTCAGAAGGACCACCGCGCCCAGTACCATGCTCTTCCATCTGAACAGGCTGCCCAGCGCGCTTCGGACGCTTTCGCTGGCCAGGGACAGCGGGATCGCGCCCTCCAGCACGCCCTGCGGGCACAGGTACTTGCAGAAGAAGGGGTTGCCCATCCCCACCTCGTTGGTGAAAATCAGCGGCAGCGTCACCGTTAGCAGCAGAATCAGGTACTTGAGGTAACGCAGCGGTCTGAGCTTCTTTGTGGACAGCTTCTTTCTGGGCAGCGGAATCTTGTGAATCAGCTCCTGAAACCACCCGAAGGGGCACAGGAAACCGCACACAACGCGCCCAAGCAATACGCCCAGCAGGATCAGCGTGCCGGTTACATAGTAGGAAAACTTGAACTTGGATGAGCCGATCACCGACTGAATCGCCCCAATGGGACACGCCCCCGTGGCGGCGGGACAGGAGTAGCAGTTGAGACCCGGCACGCAGACGGTCTTGCCCTTTCCCCTGTAAATTTGCCCCTTCAATAGATTGGGCAGGTGCGGATTGGTCAGCAGTACGGCGCAGGCCTGCAGAAGCCCCCGGAACTGGGCGAGAAAGCCGGAAACGGGCGGGGTCTTCGACTTTGCCTTCTTCTTCTTATCCAATGCCTACACACTCCAGACAGATCCGAATAGCCTTGGAAAGCACCGTGCCGGCCTCGCCCCGCCACGCGCCGTAGGCCACCATCGCCGCGCCCAGCACCAGGATGCCAATACGGACGGCGCGCCTGCCAGCGGCCGATGTTACGCGATTCATGGCTCATCGCCTCCTTCGTTTTTCTCGCGGATTCATCATACGACACGGGGGGTAAAATCTCCGTTAAGATCGAAACTTTATGCGCATTTTATGCCGGTGTGCTATACTGGGGATGATAGATAAGCATCAAGGAGGAGCGGCATGCGGATTTTAATTGTAGAGGACGAGCGGGCGCTGTGCGACACGCTGGCCAAAAGCTTGAAGCAAAAGGGCTACGAGGTAGACGCCTGCTATGACGGCGATTCCGCGCTGGACTGGCTGCTGGCGGAGAAGTACGACCTGATCCTGCTGGATCTGAACCTGCCCGGGCGGGACGGCATGGAGCTGCTTCGGGCGCTGCGGGAGCGGGATCGGGAGACCCGGGTGCTGATTCTCTCTGCCCGGAGCCGGATCAGCGACAAGGTGGAGGGACTGGACTGCGGAGCCAACGACTATCTGGTCAAGCCCTTTCATCTGGAGGAGCTGGAGGCGCGGGTACGCAGTCTGACCCGGCGCAGCTTTGTGCAGCACGACGCGGTACTGCGCTGCGGAGAGCTGTCCTTTGATACGGTGAAGCGGACAGCGCAGGCCAAGGGTGCGAACGTGGCCCTGACCCGCAAGGAAAACGGCATTCTGGAATACCTGCTGCTCAACCAGGGGCGGCCGGTGAGCCAGGAGGAGCTGATGGAGCACGTGTGGGACGGCAGCGTGGACAGCTTCAGCAACTCCATCCGGGTACACATCTCGTCCCTGCGCAAAAAGCTGAAGGTGGCGCTGGGCTACGATCCGATTCTGAACCGCATCGGCGAGGGATATCTGATGGGAGGCCGTGAACCATGAAGCGACTGTCTCTGCAATGGCGGATCACGCTGCTGACCATTTTGCTGCTGGCGGCGGCCTGCGTGACCATGAAGACGCTTTTGTGCTCCTCCGGCCACGCCTACATGGATTCCATCGGCAATTATGTAATGCACTACGCGGAGGAGGGGCCGATGGCCATCCGCGTCGATATTCCGGAGGAACAGTGGAAGGACATGTCGGAGCGCTTCAATGGGGAGTTCGTGGTGGAGCTGAGCGGCGCGAAGCACAGCTTCTGCATGCGCGGCTGGTATATCGCGCTGACGGTGACAGTGCTGGGCGGCGCGGTGGCGTATTTTGTCAGTGGAAGGGCATTAAAGCCGCTGAAGCGGTTCACCGCCAAGGCGGAGCGCGTGCAGCTGCAGAGTCTGACGGAAATCACCCTCAGCGAGGACGAGGCGGTGGAATTCAGCCGGCTGAGCCGCGCCGTCAATCAGATGCTGCTGCGGCTGAAGCAGGCCTTCGACGCTCAGCAGCAGTTTGTAGGCAACGCCGCCCATGAACTGCGCACGCCGCTGGCGCTGATGCAGGCACGGCTGGATCTGTACATGTCCACAGACCATGGGGACAGCTGCCCGGAAACCGCGGAAACCATTGCCATGATGCGGGAGCAGACCGAACGGCTGTCCAGAATGGTGCGGACGTTGCTGGACATGAGTGAGCTGAAGGCCGTGCCGCGCAACGACCGGATCCAGCTGGCTCCCATGATCGAGGAGGTGCTGGCGGATCTGTCGCCGCTGGCGGAGAAGAGCGGCGTGACGCTCTCCCAGAGCGGCGAGGATCTGTGGATCACCGGCAGCGACGTGCTGGTGTACCGCGCCATTTTCAATCTGGTGGAGAACGGCGTGAAATACAACCGCCCCGGCGGAAGCGTAAGCGCCGCCGTGTCCCGCCGGGGAGAAGAAGCGATGATTGAGATCAAAGACACGGGCTGCGGCATTCCGGAGGACTTCCGTGAGAGCGTGTTCCAGCCTTTCTTCCGGGTGGACAAGTCTCGCAGCCGGGAAAAGGGCGGCGTGGGACTAGGGCTGTCACTGGTTTGGGAGATCGCCCATCTCCACGGCGGCGACGTTCGGGTCAGGGAGAGCGGCGAAAGCGGCACGGCGATTGAACTGACGCTGCCCGCCTCGGAGGAGGAACGGGGAATGCCATGAGGAGGAGAGGCAGAAGGATGCAAGGTAAAACAATGCGAGGGTATATTTGTTGTCCAGGCTTCGGGAGAAGGAACATATCGTGATCGAAGTGAGGATGGACAAGAAGGATCTGATTTCAACATAACGCAAGGCAATCTATGCGGGAATCCGATTGGTTCGTTTTCCCTTGGAAATGCTGGTTTTTCCACCTTTTGTATGGTAGAATAAGAATTACTGGAAGGGACGGTTCGGAGGTGGGGGAATGGCGGCCATAAAGCGAAAATCCATCGCAAAGCTTTGCCTGGCACTGGGGCTGTTCGTCCTT
>ERZ825384.1004-NODE-1004-length-34740-cov-6.782817_pt1 | contig 34740 bp, 38 predicted proteins | sample MGYA00519931_ERZ825384 | MGnify/ENA primary metagenome ERZ825384 (study PRJEB31778, sample SAMEA3449200) | human gut metagenome | biome: human gut; feature: human-associated habitat; material: faeces | place: United Kingdom | collected 2010/2012 ...
TGAAAAACGAAGCGGAATACGCATCATTCGTAGAATCTAAAGGGTATGATGTTTTGAGTAGTGCTGCTTTATATGCGGAGAAACGATTAAAAGAAGAATTTGAAAAATGAAAAAGTACATTGGAACAAAACAGATTGAAGCAGAACCTATGACATTGGGTGAAGCTTGCAGTAAAGGCTTGGTAAAAAGTGAAATAGAAGAGAATGAGTCTTATAAACTAGGATATCACACTCGTACTGAATATGGCTATGAAAGTTGGTCACCCAAAAAACTGTTTGAAGAATCATATCGAGAAGTCAAGGAAGAAACTCCTATCTGTTTCGGTGATGCTATCGAAGTGTTAAAACAAGGTGGGGCTGTTCGTAGAAGTGGTTGGAACGGTAAAGGTTTGATGGTATTCAAACAAGTGCCAGCTCATATCGAAAGCGACATCATCCCTAAGATGCAATCGCTTCCCCAATCGGCAAAAGACCTTATTCTGAAAGGTAAGGGATTTATTGACTATACAAGCCAGTGTCTTATCTACAACGAGAATACCGGACGCGCTGATTCATGGGTTCCGTCTATCAGTGATGTATTTGCAGAAGATTGGGAGATTGTGGAATGATAGTAACTACCGACATAGGAAACATTCTCTATCGGGACTGCAAGGCTTTCGGAATAGATATAGTGCCTGATGGTGAAACGTTGACGGGTGAATTGAAGTCCGAAAGGATTGTCATCCACACGAAGAAACAACAGCCGGGAAAGTATTGGAAGAAATCTTTCGCAGAAGTGAATCTATGTGTACCCAATTTAAGCGAGAATGAAGCGAACACAATCCGGCTTAACGAACTTGAAAGAAAGGCTGGCAAGCTGCTTGATGATGTAGTAAGCACCTATGACGGTACAACCTATCGTTACTCTATCGAATCAATTGGCACGGAAGCGGATACAGCTTTGAAATGCCATTACGTGAATGTGAGAATTTTATTTGAAGTAATAAATGTAAAACTATAAGATTATGATTTCAGCAGTAGGAATAAAAAGAATCTTGTTTGCCGATATTGATAAGGTAACGGCAGACATTACCCCCGAAATCGCAAAGACTTTGATTCAAGCAGCTATAACTGCAAAAGATGAAGTAAAGAATGTGCATGGTGAAACATGGACTATTGATGAAACGGAAGCATCTGTTACTGGTTACAAGAATCAGTTGACCGGTCAGACTTATCGTTATGATACGACTCCCGGTGAAGTTAGTCCGTCTTTCTCTATCGGTCAGTATGACTATAAAACAAAAGCTGAACTAATGGGTGGTGAAGCGATTAAGAAAGGCGGTGAAGGTTCGGATAAGGACTCCCTTGTTGGCTGGAGACGTGCGGCTGGTAAGGTTGTTATCAATAAGGCTCTTTTCTGCCTTACCGACGATGACGTTTGGTTTATTTTCCCGAACTGTCAGATTGTGGCCCGTGAAGCTAACACGGACAAAGCTATTGCCATTGCTGTGAAAGGGCTGGTACAGGAGCCGGATACGGAAGGCGTTTCTTCTGAATACAATTATGATGAAGCGGAAGTACAAGCACTGACGCCGGAAGCATAAGGTAAAAGATAGAATGATGGAGGGGTAGATATTCTGCCCCTTCTAAAATTAAAAACATGAATAAAGGCGCACAGATTGTTTCGGCTTCGATTATTGGAGCGGATTTTGTGAATGTTATGGTAAATGGTCGATGCTACACGGTTTACCCGCCGACAGTGCATAAATTGGCTGGGGCAGGAATGTTCCTTTCTGATTTTGGTGATGAACAAACAGTACGTGATGTGATTAGTAGTGTCAATGACTCCGAAAAACTTGCACATGCCTTTTCGTGGCTTGTACAAGGAAATGACGAATTATTCGATGAGTTGTCTCATGGTACATTTGATGAACTTGTTGATGCTATTGATACGGCTTACTCTCTTATCTCTGTTGAAAATTTTACCAGGCTATCAACTTTGGCGAAGAACGTAGCAAGTCTGATAGCAAAACAGAGGTAATCGGAAACGATTGTCTGCTCGGACAGATTGCAACGTTCATGGAAAATCTGCATCTGTCGTATCGGGAAGTGGTTTATGACATACCATATAGAAACTTAATTATCATGCAGAAAGATAAGTTGCATGTCTGTTATGGTGAAAAAGTGAACAGGATAAGTGGTAAAGAATTAGCAAACAGAAGAAGAAAAAGAAGATAACAGGTAAAGTTAAAGCCGGAGAAATCCGGCTTTAACTAAATAACTTTATCATGAGTAGGATCGTAAGTCATTTCTTTATTCTTTTTTTCTATACGAAAATCTTTTATTTTTGATGAAAGTGATTTTTCTAGAGTTTGTTTTGCCTTGCGGTACGTACCATCGTTTGATGGATGCCGTGAACTAACAATAGCTCCTATAACTTTTTTATCTTTCAAATATCCTTGATTGTAGAATAAGTTCACAGTATTGCCAATTTGCGTTACTGCGTGTGCTATATCTGTTCCCTTTAGTTCTACAAAAATATAAATACAATTAGAAGGCGAAGCAGGTGTATATACAAATAAATAGTCACACTTTCTATGTTCCGATGAACTATCAAAATAACCGTCAATTTTTATTTTGTCAACTTCAGAAACCTGTTTAGATACAATAGTGAATTTACTTTTATTCTCGCTAACAGTGAAACGTGAAGTGCATCTACATTTAGATAACTTATATTTGTCATCAAAAGATGTAGTGTCCGTGAATTGAGTTTTTCTTTCAAAGCATTTACAACCCATCTCTTCCGATATTACAAAGTTCATCAAAAATATGTCCTAGTTCGTTGGACGCTTCGTCAATATATTCTGCGCCTAAAGATTTAATGTCAGTATCTTTTATGTCTTTAACAGTTCCATTTGAATGAAAGAAATAAGAAGATACATCATCAAAATCAATCATAGCCATTGAGGGAATGAGTTCTTTTATTTTAGATAAAACAAGTTTTTTGTTATTGCTTTTCTTTAATACTTCTTGTGCTAATATTAAATTATCTACTACTGATAATACATAAGGGCTGTGTGTTGTAATCACAATACTTCCATTTGACTTTCTCATTTTTCTCATAATCCAATCAATTAGGAAATGTTGAGTAGAAGGGAATAAATTTAATTCTGGTTCCTCTATGACTAACATTTGTTTTTTCTTGCTTTCAACATATTGGTTAAATACAATCCATAGTGGGATGATTGATTGAATTCCACTAGAAGTTTGAGATAGCTTTACTTCTTTGTTTTCATTCATTAGATATACTGTGTCACCATTGTTATTGAATGACACTTTAATATTAAGAATATTTATGTTGATATTATTGTATTGAATTCTAGCCTTTTCATATAAACTACCAAAATCCTTTATACAATCAGGAATGCTAGCTCCTGCTTGAAGTAAAGAGAATATACTATTAGAAAAAGTTGAAATCAATAACCTTTCAGCTGGAATATATACGGGTATACATTCTTCATAAAGAAGCCCGACTAAAGCCGGTTTAATTAATTCTACCATATCCTTATCTTTTAAATCTAAAAGATTCTTAAGGCTTTTGATAAAATCTTTAAATGCAAGGTTGTTCTCTTTTTTTTCTATAAATTTTAAAATAAAATCATATGACTTTGAAGTATTAGCCATTTCCATTAAATCTGCATCTTCATAATTACTATGAAATTTATTTAGTCCTATTTCCCAATAATATTTATCATTCCTATAATGAATAAGAGTTGCAGATGTAAACTCAAAATTGATATTATATTTGTCTAGTAAAGCGGAAAAACCATTGAAATTCCCTTCTTTAATACTCCAAAAAACGGAATTGTTAAATATTGCAAGAAGTTTAGCAATAGTACTTTTCCCACTAGACGTATGCCCTATAAAGAAGTTATATTTCCTTATTTCTATATCCGCCTGTTTTATTGCTCCAAAATTGTTTACGATTAGATGTGCCATATATCAATTAGTTAGAGTTACTTTTTAAATAGAGAGTAACTAATTAGCAAATGTAGTCATTTATAGTGGTATTATACTTAAAGGGCTCTTTTTTTATTTTAAAAACAATAAAAAGATAGTAGATGTTTGTATATGTTATAAATTCTCCGCTAACTTCTTAATATCCTCTTTGCTATTGATAACGTGAGTGCTGTCACCTATGCGGACAGCTCCTATTACTTCGTCGGTGGACTTCTCAAAGAGGTCTGGAACTTGAACATTCAAAGCAGATGCTATTCGTTCTAATACTTCTACTGAAGGATTGCCATTTATGTGCTGACTTAATCCTACTCTGGATATTCCCATCTTATCAGCAAGCTCTTGAACAGTTGTTCCTTGCTCTTTTATAACTTCTTTTATTCGTAAAGCCATAACTATTCTAAATTATATTTTGTGCAAATATACATATTTTTAAATATGTAAAGCGATAGCTATTCTTAAACTAAGTTAATGTAAAGCGAAATGTTTCTATTTTATTTGTTTGTTTAAAGCGAACGGTTTACATTTGCATTGTGATTATAAAACGATAGATATATGAAACGTTACAATTTAAGCAAGATAATGAAAGAAGCCCATCAGATAAAGAAGTACATGAAACTGTATTCTCTTACTCACGGTGTGAAGACTTGGGCAGATTGTTTGAAACTTGCTTGGGCTAACGAGAAAGAACGTATCTCTAAAGAAGAGATAAGAGTGGCAGAGAAGCAAGCTATGAAATCCGCTTTGGCACAACCGGCAGAGCGTAGCTCTTATGATGATTTGTCGATACCTCAATCCGCTTACTACAATCCGTATAGTTACGGGCGTTTCGGTGCTCACTATGTGGGTGATTAAAGTAGAACTTATAGTACTAACACATAAATATAATGAACATGCAAACAGAGATTATTAAAAGGAACAATTCTTCTTCGTATGAAGTTGATTTGATTGAAGTGAGAGAAGGTAAGGCAGTAACTTCCTCATTGGTAGTTGCCGAATATTTTGGTAAAGCACATAAAGATGTACTTCGGGCTATTAAAACATTGGAATGTAGTGAGTTATTTAACCGGCGCAATTTTGCGCCCGTTGAATATGTTGATAAAAAAGGTGAAAAAAGACCCATGTATTATCTCACCCGTGACGGCTTTACTTTCTTGGCTATGGGCTTCACTGGTAAGGTAGCCGCCCAATTCAAAGAAGCGTACATTAACGCCTTCAACGAAATGGAAGAAATGCTTCGCAAGAATGATTGTACCAAGTATGCCGAAAAGATATTCAAGTCCGAACTGAACCGTTTCAATAAACGGTTGAAAGAAACTGCGAAAAGAATAAGAGATGAAAAAGGGTTTGGATATGGTGTTTATGGCGAAATAATGGCAGGCGTCTTTGACTGTGACAAACTCCCATTTCAAGAAAGATTGCGTAATATCTTTGCCCAAATAGGTAACGCTTATGTAGAGGGTTATTATTTGGCAGGTCACTATATAAATGCTGACAATCAAAACAAGCAGATACGCAAGTTGATTTCTGATTTTGAGGGAAAGCTGGTAGAGGGATTCAGGATATATCCGAGTATATAAATAACACGATTATTCAAAGGCAGTCTTCGCACGACTTTAAAGGCTGCCTTTGCAATCAAAAGCAACAATATGAAAGTGTTATCTTTTAATTGAAGTTAATAATAGATGTGCAATAGTTATTACAATTTAAACCATGAAATAAGATGCAATGCTTTGATATTGTATGCAATATATCTGATTTTTAAGGCGTTGTACGCTTAAATAAAACTTCTCAACTTTGCGAAAAGAAATAAACGCAGCATCTCGGTGGCTCTCGATGTGGTAAGATATAAAAGGTCGTTAATCCGGCAGGTGTAGAGAGCCACAATATTACACCACTGGATTGGCGACCTTTCTCTTTTGTATGATTCTAAGCGTAGATAAGGTATGAAAGAGGGTTCAGCAAGTCGGTAAGGCGTGAAGAGGTTCGAATCCTCGCTTGCTACAAAATCGGATAAAGAAAATCCCCAAAGGCGGTAAAGTCCGAGCCGCCAATGGGGATAATGTTTAACTGTTGCAAATATAAGAATTATGAACCAATTAACAAAATCAAGTTCAAGCGAAGAAATAAAGATGTATTTCAACGCTATTTTAAAGTTAGCGAAAGCGAGTGAAAAATATCCGGTTAATTTGGATGAAGTTTGGATGCTTATTTATGAACGAAAAGATAGTGCAGTTAAAGCACTTGTTCGTGACTTTATTGAGAATGAAGATTACAAGCTGCTCCACCGAAAAGCGGAGCAGGTATCGGGGGCTAAATATGTGGATGATTACTATCTTACAGTATCGTGCCTTGAATACTTTATCGTCAAAAAAGTACGTCCAGTTTTTGAAGTGTATCGTAAAGTTTTTCATAAGGCTACCGAACATATAAAGCTACTGAAAGAGCCAACCATTAAAGATAAGATAGCGGTGGCCGATTGGCTAACTGGCTTTCTTAATCTGAACGAAAGTAGCAAACTGGCTTTAGCAAAAACTATTGCAGAACCTCTTGGTTTACCTACACCCGATTATACACCATCAAAAGGTATTCTAAAATCAGCTGGCGAACTTCTGAAAGAAAATGAATGCCCAATCAGCGCGCAAGTATTCAATCAGAAAATGATTGAGAAGGGCTACATGATTGAACTTACACGTCCATCAAGCAAAGGCGGTGTGAAGAAATTCAAGTCAATAGTAGGTGAGGGATTAAGCTTTGGTGAAAATCAAGTGAACCCGAATAACCCTAAGAGTACCCAGCCGCTTTACTATGAAGAGAGGTTTCTGGAATTGCTTATTTTGTTGTAGTTGAGACAAACAGCTTAAGCAGATAATGCGCACCTCATTAGGTTGGGGTGCGCTGTTTGTATTAATAGTATATTATTTTATATTCTTCATTTGCCAATTCATATAAATCATTTTCATTATATACTATTATTTTATCATTCTTGATTATTTTAATGATAATTTCTCCTGTATTTAAATGCGGGATGATACTTTGTGCTTTCTCTTTGTCATCTTCTGTTGCATCACTGCTCCACCTGCGTTTATTTGTAACTACATTAGATACGACAGAGGTTTTATTGGGGATGGGTGCATGTTTGTCGTTTTGTTGTGATTCTCTTTTTAGATACAATTCTATCATATTCTTAATGCTACTCACATTATCTGTCATACTCCATATCTTAAAGAATAGGATAATTTGAAGTATTCCAAACACAATGATGATGATTGATACAATGTTCAATGTAGTTTCCATAATGATTAGTTTTAATAATTGATAAACAAAAGTATCTCAAAAATTAATCACTCCCAACTATTTCACGACAATTATTCCGTTGTCGTGCTTTTGCAATCTATGAAATAACAAAATAAACCACCGCAACTTATCTTTACAATTGTTTTCCAACAATCCCCCGATTGTTATGTATTAGCATGAAAATACATGGACTAAAGTTTGGATTTGTGGTAGATTTGAAAAGTTATAAATAAAAAATCAAAATAAAATGAGCAAGCTCGTATTTCGCGTGACTTCGGATTGGCAAGAAGTTGTAAGATTAAGGAAAGAGATAGAGAAGTTGAAACAAGAACTTCTTTCTATGAATCCAACACAATCTCCTGCCGCTTTTAAAGCCCTTAATACCCAATTATTCACTTCTACGCAACGAATGAATGAATTGGTAACCGATGCAGCCAAAGCCGGTGCGGTTATAGAAGGTGACTTCAAAAAGAAAATATTCGATGCTTCCCAGACAGTAAATGGATTTTCTGAAAAGATTATTGCCCAAAAGGTAATAGTCAAAGATATTGAAGCGGATGTGAAACGACTCGGAGATGCTTATCGTACTGCTTTGAAACGCAATCCATTATCTGCAAGTGGCAAGTTGGAAGAGTACAATGCTGCCCGCAAGGCTCTTGATGAAGAAAAGGCGGCTTTATTTGGATTAACCCAACAACAAGCCGAAGCACGTCTTTCTGTAAAGAAACTACGGGATGAATACGCCCTTTACAATGATGATGCTAAGAAAATCGTAGAAAGTAATAATGGTATCGCTATTTCTTGGAAGAAAGCATTGGCGGTTATTGGTGGTGCTGGAGTATTAAAGGCATTAGGTTCTGAAATGATTCGTGTTCGTGGCGAATTTCAATCCATGCAGACTGCTATTGAGACTATGGTTGGCAAAAATGTCGCAGGTAAACTCATCCCCCAAATTAAAGAAATGGCAAAGGTATCTCCTCTCACTTTAACTGATTTTGTCGGCGCGGAGAAGATGATGCTTGGGTTTAATATCGAATCAGAAAAGACCATACGTTATTTGCAGGCGTTGAGTGATATTTCAATGGGAAATAGCCAAAAATTCAATTCTTTGACTTTGGCATTCTCCCAAATGTCGGCAGCAGGCAAGTTAATGGGTCAGGATTTGAATCAGATGATAAATGCCGGTTTCAACCCGTTGCAAATCATATCAGAGAAAACAGGAAAATCCATTGCTACGCTGAAAGATGAAATGTCTAAGGGGGCTGTTTCCGCAAAAATGGTACAGCAAGCATTTATTGATGCCACTTCCGCTGGCGGCAAGTTCTACAATATGTCAGAGAATGCCTCAAAGACTATCAATGGACAGTTGTCTATGATGCAGGATGCGATGGATGCTGCCTTCAATGAAATAGGACAGAAATCGGAGGGTGTCATAATGAAAGGTATTCAAGTGACTACCTCACTGATTGAAAATTATGAAACAGTAGGAAAAGTTTTGGCTGGTCTGATTACAACATACGGAACATACCGCACCGCTGTGATGCTTGTTACTGCCGCCGAGAGCAAGCATACCCTTGTGGAGATTGGACTTATCAACGCTCGCATATTGGCAAGAAAGGCGCAATTGGCTTTAAACGCTGCTATGCTTACCAATCCTTATGTTGCTTTGGCTACGGTAGTAATGGGGCTAACGACCACAATGTGGGCGATGTCTGACAGTGCAACTGCTGCTGCACGTGCCCAAAAGGAATATAACGACATTAAAAATGCAGCATCTAAAAAGGAGCAGGAGCATAGACAGAAAATAGAAGAACTGTTAACTGCCGCCCGTGATGAAAGTTTGGCTACTCTCACTCGCCAAAAGTCATTGGAGGAACTTCGTAAGGAATATCCGAAAATCTTTGAGCAATACGATGTTGAGAAGCTGAAACTGGAGGATATTCTAAAGTTGAAGCAACAAATCAATGAAGAGGATTCAAAACAGTCCGTTCAAGAGAGAAAAAACGACTATATCTCATTAAAGCAAACGGTTTCCAACCAACAGAGATACCTGCAACTATTTGATAATCCCGACTTGCGTAAGAACATGTCTAAATCTGATATGCAAATATGGAGAATGTTCGCAGGCAAGCAGTCCTACGTACAGGTTCGGGAGCAAATGGAGAAGAACTCCGAGCTTTTGAAGAAATACCAGAAAGATGTATTGGATGACAATATATCCGCTTATAAAGCCAACCTTAAAAACTATTCCAAAGAAAGGCTTGAAGCGGAATTGGAGCTTGCTCAATCGTCCGCATCAAAGCGCAACGGTTTTGTTGTAAATGGGATGATGGTTAAAGGTGGTGATTTAGAAGGTGTAATATCTTCTATCAATGGTGCATTGGCAGAAAAGAAATCTCCGACTACTTACAAACAAGATTACGAGAAAGCTAAAAAGGACTGGGAGGATGCCAAGAAGAAACTCTCTGAAATAGAGAATGACAAATTCAAGTTTACTTCAAAACAGTATGAAGAAGCCAAGAAACGGGTAGAAACAACTGAAAAAGCCTACAAGAATTTGGGCGGCATCACCGGTAGTTCATTAACCAAGCAGGAAAACCAGGCAAAAAAGGAAGCGAAAAACCAACTTAAACAGCAAGAAAAGCTTGCCAAGCAGCTTCTTTCCCTTCGTCGCAAGAACCAGCAGGACGAAATCAACCTCATGGCTGACGGAACTGAAAAGAAGCTGGCGCAAATAGACTTGGACTATCAGAAAGAGCTTGATGCCATCCGTAAGCAAGAACAGGAATGGAGTAAGGCTAATGGTGGCAAGCTGACAAAGGAGCAGTCTGTACAAATATCCCTTTCGTATTCGCAGGCAGAAAATAAGCGTGACAAGTCAATCTCCGATGTTAACAAAGAGGAACTCGAAGCCATGAACCGCTACCTGAAGGAATACGGGACGTTCCAGCAGAAGAGGGATGCTATAACAAAAGAGTATAACGACAAGATATTCAAAGCCACTACCGAAGGTGATAAGGAATCTTTGAAAAAGGAGTTGGAGAATAAACTTAAGGAGGTAAATTTTGATGAACTAAAATCTTCCATAAACTTTGTCGATATATTCGGAGATTTGGACACACAATCTACCGATGCAATTACACGAATGCGTGATAAACTGAAAGAAATCATCAATGCTTCTGCTAAGGATTTGAAGCCTACTGATTTGAAAGCCCTTCAAGATGCTCTTAGTGGCATTGATTTGAAAATGGCAGAGAGAACACCTTTCAATGAACTCAAACAAGGGATTGACAGATATAAAGATGCCACTCACGCGGTTATCAAGGCACAAAAGGATTTGAACACTGTGCAGCAGGGTGGGGAGATTATTGTTGGTTCTTACATTGATTCCACTGGGAAAATTATCAAGAAATTACTTACACAGACACAGGCGGAAAAGAATCTTGATAAGGCACAGGCGGACAGACAAGATACATTATCCACTTTGACTAAAGCTGCTAATTCCATAGGCTCTCAAGGCATGGAAGTAATCAATGCCGGAAATCAAATCGTAGATATGCTTGGGAATTTTGGCGTTGCGATTCCCGAGGCTGTTGGTATTACATTAGACGGAATTGGGCAGACGATGAGTGCCCTTGAAAATATTGATTTAACCAAGCCCTTCTCTGCTATAACTGGAAGTATTGGAGCCTTGACCGGAATTGGTAATACTGTAGCTGGGCTGTTTGGTTTTGGTGGTGCCGACTATTCCGGTTACGAAAACATGAAAGCCCAGTATGAGACATTGATAACCGTTTGGGACGAGCTTATAACCAAGAAGATGGACTACATCGACATCGACTATGGAACGGAAGCGATAAAAGCGGCGGAGGAAGCCGAACAGCTTGTCAATATCCAGATAAACAGACAAAGGCAGCTAATCAAGCAGCTTGCATCCAGCGGGGCAAGTGTCGGCTCCCACTCATTGGGATACCGTATAAATGATAGATTATCCAAGGAAGACTATCAACGAATTTCAGGTTTGGTCGGGCAAAAGATTACAGCGGAATACCAGTTGTGGGATTTGTCTTCCGAACAGATAGAAAAGATACTTTCCGATGAAAAGCTTGTGTCTGTACTCGATACCGTCAACAGGGATTTTGTCACCTATTTGCAGAATATCGCAGATTATGGCGACCGGCTTACCGAGATTGCGCAGAAAGAGAAGGAGGCTATTACCGGAATAGGCTTCGATGAGTTTAAAAGCGGCTATGCCGATTTGCTTTCCGATTTGGACAGTACCAACGAGGACTTCGCCGATAACTTCGAGAAGTATTTGCAGAAAGCCATCTTCCAGTCGCTTATTGCCAATGAGTACAAGGACAGAATCAAAGAACTGTATGATGCGTGGGCGGATTACGGGAAGGACGGTCTGTCCTCCGATGAAGTTCAGGCACTTCGTAATATGCAACAGAATCTTACAGACAGCCTGCTTGCCGAGCGCGACAGACTGATGCAGGGTTTTGGCTGGGAGTCAGAAGTAGGTTCCACCCGTGAAGCCTCCCGGAAGGGTATCGCCACAGCCTCGCAGGATTCGGTAGACGAGAACAACGGGCGGCTGGCCGTCATGCAAGGGCATACGTACTCCATCAACGAGAATGTCAACCGTATGGCTACCGGCATAGACACTATCGCCGCCCATACCGTCAACCTCTCATGTCTGACAAACATAGACAAGACCATGCAGTCCATCCTTTCCATGCGGGATGCCTCGCTTACCCATCTGTCGAATATAGACAGTCACACGGCAAGGCTGGAAGCTATCGAGAACGCCATTGTCTTTATGAAGAACGATATAAACACAATGTTGATTAAGGGTTTGAAACTTAGCAAGAATTAAAATATGAAAGGACAACTCTACATAGACGGCAAAGATGCTTCCGATTACGGAATGATTTCTATATGGGGCAGCTATAACGAATTAGTCGCATTTCCAAATTCCAAAACTCCCGATAGCAATGACTGGGCAGAAGAAGACGGAAAAGAGTTTGACCTATCCGCTATTGCTTTGGATTCTAAGGATGTCACCCTTGAATTTGGCTTCTTCGATGAATGGAAGTTCAACGACTTCGTAGCCCTTCTCTCAGATATGGGATACCACGACTTCAACTTCCCGCAACTCGGACGTACATTCCGGTTGAGACTTTCTTCACAGAGCAGCTTTGAGATGTTCAACAGCTCCGAGCGGTCGAAGTTCGTCTTTGCGCATGACTTCCCCCGTCCGGCCGATTACGTCTACGAAGAGCCTGTCAATCTATATACCATGTCTAAGGGCTATGAACTGGACGATGTGGACTTATCCGCCTATGGTGTGATACTGCTCAAGGGAAGCAACCAAGAGATTCTCAAATCCCCTGCCGTGAAGAAGAACCTGCTTCAAAACTTCAAATATCAGGACGGGGCAATCTATGACGGGCAGTTCGTGAAGTTCCAGACGAAAGATGTGAACCTTAAATGTCTGATGCGTGCCCCGGACTTCGATACGTTTTGGCGAAACCGTGATGCTCTTTTGTATGACTTCACCAGACTATCAGTTAAGACCGATGCCGAAGGATACGAGTATGAAGACGCAGAGCGTATATTTTATGTTGACGAATGGTCTGAAAGCTACCCGTGTTATTACAAAAGCTGCAAGACAGAACACTTCAATCCTCTTGGTGGGATATGGTGGGAGTTCACTTTGACCCTTGTGTTCACCAGCTTTCGACTTGGTGATACCGAGTATTTGCTTGCTTCGGAATCCGGAGAATTTATAATAACTGAAGATGAAGAATGTTTTATTGATTTAGGAGATTAGAGTTATGCCATTAAGAAAGAAGAAAATATCAGAATTGCCCCTTGCCGACAGCCTAAAGGGATTATATACCATTGGTTACAAAATCATAGATGGTATCAAGACCAGTGTAAAGGTTAGCTTGGAAGATATTCAGACCGCTTATCAGGATGTCGTCAATGCAATTAAAAAATCAGAGGAAGCGGCCAAGAACGCAAATAATGCCGCTGTAACCGCCAATGAAAAAGCCTCGCTTGCCAATACGGCCGCAGCCAATGCCAATGACACTGCGGAACACCCTACCTATATAGGAACAGACCATTATGTCTACAAATGGAACAAGACCGCCCAAGCATACGACAAGACGGACATCTACTGCAAGGGTGACGCCTTCTCCATCAAGAAGGTATATGCTTCAGTTGCTAACATGGAAGCCGATAAGAGCAATCCGGATATTGCAGAGGGCGATTTTGTATTGGTGAATACGGGTGATGTTGAAGACCCCGACAATGCAAAACTGTATGTCAAGGCTGACGGTGACTTTGAGTTCCTTGTCGATATGTCCGGCGCTATCGGCTTCACGGGTAAGACACCTCAATTCTCAATGGGTACGGCTACTACGCTTGAAGCCGGGGCATCCGCTATAGTTACGGTATCAGACGATGGTACGGACAGTGACGGCAATCCAAAGTACAAAATCAACTTCGCCATTCCCCGCGGTAATCCCGGTGCTCCTTTCCGTGTCTCCGGCGAATACGCCACCCTTGAAGCCTTGAAATCCGCTGTTCCCGATGGTTCGGCAGTTGACGGGTTCATGGCTGTAGGTACTGAAGCTCCTTACGATTACTACGCATGGGTGAACGGCGACTGGGCTAATCAAGGGAAGATAGCGGGCGGCGGTTCTGGGAATGTGGTAGTTATTCCTGCTGAAGCTATGAGGCTGACAAGTCAATCTACATCCGATGAAATTTTGAATGCTTTCGGTGGAAAGGACGCATTCTTGGAAATTGCTAAAAAAGCATATAATGAAGATGTTGTTGTGGTGGTACCCGTGATATCTTCCGGGAAAGTAAGCTATATTTCTTCGTTGGTCATGGCTTCGTATACGGATAACGACAATGCAAGTATAGGAGTTACATTTAATGCCGCTAATAGTGCATTTTCCGTTATTATCACTTTATCGAGTGGAAACGCAACGTATGCTAAGAATGAGATAACTTTACTGACCGAAGCCCCCTCTAACGGTAACGCCTACGGTCGTAAGAATGGGGATTGGGTGAAAGTTCCCGAAAAGTCAGATGTGCTCACCAAAGGCAATGAAACGGAATATACGCCTACGCAGGATTATCATCCCGCTACGAAGAAGTATGTGGACGAAAGTAAAGCTATTAAATACATAAATATTAGTGATTCTACTATATTAGAAATTAGTAATTCAGATACGAGTAGCGCAAAACTTCGAGAGCTTATTGGCTCTATTTTTGGCAGTAAAGATACATTCATAAATATTGTGGATAATATTGTCGATAATGATACTGAATATCAATTTGTATCTACAAACGGTTCTTCGCCGAATAGATTTAGATTAGGAAGTATAGGAACTTGGAGAAATGTAGATAAAACATCATACGAATTAGCTTTTACGCTTACTTTCATCGATAGCTCCCGTTGTTATTGTAAAGCCTATTTTATAAGCTTGCAAAATACTTCAAGTTTTGATGGCTATTTCATTATTAGGGATATTATCACTTCCGACAACCTCACCACCATCACCAAGAAAACCGCTGCCGAATACGAGGCTCTTGGCTCTAAGGATGCCAATACAGCATATTGTGTAACCGATTAAAACAACAATTATGAGTAACGAAAACAGTAATCTTAGAGTTGGTTCGGCTGGGGCTGGGCTGTTTGTGGGTAGTACTGAAATCTTGGGTGGTGGAGTGGATAATATTTTTAAATTACATGAAAGCCTTACATCTAATGAATTTCAGGCATTTATTATAGCCAATGCTTCCTCTTTGCCTATAAATTTGTTTGTATCATATAGTATGGCAGATGATTACGAAATAAGTATACAGCCAGGGAGTGTTGCAATTATTTCTGCTATGAACTCATCCGGTATTGAGGTTAAAAATACGAGTGGCAGAGCTTTGAACGCATCCAGATTAGCCTATCTCTATGATTTTGACGTTTCCGAAATATATAAAGAAAAAAACGCTAATTTCTCTATACCTGATAATGGATATATTATTTCAAATGCAGAATATGAATTTGACGTTTTAAACTTTACATATATCAGAGATTAAGACACTTGGTAATAATATTTAGATTTATGCAATTCACAATGAAAACTATCTTTTTAGACAACCGATTTGCGAAATTTATCCTCTTTGGCAGCTATCATACAATCATGCTCTTCGGCTTCATCCTTACGAAGCTGAAAGAGTTGTCCGAAACGACCATACGCCATGAGCGTACACATCAGAAACAGTTCTTCGAGTGTATGGAGATAGCGGCTATCCCGTCCGTATTATTATCACTCTATGTCAGTGCATGGTGGTTGTTACTTATCCCGCTATTCTATTACATTCTGTATGGCGTGGAGTGGTTCATCAGTCTTGCGTACCACTTGTTCACGGATGAACGGATAGGCGGCGGTAAAGTAAACGCCAACGCTTACCGTGCAAGTGCGTTTGAGATGGAAGCTAAATTCAACCAAGATAATCCGAACTACCTGAAGGAACGCAAATGGGGTGCATGGTTCAGATACTACGGCACTATTTAATAGCAACAATTTAAAATTATGATTACCATATATAACGGCAATGAGACAATCGAGCTTCTGACGGATGATAACAGTTATTCCTATGAGGCTGTAATGGGCGAAGATGCGCTTACACTGTATTTCTCTCATCCGGGCTACCTGTCTATCCCCGTGGGTTCATGGTGTGAGTTCTACGGAAAGCGTTATTCCTTGAAGAAAGACAGCAATTTCAAGAAGAACGGAGAAAGGAACTATGATTATACGCTTATCCTTGAAACCTCGAAAGCCGATACGGAACTTTGGAAGATACGCAATACGGTAGATAACCGCATCAAGTTCCCATATACCGCCAAGCCGAAAGAGCACTTAAAGCTGATAGTGGACAATCTGAACAGACGTTCTTCGGGGTGGGTAATCGGTGAATGTATTGAGGGTACGGAGAAGCTGATAAACTACAACCATACCTACTGCTTGGACGCTTTAAGCCAACTGGCAGAAACCTATGAAACCGAGTATCAGATTACGGAAACTATCATAGAGGGTGTACATACAAAGACTGTACATCTAAAGAAAGTCGAGTACAACAAAGATAATCCTTTAACCCTATCCTATGGTAAAGGGCATGGCTTCAAGACGGGTGTCGGTCGGGAAAGTGGCGAGATACCGCCCGAAATCATCCTTGTGGAAACAACCGAACGGAATATCGACTACTCCAAGTACGGTGCGAAAGAACTGCTGATGCCCAAGTCGCAGACCATCCGCTATGACGGCACGCACTTCGATGGCGAGGACGGCTTCAACGCGGATATTTCCCGTACCTACGAGACGGATGAATACGGTACGGGGGTCATGCGTGCCGACCGTGAGTTGACTACCGCCAAAGAGGACAGCCTGGATTGCACCGGGATTTACCCGTCAAGGGTCGGGACGGTCAGCAAGGTAGTTACGGCCGATACGGAGAAACATTTCTATGACTTCTACGATAACGACATTCCGGGTAACCTGAATTTTGAGGATTGTCTTATCGAAGGTGAGAAAATGACCGTTATCTTCCAGTCGGGCATGCTTTCCGGCAAGGAGTTCGAGGTTAAATACACCCACATAGGGCGCAAGTTCGAGATTGTCCCGCAGGAGATAGACGGCATTACCATGCCGGACGGCGGCGTGTGGATGCCGAAGGTTGGCGATACGTATGCCGTGTTCAATATCCAGTTGCCCGAAGCCTATATCTGCGACAATGCAACGAGAACGGGCGCATCATGGGATGTGTTCCGGGAAGCGGTCAAATACCTTTACGAGCACGAGGACAAGATGTTCACGTTCACCGGTACGCTGGACGGTATATGGGCAAAGAAACGCTGGCTGACTGTTGGCGGCAAAATCGTGTTGGGCGGTTTTGTGAAATTCACCGATACGCAGTTCCATCCCGAAGGCTCGCTCATCCGTATAACGGGTATCAAACGGTACGTAAACAACCCGTACAGTCCCGAAATAGAACTGTCAAACACTCCGGTAGGCACATCTGTCAGCAGCGAGCTTAACAAGATAGGTACGAACGAGGTGCAGGTCGAGGAGAACTATAAAAAGGCACAACAGTTCACCAAACGTTATTACCGCGATGCAAAGGAGACAATGGAGATGCTTGCCGACAGCCTGCTGAACTTTTCCGGTGCAATCAACCCGATAACGGTCGCCACCATGCAGATGCTCGTAGGTGATGAAAGCCTGCAATACCGGTTCGTCAACTCCAAGACAAACCCGGTTGCGGTTAAGCACGAGATAACCTACAATCAGGGCACGAAGGTGCTGAACGCCCCGGCTGGCATCATACAGCACATGACGTTGGGCATAACCGAAATCAAGAACAGTCATTCCGCAGGCGATTACAAGTATTGGGATATGGCGGAGTACAACTCCCCTTCGCTTGTCGAACCGGAAAAGAAATTCTATCTGTACGCCAAGTGCAGCAAGGGCAGCCAGTCGGGTACGTTCCTCCTTAGTGAGACAGCTATTGCGTTGGAACAGATAGACGGATATTATCATCTGCTTGTCGGTATCCTTAACAGTGAGAATAACGGGGAGAGAAGCTTTGCCACTTTGTACGGATTTACGGAGATACTACCGGGGCGGATAACTACGGATAAGATAGTTTCTTCCGACGGTAAGACTTATTTCGATTTGGTAGCGAATGAGATAGCAGGGCGTATCAGGTTTTTGGACGGTCTTATTTCCGGTTTGGTTGGTATTGGTAATGATGATGGTATCAATGCCGGTATGTCCGGCGAAGGAAACTCTGCTTCTGATGTACGTATATGGTCAGGTGCAAATGAAAAGGACAGAGGAAGTGCGCCTTTCAGGGTACTTCATAGCGGAAAAATGATAGGTACTGATGTGGATTTATCAGGTAAAGTAAACGCAAAAGAAGGTGCTGTAGGAGAATTTAAAATCTCATCAAGTCTGACGGCTGAAAGTGGTAATGATGAAATGCTTCTTTCATCTTCACTGATACGTTTTACAAATCAATATGTGTCAACATTTATTGGTGCTGATACTGTCCCTGCTTCATCCGGTGGGTCTTTCGTCTGTCCGATAAGGATAAATGTAAGTCGTGGAATGTCTTCCTATTCAGCCGGCATAAATACATGTTTTCATTTATCGGTAGAGGGAGCTAAGAATTATGATGATTATGTAGAAACAGGCAATCATGCTTTGTTTGTTCCTAAAGGAGATATTTGTGGTTTCAGATTAAGAACAAGAAGAATTGACAGCAGTCAAACATTATCTCTTATGGACAGCATTATAATAGCTATATCACAAGGAGTCACATTAACTCTTCCGACCAATGCCGAGGACGGGCAAATATATTTCATAAGAAACCATTCAAATGGAGATGTTCATGTATATGGCAGAATAAGTCCTTTGGGCTATCCTACGTCAGAAACAAGAAGTGTACATATAACAGCAGGCTGGTTGGCTATTTTCATATATGACAAAGTAAATAATATATGGACAGGCAATAGATTCTCATCCGGTTGGTAGAATACAAAAAAATAAGATATGGAACTGAATGACTGGTTAGCAATAATAGGTGCGATAGGCGGCAGCTCTACAATTACATGGGCGATAACTTTTTGGGTGAACCGGAAAACGAACGCCCGTAAAGAGGACGCTTCCGCTGACGCTATGGAAAATGAGAATGAGCGTAAGCAAGTCGCTTGGCTGGAAGAGCGCATAGCACAGCGTGACACGAAAATAGACGGACTGTATGTCGAGCTGCGTCAGGCGCAAAGTGCCCATCTGGAAGAAATCCATAAGCGGCATGAGATAGAATTGAGACTGAAAGAGGCTGAAATGAAGCGGTGTGATGTCCGGGGATGTAGCGGGCGGAAGCCGCCGAGCGATTATTAATATATGGAAGGGAAAAAGTTTCCCAACTATTCCCTTCCATTCCATTTTTAAACAGAGAAAAAACAAATGTGTTTTTCGTATACAAATATAATCTAAAATCAAAGATATATGAAGTATTTTACAATTGAAGAACTTTGCCGTTCGACAACTGCCGACCGCAAAGGAATTGACAACAGATGTGGCTGTGATATAGAAGCCAATCTGACTGCATTGGTGGATAACGTTCTTGACCCGCTACGCGAATGGTATGGCAAACTTATCGTTGTGAATAGCGGTTACCGTTGTCCGGCATTGAATAAAGCAGTGGGCGGTACGACAACCAGCCAGCACATGAGCGGACAGGCGGCGGACATTGATACCGGTGACAGACAACAGAACAAACTGCTGTTTGAGTATATCCGCAAGAATCTTCCCTACGACCAGTTGATTGAAGAGAGTAATTTCGCCTGGGTACATGTAAGCTATCGGGCGGACGGTAGGAATAGAAATCAGGTATTGAAACTTTAAAATGAGATATTATGTTGACCGAATTAGTTTTTAAGCAAGTGGAAGAAGCCGGAGTTATCCGCCATGTGAGTGACCCGGTACAGGTAAAAGGAGATTTTGGATTGCAATTGAAATTCATAGCTTCCAAGAATGATTTTTATATCTAGCACAGTATGGACGATACCGATTACAGTATTGCTTATTTTAGCGGTAATACAAAAACTGACGTAATCAATGTGCCTGTCCGCGGCATCATTCCCGGCATGTACATCAAGATAAGCGCGAACACTGAACCGGCTTCAGGTAAAATCCTAATGAGTGAGTAATCATGGAAGCAATTACTATTCCTCATGTGCGTATTCCGTCAATAAACATTGGCGGGATATGCCTGCCCGGTATCGGTGCTCCTGGTAGTATTGGTAAAAAGGGACTTATCTGGCCTTCGGGGATGAAGGAAGCAATCAAGGCTATCTACGACCCGAAGAAGCAGGGGTTGACTAACTATGATGTGATTGAAGCATACACGGAAGACTTTAAGAAATGGAATAATTCTCCGGAAAAATATACAGGCTCTCTAACTTCTAATTCATTAGCCCTTACAAATGTATCACAAAAAACCGCACTTATATATTCTCCTATAAAGCCCTATGATTTTAAGGTTTTAATTAGAGGATTGCAAGAAGGGCAGCACGTTAAGTTTGGGTTTGATTATGGAGAACACATTTTAGAAGCCGATAAGGATGGTGTATATACACTTGAATGGAAAGAAGGTTTAATAAGCTATGGCATATATACCAATTTCGTAGGTGAATGTAATATCACCATCACCCAGCTTCCTACTTCTATTCTAAAAGACCTTAGCGGCAACGGCAACCATGCCTATCTGTACGGCGGTAAGGGTAAGCTGAATAGCGGGATGGGAGTGTATAAGCAAGATTATACTACATATAAAAATGATGGTAACACAAATGTTGAGGATGTTAAACCGGATACCTTTGTGTTGTTGGCTGGCAATTTATCAAGGTTAGGAATGCCATATAAAGATATTGTAGGTGAAAATATTCCTGCTTATAAGATTAATGTAACAGGTATAACAGATGGCACTGTAACCTATTTTTATAGAAATGAAGACGGAAAACAGCTCCAATATGTAATCAAGTCGGACGGAGAATATGAATTGCCAACTTGCTATAGAGAAGGGACAGAAGGAACTGCGGTAAATATAGTTGCCAACAATAACAGTAATAAAATCACCATTACCCAAATCCCCGACTACCCCGACCAGCTTTGCTACGACGGCAAGATGTACGCAGTGTGCTACGGTTTCCCGATATTAACGGATTACACGGTGATGGCGGATAGGACGTGGTTTGATAAAACAGGTGTAAAATACTTTTTATCGAAATACAAAGAGAATGAAAGTGTTCCCGCCCAATTATTTAAATTTGAGTGGATTGTTAATGGAAAAGAATATAGTACATCCTTAGGTAGAGATGAAGAAGTTGTATTTCCAAATGAAATCACATGGCAGACTAAAACATCCTATAACGGCAAAGGACTACCAAATTCAACTTATGAAGATGGTGACTTATTGTTGATAGGTAAAGTATGGCTAAATAGTACAAACTATTTTATCGGCTGCCATGGCGCCATCATCATCGCCGACCACAGCTTCACCGAAGAAGAGATAAACTGGCTTAAACAAAACTGGGATAAGATATGAGAAATAACATCTTAGGGGCGGTGGTCTATCTGTCCACCGCCATAGTATTCGGTGGCAGTACTGCACTGTTGATGCTCTTCATCAAAGAGAACAGCGACCGTTGCCACTACTATAACGGCAAGTGGAACAAAGCAGACTTGCTGTGTGGTGTAGCTGCAATATGTGCAGGTATGGTTGTTAATCATTATTTGTTGAGGTTATGAAAAAACTACCCTGGTTATTAGTTGTATTGTTGGTAATCGCTTGTGTGGCGACGTGGTTCCGCCCGCACGAGCGATTACCAGCAGAAATCCGTACCGAGACGAAGATACAGACGGTTGTCAAACTTGATACGGTTCTTATCTCCTCACCGATAGCGGTTTTTTGGCAGATATTGCCGAATGACACTGTACGTATAGGCGATACCCTGCTCTACCGCAAACGGGTTGTGTATGAAGATTGCTTGTATCATGCGGTGGTGAGCGGATATGTAGACCCGCGGCTGGATAGCATAAAGGTGTTCCCAAAGACCGTTTATCAAGTGGAAACGAATGACGTCTACCATCCGGTTCCCATCAAATCGAAGAAGAAGCGTTGGGGATTAGGATTACAGGCTGGATATGGGTATCCGGGCGGTTTTTATGTTGGGGCTGGGGTGAGTTATGATTTATTTCAATGGTGAAAGTTAGAGGGTACTTTCGGAACTGTACCCTCTTAAGAAATATCTATAGATAGTCCTGAATTGTTTTTTCTTCAGTAATATACCCCAGTTCTTTATTCTTATTAATAAGTGTGATTGCTAAACGGAAAAAGTCTTGAGGAGTTTCGGACCATTCAGATAGAACATCTATTAGATTTTCCATATCAGTAGTTTTTGCTTGCCTTGAATCTCCATGCCGTATTCCCTTCTTATCTTTTTCCTTATGCGTTAGTAAAATACAAACCAGTTCTCTAATAGGTTTACTTATCTCATTGTCTTTTGGCAAAAAGCTGTTTAGAAACTTTTGGATATTTCCATAATATAAATCGTAAGATTTCTCAGGATCTTGTATTGGTACATCAAGAATCTTAGCTATATCCGTTGGATTGGTTAACTCGTCAAACAGACTTGGTTCTTGTTGGCTGTTAGCTGCAACAATTTTGTCTACAGCACTTATTAGTTCTTCTAATTTTTTCTTTGAAAGTTCCATAATTTAAAAGTTTATTTAAACGGATATGCGAAATAGTTCTTTTTTCATTTTTTCAATAGCTCCATTAAGTGAGTGCTTGGGTACAGCATCAAATTCTATTCGGCGTACAGCAACGTCCGACGATTTTAGCATTCCCCCATATTTAGCAAACTCCTTATTTTTTTTCTCTCCTTTAGGTAATGCTTCTAGGTAGATACCATATAATATACTTATATCAACATTTAATTTATTTGCTAATTGATTCATTTTAAATGGCAAAGTAACAATTCTTCCCAACTCCTTTTGTATAGTTGGATTAACTAATGCATTTAATGCAAATTTATCCGCCCTTTCCTCATTCAATAATAGTTCTGGATTTTCTGAATCTGATATATGATATAGCAAATTCTCCAATATGTCAAAATCATTTATTACATGATATAACTCATGTAATAAATTAATCCATAGTTTATGATATTTTTTATTCATATCAGTAATGACTATGCATGGCTTACCCCCAAGTATCATTGTAACGCCAAACGCTCGTGTACCAGATATATACGGCTGGGTTAAAACTGTGACCCCTAGTCTAAAAAGAATAAGAACAACCTTTTCATATCCATGCACTCTATCTGAAGTAAATTCACTTATTCTTTTCAATAATTCGATTAATAAGTCACGATTGTATTCGTATGGATTATTTATTTGTGAAAAAGAATAAATAGAGCATTTAAGCCAAAAATCGTTCATTTTCCTTTCTTTCTCTTGAGCAACAAATGCTTTCGATTTACTGAAAAGCGTTGGCATTAAAGATGTATCATCATATTCATAAATAGATTTGAAATTGAAAAAGTCACAGATTTGTTTCTCATAATCTTCTATTTTGGCTCTCGGTTTAATGATTCCTATTTTTTTCAATGTTGGTACATCAAAATTCCTTAGTACATAAGATAACCTTTCTGACTTTTCAATATTAATTAAATCCTTTTCACTAACTTCTTTATTATAGGCAGAAACAAGTTGACTTTCTGTAATATCTAGCAATTTCATTACTTTTATTGCTTGATTTAATTTCAATTCATAATTCCCTTTTAAGTATTCAGAAAAGGAATCTTTATTTATACCTATTTCTTCGGCAACGGCAGTTACTGCAACATCACTTTCTATTAAGAGTTCATTTAACATTTCCCTCAAAGATTTATCTTGAGATACTATGTCGGAGCTTGTTTTTTTTAGAGTTACATACATGATTCACCGCTATTTTTCGGCAAAAATAGTACTTTTTAGTAATAAAACATCTTTTTCGTTTCTTATTTTTAGCGGCGAATTGCATTTTTGTGAATTATTAAAGATGTAAACTGCTAATCATTTTACCTTAGAATCTCCCTAAATCGTAACTTTTATTAGCATGATCACATGCTCCTAAGAGCTGATAATGGCAGCCCAATAAGCTGCCTTTATTTGCTGTATTCATATTTCAGTAACAATTCAGCCCTATTTATGACGTGCCCCGGTTTTCTGTCGGGGCTTTTTTATTTGCTTTTTATTTGATAATTCTCCCTTGGCTTTGTATTTTTGTGAAGTAACTTTAATTGTATAATACTATGGATTCAGAAATAAAGCTCTATTATAAAGCTTGTTATATTGACAGTGTGAGATTTTATGAGACGAAGTATTATGATAAAAAATTGTACTACATACTTATGTCAGTTTTAGTTGATGGTAAAATAAGAGAAATATATATTCCATATAAAGATAAAATTAGTTCAATAAAATCAATGGCAACTTTATATTATAGAGGAAAGATGCCAAGAAGTATTGATGTTTGTAAATCTCTTGTGAAATTAGGACAAAAATTCTTTGTAAGAAATTTGCAGACTGGTCATATTTGTAGAGATGAAAGTGGAAAATTGATTCAAATAAATGAGCTTTATCTTTATGCAGTAGGTTATTTTGATGAAAGTGGTGATTGGCATTTTATGAAGGGAAATGAGCCAACTTCACAAGTAAGTCAGTTGCGAAATAGAGGCATTTTAGTATTAGATAGCCAATTGTCATCTATACATATTCCATTTTATAGTAGGGAACTATCATCTGAAGAATTATTGAAATAAAAATGTCACAAGAAGAATACCAATTTGACGAATCCTCCGTACAGGCTATCATGCAGTGGGCAGAAAGTACCCAGCTTCCCAAAGAAGTAACCCTTAGCAAGGCAGAGCATATCAACGACACGTCTTTGTATGTCCGGGCGAATATCAACGACATCAAGCAGCATTATCCGGATGCGTTCTATAATCCGGATATTATCCGATTGTATCGATTGAAAGAATTTATAGAAAGAGCGGCTGAGTAAGCTGCTCTTTTTTCATTCTTTCTTTGATGTAATAATATTTTTTCTATTTAGTTAGGTGTTTTATTGTATATGGGGTATACAAATAAATTGCTATATTTGCATTCCAATCTCAAACGTTATATTATGAACGACAAACAACAATTTCTAATTGATTGTACTTCCCTTATTCCCGTTATAGGAACTTTGATTTTAATGAAGATTGCCAATGATCAGCTTGTCACTATGGTTGCCGCTTATGTGCTTTGTGGAGAGCTTTTAGGTGTATTGGTTAGCCGGATATTGAAGTTGTACTATATTGATGTGGTTTTCGTTTGGTTGGGTGGGATTCTTCTTTGGCTTTGGTATTGGTTTGGGGTACAGCCCAGTTATATCGGTTGAAAGAATTTGTAGAAGGAACGGCTGGATAAGCTGCTCCTTTTCACTATATTTTGCTATCTTTGCCCCATGACTTACAAAGAGGCTTTATTATATTTGGAACGCATTAAGGATACCGCCATTGGCGCACCCGTGAAAGGGCGTCTCATAGAATCATTATTCATCGGCCCTACCGATTGGGAACAAATGACAGACTTTATGAATCTTCGCATCCAGAAAGGAGAGGAAACGGCTTTGATTGAGTTTGACAGTACCATCAAGAGTCTTTCTGTATATGGGGTATCGGTCAATAATGAATTTGACGTGCCGCGTTGGGATATGACTATTATGGATAATTGGGAGCTGATGATAGGTAATTGATATAAAAAATCCCCGTAGCGGCTCAACTACGGGGATGGTGTCAAATAACAGAGTATCAATATGAGATACTAAGTGAGCCTATTCCATTACAGATAAATCATTGTCAACTTCATACTGGTTACAGCCAAAAGCCGCACACATTAAAATAAAGCGTTCTTTTATACCTAATCCAGTATATCTGTCTACGGCTCCACTACCTTTTGCATGGAGGCCTGCTGCGTATTTATCTATCTGAACTTTATTCATTAAATCTACATGAGTTTTACGGGCAAGTTTACTACTTGCAATCTCATATATAGATTTGTATTCATTTGTTCCCAATGCCACACTAAACATTGCCACTTTCCGGCTAATCTCACAGTATTCAAGTAGTTTTTTTATTTGATAATTGTACCCAGTTTCACCATTGCCATCAGGGTAATAGGGTAACAAAGCATTGCTTGACAGCTTACCTTTATACTTCATAATAATATCATAAGCAATACGAATGATGGGAGTTTTTATCTCAGTGCGTATAAGTCCATCCTTATGTGTTTTCTGAGGTAAATAATGAATGTAAGGTATTCCTTCTTCAATGCTGATATTATCAAATGTGAATCGTCTGAAATCACCTATACGACAACCGAAACAACATTGAACAACGAATACATCTTTTGCTCGTTGCAATGCCTCGGGACATTCTTTGTGGACAACTTCATTAAATTCTGTTTTGGTAAGAAAGAAAGGTTCGTCATATTGTTGCTTCATAATAGACTCTTTTTCTTTTCCTATTTTGCGGAAAGGAGATACGGGAATAACATCATTACTTTCAAGCTCCACCATAAATGCTTGTAATAATAATAGTTTCTCAGCAATTGTATTCTGGCTTCTTTCCTTTGATGGTATATTCCGCTTATTCATTCCTGCGTACAGTTCTGGAAATTTTTCAACCAGAGTGTATTCTTTGCGTAGAAAATCACGAAAACTTAAAATATGTTCCTTATTGAATTCATTGACCGACAACCCGTCAATGCCATTGATAATGAGGAATCGAGTCAGTTCCCTTATCACTACATCATAATGTTTCTTTCTGCCGGGACCTATTACACCTGCATTTAGCCATCCGTCAACATAACGTTGGAACATACTACACATGGATTCCTCTTCACTGCTGATGTTGTATTTTTCAGGATGTAAGTGCTGGTCTATTAAGATTTCCAGTTTTTCACTGGTTAATTCTTTGTTGCTCCCATAAATGGATAAAATTAGATTCTTCCGTTCTTCAATAGATGTGTTAAATGATGTTCTTATGTCTAACTTTATAATACTTTTAGCCTTATATTTTTCAGTCTTGGCATCCCAAAGAGTAGGAGAGACCATAATATCTGATTTGTGGAATAACTGTACATTGCGTCCATCAGATAATCGAAATCTGACATTTACCTCTTTATCTTTCTTCCCAGTTCTTATAAATGCTTTTACTGTAGTCATATATTCTCTGTTATATCGGTTGTGCAAATATACTAAAATTGCACAACTCAGTTCAAATATTGCACAACACACTGCAATGGTATGCAATATAATATTTTTATATTAATCTGATTTTTAATATAATATTATATGTATTGGTTTTATAGTATTTTATATTCCGAATCGCAACGGAATCACAACGAAAAGGCAACAGTCGATAAAAACTGCTTGCCTTTCGTCGTTTTATAGTCTTAATGAATTTTCTTCCCGATAAACCGCTATCATCCCGTCAACATCTTTGTTTACGTAAAATAACACTTGTTACTACTCTCGTAAAAAGCTCAAAAAAGGTAAAAAGGTTTTGCTCCTACGTTATAGGCTGCTAACTTTGGAATATCAACTTTTAAAATAATAAAAGCATATGAAAAAATTAATCTTATCTCTTGCACTATGTTGTGCAGCTACTAATTTCTTTGCGCAGAATGCTGACCCTGCACAATTGGTCAACGAAGGTAAAGCCGCACTTGAGGCTAAAAATTATCAAGAAGCATTCACAAAATTCAGTACTTATCTGACACAGACCAACAACCAAGACTCTGTAATCGCTTTTAACTGCGGTGTTTGCGCCGATAAAATTAAGAAACCGGCGGACGCTTTGAAATATTTCGATATAGCCGTACAGAAAAAGTATAACTTGGCCAATGCTTATATCGGTAAAGCCGGTGCATTGAAGGATTTGAAGAAGAATGATGAATATGTAGCTACTCTGAAAGAAGGTCTGGAAGCAGTTCCCGGAAATAAGACATTGACCAAGCTGTATGCCACTTACTATGTAAATCAAGGTATTTTGGCACAAAGAGCCAAGAAAAACAGTGCCGCAGAAGAAGCTTTCAAACAAGCGGTTTCTATTCAGCCCGACAATGTAAACGCACTCAATAGCTTAGGCTCATTATACTACAATCAAGGCGCAACTCTGCTGAAAACAGATGCAGATAAAGCAAAAGAGGAATTTAAACAAGCCAAGGAATACTTGGATAAACTGATTCCGTTATTGTCTGCCGACAAACCGGCTCAAAAGAAAATGAAAGACAATGCAAATACAATGTTGAATTTCATCAACTCTCAATTACAGTAAATATTTTCAAGAAGATAACAAAAGAGAGGCAGGTATTGAATTACCTGCCTCTCTTTTTATTCTACCACTTGTATTATTTGGTCTTTCTCAATACCACCGCCGTACGTGCTGGAATATAGAGCTTCAGCCACTCTTTCTTTTCTTTCTTATACAGAGGATCCGATAGAGTGAAATGCTTCACTGTATCATCGGTAAGGCCGTTACCGCCATAATCCGGATTATCCGTATTTAATATAACCTCATAAGAACCTGCCGGAACCAAGAAGCCATAATCAGTGAAAGACTGTTTAGGATTGAAGTTGAATACAAATATCAAATCCTTACGCATATACGCCAATATCTGATCGCCGTCATTATGCCAGATTTCCTGAACCGGTGTAGCCTGGAAATTCTTCACGCTCTTGATAACTCCCAACATGGCGCAATCGAAATCGCCCAGATAATGATATGCCAGATTCTTGTTATCTACCAAATCCCATTGACGGCGGGCATACTTGCACGACCAGCCGTTACCTTCACGAGGGAAGTCTATCCATTCGGGATGGCCGAATTCATTACCCATGAAATTAAGATAACCGCCATTAATAGTCGTCGCTGTCAGCAAACGTATCATTTTGTGCAAAGCGATGCCGCGATGTACCGTATAGTTTTCATCACCCTTCTGCATGTGCCAATACATATCGGCGTCTATCAAGCGGAAAACAATGGTTTTGTCACCTACCAATGCCTGGTCGTGGCTTTCCGCATAAGATATTGTTTTTTCGTCCTGACGGCGATTGGTTACTTCCCAGAACATACTGGACGGTTTCCAGTCTTCATCTATTTTTTCTTTGATAGTCTTAATCCAATAATCAGGAACATTCATAGCCATGCGATAATCAAACCCATAGCCGCCGTCCTCAAACTTGGCAGCCAGCCCCGGCATTCCCGATACTTCCTCCGCAATGGTTATTGCTTTAGGATTAACTTGATGAATCAAGCGGTTGGCAAGCGTCAGATAACAGATGGCGTTGTCGTCCTGATGACCGTTGAAATAATCTCCATAATTACAGAATGCTTCACCTAAGCCGTGACTGTAATACAGCATGGAAGTCACACCGTCAAAACGGAAGCCGTCGAAGTGATATTCTTCCATCCAGTACTTGCAGTTGGACAATAAGAAATGAATTACTTCATTCTTGCCATAATCAAAGCAAAGTGAGTCCCATGCCGGATGTTCGCGACGGGCGCCCGGGTAGAAATATTGATTCGGATCACCGGCAAAGTTCCCCAAGCCTTCAACCTCGTTTCTCACTGCATGTGAATGAACAATATCCATGATAACGGCAATACCCATGCTGTGGGCTGTATCAATCAATTCTTTCAGTTCTTCCGGAGTACCGAAACGGGAAGAAGCCGCAAAGAAACTGGAAACATGATAGCCGAAACTTCCGTAATACGGATGTTCCTGAATTGCCATAATCTGAATACAATTATATCCGTCCTTGGCAATGCGCGGAAGAATCTTTTCTTGAAACTCTTTGTAGCTGCCTACTTTTTCCTCCTGTTGCGCCATACCGATGTGGCATTCATAAATCAACAACGGGTCGGTAGCGGCCTTGAAGCTCTTTTTCTTCATCTTGTACGGTTTCTCCGGAGACCATACTTGCGCGCTGAATATCTTGGTTTGCTCATCTTGAACAACCCGATTGGCCCATGCCGGAATGCGTTCGCCGCAACCGCCGTCCCAATACACCATCAACTTATATAAGTCACCGTGTTTCATGGCGTCGGCGGGGAGCTTTATTTCCCAGTTGCCGTTCGCCTTACGTTTCAGGCTGTATTTTTTCTCTTCTTTCCAATCGTTGAATGTGCCAATCAGGAAAATTTGGGTGGCATTAGGCGCCCATTCGCGAAACACCCAGCCGTCATCTGTGCGATGTAAACCAAAATAAAGATAGCCGGATGCAAAATCCGATAATGTCTGCTTTCCCTTGTTGGTCAACTCAGCCTCTTTTTCAGCGGCATGTTTATGGCGTCCGTTTATGGCATCTGCATAAGGTTCCAGCCAAGGATCGTTTTTAATCAAATTCAATGTTTCCATAGAGGATTAATTTTGGATATTTGATATTATGCTTTAACTTTCACAATTACTTTTTTCACGCCGTCCGGAGTGATACCGGGAGCATGTCCGTCTTGTGGGAAGAAAATGGCAAACATACCAGGTTTTACTTCGATATAGCTTTCCGCCAGACCGGCAAAGAAAGTAATATCCTTTTCCGCGTTGTAAGGAGCATCGGCCGGAACGCAGTCTTTGGCAGCGGTATACCCCATTAATTCGGTTCCTGATAGAGGTATCTGGATGTCAATAAAGTCTCTGTGAGTTTCCAGCTTGGCATCTTCTTTTGCTTTCGGTTTGGTTTGCGCTACATTTACAAGCAAATCTTTACCTTTGAGCTCGGTTTTTCCCACTTCCAAAGCGTTTAAGTCGTGCGATTTCAAAAACTCGATGGCCTGTGCGAATAAAGGATTCAGCGAAGCGTATTTCTCTATGTTTTCAAGTCTGTCTACTACCATAATTCAAATATTTTTTAGTTAGTTATAAATAGGTAATTATTATTCAAAGTCGTCTATTGTGTAATTCACAAAGTCGGAAAAACGTTTCATCTGCTTGAAGACGTCATCTGTACGCTCCAGAAAGTCAGGAGCCAGAAAGAAGCTGTCAGGCTGATAACAAGTAACGGTGTATTCCTTACATTGCAGATACTTCAGGTACGGATAATCTTTTGGGAAACTTTTCGGGGCCGTCTTTAGAAAATTCTCTCCGATAACGGGAAAGTATTGCTTGAAAGCAGGATCCTCAACAATCCCCCGAAATTCATCCATATTATCATAAACAGCCTGTCTCAGGGCTTTCAGCAAGGGAGAGGGCGGACAATAGCTACCACCCGCCAAGAGGCAGTTTCCCGGTTGCAGATGAACATAGTATCCGCAGTGGTCTGATTTCTTCCCTTTGGCATTGATGTAGCCGCCGAAATGATTTTTATAAGGCGTTTTGTCTTCCGTAAAGCGTGTATCCCGGTAGATGCGGTATGTGCAGTCCCTGGCTTCGATACCACGAACACTTTCGTCAAACAATGAGATACGGGAGATAATAACTGTCAGCAGGTTCTCAAACTCGTTCCGGGCATTTTCATACTGTTCCCGGTGAGCATTGAACCATTCACGATTGTTGTTGGCGGATAGTTCTTTCAGAAATTGAAATATAACAGGGATGTTCATATCATATAAATCCTTATTTCTGCCAAATTTACGGATAATATTTCTAACATGCTACAAACAGACGTAAAAAAAAGCATCGGCTCTGGTAAACCGATGCTCCTTACACATTTATCAATCAAACAGACGCTTCTGTTTTTGATGTACTTACTTATCACAAGCGGGTACGTCTCTTTTAATTAATCTTATATCTAATACTATGAAAAACACATTTATATAACATTACACTTTCAGATTTTGTTCATGGGGGTAAGCATATCTTTAGCAATTGTTATATCTTTGCAAGAAAATATGTAAAATATGAAAGAGTATAAATACGACGAAGAAAGCGTTAACGCTCTGATAGAGTGGACTAAAACGGCGTCATTCCCCGAACAGGTCATGTTAAGCGAAGCGGAGAATATATTTGATGTGAAAAGGTATGTACAGGCCAATCTGAGCGATATAGCCGCTCATTATCCGGATGAATTCTATAATCCGGCCATCACCCGCCTGTATCAATTAAAGGATAAGATGGAAGGTAAAGATAATGCAGAGTGATTGGGTTCACCCTGCATTATCTATCTTTTATAGTTTTATTTTGAGAATCTTACCGCTGCATCCCTCTACGGATACTTCCGTTGCCTTATAGGGCAATAGGCTTATTTTTTCTTCCTTACCGGTCAATAAATCCACGGCCTGATATTGGTCCATCTGCGGTATTTGCAGAAAATCGAAAGCATGGGAAGGAATATTGATTGCAAGGTCGGCCGATATATGGTCGAAGTTCACGACAAACAGCAATAAATCCCGTCCGAACTTACGCAGGAAAGTATATTGCCTATGTTCGTTGAAGCGCCAGCCGTTGACGTTGGCATACATCAAATCAAAAAAGTCTCCTTGCGCAATTGCCTTTTCCTCGTTGCATAACGTCAATATGCGTTGATAGACGCTATACAAATGTTTCTGATTTTCCGTCAGCATCTTCCCGTCGAATTTCCCGCCATTGCGCCAGCGACGGATAGTATCTACGCTCCAATAATCAAAGATAGTGGTACGTCCGTCCCTGCCGCTGAATCCTTCGCTATCCATACCCAGTTCGCCGAACTCCTGTCCGAAATAAATCATCATGGGATTTACATTCATACAAGCCGATACGATAAGGGCGGGAATAGCCTTGCGCGGATTACTCGCAAAGAAATCGGAAGCGATACGCTGCTCATCATGGTTTTCCAGGAAATTCAACATCCGTTTTTCTATTCCACCCAGACTTTGCCATGCCCGTGTAATGGCGGTGGCGGATTCGTTGCCGCAAACTATTGCACGAAGTGTGTCATACAATCCCACTTTATCATAGAGATAATCAAATTTTCCGCGAAACAGATAGTTGCCGTATTCTTTCGGATTGTATACCTCGGCGATAAAGAGTAGGGCGGGGTACTTGGCCTTTACCTGCGGAATAGCCCATTCCCAAAACTCAACGGGAACCATTTCCGCCATATCGCAGCGGAAGCCGTCGATATTCTTATCCGCCCAAAACAGCAGAATGTCCAGCATTTTGGTCCATGTATCGGGAACGGGATTGAAATGACAGGTACCGCCATTCTGATAATCCACGCCATAATTTAGTTTGACCGTTTCGTACCAGTCGTTGATGTTAGGATATGCATCGAAACGGTTGTTACCCGTAGCCTTGGCGGGAAACTCTTTATAAGGTTCGGCGGCAGCGCCTTTCATGTCGAATTGTCCATGCAGTTCCGACTGCGGAATATAATAGAAGTTATTATAAGGACTGAACGCATAGTTCGTATCATCGTTTGCTCCCAACTGGGAAGTACCGTCCGGCTGCATATCCGAATGGTATTGACGTGCCACATGATTGGGTACGAAATCTATGATTACCTTCAGTCCGCTGCGATGCGTACGTTGTACCAGATTTTCAAATTCCTTCATACGTTCGGGAACATCTTTCGCCAAATCAGGGTCTACATCATAATAGTCCTTTATGGCGTAGGGCGAACCGGCCTTACCCTTTACGATAGCCGGATGGTCGGGCTGGATATTATAGCGACGGTAATCCGTTTGCGTTGCGTGTTCAATGATACCTGTATACCAAATGTGGGTAGCACCCAGTTTTTTGATTTCTCCTAATGCCTTGGCGGTGAAATCCGCCATCTTGCCGCATCCGTTTTCGGCGATACTGCCGTTATTGATGCAGTGGTTATTGTTGTTTCCGAATAATCGGGTAAACACTTGATAAATAATCAGTTTTTTTTCGTCGCTCATTGCTTGTTATTTAGAGAATGGTTATTTTTATTCTTTCCATATGGTGCCTTTTTCTATTTGCAGGCGTTCAAGTATGTCGTTGGTGGCATTGTATCCCTGCATAAATATCTCTTCCGCCTTTTCCAGCTCCCGGTTGCTGTAACCGTCCAGATTATAAGGCTCTATCAACAGGTCGGCTTTTTCCCGTTCGGGAAACGAGTTGGAGCGGAACATGAAGTTGTACGAACGCAAGGCTACGCTTACGATATTCATTTTGTACTTAGGCGCCATTAAAGGGCTGACATTGATTGCTACAACCTTTTCGCATACCCGCCGAATGGTAGTTACAGGCAGGTTCATCAGCAAGCCGCCGTCCACGTAATACGTCTCGTCTATCTTTACGGGCGCAAACAGTACAGGCATACAGCAAGATGCCGCTACACGCTCCGCGATATCCCCTTTATGAAAATGCGCAAGACGCCCGTGGTCCAAATCCGTAGCGGTGATAATCAACGGCAATTTCAGCTCTTCCAGCTTTTTCGCCTTCAGGTTGCTTTTCAGGAAGTCTTTGAATTCACTAAGCTCAAACAAGCCCACTTTGGGAATAACCAGTTTCGTTAAATCCTGGAATTTATGCCCGGCAAAATAATCCAATACTTTATGGGGCTCGTTACCGTCCGCATAAAAAACACCGGCCAGCGCACCCGCACTGACACCGGAAATTATGTCGGGCTTAATATCGTGCTCCAATAAAGCCTGCATGGCTCCTAAATGGGCAAAACCTTTAATGAAACCGCCGCTCAGGGCATAACCGATAGAATATTTGTTTGAGAACCAGTTGTTCGTTACTACTTCCATGTTGTTAAAATCTACTGTTTTTGTTCGGTACGAAATTAGTTATTTTATCGTAGTAAGAAAGGAAAATAGCAG
>ERZ825384.1013-NODE-1013-length-34566-cov-3.383762_pt1 | contig 34566 bp, 23 predicted proteins | sample MGYA00519931_ERZ825384 | MGnify/ENA primary metagenome ERZ825384 (study PRJEB31778, sample SAMEA3449200) | human gut metagenome | biome: human gut; feature: human-associated habitat; material: faeces | place: United Kingdom | collected 2010/2012 ...
GCTGGGCTATTTCTCCCCCAAGCAGCATGACGGCGGCGGCTACATGATCCAGAGCTCCTATACCTTCCTGGATCAAGAAAACCGCATCGTATGCCCCACCAGCAACAACCATGTGCTGATGCTGCGCGCCACCGACGAGGCGGGCAACGTGCTGCCGGAGTTTGAGAAGGTGCTGGACATCGACATCAAGGCCGCGGCCGAAACCGCGCTGGGCAAGGCGCTGGGGCAGAATCTTCTGTCCGTGGTGTTTGACTACGAGGGCAACCTGTGGTTCGCCACCGGCGGCTTCCGCATCTATCCGCAGCGCGCGCAGCAGGGCGTGCTGGGCTATATCGCCCGCAGCGCCATCGACGCGATCCTGAACGGCGAAACCGTTGATCTGGCCAAGGCCGTTTATGTGTGCGATCTGCCTGCCGGCGAGGGCGCGGAAAACGGCATCGCCGCCTCCCGCGAGGGCGCGGTCATCCTGACCAACCAGAACTGCTACCTGCTGCGCGCTAACGAGGGCGTGGAGGTCGTATGGAAAACGCCCTATGAAAGCGCTGGCGCGAAGGTGAGCAAGGAGGGCGACAAGACCACCGGCGGCGGTCTGGCCTGGGGCGGCGGCTGCTCGCCCACGCTGACGCCCGAACTGGTACTCTTCACCGACAATCAGGAAATCGTCAATCTGATCGCGCTGGATATGAAGACCGGCGAAGTGGTGGCCAGCATGCCTGTGCTGGACGATCTGCCCGAGGGCTATCAGGTGGCTGTAGAAAACTCCGCCATCGTATATGACGACGGCCAGGGTAAGGTGAGCACCATCGTGTGCAACTGGTTTGGCGCGGGCAACGCGGGTCTGGCTAATCCTGACAGCGACTCCTCCATCCAAAGCTACGCCAACATCTACGATATGAACTGGCTGACCAAGGGCAACAGCATGATCGCCCCCGGCGTGGAGCGCGTGGATACGATCAAGGCCGAAAACGGCTACGAGATGAAGAGCGTTTGGAGCCGCAACGATCTGAGCGACACCTCGATTATGAAGCTGTCCACCGCCACCGGCTATATCTACGGCTATGTGCAGGATCTGACCACCAGCATGTGGCAGTACATCATCCTGGATTTTGAAACCGGCGAAACCGTGTTCACGATGGACGTATCCAACAAGTATGGCTACAACAACATGGCCATTGGCATGTACGCCGGCAACAGCGGCAACGCTCTCTATTGCCCCACCGGCTATCTGGAGCTGCTGCGCCTGCAGGATCGCTTCGTTTACCTGCCCGAGATGCCCTATCGCAAGGTGGATCTGGATCAGACTGCGCGCAACGTGCTTTCGCAGCAGCAGTTTGCCCAGGACGGCGGTGAAGGCAGCGTCGCCAGCTGGCTCAATACCGTGACGGTGCGCAGCGTGCATCCCAACACCACCGTGGCCTTCCGCATGAACAACCTGTCCGGCAGCGCTGCCGAGCTCAAGCTGTATGCCTACGGCGCGGATGGCAAGCTGCAGCAGGTGGCACCCGAACTGTGGAAGATCACCGCTGAGGACGGACAGACCGTATCCGAACTGGCGGACGGCACGCTGTACGAGCTGCGCGTGACCGTGGCCGACGGCGGCAACCTGGATCTGAGCGAGACCGCTAAGGAAATCAAGGTTTCCGTTGTGATCGGGAAGTAAAAGCACAACACTTGGTTTGGCGTTACCCTGCACCAGACCGTTTTCAAAAAAACAGGAGGAGCGCCCTATGAAGCGTATCATCGCCGCCGCGGTTTCTGTTTTGCTGGCGTGCTCGTTTGCCCCTGGGCTTGCAGAAGACGCCCTGAATGCCGAAAAAAAGCCGGCCACTACGATTACGGAAGGCCTAAACGCCGCGGTTTATCAGCAGCTTGATTTCTCCGATGAGCAGGAGACGGAGTTTGCCCGCCGGGGACTGATTGCCGCCCCGGAAAGCCTGATCATCAAGGCCGAAAACGGCATGACGATCTGGTCGCAGGATGCGTATGATTTTGTCCGCGAAGCCGACGACGTGCCTTCATCGGCCAATCCCAGCCTGTGGCGCAATACGCAGCACAACGCGCTGCACGGCCTGTTCAAGGTGACGGACGATATCTATCAGGTGCGCGGCTATGATATTTCCAATATCACCTTTGTCCGCAGCCAGCATGGATGGATCATCATGGACTGCGCCAGCAGCCGCTACACCGCCGCAGAGGCGCTGAAGCTGTTCCGTGAGCATATGGGCGAGGCGCGCATCGTGGCCATCGTTATCAGCCATGCGCACGTCGATCATTACGGCGGCATCGAGGGGCTGATTTCCGCTGGGGACGCGGCCGATCCGTCGCTGCCGCTGGCGGAACAGATTGCCTCCGGCAAAACCGCGATTATCGTACCGCAGGGCTTTGTCGATTCGGTGATGCGCGAAAATGTGTTTGCGGGTACAGCCATGAAACGCCGCGCAACCTATCAGTATGGCAGCTTCCTGCCCTATGGCGCGCAGGGCCGCCTGTCTGTGGGCATCGGCCTGACCGCCGTGCAGGGCGGCACAGGCTATATCGCGCCTACCTATGAAATCACCCAGCCGCTATGCGAAATGGAGATCGACGGGGTGCAGGCGGTCTTCCAACTGACGCCGGGCACCGAGTCGCCCGCTGAGATGAATACCTATTTCCCGCAGATGCAGGCGCTGTGGATGGCGGAAAACTGCACCGGCACCATGCATAACCTCTACACCCTGCGCGGTGCGGAGGTGCGCGACGCCAACGACTGGGCGCGCTATATCACCCAGGCGCAGACGCTGTTCACGGATGCGGAGGTGGTGTTCCAATCCCACAACTGGCCGCATTGGGGCAAGGACGTGGTGGCCGAATACCTGACCAATACCGCCGCTGTGTATAAGTTCATGCACGATCAGACGCTGCTGTACATCAACGAGGGCTATACTGCCGATGAAATCGCCGCCAGGATAGAGCTGCCCGAAGCGCTGGCCAGGGTGTGGTATACCCGGCAGTATTATGGCACGCTCAAGCATAACGTCAAGGCGGTCTATCAAAAGTACATGGGCTGGTACGACGCCAACCCGGTGAACCTGGATGAGCTGGCGCCCACTGAATACGCTAAGAAGTTAGTGGAATACCTGGGCGATCCGGCCAAGGTGCTGGAAATGGCGCGCACCGATTATGAAAAGGGCGAGTATCAGTGGGTGGCGCAGATTGCCAACACCCTGGTATTTGCCGATCCCGCCAACATGGATGCGCGCTATCTTTGCGCCGACGCGCTGGAACAGCTGGGCTATCAGGCGGAATCCGGCGCATGGCGAAACGCCTATCTGGTTGCGGCCTTCGAGCTGCGCAACGGCACGGGCGCGTATCCGCAGACCGGCCGCATCGGTGCGGGCACCACCGCGCAGGGCATGGACGCGCAGACGATGCTGGACTATATGGGCATTATGCTGGATGCGGAAAAGCTGGCTGATACGTCCTTTACCGTCAATCTGAAGCTGGCGGGTGACGACAACTATCTGCTTAAGCTGCATCACGGTGTGCTGCTGTACTACAAGGGCGTCTCCGACGCGCAGGCCGACCTGACCCTATCCACCGTCCGTGCGGGCATTCTGGCGATGGCGAACGGCGATCAGGAGAATATCGAAAAGCTCGTCATCCTTGAAAGCGGCGACCAGGCACTGTTTGCGGCCCTTTGCGGCAGCATGGCCGTGCCGGAACTGTACTTCCATATTGTTGAACCATAAAGGAGAAAAAACATGAAGAAATTGATCGCACTGATGCTGGCGCTGTTGGCTGCCTGGCCGGCTTGCGCCCTGGCGGAAAAGGAAAACGCCGATCTGTTTGCGGAGGCGCTGTCTGAAAACTGCCATGTGCAGGAAGGGCATTTTGAGCATATGGACACCATCGCACTGGCCAGCCAGGGCAAGCTGATCTCCTGCTTTGGCAATAATGCTGGCTCTGGGTATCTGGTGCCTATGATCCCGCCAGCGCCCAATCAGGAGCCTGCTCCGGCCACTGAGATGGGGCAGATGTCCTGGCCTGCGGAGGAGCCCTCTGCGCTTTATGATCCTGCCGCCGAGAACGCGCCCGCCAATCCCTATTTCAGCCCTGTGGGCTGGACGTATAAGCTGCGCCAGGATGAGGCGGTGGTGCTTGTGGGCACGCTGCCGCCCGCGTGCAAATACTTTTCCCTGATCAACTATGTGTTTGCTTCCGCGGTGAAGCCGGGCAAGGAATACACCGAGCGCAGCTTTTTCAAGTATGGCAGCGCTGAAGCGGGCGTGTATCACCCGGTTTTTGCCAGCCTGGGCGAGCCGGTGAACATGAACAACATCCGCTATGCGGGCGGGGAAACCTGCTTTGGCGGTCAATTTGCCTACATTGCATCGGGCAATCAGGATACGGCGGAAGCCATCCGCGCTGCGCTGATTGAAGCGGGCTTTGACGCGGGCATGATCAATATCGCTCCCTTCTATGCCGATACGCTGCGCATGGGCCTGGAAAAGGGCGCGGACGTGTTTACCATCCTGATGCGCACCTCCCAGCCGGAGGATGCGGCGGCCTTTGAGCAGTGGAGCACGACGCTTTCCGAATCGATGCGCGTGTATCGCGTTACGCCCAAGGCCGAAACACTTGTGAATGCCTATGCCTATCCTGCGCTTACACCGCGCGGCACGGGCGTGCACGAGGTGCAGAGCCTGCCCGAAGCTGATAAGGCGTTGGATCAGATTCGCCAGAGCCTGATTGCGCAGTATGGCGGCGAGTACGACTATGAGGAGTTTACCGCCCGCATCGCCGTGCCCGAGGGCATGACGGGCTATCTGAACGATGAAAACGCCCAGGGTGATAACCGCGATACCAGCTATTTGATGACCAACGATTTTACTCTGAACTCCGACGAGGACTTTGTGGTGGTTTATGGTGTAAATCACGTTGCTGCTGGCAAGGCGACCTACGCGAACACCGTGCTCTATGCCCGCCCCAGACTCAACGGCATTGTCAGCCTGTATGATTCCATGTACGGGGATTCTGCGGCTGAATACCTGCCTGACGTGGACAGCAGCAAATACTATGTGCTCAAGATGGCGCGAACCGCGCTGGATAGCCATACCGCCGTCATTCCTTACAGCACCGACAACCCCAACGGGCGCTTCTATGGCGCGGATAACGGCACGCAGCTGCTCATCGCTTATCGCGCCTATGTGGAGCCTGAAACGGGCGTTGGCCCTTCGTATTATGAAATCGTGTATGATCGCGCGATTGTGTTCCATAAAAAATAAGCGATTCGCGAAAATTGTATAGTTTCAAAGGCGGTTGATTTATTCAGCCGCCTTTTTTGTCAGAATACGGATCGATATGCAAAGATTTACAATTGAACTTTTGACATTCTTTCCATGATTTGATAAAATGAAGACGCTATCTCATCCCAAACGCGTTTGATCAAAAACCCTGAAACGGGGGGATTGTATGAAAAAGACGAAAACACAGTCGGAAACCTCCTGCAGCGACAGCGAGCTTTCGTGGAGGCGTTCCTCCATGCAGCGGATGGCCTCGTCAACCAGATAGCCGTAGCCCGATTGGTTGACGGACAGCGCTTCCAAGCGTTCCAGATATACATCCAGCAGGGATTCAAGCGACGCAGCGCATGCGCGCGTATACATCTGCATCCGCGCGGGAAGCATAGTCTGCCTCCTGTCGTTGTAGCAGATGCTCAAAAAGGGCGCGCGCCTGCGCGGGCGCTGTGCGCGTGCTCAGCAGAAAGGGTGCAATCCGTTCCCGGATGTAGGCTTGAATTGGGGCGATGCTCAATCCCAGCGCCAGGATATCCCGCAGCCACGCGTTGCTCTGCGCGGGTTGTAGAACGAAAAAAGCGGTTTCCTGCGTGGGAAAAACGGGCGGCAGCGGTTCATAAAAGCCGTTTTCCAGCGCGTGCAGGTTTTTGTCGTGCTGTGCGCGGTAGGTGGCTTCGTCTGTTACCGGGCCTCCGAGAGCGAAATGAAGAGAATGAGGGATGCGGCCCGCATGCATCAGCGAAAGGAGCCGTCCCTGGATTTCCCGCAGCGGACGGCGCAGAAGCAGCTCGAAATCGCATTTGTCCATGCGTCCTCAATGCTCGTATCCCGCAGAAAGGCGAGGATGGCAGGCTGCGCGGGCGCGTAATGAGCCTTGGACAGCAAGCACGCAAAGCTGAATGGCAAGCCAGTAATCATCCAGCGGGCCAACCAGCCCGGCGCGCACCACACCATCCTTGCCCTGGCGGTCAATATACGCATATCCACGCAGACGTTCGCACGGCTGTTCAAGCGTTTCCGTGCAGCGCTGCGCGCCGCTGATATCGCCAAACCACAGGCGCGTTTTATCCGCCAGCAGACGATTGCTCAGCGCGCCCGCCTGTTCAAAAGGCGGCAGGGCGGCGAGGATAGCGGCGTCGTTGGTCAGCACCGCCTGGGCAAAGCCGCGCTCGTCGCCGCAGGCAATGTGCAGCGCCGTATCCTGCACGGGTACAGGGGCGACGGGCACAATCGCGCCTGCGCGGCGCATTGCTGCTTTACGCACATCCCGGCGACGCGCCCGGCAAGGTAGCCCACGCACATCACGTCCGGAGCCATCCGCGCGTAGTTGAGCGCATCCTGATCCATGGACAACGCCTTGCCGCATACCAACATGCTATCGATTTCCCTGGGCAGCAGGGCGCGAAGCGGCACGGGAGCATAGCGCGGCGCATCCTGCGCGGGCAGAAGCCTCAGCCGTCCGGCCGGGTGGAAGCTGCGGCCGTGCGGATCGTAGGTGGAAAAGGTATGGCACAGCGTGTCCGCAAAGGCGCTTCCGCGCATCACGTCTTCTAACATAACGCATACGCGCCCGCATAGCCGCCGGTCCTCGCGGGGAGTCAGCATATTCACCAGGTCGTAGGCCAGCGGATCGTGCAGGCAGCGTTGAATCTCCTTGGACAGGCTATCCTTGCCGGGATCGTTCAGCGTGCCCTGATCCAGCCGCTGATAACCCGCGTGCGCGCTGTCGCACATGCGTCACTGGCCGTAATTTTGCGTGCGGCCCGTTTCGTGGTCGCCAAACGTCATGGCGCAGCCCAGCCGCTGCCGCCAGGCTTCCCATCCCGCCTTGGAATGAACGGCCCAGCTCCTGCTGCATCCTCACCCAGCGCGTAATATGGCGTGCAGAGCGTAACCTGATGCCCCGCCTGCACGCTCGCCGTGGATCCGCCTAATACCAGTACACGCATGTAAAAATCGCCGTTGATTTTTTCATCCAGCACAGAAAAATCCTCAATTTGAAAATCGGCGCTTACAAATAGATAATCCAGAATGGCTGAATACTTGCTAAAGCCATGGACGGAGCCCTTCGCGCCGTATTCCGTCGCTACGCGCGCATTCTGATAGCCTGCGGCGTTTATCTGGGTCTCCAGATCTTTGTTATAGCAATTTTTCGAGGCGGAGGCCGGAGCGTTGTTGGGCCGGGCGTTGAAATCGCCCATGATCAGAGACGAAGCTTCGGGGTGTGCCTGCATGACCTGCGCGGCTTTTTCAAGCAGATTCTGCGTCTGCAGCGCGCGCACCTCGTCGGCGGCTGCGCCCATAGGATCGTGCAGATGGGTGCTGAATACATATACGGACTGCTCCGTCTCTTGATCCAGCAGCAGCGCCCAGGTGCAGTTGCGCATGTAACGGTCCACAATGCTGGAGGGCACGTCCGGCGTATCCGTCAGCCAGAAAACGCCCTCCTCCAGCACTTCAAAGCGGCTTTGCTTATACAGGATCGCGGTATAGCCCTGCGCGTCGGGGTTGATTTTGACGGCCGCCGTATAGCCGTAGCCCGTGTCCTGGGGATAGCTTTCCAGCAGTTCCTGCCATTACGCCCTTGGCCTCCTGCAGGCCGACCACATCGGGCGCGCATTGAGCCAGCAGCGTTTTGAACAGCTCCAACCGATGCGCGGGGGACAGCGCCGGATCCGCCAGATCCTTGCTGCTGGGCGCGCGCAGATTCTGGCACATCACGGTGTAAAGGGCGCCTTCCTCGGCGCTTGCCGGTGCGCAGAGACCCAGCAAAAGCATCAGACAGGATAGAAATAAAAACGAGCCTTTCATCAAATTCCCTGCTTTCTATTTTCTAAATATAGACCATAATTTGCATTTTTGCTATGCATGCAATCCATACAAATGTCATAGAATGCGGGATGCTGCGCACAGCCGTCTTCGTCTGCCGGGGCCAGAAGCAACGCGGCGAATAAAAAATGCCGCCCGTTGGGCGGCAAGGATAAAGCCTGCATCAGCGATATAACAGGCAGACTGGCGGCCGGAAAGCCCTGCGCAAGGCTTATTCTGCGCTCTTGCCGGGCGATTCCAGATAGAACTGCCCGTCGGGTTCCTGAACAATATAATGGTCGTCTTCCCATTTCTTTTTAAATGGGAAAGAGTAGTCAATATATGCATGAGTACCTGTGGAAGGGTCGGTAATGGTACCGCGCCAGGCTCCTTTAATTCCGCATTGGTCATACCAAGGAATATCTGCTCTGAACACTATGTACTCTTCTCGGTTAGATATATCAGAATATCCGCTTTCAGAATACGTTACATAGACATTGAGGTGACCCTCCATAAAGCATACGCTGCGCAGCGCGGGAAAGCGCTCGATGATATCAAAAACGCTTTCGTCATCCCTGACACTTGCTTCTGCAACGCCATTGCCATAATCAACAAAAGAAAAAATACGATGATAGCGCATTAATTCATACATATCATTGATTCTGCCGCGGATGAGAGAATGACTGGGCAGCTGGCCGTGTTCTTCATGGAGCTTGCGCATATCCGCAACAAGCATATCAAAGTACGAGCGTTTTTCGATTTTCTTAGGAAGCTCATCGGAAGAAAGCAAGCGCTTTTCCCAGCCGCAAGGCATTCTGTCCCGCATGACCTCCGGGAGGGCGTCCAGCAGCATATCCAAAGGGATGATGCGGATTTTAAAGCCGTTCAGCATGCACTGAAGAAAGATGCTGCAGTGATAAGCCATGTCCAGATACGGATTTGTTGGACATACAACGCAGTATTCAGTCTGAATGTCATTTATACAACGATACCGATCGTCAATAAAAGCTTTTCCGTTTCTCTTTTCGACGCTTTCTTTTATATCTTCCAATAAACGCTGTGAAATCAGACCGGGGTCCAAACAGAAATGCATGTTCTGAAAACATATTGGTGCAGCACGGTCAATGAGCGGTTCCAGAGCTTTACTTATTATATCGGGAGACGGTGCAGCCCTGTACATAGGACGAGAGCTTTCTTCTAACATGGCTTTGAGCGCTTGCTCAATGTTGTATACTTGCGTTTTGGAATACACCAAAAACGGATTTGCAGCGGCTTGTATCCTGCTGCGCATGCCAGGCACCGCCTGTTCAAGCGCGGTCAAATGCTGTGTAAACTGATCAAGCGTTATTACATGAACATGCCTTTTGTCAGCTTGCGTGATCTTTTGGTAGCGCTCAAGCTCCGATACGCTAAACTGCTTTTCGGCATCGATGATCCAGTAATCGGTTTTATCAGTAAGCATTTTTTTGAAAATTCCATTATAGCGTTTTAACTCGCTGCTGAAATAGTATGTGTCAATATTAGAAAGATCAACGCTGAACGAGAATACTTTGTTTTTGATTTCAATGGGAACATTGTTTTCAATAACAGGCTTGGGAAAATCGTCCGGCTTTTTGCGCGGCTGGGCGTCGTTCCTTGGCTTTCTCAGCATAAGCCCATTTTCAGCCAGATAATTGCTCAGCGACATGCCGTACAGCTTCTGGGCGGTGTTCGTCATGGTTTTGGTTTTGCCCGCAAGGTCGGGGTTAGCCGCTACCAGCTCGGTCAGGCTGGCAAAGCTTGCGCCGTTGGGATAGCGCTTTTTCAGCTCGTTCAGGTAATTATCCGACGTATCGCTTGGCCGTCCGCCCAGGCTTTTTACGTATTCAAAGCCGCAGGCTGCCAGCAGCTCCGCCCGGTCGGTATAGCCCAGCTCCTTCACAAGCGCGCTCAGATCCTCATACCAGTGCTTGTGCTGCGATCCCAGGCCCGATACCTTCTTATCCGGGTAGGCAGCCTCCAGCTTTTTGCACAGGTTCTGCAGCCTGCGCGCCGCCATCGGATTGGATATGCACAGCTCGCGCATGTTCAGTTCCTTCATAATTCTATCCTCCATTCGTGACAGCAGCTTTACTGCTTTCTCTTTTTGGGCGCGGGAAGCTGCTCGGCATAGGCCTGAAGGGCGGCAATCAGATCATCCTGCCCGCTGGCCTGGATTACGGCTGAGAACGCTTCCAGATCCTTTGCGGCAATCAGCTGCTCGCGCAGCATCAGGTCAAACAGCTCGCGGTATTCAACGGCGGCGCTTGCCAGCCTGGCGGCGTTTGCCTTGATGTATTTCAGGTATTTCTTTCCGTTTTCATCGGTGCAGTCGCGGTGATCCAGCGCAAAGCCGATGGCCGCGTATGCGCGGTACCTGGCGGTGAGTGCGGTGATGTCTTCAATATGGACGATTGGAGGATCAGCTTTGGGGTCAAATCCTGAGGGGCGCAGCATATTGGCAAAGTATTGCCCCTGCGCGGTGTGCATGGTAATATGCTTCAAGGCCGTGCAAGACCCGAAGGCAGATTCTCCAATTACCGAAACGCTTTCGGGAATGGAAATTTCAGTTAGGCTGCTGCAGCTGTCAAAGCCATTGAGCTTTGTTAGCCCCTCCGGAAGGACGATGCTTGTTAAGCGTTCGCAGTTCGCAAAGGCATAACTGGCAATCTCCTTTATGCTATTGGGCAGAACAATGCTTTCCAGACTTTTACATATCCAAAAAGCGCAAGTATCTATCAGTTTTAAGCCATCAGGAAGCGTGACCATGCTTAAATGCTCGCACAACTCAAATGCCTTGGCAAAAGTGCTCAGACCCGCACAGAGCAGGGTAAGGTCGGTCAAGCCGCTCCAGCAAAAGGCCTCTTTGCCAATCGAAGTTACTCCCTCAGGGATAACAAGCTTTTGAAGAGAATGACATTCATAAAAAGCTTCAATTCCAATTGTTTTCAGGCTGTTGGGAAGTGTTACTTCGGCCAGAGCATCGCAGTTGAGAAAAGCCTTTTCACCAATTGAGGTTACGCTTTCCGGAATAGCAACCTTTTTCAGAACGTTGCAATTATAAAAGGTCCACGCTTCGATTGCTTTCAGGCCTTGGGGAAGCGTTATCTCTGTCAGACGACAGCCAGAAAATGCGTTTTCGCCAATTGAAGATATGCCTTCTGGAATAACAAGCTTTGTCAGATGACAACAGCCGCTAAAGACTTGCGCTTCGATTTTTTTTTAGGCCTTTGGGAAGCGTTATCTCTGTCAGACAACTGCGGAAAAATGCGCCTTTGCCAATCGAGGTTACGCCATCTGGAATAACAAGCTTTGTCAGATAATCGCAGTCCGCAAAGGCATGCGCTTCGATTGCTTTCAGACTTTGGGGAAGCGTTACCTCTGTCAAATTGCAGCCGCGCAGGGCAGATTCAGCGATAGTCGATACTCCTTCCGGAATATGAAGGCTTGTCTTGGTATAAGGGCAGCGGACCAGGGTATCGCCCGATTTGCTATAGAGCACGCCGTCAATGGATTGATAGCAAGGGTTTTCCGGGTCTACTTCGATGCTGGACAGCTTCGGGAGGGTAAGGTATTGACCAAATGCGTCTGAAGAGATTTTTTTCACAGAATTGGGCAGATGAATGCTTACAACGTTTTTGAGATCGCGACGCTCGGACGGCCTTGTATAATACGAGCTGCCATCGTAGTAGAAAGCGTTTGGGGCAATTTTCTCTACAGATGCTGGAACCACGAGCGTTTCTTCAGCACCATCCGGATTCGGTGATGTGAGCAAAACTTGTGTTAAAACGTCGTATTCGACATCAAAGCAATCGGAAACGTACTTCATTGGCTTTTTGGGCTCGAAAGGATTCTTTGTAATTGCACTTAAAAGAGATGGACAATAAGCAAAGGCTCTTTCGCCAAGTACAGTCAGGCTCTTGGGAAGAGTTACCTCTGTTAGAGAAGAACAGCCGCTAAAGGCTGAATCACCAATCGAGGTAACGCCTTCTGGAATGACAATCTTTGTAAGTGATGCACAGTCAGAAAAGGCGAAAGGGCTAATCTCTTTTAGACTGCTGGGAAGTGTTACTTCTTTCAGAGCCTTGCAGTTGCTAAAGGCTTCTTCGCCAATCGAGATAACGCCTTCTGGAATAACAAGCTTTGCAAGCGATTCACAGCGATAGAAAGCTCTCTTTCTGATTGTACTCAGGGTTGCAGGCAATACGATCTCCGCCAACTCCTGACAACGTCTAAAGGCAGAAACGTCGATTGCTGTTACGCCTTCCGGAATATGCAGGCTTGTCCGGGTGTGCGGGCAGTGGATCAGGGTATCTCCCGCCTTGCTGTAGAGTACACCGTCTATGGATTAATAGAATGGGTTTTCAGGGTCTACCTCAATGCTGGCCAACTTCGGAAAGTCGGTCATGTAACAATAGAATGCCTCGGCGGAGAATTTTTCCACAGTCTTAGGCAGATGAATGCTTACGACACTCCTGAAATTATAATTAGCACCAAAAGAGTCATCGGCAATCTCCTTTACGGATTCCGGAACGATTATGGTTATCTCTTCGCTGTTATCGTCTTGGATATTATTGCAAATAACCTCTTTCAAAACGCCGTCTTCAATGTTAAATTTGGTAATGTAAATCATCTTTCTTCCTCCTCGTTTTGTTTTTGATAGCTGTCATGCAGTCCGGGTTGAGCGGGAGTGATTTCGGCGGGGCATTCCTCCTTCACTGTCTGATAAACGTATCATTGACGCTGTTCCAGATGCTGCACCCAGCGATCCAGACACCTGCGCACAAGGCGGTTGACATGCCTGGCATTGCGCAGCCTGGCGGCGGCAGGCGGGCTCAGGCGATAATAGACGCGGATAAACAGGCGGCCGAGGGCTGTCTTTTTCAGCCGCTGATCGCGGAAGCGGCGCAGCGTCAGCACCTGCGGCGCATCGTAGGAGCCGTACACGGCGGTGGCGATATAGCAGCCCTCCTTTTTGCGGACGGGCGCAGGCGCTTCATCCGGGACGGCGCTCATGCGATAGCTGGCCGTGCCGGAATTCCGCATGCCGATGGACGAGGACGGCGCGCTGCTGTAATCGATGTCCAGGCTGTCCAGCGCCTGGCATAGATAAAGGGATGTGTTGTCCGAGCGATCGTCTACATTTTCCACATACTGATCCTGCAGCGGGCGGCCGTTGGCGTCAAAGCGGTTCTTGTAGGCGGTCAGCCAGATTTCGTTGATCGGAACGCTCCAGAACCAGGCGTAGTAGTTCAATACCTGCGTGGCTAGCTCGGCGAAGGCAGCTCCGCTGGAGCGCAGGCACAGCGTGACGACCTTGCCGTCAACGGTGCAGGAGAGGGTAGTGTCATCATAGGGGGAAGGCGCATCCCGGTATTCCACATACAGCAAGGCCTTTGCGCGGGGCCAGTAAAGCCAATCCTCACACAGGGCGGCAAACTGCGAGCGCAGGCTCTCGCGCATTTCGTCCATATCCTGCTGGCACAGGCGCTGGAACTCCGGCATCTCGGTGCTGATTATCCATTTCTGGCCGATTGAGATAGCCTTCTCATATTTTTCGCCTACGTCAAAGATGTAAGCGATGTCAAAGCAGGAGCGTGTCGTCCAACTGAAGCGATCCTCCACAGGCAGCTGCATAAACCGATGGATATAGGTCTGGCGATTAACGGCGTTTTTCATTTTTTCCTGCACCTGGTTGCGCAGCTGCCACAGCGCGGCCTGATCATACGCCGGGTAGTCCTCGCCGAAGGACTCAAAGAAGTCCTCGGCGGTCTGGTATTCCTGCTCCATGCTCAGCGCGGCGATATTGGACAGCGTGATAAACATGCAGGCCTCGTCCGTTTCGGGATCGATCCTGGCGTTTTCGCGCGCCTCCTGCAGGTTCTGCTCCTTTTCCTGCTGCATTTTCTCCTGCATGCTCTTTACGTCGGCATAGCGCTGCGCGTTTTCCCTGGTTTGCGCGGCCGCGCTGCGTGCCTGCTCTAATGCATTCAGAATTTCTTTGCGCGCCTCCGGGCTGATGCTTGCGATATCCTCGGCGGTCAGGGGCGTATCGTCCGTATCCAGGGCGGCGTCGTCATCAGCAAGCGGGGTCTCGTCCGCGACAACGTCATCAGTAAATGGGGTTTCGTCCGCATCATCGTCATCATCCGACGGCGCTTTGCCATCCAGAAAGTCCTCCAGGGCTTGTTGGCGGATGATCTGAATGGGCTTGCCGGCCTTTTGCTGCTCGATGGCGGCCTTGATCTTTGATTCGCCGGGGAGGCCGTTGCCGATGACCAGATAGTCCGTTACGCCGGAAACCTTGGAGCGGTACAGGCCGCCGTTTTCAACAACTCTTTTGACAAAGGGATCTTCTTTTTCATTGAAGGCGGAATAACCGACAAAAACAAATTTCTTTTCGGAAACGATGATGCTCGGATGCTCGCTGATATAAGAGGAATATTTCTTTTCCCATTCCTGCCTGAGCTGGGCCTCGTTTTCCTGCCTTTCCAGGTAAAGCTGGCGATCGGCTCGGATGGAATCGATGATGGGGCCGTGCGCATTGCTGTTGGCAATATTGTCCAAGCTATGATTGAAGGAAAGGGAAGAGTCTTCTTTTCCGATGATCGAGGGGCTTTGAGGGGGAGATATTTTTTTCTCGTCAAGCTTGACTTCAATAAATAATCCACCTTTTTCTCTACCGGTGAAGGTCGGTTTTAGCTTATTTGCCATTTCCTCTGCCGTGAGATCATCAAGGGAAAGCTCTTGACCATGAACGCTTATTCCCTTCAAAAGCTGCAGCAGCATGCTGAAGATAGGCAGGCTTTTTTCATATTTGTCAATAAACCCCAAATTGCTTGCGCACAAAGAAGCATATTTTCCCTTGCTAAAAGGGATATAGCTGCCAATAATAAATGCTTTGCTAATTTTTCTCTTGCCTATGTATATCGGGACCTTCTTCACTAAAACAAGGGCAGGACATTCGCCGTATATTTTGATATAATTTGTTATGTGAGTGCATTTAATAAGGTGATTTATCAAGCCTATGCCACTGCGGGAAGAGCTTTCCGGTGTTTCGTCATCTTCCTGTACGCTAAACGAGAAGGTAAGGTCAGTATCGTCTGAACTGTCGGCTTGCTGTTGGTTCAAGCTAAAATGAAAAGAGCATTTTCCGTCTATCGTTTTTTTTATGCAGGTTATTCCATCTGGGATGGTTAGGTCAACAGCGTCGTTTAGAATGGCTTTACCGGTAATCTCAAGCGGAGGGGCTGTTTCGTTATCCTCGGGTGTATCTATAGAAATAGTGTATTCAGTTCCGTCTGAAGCAATAAATGTGTTTGGAGCTCGTTTATCTTCGAGACTTGCGGTATCATCGTGAATGGGCTCATTTGTAGGTATGTTTATCTGCTGATAGCCAGAATACATCAACGCATATAGAAGAGCAGTAGCTTCGCTGTGCTCTGATTCATCATATTCGCCCTCGTGGCCAATGAATTCCATCGTTTCCCAGTCGAATAGATTGCTGGAATCATATGCGATTTTGCGCTTTTTAATGCAATTTCCTTTACAATAATACTCAAAATGATCAAATCCGGACTCTTCGGACCAATAGTGCGCCATGACGTCGCATTGAAGCACGCGGGATTTTGCACGCAGGGAATACCCGGTGCACTGCTGGGCCAATTTGCGTAGCTCGATTGCGGAAAGCTTGTTCAAATCCTGCGCAACCTCTGCACCGTACCATTCATCTGTTACGCAGTAGTTGACCGACCAGGCGCACACGCCCTGAATGTGCGCCTCGTACAGATCGTCCGTGCCGGCGGCATAAAGAAGCTCTGTGCCGTGATACGTGGCAACCGAATCGCACAAAAGCATCACGTTTCCCCGTTTTCCTCTGAAATAGATATCGAAGTAGCAATCGTTCGCCATAGTAGCTCCTCCTTTATTCTGATCGGTATGCCGTGAGTGCCTGGGGGCAAGCCTGTGCAGCTTTTTGCTTTGTTGTTTCCACGTATGGACGGTTTTGTGAGGGGCGCTCAGTGCGCGCCCTTATTCATATTCATCCTCGTCCGCGATATCGGGCGCTGCCTTGGCGTAATCCAGGCATATCTGCCGGACGCTGCGCTGGATGGATAGCATATCCGCCCTCTGCGATTGATACAGCTGATCCAGCGTTTCATACAGCAGTATGCTCCAAGCGGCACGGCAACTGCTCAGCGCATTGATTTTGGCAAGCTCGTTTTCATCATATTTCAGCCAGCCGTGCAGGGTATTGGCGGCGGTTGCAAGGGCGGCGAGGCCCATCATAAAGGTAACCAGAAAATCCTCAAACCCTGCGCCGAACAGCGGATCGTAATCCTGCTGCGCTAGCGACTGAAGCTCCTGGCTGAGCTTTTCCAGGGATTGCACATCGGTTCCTCGCGCATCGCCGGCGGATCTGGATACAATCGATGCGGCGGTAAAGATGCCGTTTTCGTTCAGCACCTGATAGAACCGGGGCTTGATGGCCTCGATTGTTTGAAGCAGCGTCATGCAGGCGGCGGAGAGCGCATCATCCGGCTTGGCGGCGGTATTTATCGGCTGGAACGCAAGCTGGGGAAGCGGCGGTAAATCGCCCTTCGGCCGGATGACGTTTAGCAGCTGTTGGCAGATATCGTCCATGGCTTTGCCCATTTGATCGATGTCGATGGGCGGGACGGCCGGCTCTGCGGAAGGGCCCGTCTGAAAAGCCTGCGTGATTTCTGCCAGAAAAGCGTCGCATCCGCCCCTGAACTGCGCCGTGCTGCTGCGTTTGGACTGAGAAATAAGCCATCCGCGCACGTTCAGCTGGCGCAAGGTGTATTCTTCGTGGCTGGGCAGCCTGCCCTCCAGCGCGGAGAGAACCAGGCTGATTTCGGCATGCGTCAAATTCCAGTATTTTTCCTGCACAGCGCGCTCGCTGTCGGAGCCGATTACAATGCGCGTGGTTGAGACCGCGCTTGCGCCGGGAGCCGAGGCATAGGCCGTACCGCAGAAGGGGCAAAAGAAAATCGCCTCCGCGCAGGAGAAAACACGGCTGCATTTGGGGCAGGAATAATCCATGGCTGCACGCCTCCTTTAATAAATGTCCAGCGCTTTTTTGGCTGCGTCAATGGCGTCCATGTAGAACAAAGGCTGCACTGTCGCCAGCAGCTCGCTGGGGATTTTTACTACATCCGCCATGCACTGCATCGGCAGCAGGATGCGGCGCGCCCCGGCGTTCTTGGCTACGCGGATGACGCTTTCCAGATGGCGCACCTCGCCCATGGAGCCGGACAGCTTGATTTCGCCCACAATGGCCGTCGCAGCCATAACGGGCTTATCCAGCAGCGCGCTGCAAAGGCCCACCCATTCGGCCAGGGAAACGCCCGCGCTGGGCGACTGCTCCTGCAGATCGTTATAATAGAGCAGGTAGTCGTTGCTGATCAGCCTTGCGCCGGGCAGTATCTTCTTGGCGTTATTCTGAAAGTAAATCCATGCGGCGTTCATGCTTTCGCGCACCTTATTGCTGCCGCCGGCGCCCTGCGTTTCAAACTTGCCGCTGCCGCGAACGGCCTTGTTTTCCAGACGGTAAACCGCCATCTCATCATCCGCAATGGACGCGCCCACGGCAAACACATGGCCGGAGGGCAGCTTCTGGGAAGAAATCAGCGTTTCGTCGCTTTGCTCGGGCACGCCGACGATGTATTCATGGCCGTTTTCATCGCAATAGCCCAGCTCGGTATCGGCAAACTCGGTTCCAGCCATTGTTTTAAGCTGCTCCTTTACCCGACGGCGGCCCTCGATGGCATATTTGAGCAGCGCTTCCATTTCATCGCGGGTGATGTTCTGATCGGGGAACAGGAGCTTGATCAAGCCGGACATGGTTTTGCGCACGGCGATTTCATCGCGCTTGTTGAACTTGCCGTTCAGATGAAAATACTGATCCAGCAGGTGCGTGCAGTCCAGCCGGCGCATGCCGCGCGTATATTCCGCCAGGCAGTCGGTAATCAGGCCGTATTTTTCCGTCAGCAGCTCGGAGCGCAGCTTGGGGATTTCCCAGCCCGGCAGGTAGTAATGCATGCGGTCAAAGAACGCGCTGTCGTTGTTGAATTCCGGCGGGAAGGGGCTGAACAGATGCGTGATCTTGAGCAGATTCTGCACCGTATCGTTGATGTTGCCCACGAATACCATGGATGCGTCCGCGTTGATCAGATCGCGCCCGCGGGCGAAGGAGCCGGAGGCCATGTAATCCTTCATGATCTGGATAGCGTCCGTATCGCGGAAGTGCATGCCCGCCACCTCGTCAAAGGCGATGCAATCCCAATGGCCGACCAAGCCGACGCGCTGCAGGCTAAGAGAATAGAACAGGTTTGCGGCGCTGGTTTTACCGCCGCTGATCAGGATGGAATAGGGCGATATTTCTTTATAAAGGTGGCTTTTGCCGGTACCGCGGGGACCCAGCTCGCACAGGTTGTAGTTGTGCTCCACCAGCGGAACCATGCGCTCCAGAAAGTGCAATTTTTCCTTTTCCGACAGAGCAGCAGGCTCCATGCCCTCGGTGCGCAGCAGCATGTCCATCCACTCCTGGGTGGTGAAGTTTGCGCGCTGCGAGATCACCTCGTCCAGGTCCAGATTCGGCAGCTGGATGGGCTTCAGGCTGGCGATACGGAAGGGGGAATCCTCCGGGCCGCGCTTCTTCTTTTTGCGCTTTTCATCGTCAAAGGAATCATCCTTATAGGTATAGGAGATGCGGGCGATGCACCAGATGCCGCCCATGAGGATTTTGGTGTACTGAACCGCATATTCGCTCTGAATAACAAACGGCTCAATTTCCAGGTTGGCAAATTTTGCAACGTAATAATCCTCATACTCGTTTAAGTGGGCGGAGATTTTATCGATAACAGTATATTCGCCGCGCTCGCGGATCAGCGATTTGATCTTCTCGCTTTCCTCGGGGCGCACATAGTTTTCTGCAAGGATATTGCGGATTTTATCAATGCCGACAGCAATCGCCGCTTCATCGTCCGTCGCGCAGTAAATGCCCAGCAGGTATTCCAGCACAAAGGTGGGCACGTTTGCGCCGCGCTTGAGCATGGCGGTCAGATCCTTGCGCACGATTTTTCCAGGAAAGCTGCTTACAATTTTTTGGTCCAGGGCGTCCATGGTCGATCCTCCAGTATAATCAAAAGTCCGTTCGGGTTCTTCTATTCTTGCAGGCGGCAGGACAGGCTGGCCGCTGAGCCTGTAACGGCGTTTTTTCTTTTCCGGCGTTAACCCGCTCAGGATATACGCGCCGATCAGCATGCCGGCGGCACGCAGCGAGGGGTTATGGATGGGCTTGGGCTTCTCGTAATAGGTTTTGGTATAGAAATCCTTGCCGCGCCGGTATACGATCTGTTTTTTATGGAATGGCATTGTGCTTCACCGCCTTAAAACCCAAAATCGTTTTCAAAAACGATATCGATCCGGAAGGGGATGCGCGCAATTTCGGCGCGTTCGTCCTTATCGCGCAGCACCAGGTTATACGCGGCGTTTCGGTCGTAGCCGCTGCCCAGCAGGCGGAAGGTGATGCGCATGGTGCGCAGGTTATCTTCCTTTGCCGTCAGATCGCAGACCAGCTGATGCTCGTCGCTGATGGGGCGGCCTTCGGCGTCCTCAAACCAGGCCAGCACAGTGCGCGGCTGCACCTTGCCCGCGCAGGGCTGCTTTTGATAAAAACTCAGCGTAAAGAAATTGTTGCTGATCCTGCGGCTTTCGCCCAGCAGCATGACCTCGGCCTTGGTGATGGCCGTATAGCCCTTCTGGCCCGCCCGTTTGTTCTGGTAGCGGATCAGCGGAACGACCATTTCCTGCAGGGATGGGCCGCCATGCACGTAGCTGGAGCCCCCGCCCTGCAGGCGGAAGCGCAGGCAGCCCGGCGGGAATGCAGCCTGCAGATCGGCGCGGCCCAGGGCCTCCAGCGTGATTGCAGGGGTATGCGGCAGCGCCTGCGCGCCGCGCACGACGGCGTACCTGCGCTTGTATTCCAGAAGCTCGCCGCTGAGCAGCTCCTTGCCGGTTTTGTCGTATTCGGCCAGCGGGGAGCGGGTATAGAGAAAGCCATGGTCCGAGGTAATCAGCACGCTTGCGGCGTTCAGCTCGTTTACCAGGATGCGCATCAGCTGCGTCAGCTCGCTGACGGCGGTTTCGCAGGCCTGCGGCACATTGCCGCCGCCCTCGCCGGTCTGGTCGATCGTATCGTGATAGATATAGACGACCTTTCTGCCCTTCACCAGCTCGCCGCGCTGGGCCTTGCTGCATTGACGGAAGGCCGCGTAATCCAGCGCCGTGCTTTCGGCGCAGGCCGCGCGGAGCACCGCTTCACGGTCTGGGGCCTCTGTGCCTCTGCCGTCGCAGCGGATTTTCAGGCTGTCGTCCATTTCAAGGCGGCGATGGGGCAAAAGCGCGGCCATGCCAACCGGCGTAACGCTGGGCAGCGTGCCCACCATGCCCGTGCATTCCGTATTGCCGCCCAGCCGACCGGTCAGCTGCGCGGACAGAGACTGGGCGGCCTCGTAGCGCAGGCCATCGGAAATGATAACGTATACGCGGCTGTCCGCCTTGGCGATCTGATCGCGGTAGAAGTGCCGCTGCTGGGGGAGGGCGGCAAGCTCCTGCAGCCCCTGCTGGGCAAAAAGCTGCGTCCAGGTGCGGTTTATTTCATCCAAATAGCTGTTTTTGTACATGCGTTCAGCCATGTCGGCCGCAGCCTTCAGCGCATCCTCCAGCGCCATTGCGCCCAGGGCCAGAGCCTGATCATACATGCAGCAAAAGCTCCGGTAGTGCTGATCCATGCGGTACAGCTCCCTGCAATAGGCGTCCCACAGGTCGCGCAGCGACGTATAATGGAAGCCGCTGCGATAGGCCAGGCAGAAACGCTGCATATCCGTCAGTGCCCGGACTGCGGCGTAATACGGCGCGTAATCCGCCGCCCAGGGCTGATCCTGCCGCGCGCGCAGCAGCGCTTCGGTATCGTCCAGGTTCAGCCGGCCCTCGGCAAAGCTGGTCAGCGCGCCCTCCAGCAGCAGGCGATCTGCCGCTGGGAACACGCTCATATGCAGCAGCGCGTCGCGGCCCAGGCGCGACAGCAGGGATACGATGTCAAACCGCGCCTCCACACGCTGGCAAAGGTTCATCAGCCCCTCGCGGTCCGCGCGCAGCCAATCCACAAAGAAGCCATAGGCAGGCAGCGCGCGCGATGCATCGGCAGGCAGGCCGGGCAGCGCCGCGGCGTCCGAGGCGTTCAGACATGCTGTTGCCAGCAGATGGCACGCCAGGCGCTCGATATCCTCCGCGCCCTTGTAGCCGTAGGCGTCCGCGCAGGCCTGCCAGAAGGCCGCCGCCCCGCAAAACCTGGCAATCGCCGCCAGCACGGGGTTTTCCTCCTCGGGGTCGCAGGCCAATACCGCTCGCACCACCTGGGACAGGCCGTAGCTCTTTATGCCGGCAAGCACGCAGAAAACGCCCGTCTGCAGCTCCTGCTCATTGGCGTAGGCGGGCTTCAGGGAGCGCAGCTGCGCCCGGCGTTCCTTGCTGGCAAAGAATTTGACAATCGTCCTGGCGTATTCCCGCACGGGGCGCAGGTTCTGCACGTTCAGCTCCGAGAACACCAGTGACCAGTAATCCGCCCGGAATTCCTCGCTGTATAAAAACACATCCAGCAGCCAGTTGTCCTGCATGCGCTCAAAGCCCATGGGGCAGTAGATCAGCAGGTTCTCGTCCGCGTAATCCACCTCGATCTGCTTGCGGATTTCAAACATCGCGTCCCTGCGCATGGTCAGGATGCGCGCGTTATCCAGCTGCAGCTCGGCCACCGTATCGGCAAATTCGCCCGCCTCGTCCTTCCAGATGATGATCCTGCGCTTGTAATAATCCGCCAGCGGGGCGCGGAAGCGCGCATTGAGCGTATCCTTCACTTTAATCGTTCCTTTACTTGATCTTGGTCAGCATATCGGCCAGCTTGCCGTAGTTCACCTTCACGCCGTCGTCCAGGTCCAGCGGCAGGCGCATATCGGCGTAGTGATGCACAATTTCCTCATATTTATTCAGCTCTGCCAGCTGCTTTTCCAGCTTCTGCGCGCGCTTGGAGGCGTTCACGCGCGCGCGGCCCTCGGCGGTTTCCAGGGCCTTCTGCGCGCCGCTCAGCTGGGTGCGCAGCCGCTCCTGAATTTCATGCACATAGTCCGTGCGCACGCGCGCCACGGTATCCCGGTCGTAGCGGTGCAGGTACATCAGGCACTTGAAGCTATCCTGCTTGCCTGCGTCAAACTGCCAGTAGATCGGCCGCTTCTGGTAGGTTTTCAGGTGATCCGTATAGAAATCATGCAGGTAATAATTGCGGATTACCTGCCGGGGGGAGTCGCCCTTGCCGCCCAGCGCGTCGGCGATAAAGCGCAGGTTTTCCTCCAGCGTATCCGCGCCGTACACCTTGCGCACAAACTCCGCCGTGCGCGTCACAATGTCGTCTGGCAGGTAATCGTCGTCCGTTACGGGCACAATGCCGTCGTGATCGGGCAAAAACAGTCCCAGCGCGGGATCGTAAAAATCGCACGCCCCGGCGCCCTGGGCAATGCGCGCGCAGACGGCGTCATAGCTCCATTCGCCCCCGGCGTACAGCAGCCCGTCCACATACGGGCTGTAGCGGCCCAGCATGCAGCCCACCATGTAGGAAAGCAGGCTGACAATTTCATCCCGCATGCTCAGCACATAGGCCATTTTGCATTGCTCGGCGTCGGGCTGATCGATGATGCGGTACACCGTCACGTCCTTTTCGGCCACGTCGGGGGTCAGCTCCCCCTGCAGGCCGTAGATATCGATGAAGATGCGGTTCAGCTCCTCCTCGTTAGCGCGCAGCTGATTGAAGCGCTGCAGGTATTCCTGCTGAACAGCGCGGTATTTATCGGAAATTAGGCGGGACATAGTTGCCTCCTTTAATAGATTCCGTTGTTTTTGATATCATCAAATATTTTGCGATAGCAGCTTTCGTATTCGCAACTATCCTTTATTTCATATGGCTTAACAATGACATGGGCATCTTTTAGAATAATGTGATTACGACGCTTGGCATTTTCTGCTACTTTCCTCTTTCGCTCAGCTTCACAATCGCTTTTTTCCCCAACATCAACAATATCATAGTATACTATTCTGTTAACCAATTTTTCTTGTATGTTTTGGTAGTTTGTATGGTATATATACGCTCTATGCGTTAGTAACCACCATATATCAGACTCACAGCTATCTAATCCAAATCCTACAAATGCTATATTCTTTTTATAAAACAATTCTCCCCAAGTATTCTGAGGTTCATCGTCTCCAAAGAGGATACGCTTTATTAACATATTATCGGGCTTGCTATCTTTTTTTGTGTTTATTTCTGCTCTTAGTTTTTGCACAATACCCATATAGTGCTCGAAACCAAGACATAATGACTGTTGCCATTTTACGATTCCATGCGGGTGATAGAATTTTACTTTGTTAATTTCTGACGTCTGTCCAAATATGTACTTCTGAGACTTGATTTCACACCTGTAATCAAGTCTATATACATATTCAAGAAGATAGTCGTAGTTTGTTGTAATAATCGAATCAATTGGCAAACTGTTGATTGAATAGTGTATTGCGTTCTGTGGCAAATGGACAGAACCAATCTTGTCGCAAATAGTTTCCTTCATTAGAAAATATATATTATCAGAAGAAGTGTTTTCCTTTATCATATATTCATTAGCCATGCGTTCAAATTCCATAGGCATAGCAATATCTATATGAGAACTAACCTTAATACTTTTAGCAACATATTCCATAAGGTTTCCCCATGAAATACTATCTACAAGACATCGATTAAGCCCATTCCCAATAAAAAGACAATTCTCCATCACAGACTTCTCCTTCATACCAGCGGATGCTTTTTGAAATCCCAACTTGTTTCAAAAGAGTCCCAATCACGCATTGATAATTCGATGTTTTTAATTGTTGTTTCTTTTATGGATACATTGCTAATCCATATAGGAAACTTCATCATTGAGCCAGCAGTATAGTGAATTGTAGGACTCATTATATCCATTATAAGCTGCCCGATTTTCGTGTTTAGAAGCGATAAAATATACTCTTTATTCTGTGCATGAAAAATCGTCGGTGCGCAAGTGTCAAATATACATCCTTTAGGCCAGTATCTGACACTCATGGAACCAGAAGAAATATCAGACCAGCTTAATCCCTCTTGAAAATAAAACTCAATATTCTGTGGTCTGGCACCCGAGCATTTTTTGATTTGCATTCCGTTATTGCACCAGTTAACTACATACTCTCTATTACCATACCACTTTCTATATTCACCAGCTTTGTTGTGAGGGACCCATTTAACATTCTCTCCGATTAGAGAATTAAAGGTAATACTCTTATAGCTGATCTCAAACCAGTATCGGAGGAATAAGTCGTTATTTCCTGTTTGAAGCCCAACTTTGACTTTAGAAATACACTCTAAAGGAGTTGCTTTGGCAAATGCAGAAATTATTTTTTCACTCACCCAATAGGCCACCGGCGCGCCCGGAATCTTCGAGAAGTTGTCCTGCTGGGCGGCGTAGCGGTTGGTTTCGGCCAGGAACATCGCTTCCTTGCCGTCCTGTGTGGTCGGCTCGATCAGGCGGGCATAACGGCCCTTATAGCTTTGCAGGTGGTGCTTTTGCAGCACAAAGGCGGTGGTTTGCACAACCTCGCCGCCGATTTCCTCAAAGGCGCGCGGGCCAAGGTGCGCCATGTTGATCATTTCTTCCTTTTGAAGATTGGCGCGCAGCCTTTCAAAGCTGGAAAGGAACATCCAGGCATGCTGGGTAATCATGGCCTGATAGCCCTTTTCGTCCAGCAGATCGCCGCAGCGCTCGATGAATACGGCGAACAGGTCGCTTTTGCTGTCCGGATAGTTGGCTTTTACATATTCGCTGAGCCGCGCGCCCATCCCGCTTGCCCCCATATAAGGCGGGTTGGTGATCACCGCGTCGTATTGGCGGGCGAGGATTTGCGCCTGCAGCAGCAGGGGCTGGACGGCTGCGGCGGCCTGGGCGTTATCCGCCATGGCAAGCAGGGTATCGTGCTGGCCGGATTGCAGGGCGGCGGTGCGGTCGGCCAGGCGACGGATATCGGCCAGGGAAAGCGGCACGTGCAGGATGCTGCCGTATTCCTTGGCGTCCCTGAAGGTATCCAGCAGGGTCTGCGCCAAGGCTTTTTCAGCGCCGAAGGGAGAAAGCTCGGCCAGCGGCACGCTTTCCGCAATGGCGCACACATGGGGCTGAACGCCGCGGCGCAGGAAGCGGCGGTCATACTCGCACGCCTTCATCATGACGGCAAAGTAGGCCAGCTGCGCGGCGCGGTCGTCAATATCCAGGCCGTACAGGTTGTTCTGCACGATGCTCTGCACCGCGTCACGATCGGTATAGCCGACGGAACGGTAGATATCCATGAGCACATCAAAGGCATACACCAATATGTGCCCCGAGCCCATGCAGGGGTCCAGCACGGTAAGCTGATCGGGCTGCAGGGCAGCATAGGGGGCGCGGATATGCGCCAGCCGCGCGGCCACGGCGGGCTCCTGCGGGGCTTCATCCATATAGTAGCGCCACTTCATGTGCAGGGTTTCGTTGGGATGCCCCTCCAGCCACAGGCGGCCGAGGCTGTTTTCCACCATGTAGCGGACAATCCACTCCGGGGTGAACAGCTGCGTGGCAGCGCCGATGCGCTCCTTGGTAATTTTTATATTTTTCTTGAGCAGCTCAAAGGTTTCATCCTTAAGCTGGGTGTTGTAATACTGATACAGCCAGCCGATGACCTGGATTTCGTTCCAGCAGTCATCATCCAGGCGCGCCATTTCGCCCAGGACGGAATCGGCCTTGAGCAGGGCGGCGGGAAAAAGCAGCTCCGCCACGCTGGTGATTTGCTGGAACATGCCGGGCAGCCAGCCGCCCAGCGCGTTGCACAGGGCGATTAACAGATACCTGTACAGCGCGTCGGTGCGGTTGGCGTCCAGCATGGCAAGCACCTGGTCAGGCTCCACGCCGGGCAGGGAGACATCCTGCGCCTCGCGCAGAATTTGCGGCAGCGCGCCGGGAGCCTCCGGCAGCACGCGCATGGACACGGGCAGCAGGCTGTGCTGCTGCATATAGCGGATGGCGATAAGGCGGTTGAACCAGGTGTATGCAGCTTCCTCCATGGTCTGGCGATAGCCAATCTTGGATATTCTGGCAATCAGGGCGTTGCGCTGGCCGACCTCCTGCGCGGACAGCACCGAGCCATCCAGCATATGGAACGCGCTGGAGGGCACGATGGCGCGGGACTGGCATTTTTCCTCGTCAATGCCGTACAGCGCGGCACGATCCGCCACGCGCTGAAGCAGCGCAAGCCGGGCGTTGATGGCAAAATTCTTCAAATCGCTTTTGTTCATGGAAGGCAGCTCCTTACTGTTGTATGAAAATTGGATTACAGCTTCAGGGATTTGGCATGGATCACGCCGCCGTCATCGGTGGTGACGGCAAGCACGCCGAAGCTGCCGTTGAACAGCCAGCCGTTTACACCCCAGCGGCCGCCGAGCAGGCGATACATGTGGCTGATATCCTGCATGCGGGCAAGGAAGAGGGGCAGCTGATTGCCGGGAATGACGTAATCCTCGCCGGCACAGCTTTCCATGGCGCCCTCATATTCCTCGGTGAACTCATCAAAAAGCTCGGCAGCATGATGGGGGCTGAAGTCCGCGCACATGGCCTTATAGGCGTCGATGATGGGCTGGGGCACGGCCGTGCAGTTGGGCAGATAGCCAGAGAGGGGCACATAGCCGGTCCAGGTATCGTCGCTCTGAACGGCGGGCTGCCAGAGCGCGTCGCCGTTGCGGATGGCGGTGTCATCCTTGGCTTTGACGTAGATTTCGGGGGTCAGGTTGGGATCGCTGTCCTGCACAATGACGCGCAGGGTAAGGCAGTGCGTGGTATCCTGGGCGGCAAGCTCCCGCAGGGCGTCGGCCGAGGTTTCTGCGCGCATGCACTCGCGGTGGTAGTAAATGCTCCAATGCACCTTCGAGCAGAGGGCAAAGCACGACTGCGGGCCGCCTCCGGTCTTGAGCATTTCACCGGAAATGTAATCACGAGAGAATTCACCCGCCATAGCGGCTTCAACAGTGGCATCGTCTATGGACGCATTCAGGGAATTGTAATATTCGTTCAGTGCGGCGAGAATGGCGGTTTCCTTTTCCCATACGGCCTTGTTTTCTTCGCGGGCGGTGCGCTCAACGATGATTTCTTCACGGATGTACTTGCTTTGCATGGGTGAGATCCTCCTGTAATGAATTATTGATTTTCAGCTTTTACAAGCTGCTGTGCGCATTTTTCGGCGCTGTCCCAGGTGAAATAGTGAACCGGCTTGCCGGCGCTGCCGGCGATGCGGATGATCTTGAAAAAGTCCGGATGCGACATGCAGTTGGGCTGAAGCCAGATGGCGCTGGCGTTGCGCAGAAGCTGCTCGTCCGGCAGCTGATTGGGGGGGATGAAGCGCACGTCCGGCAGCAGCGGGCGGATGGCGCGAAGCCAGGATGGATGGCCGCCGAAGGAGACGATCCTGCCCTGCGTATGACAGGGCCAGGCGATTTGCTCCTCGGTGGGTTCGTCCGGCTGCGCCTGGCCATTCTGAGCGCGAAAAACGCTTTCGCGCAGCTCGGCCAATTCCAGACGATAACGCTCGGCCTGCGCCGCCAGCTGGGTATGCTCGCCGCGCAGCTTTTTGAGCGCTCGCTCACTCTGATGGGCTTCCGCACGCAGAGCCTTGATATCGCGCTGATACTGGCGGCACAGCGCGGTCAGCTCCTGCTGCTCCTGCTCGGCGGCGTCGGGCTGCTCAGGCTCGTTTTCTTCTTCGAGGTCCAATTCCTGATCGAACAGCTCCCCAAAGAGAAAATCATCAAAGAGGGGGTTTTCAATGCGCAGCCGGCCAAGCAGCAGCTGATATACGTCCAGGCCCTCCGCCGCAGCCTGATCAAGCGCGGCGCGCAGGTTATCGGGGACCGGCGTGGGGTCTGTATAGCGCGGCCACAACACATTGGTATAATCAAAGAGCAGCTGCGACAGATTGCAGCCCAGGGTACGGGCAGGGAAGAACTCATCGGCTTCTTCCGCCGGAATTTTGCCCTTGCTGGGATAGCGCATTGTATGCAGGCAGGAAAGCAGCTCCGGCGACAGGACGGGCTTGGACGTGAGAAGACTCTTGTTATAGGTAAATGGCAGCTGATCCAGCGCCGTGTAGGTGACGGCCATTGCGCCGTAATACAGCCAGGGCAGGCTGCTGCCGGAGTCCAGCAGGTACAGCACGGCAAAGCAGGTTTCGTAGGGATCGTCCACCGTAAAGTGAAGCAGCGCATCATACAGCTCGGAAGGCATGTCGCCCTTGAAATTGCTCAGGCGCTGCTCACGATTGCCGGGGCGGGTAAGCTCGGTGAAGAGAGCGCCGATTTTTGCCATATATGCGTCAAACTGATACTGCAGATTCTCCAGCTGCTCCTGTTCCGGGGAAGCCTTGGAAAAGGAAACGCGGCTTGCAAAGGAAGAGGAGGAAGCGTAGGGAGCCGGACTGCGGTACATTGCGCGTTCTAAACGATCCTGAAGAGACGAAATCTCTTTGGCATAGGCATTCATACGGTTTTCAACAAATTGATCGGCATGGAAGGCAAGGTGATAGAATTCCCATACCTTGCTTTCAAAGCGCTGGGCGGCAAGCTGCACGGCCTGCTCATCCAGCATGCCCATAATGTCCTCAAACGCCTTGCGCTGCGGACAGCTGTCGGTGGGCTTGCGGTTTCGGCTGACCGTCCACTCATCGTTCAGCGTGCAGGGGAATGTGGCGGGCGCGACCAGTTCGGCGTTGCGATTGGCCAGCAGGCGGATCAGAGCCCAGATATCCGTCATCGGATAGTTCGGGTGAGCGAGGACTGGCATGAGGATCGGAAATCTTTGCTTATCGCCGCGCCGGGGAAGAAATTTGATGTGATCGGGCAGGATGTCCAGCAGAGCGTCCAGCTTTCCCTGGACCTGCGCCTGATCCAGAATCCAAATGGCTGCGCCGCCCAGCAGCTGATGCAGACGTTCATCCTCCGAGTCATAGCCGCCGAACAATTCCAGGCCGTTGGCCATGCCCCATGAATGGGGAAGGCGCGACAGATCATATATATCGCGCAGCTTGTTCCTGGCTTTTCCCCAATACTCCAGTGCTGCGTCCTCACGGCGCGCCCATTTGCCTGGCGTATTATCATAAATTTCCAGCCTTTCGGCATAGGAATAACGCTCCAGCTCCTCCTGGGCGTCCTCGGCCATTTTACTCATCCAGCTGTACATTTGCGGTCCCAGATCATCCAGGGAGGGCTCGGATGCATTTTTCTTGATTTTCAGCGCCCGCATGCTTTCAAGTATCGTTCGTTCGTCGCGGGTGAGTCGTTTATCGTTCATGCCGCACCTTCCTTGCCTTTGTCATTGTTCTATTTGCGCGATTTTTTCGTATCCGCCGTTTTCAAGCGTGGGCAGCGCTTCCAGCGCCTGCTGCATCCGTTCGCGTTTGCTTCGATGGGTTCTAAAAAGCTAAAATTCATCGTATAAATTGCTCAACGCACTTCTTCAAGCTTTTCGTCAGTTCATTTGAATTGCGTCGTTGCCCTGCAGCGCGTCCAGCAGCTTTTGCCGCAGATCGGCAACATAGGCGTCCACCTCCTGCGGGGAGGAGAGGCGCTTTTGCGGCAGCACATCGTAGCGGCGCAGGGTGGCCACGCGCAGCCTGGGGCTGCCGGACGTATCCTTGGCGGCGATTAAAGCCTCAAGCTTTTTGCATACGGAATTTCCGTAGGTGATGATCTGGGTAATGCTCGCGTCCAGAAGCGTCGGGCTGCCGGCGGCCAGGGCTGCCTGGGCGCGGCGGTCCAGCTCCTCGTCCGCGCGGCGGATCTCCTCGCGCAGCTCGGGCCTGTCAGCGGCCAGCGTGTGGATATCGCCGCGCGCCTGGCTGACGGCCGCCTTTACCGATTCGCGGCGGTCGTCGTTGATGCGCTGATACGTATCCTGCACTGTTTTTTCAAGCGCGGGCAGCTCGACGATGCGGCGGTATAATAATTGTAATATTTCTGTTCGGGGGAATGCAGAATATCCAGCATGGCGCGCACGGCGGCAAGCGCGCCGGCCTCGTTTTCAAAGTAGGTTTTATCGCTCTGCACCTGCTCGCAAAGCTGCCAGGCTGAATCAAACAGATCCTTTTGATTTTCAAAGAAAAACGCAACCTCGGGCATATCCTCCGACCAGTCAAGCAGCGCGTCCTCCGCGTTGGTGAAGGCCTCTAAAAACGCAATGTTATCGCTGCGCTGGGCAAGAATGCCATCCAGCGTATCCCTGCCGCCCTCGGCAACGCTTTTGCCAGGATAGGGAGCCTTGCCGGTATACCTGGACAGAAGGGCTTGATTGACCGCCTTCTTATCGCCCAGCAGGGAAGCAAGCTGGCCGCAAAGTCCGTCCTCATCCGTGTGCAGATCCATCGCGCCAAACAGCTCGGCGGCCAGCTGGCGGGCTTTTTTAATCAGAATATCCGGCGCGGAGACCTTTTGCCGCAGCACCGTTTTTTCTGTTTCGGCGCGCTTGCGCAGGCAGTCCAGCACCTTGCGGTCGCCGGCGGTCAGCACAGCGCCGCCATAAAGCAGCTGGATTTTCTGCCTGCGCATCAGCGCGGCGGTCAGTGCGGCGATGTCGATTTCGCGCCAGCCGTAGGGCGCGCCCTGGTAGCGCTTGTGCATATCGGCCATGGTGACGGTGATATGCTGGCGGCTGCGGCTTTCAAGGTACTGCTGCATCTCGGCCAGCGCCCTGTCGTTGGGCTGGGCCACGCCTGCAAGCGATTCCTGCACGAGGCCGCCGGTCAGGATGGCCTGAATATCCTGATCGGACTGCACGAAGGTATCTACATAGTCGAGCTTGCTGTATACCCCCTCCACCAGGCGCGACAGGGCTGCGTCCAGCGCTTCCTTAACGGAAGAGCAGCGGATCGCCGCACGCTCACCCGCGATATAGAAGGAGCCCTTGACAATGGCCTCCTTCAGCAGGTCGGTCGCGGTCTTTTCGCGCTGTTTTGCCTCGTTCTGCTTGCCCTGCACGATTCTGCGCAGCGATTCAGGAAGCTGGGAGATGTTGCGCTGCTTTACGTACTGCTCGATGCGGCGCACCTCCTCAAACTCCTGATAGTAATCACAGGAGGCGTCAAGCTGCACGATGGCGGCATGGTCAGCGCTGGATTGCAGCAGCAGCCGCTGCCGGTCGGCCTCGGTATCCTGAAGCCCGGAGGCCAGGGTAATCAGATTTAGCTTGATGCTGCCGGAGGGCTGGCCCAGCGGCGCAAAATCGATCATCGGATCGTATGAAAAATCATAGCGGTTTTTATAACGGTATTTTTTGCCCGGATACAAATCGGAAAACACGGCCTGGCCGATCATGCGGAGCACGTCGTTCTGATCGACGACGCTGCTGCGGATCTCGCGGTTGACGTCCTGCTCTTCATCGGTGAGGAAGAGATAGGTTTCGCCGCTGCGGGAAACATAGTTTTCATGCACCAGACGATCCAACGATTCCTGCAGCGCGCGGCGGATGGTGATCTTATCGGCGTGGATATTGTCGACCATCAGGGTGGACAGGTTTTCGATGCTGGAGGCAAGGCCCTCTACGTAACGGATGAGAAACAGAAGCTTGAGCACGTTCACATCCTGCTTTTTCAGTCCGTCGCCCGCCTGCGCCGCGCGGTCCGCACGGTCGATGACCCGGCGCACAGCGCCGTCTAGGAAGGTGTGCACCGTATCGTAAAAACAATAAAACGGCACAAAGCAGTTTTCATCCTGAAGCTTTACTTGCTGCGCGGCCTCCTGAAAGGCGGAAAGCATGCTGCGCTCGCCGCCGGAAAGGTGCTTGCCGGAGGAGCCGTGCTTTCGCACCTGCACCAGTACTTCCTGCAGAAGCTTGAACTGATAGGGGACGAAGGGATAGGATTCCACAAACTCGTCTTCGCTGGAATAGCCCTTCAGATCGGCGATCGTGCCCGGCGCAAAGGAAAACAGATTGCGCATGATGGAGATATTCTGCTGATATACCAGGCGCAGCAGCCTTTCGGCCGTTTCGTTCTTGGCCAGGATACGGCGCTTGATCACCTCGTCCACTGAGGCGGAGGAGAGGCTCAGGCGAGTGTTGAAGCGTCCCTGGATTTTGGAAAAGTCGTTGCCCTTTACATGCGTTACGCTGTCGATATCCTCCTGGCTGGTTACGATGATCCAAACCTTGCCACGGCATTTGGCGCCCAGCTCTTCCACAACGGTCTGCAGGTTGAGCATCAAGCTGGAATCGTCGCCGATATACTGGCCGATTTCATCCACCAGAAAAACCAGGTGGAAGTTGGGGGCTTTGCTTTGCACGTATTCGGCGATTTCCTTGGCCAGGCGGTCGATGCTGATTTCGGCGGTTTCCGTGCCGTTGAACCAGTTGCGTGCGGCCTGATCGGAAATGCCCGTCGTCTGCGTCAGCGCGGCGGTCACGTCGTCCTCCCAGAAGGCGAAGGCCTCGCGCGCGGTCTCCCAAGGCTCGGTGTTGATTTGCTCAAAAGCTGTTTTGAAGGCCGCCAGCTTGCCCTGACGATCCAAAAAACGCTCAAAGGCGGCAACCTTCAGGTCGTCGCCGTAATAGCCGCAGTGTTCATAAAAGACCTTGGTGAATACGCGCAGAATCGCGTCCCGGTCCTTGCCCATGGGGGATTTTGCATCAATATTGAACAGAATCACCTCGGTGGGGGTTTGCGCGACGCGGCGCATCATTTCGTATCGGTAGGGATCGTAATCGAATTTATCGGCAAAGTAATCGATGGCCTTTTTGCCGCACACCTCTTCATTGGCCAGCAGGTAGGAAAGAATCTTGAGAAAGTGCGATTTACCGCTGCCGAAGAAGCCCGAAATCCAAACGCCAATTTTATCTGTTGTGCCCTCAACGCCCTTTTCGTACTGATCATAAAATGCGCCGAAGTGCTTTTGCAGCTCGCGGGTGATTACGTATTCCTCCAGCTCCTGACGGCGGTTTTCGTCGTCCGTCTGCATCACCTTGATTACGCCGTTGATCGAGCGGTCAATGCTTTTCTGGAACATATTCTGCAGTTTCATAGTAAGGCTCCTTGCTTATATCAGATTAAAGGCACGATAGTAGTTGTCGTCCATAAAGGCTTCAAACAGCGTCAGCGTCTGCCCGTTGTAATCGCCGGGGTAAAACAGCACGACCGGTACGTCGTCGAAGACATGCTGCAGATTATTGAGGATGTTGTGACTGCGCATATAGGGAAATACGCGCCCCACGCCGGAGATCATCACCACATCGCCGGTCTGGTGATCGGGGTATTTCATGCGCTCGATATAGGCCTCCGGGGGCGCGACGCGCTGGATCTGCCTGAGCATAAAATCCGCGCCGTGCTGCGCCTCCATCTGCGCAATGCGATCCAGGATGCGGCGCTCCCGGCAGATATCCAGCAGGAGGTCGTACAGATCATATGCGATCACCCGGCAGGCGCCGTTTTGCCCGTTTTCACTGGCGGCAATGCTGTGCAGAAAATGCCGAACCGGCATTTCCTCGTCGGGGCGGTAGGCAAACACATACAGGCCCACCTCGTTGCTAAGTCCTTTGTTGCTTAAAAACGCTTCGTCATGCAGCTTTTCGCGCAGCGCGTCAAGCCGTGATAATATATTCTGCAATGCTGTCACCTCAGTCGATCACATTGAACGCCGGCAGAAAGCGCTGCATGCCCGCAGCCCTTAAGGCGCGTTCAAATTCATCTGAAATCTGTACGGGGCAAAGCCTGGTGCTTCCGATCTTTTCCAGATAGCCGTTCTCGCGCAGCACGTTCATCAGCACCGATTTGATGCGCTTGACGGTTTCCGGGCTCCAGGCGGCGACGGCCTCATCCTTTTCGCCCAGGCACGCAAAAAACACGTTTACGTCCTTGGACGTAAGCGTCAGATCAAAAGCGCGGTATTTTTCGCCGATAACGTCGGTCATAAACTCTGCCAGCAGCCTGCTCTGGCACATCATGGCGACCAAGGCGGCCTGCTTGGCCTGCTGCGTATCGCCCTGCGCCAGCATGTCAAGCAGCGCCTGGCTGCACGCAATGCATGCCAGACGATTGAGCGCGGCGCGGCAGTTTTTTGTGATCATGCGCTCCGTGGGATATTGAAACAGATTGTCCCGATATACTGTGTCCGTTATTTCCGCATTTGACAGGCCATTTTTGTACAGACGCGCGACGATGCGCATCTCCCGAAACATAAACTGCTCGCGGGTAAGAGAACCGTTGTACAGTCCCACATGCATCCTCCTATCGTTGATCCGATGACGGATAGCGGTGGCGGCGATTCGCTGCGCCGATA